>Ga0315281_10012154_pt1 | contig 11749 bp, 10 predicted proteins | sample YL17G07_0_MG_FD_204540 | JGI IMG/M metagenome (GOLD analysis project Ga0315281, IMG submission 204540) | Sediment microbial communities from Yellowstone Lake, YNP, Wyoming, USA - YL17G07_0 | ecosystem: Environmental > Aquatic > Freshwater > Lake > Sediment | place: USA: Wyoming | collected... | reverse complement strand
GCACGCGCGTGCGAGTGCGAGGACTGGACGGGTTGACGCTTCTGGTTGAGACCAAACCCGATTCCGGCTAGACTGGGGCCGCGTAGGCGTTTAGACTGTAAGAGACCGTGGGGTGCGTGTTACCGGATGACGGCCGGCGCGAGAGCCGGCGTGATTCCATCCGGAGAAACGCAGAAAGGAGTACATCATGGGTACAGGCTTGATTGTTGCCGCGATTATCGTGTTTTTCTGGATTGTTGCCTGCGTGAATGTAATGCGGGAGTATGAGCGAGCCGTCGTCTTCCGCCTGGGACGCCTCCAGAAGCCGGACAAAGGTCCCGGGCTCATCTTTATCCTTTGGCCCATCGACAAGATGGAGAGAGTCTCCCTGCGCATCGTGGCCTGGGAAATCCCGCCACAGGACGTCATCAGCCGAGATAACGTCTCCCTGAAAGTTACTGCGGTGCTTTACTACCGCGTGATCAGCGCGCAGCAGGCCTTCGTCGAGCTGGCGAGCTATCGCTACGCCGTCGAGCAGTTGGCGCAAACGACCTTGCGGTCGGTGCTGGGCGAAGTGGAGCTTGATGACCTGCTCTCTCAGCGCGAAAAACTCAATCTGCGGTTGCAGACCATCCTGGATGAACACACCGCGGCCTGGGGCGTCAAGGTGACGAAAGTGGAAGTGAAGGCGGTGGACTTGCCGGAGGAAATGCGGCGCGCCATCGCCCGTCAGGCCGAGGCCGAGCGCGAGCGCCGCGCCAAAATCATCCACGCTGACGGCGAATACCAGGCGGCGGAAAAGCTGGCCCAGGCAGCGGGGAGAATTGCCCAAGAACCGGTGGCCATCACCCTGCGCTACCTCCAGACGCTGACGGAAATCGGCACGGAGAAGAACACCACTATCGTCTTTCCGTTGCCGGTGGAGCTGCTCTCGATGATCATGGGAAAACGGGCCGGCACGACCGGCACGCTTCCGCCTGCCCCCGCAACGAAATGAGGCGGAGTGGTGAGGCCAAGCGGCTTGTGAAGGAGAACTATGGCCGATAGTGGTGAAAGAAAACCTGATGAGAAGGGCCTCTCGGCCCGGTACTTGGTGCTCGTGTTCCTGATGGGCGTGGCGGCGTGCGCGGTCTTCTTCTCCCTGGGTTTTCTTGTCGGGTACAACGAACGGCCTTCCAGGACGGCCGGGACTACCGAGCAGGTGATGCCCTCCGGCGTGATCCCACCCACGGTCAACCTGCCTTTGGAGACTGTCCAGCCCACCGGTAAAGAAGCGACGCCGGCAGAGGGCCGTGCTTCTGCCCCGCCGCAGGAGGTCACGCCCTCGGAGGCGGGCAAAGCATCGGAGCCGCTCGCCACACCCCCGGCTGAGTCTGGTGCGCAGATGCGGCCCTCGACCTCCGCCAAGTCCGGGGGGGCGGCGACACCTGCTTCGGCACCGCCGCGGGTTCCACCCGGCGTGGAAGTCGGCAGCGCTTTCACCGTGCAGGTGGCCGCGTCGCGTAACCAGCAGGATGCCGAAAAGCTGGTGAAGGAGCTGAAATCACGCGGCTTTGCCGTTTTCGTGGTCACGCCGGAGTTTGCCCATGCCAACGATAACCTCTTCCGGGTCCAGGTGGGGCCTTTCGCTACGCGCGAAGCGGCGGAAAAGGTTCGAGCCAAGATTGCTAAGGAGGGATTCAAGCCGTTCATCAAACATTGAAGATTGAAGAACGCGACCGGCGGCAACCGGCGTTGGCCGCAGATAGCAATGGTCAGCCCTGAGCGACCGAGGCCACGAGCCACGGACAACTGACAAGGGACAACTTCTTATCGAGGAGACCTTTCGAGATCAGCTTTCTCACTAACCGAGTCGGAAAACCCACCGCTTGCTTTGTGGCGAGTGCTCTGAGTGGTTTCTTCCTCTTTGCCTGCTTTCCCCGTCTTGGCTGGGCTTTCCTGGTCTGGGTGGCCTGCGCGCCACTGCTGGTTGCCTTGCTGCGCGAGCCGCGCCTGGGCCGCGGTTTCCTGTTGGCGTACACCGCGGGCGCCATTTTCCTGGCCGGGAGTTGCTACTGGTTCGTCGCTGTCATGGAGGGCTACGGAGGCATGGGGCCGGTGCTGGCGTTCGGCGCCATGGTGCTCTTCGTCGTGGTCTTCTCTGCCTTCTTTGGCGTCTTCGGCCTGGTCGAGTCTTGGGTGGCGCGCGGCTCGCCCGTCGCAGCACTCCTCCTCAGCCCCTTCTTATGGGTGGCGATGGAAATCGCTCGGACCTACTTGATCACGGGCTTTCCGTGGAATCTGCTCGGCTATGCCATGCAACCAACGGGCTTGCGGCAGCTGGCTTCGTTCACGGCTGTCTATGGTCTCTCCTTTCTGGCCGCCGCGACCAGCGCCCTGGTGGTCTCGGTATGGCTCACGCCCCGGCGGGAATCCGCCTGGGCCGCGCTGGCAAGTTGGTGCGTGGTGCTCGTCGCGGCGAACTGGGTCTTGGCTCCGCCGCCTGCTCCGGCGGGCGCAAGGCAAGCCTGCCTTGTCCAGCCGAACATACCGATGGATGTGGACAGCATCGTGAAGTGGGCGCCCTGGCGAGACCCCGCGCCACTCCAAGGCCTGGTCGCCATGAGTGTTGCGGGTGTGGCGCGGGAAGGAAAATCCGACGCCCCGCCCCTGATCGTTTGGCCGGAGAATCCAGCGCCGTTCTATTTTGAGCGCGACCCCGTCTTCCGTGGCGCCGTGGAGCGGATGGCGCGCCAGAGCCGGGCCTACGTGGTGGTCGGCAGCGTGAATTACGCTGACCCGGAAAACACCCAGCCGAAGAACAGCGCCATGGTGCTCGACCCCGAAGGGCGTGTGCTGCTCATGTATGATAAAATTCATCTGGTGCCCTTCGGCGAGTATGTGCCGGTCTGGGCCTTTCCCAGCCTGGTGGGCAAGATCACGCACGAAGCGGGCAACTTCGTTCCCGGAACCAGTTACCACGCGGCCCAGATGCGGGATGGTGCCCTTGGCGTCTTCATTTGTTACGAGGCCATTTTCCCGCAATTGGTGCGGCGGCTCGCGCCTGACGGTCCCGGCGTGCTGGTGAACATTTCGAACGACGCCTGGTTTGGGGATTCCTCGGCGGCAGCCCAACATCTGGAGATGGCTTGCCTGCGGGCGATCGAGAATCGCCGTTTCCTGCTGCGGGCCACCAACAACGGCATCACGGGGGTCATTGACCCTTACGGGCGCGTGATCGGCCGCTTGCCGCGACACCGGTCGGCCGTGCTGATCGGTCGCTTCGACTATCTCGCGGGGCGAACGTTCTACAAGGCCTACGGCGATGTCTTTGCGTGGCTTTGCGTGGCGATAGCGGTTCTCATTGCCGGAGTCCAGGTAAGAGTAGGCAGAAAGCAGTCGGCAGAAGCTAAAGGGAACTCAAAAGGCAAGAATCAACAATAGGAACGACCAACAACCGACGACCAGCAACGGACAGTTGGCCGAAAGGAGCAATCGTGATCGAGGAACTGGAAAGGCAATTCGAGGAACTGAAGCATCGCGCCTCCGAACTCCGGAGTTTTCTTTGACGCCCCCCAACGACGCCGCGAACTCGAAGTCGTCGAAAAGCAGATAGCCCAGCCGGACTTCTGGCAGGACCAGGAAACGTCCCAGAGAATTCTCTCCACCCGCAAGCGCCTGGCAGAGCAGATCGAGACGGACGATCGCCTGGCGCGGAAGCTGGCCGATCTCGAGGCCTATCTGGAGCTGGCGCGTGAAGGGGAGGACGTGAGGGGCGAACTGCGCGCGGAACTGGAGGCGCTGCGGGCCGAGATCGAGCGCCGTGAGACTGCGACGCTGCTTCCCGGCGAGCACGCGCGCTTGAACGCCATCGTCACCATTCATCCGGGCGCGGGGGGAACCGAGTCGCAGGACTGGGCGGAAATGCTGCTGCGCATGTACCGGCGCTGGGCGGAGCGCCACGGCTTCAAATTCCAACTCATGGAGTACCAGGCGGGTGAGGAGGCGGGGCTGAAGTCCGCCACGTTCACCGTGACCGGCGACTATGCCTACGGCCTGCTCAGCTCGGAGATCGGCGTGCACCGCCTGGTGCGCATCTCCCCCTTCGACGCCGCGGCGCGCCGCCACACCTCGTTCGCTTCGGTCTTCGTCAGCCCGGAGATCGACGAGACGATCCACATCGAGCTGAAGCCGGAGGAGCTGAGAATTGAGACCTACCGCTCGACGGGCAAGGGCGGGCAGCACGTTAACACGACCGACTCGGCCGTCCGCATCACGCACATCCCCAGCGGCACCGTGGCGCAATGCCAGAACGAGCGCTCGCAGCACCGCAACAAAGAGATGGCCATGAAATTCCTCCGCTCGAAACTCTACGAGTTGGAGCTGCTGAAGCGCCGCAAGGCCTCCCAGAAGCTCGAAGACTCGAAGATGGAAATCGACTTCGGCAGCCAGATCCGCTCCTACGTTCTGCACCCGTATCGGTTGGTGAAAGACCTGCGGACCAGAGTGGAAGTGGGTGACGCCGACCGCGTGCTCGACGGCGACCTCGACCCGTTCATCCAGGCCTATCTGGTCTCCCGCCGCGCCGTCGCGAAGTAATCCCACCCAGCGGCGACAGCGCCGCAGCTTGGCTGGGTGCCGCGGCCGAAGCGGCGTGGTGGGAGAAGACCTGTTCGTGGTGGTGGCGGCAGGGCGGACCGCGACTACACGGCCAAGTGGTGATGGGGCTATTTGCCACACAATCAGGCCAAATCCGTGTTGCGAGCAACCCTAACCAATGGAAAATGAAGGGGTTAGAAAATCGTCTCACTGTTCTCACTGTTCTCATTTTTCTCCTCGGGATGGCGAGGAGGCAGGCGGGGCCGTGCCGGTGGAGCCTTTTCAGAGCCTAGATGGCAAGGCTAGGAGGCGGCAGCCCATGGGCAAGGGACGAAGTCCTTCTGTTTTCAATCGGCAATCAACAATCATCAATCGACAATTCTCCGTCCCAAACTCCTCGCCTCGAAATGCGAAACTGGAAAATCGAAAATCACAGAGCCCAAATCGAAAATCTAAAATCGCCTAGGCTTCCCGCCGCCGCCGAGGTCGCAGATATCAAGAAGCGATGCCAGCGTCACCAGCGGGGATCTCTAGCTAAGTTCATCGGAGAAATTCCATAAATTGCTGAGCGAGGGGTAGCTCCTCGTTGGCTCACTAGCAACTTATTGCTGGAAAATGCTATGCTGCAAGCCAGCCATTCAACATGTTGCGCATACATGAGCAATGTGAGGAGGGCCCTGTGACAGCTAGTTCGTTAGAAGCGAGCCTCCTTGAAATTTCCCGGCAGGTGGGGTTGGAGATAGTGGATGAGGCGTTCCTGCCTTCCCGAGCGGCAAAATATGCACCGGTACCGAAAGCCCTGGACTCGGCGGTAAGAGACCTCCTTGAGACTTCGTATCGCGACGGCCTTTACTCTCATCAGGTGCAAGCTCTCGAGGCAGTATTAAATGGGGATGATGTTTGTCTCGCCACGTCGACCGCCTCAGGTAAGAGCGACGTTTTCATTGCTGCTGCCGCACACCTGCTGCGGCAAGACGGCTCGGCGAAGGTCTTAGCGCTCTATCCCGCTCGGGCCCTAATCCAAGACCAAGTGGAGAAATGGGAGAACGTTATCGACTTTTTGAAGATGAGGATCGGGTATATCGACGGAGGCGTGGCGATCGAAGAGAGAGCGGCGATCCTTCGGAGCAGCCACGTTGTCCTCATGACACCTGACGTTGCTCACGCCTGGTTAATGAGTCACCTCCGTGAGAGAGATGTAAGCAGCTTCATGGGAGCGCTTCGACTCCTAGTCCTCGACGAAGCCCACGTCTATGATGGTGTGTTCGGCACCAACATGGCGTACTTTCTCAGGAGGTTCCAAGCCGCTTCGGCGGCCATCGGTTGATATGCAGTACGGCGACTTTGGGGAGGCCGGCGGATTTCGTGGAGCACCTCACCGGAAGGAAACCCCGCACCTTCGGTCCGGACGACGACGGCTCGCCTAGCCCCGCAAAAACGATCTTGCTGGCTAAGGGCACGACTGAAAAGAACTTCGAGAACTTGGTCAATCTCATTTCCACTTTGGGGCGCAGGGACAAAGGACTTTTCTTGGCGTTCGGAGATTCACGGAGGATGATTGAACAGCTAGTAGCCGCCGCCTATCGGCCCGTGGAAACGGCAGACGAAAGCGGTGAGCGGATGGTGATCAGGAAGAGCCCCTCGACGTTGACTCGGGTCCCCAAGTGCATGAAAGGATTGGCGTGCCGCCAGGCCCCCGGATCCTTCCTTACCGGGCCGGTTACGAAGCCGAAGACCGTAGGGACATCCAGAGGGCCCTATCTCACCGACAACTTGCAGGCGTGGTCTCTACAAGCGCCTTGGAGCTAGGGTTAGATATCGGGGAAATCGATTTGGTCGTCTTGTTGGGCCTTCCGCCCTCGGTGAAGGCTTTCTGGCAACGGGTTGGCCGCGCGGGTCGCCGCAATCCTGGGGTATGCCTCCTGATAGACAACCGAGGCGCGCTCGTGGGGAGTTCGGATGGGCTGAAGAAGTACCTGGCACGGGAACTCGAACCGAGCTGGCTGTACATGGAAAACCGGTACATTCAATACGCAAATGCATTATGCGCGGCGTATGAGGTCGGCGAGATAGGAGGAGCCAGTCTAGAGGGAACCCCATTCAAATCCCTACCCACTTCTTTCCGTCGTTTTCTTGACAATGAGATCAATCCGACCGAGGTAGTCCCCAGTGATCTTTACCCGCTCAAGCAGAGAGCTCAGGGCGGTCCGCACCGCGAGTTCCCAATTCGCAGCGGGATGGAGCCCGACTTTGATGTCAAAACCCCACAAGGGCTGAGGCTGGGGAATCTGACTTTTTCCCAGGCACTCAGGGAAGGTTATCCTGGGGCGATCTACTATTACATGGCGCGGCCTTATAGGGTTTACCGTTTCGACTACCGCAAAGGGGAGATCTTCGCAAGGCGGGAAAGGCACTGGATAACCAGGCCTCTAGCTCAGACGATGGTATTCCCTCGTTTTCAAGGGGGGTGCTTCGCTTGTCCCGTTCCGAGGTCGGTTTCTTAGCGGAGACCGAAATGCAGGTTAGCGAGAGAGTCCTCGGCTTCACTGAGCGGCGGGGTTCCGCCAAGCCTCAGGAGCACCGATATGGCCGCAACTCGCCATATTATCAGCGAGAGATTAACCGCTTCTTCGAAACGACCGGCGTTTGTTGGTATTTCCCGGAGCAGTGTGTGACTTCCGAGTCGACAGGAGCCCGTGTAGCCGAGGCATTCTGCGTTGAGTTCGGCATCCAGGACCGAGATCTTGGGTTTGGGTTTTTCTACTCGCGGCAGTCACCTCTTGGCGTCGAAAAGTGCCAAGGGGCTTGCGTTTACGACGCAACGAACGGTAGCCTTCGGCTCACGCAGAGACTGGCCGAACATTTTGAGGATGTGGTTTCATCCGCCATTACAATTGCAGAGAGTAACGACTGTGTGGAGGCGGAGAGGTATCTCAGGGTCTTACTTGGGTACGTGCAACAACTTTCCTGTTCCCGTGTGGAGGAATTGCCTGGTACTATCCCAAGCAGTGAAGGTGACTGGGTCGTAATTATCGCACCAGGAGAAAAAGCGCTATACCAAAGTCAGGATGGGCCGATCACAGTAGAGGTGGGAGGCTACAGATATACGCCACAGGGCCTTATGTATGAACTTACTCCCCTTGATCCGGCTGATCACAACGCCGTGTGGAGGGTGGTTGCGTCGGCGCTCCAGCCATTTCACGGAGAGACCAAGATGACGCAAGCCAATCTCGTAACTGGGGAAACGAAACCCCTGCCTTGAATGGAAGAGATTGGCTCTCGCGCTTCGCGGCAGGCGGACCTTCGAATGCCATTCGCCTTTTCTCGCAGTCCTTTCGGGTGCTAGGAGGCCCCGTTCGCTGAAAGGAGCGATGCAAACAGCCTGAAATCGTTGACACTTTTCGAAGCGCTGTGTTAGCGTTTCCAGTTTGCGCTACGCCGAAAGCTCTCGACAGAGAACATTCAGGAACAAGGAATATCCACGCTAAGGAGGCTCTGCGTGTCCGGGCCAACCGAAAGGTACCTCTTCACCTCGGAGTCGGTGACCGAGGGTCATCCTGACAAAGTCTGCGATCAAATTTCGGACGCCGTTCTAGACGCCGTCCTGGCCGAGGACCCCCACGGTCGTGTGGCCTGCGAGACGATGGCCAAAGACAAGACGGTTTACGTGGTGGGCGAGATTACGACCACCGCTCGGCCTGACGTCCCCAAGTTGGTCCGCGTCACCCTTGGCGAGATCGGCTACACCAACCCGGAGAGTGGCTTGACTCCAGAAGATTGTGAGGTAGTCTCCAACCTGACTCCGCAAAGCCCTGACATTGCCCAGGGCGTGGACACGGGCGGGGCAGGCGACCAGGGTCTGATGTTTGGCTTTGCCTGCGACGAGACCCCTGAGCTGATGCCGTTCCCTATCATGATGGCCCACAAGCTCAGCATGCGGCTCGCCGAAGTCCGCCGCAAGAAGATCCTCGATTTCATCCGTCCCGACGGCAAAACCCAGGTCACAGTCGAATACGAAGGCTTCAAGCCCCGGCGCGTGGACACGGTAGTCGTGTCCACCCAGCACGCGAAGGATGTCTCTAATGACGCGATCCAAAAAGGCGTGCGTGAATATGTTATCAAGCCAGTGATCCCCGCTCACATGCTCGACCAGAGCACGAAGTATTACATCAACCCGACAGGGCGCTTCGAGATCGGCGGGCCGAAGGGCGATTCCGGACTCACGGGCCGGAAGATTGTTGTGGACACTTACGGCGGCACGGCCCATCACGGTGGCGGGTGCTTCTCTGGGAAGGACCCGACAAAGGTGGACCGCTCCGCGGCGTACATGGCTCGCTACATTGCCAAGAACATTGTGGCGGCGGGGTTGGCCGAGCGCGCCGAGGTCCAACTCGCCTACGCTATCGGCGTGGCCGAGCCGGTCTCGGTGATGGTGAATACCTTTGGCACTGGCCGGGTGGACAACGGTCGACTGGGCGAACTCATCCGGAAGCACTTCCAATTGACCCCACGGGGCATCATCCAGAGCCTGGACTTGCTACGCCCGATCTACAAAAAGACAGCAGCCTACGGGCATTTTGGCCGGTCGGAGCCGGAATTCACCTGGGAGAGAACTGACAAAGCTGCGGCGCTGCGGCAGGAGGCGGGCCTCTAGATGGCGACGACACCGAAATCAGCTGGCGACGTAAAAGATGTGGGCCTCGCGGCCAAAGGCAAGCTGCGGATTGAGTGGGCTAGCCAATGGATGCCAGTTCTGAGGCTTATCCGCGAGCGGTTCATCAAGGAACGACCGCTGGAGGGGGTGCGGATTGCGGCCTGCCTGCACGTCACTACCGAAACGGCCAACCTGGCCATCGCGCTGCGGGACGGCGGGGCGAAGGTGGTGCTGTGCGCCTCCAATCCCTTGAGCACCCAGGACGACGCGGCCGCCTCCCTGGTGAAGGACTATGGAATCCCGGTCTTCGCCATCAAGGGGGAAGACACCAACACGTACTACTCCCACATCATTTCGGCCTTGGAGCGTCGTCCGCAGGTGACCATGGATGACGGGGCAGACTTGGTGACCACCATCCTGACCAAGCGCCAGGATCTGGTCCCCGAAGTCCTCGGCGGGACGGAGGAGACCACCACGGGCGTTATCCGGCTGCGGAGCATGGCCAAGGACGGCGTGCTGAAGTATCCCCTCATCGCCGTGAACGACGCCGACACGAAGCACCTTTTCGACAACCGCTACGGCACCGGGCAATCCACCGTGGACGGCATCCTGCGGGCTACCAACCTGCTCTTTGCTGGCCTGCGCGTGGTGGTGAGCGGGTACGGCTGGTGCGGGCGCGGCGTGGCGATGCGTGCCCGGGGCCTGGGTGCCGATGTCATCGTTACGGAGGTGAACCCCACCCGCGCGCTCGAAGCCGTGATGGATGGCTACCGCGTGATGCCCATGGGCGAGGCGGCGAAGATTGGCGAGGTGTTCGTGACGCTCACCGGAGACAAGGCCGTCCTGACCGAAGACCATTTCAAGCTGATGAAGGACGGCGCGGTCGTCTGCAACTCCGGTCACTTCAACGTGGAGATCGACATCCCGGCGCTCGAGAAGATGTCACTCGCCAAGCGGCGGATGCGCGAGTTCGTGGACGAATACACCTTGCGCGACGGGCGCAAGATCTACCTACTCGGCGAGGGACGGCTCATCAATCTGACGGCGGCCGAGGGCCATCCCGCCGTGGTGATGGACATGAGTTTTGCCAATCAGGCGCTGGCGGTCGAGTACTTGGTGAAGAACTCGAAGAAACTCGAGCCGAAAGTCTATCCGGTCCCCGCCGAGATCGACCGCGACGTCGCCCGGCTGAAGCTCGAGGCGATGGGAGTCGCCATCGATAAGCTCACGCCGGAGCAGGAGGAATACCTCTCCTCCTGGGCGGAAGGAACGTAGAGGGATTGAGCCATTGTCTGATTGAGTCATTGAATCATTGCCCGATTAACCCATGGACTCGGCTCTGCGGTCTTCTTCAATGACTCAATGGGTAAATGAACCAATGGTTCAATCAGGCAATCACTCAGTCTTCAATTGACCTTGATGATGAAAGATCTTGCCCACCGGGCGCTCGACACCGCGCGGGCCCGGGGCGCGAGCTACGCTGACGTCCGGGTGATAAACACCCGGCAGCGCTATCTTTCCACCAAGAACGGCCGTCCTGCCCAGGTGAGGGAAGCCGAGTCGTTTGGCCTTGGCGTCCGGGTGATTGCCGACGGCGCCTGGGGCTTTGCGGCCACTGACGACCTCCGCCGCGCCAGCGTCGATCGCACTGCGGCCCAGGCCGTGGCCATCGCGCGCGCCAGCGCCATCTGCAAGAGAACCGAAGTCCGCCTGGCGCCCGAAGAGAAGATCGTGGACCGCTGGGCGGGCCCTTGCCGCATCGACCCCTTTGCTATTCCAGTTTCAACCTGCCTGGACTTGCTGCTGAAAGTGGACGCGCAGTTGCGCCATGTCCAGGGCATCACGCTCGCCGAAGCACTCCTGGACTTCCGGCGCATCGAGCAACTGTTCGTCTCCAGCCCGGGTTCAGAGATCTACCAGGTTAAGACTCAGACTGGCGCGGGTTTCGTCGCCACCTCGTTTCATGAGAATGAGATCCAGCGGCGCTCTTATCCCAATTCCTTCGGCGGGCAGTACCAGACCAAGGGCTACGAACTGGTGGAGGAACTGGATCTGGTGGGCAACGCTCCCCGCATCGCCGAGGAGGCGGTGGCGCTCCACCGCGCCGACCAGTGCCCGTCGGGGGTGAAGGACATCATCTTGGGCAGCGCGCAGCTTGGCTTGCAGGTTCACGAGTCCATCGGCCACCCCATTGAACTCGACCGGGTGCTGGGGGCGGAAGCCAACTTCGCGGGGATGAGTTTTCTGACACTCGAAAAGCTGGGCCGGCTCAAGTACGCCTCCGACATCGTCAATGTGGTGGCGGACGCCACGCCCGCGCATGGGCCGGGCCTCGGCACGTTTGCCTACGACGACGAGGGCGTTCCCGCGCAGTTGACGCCCATCATCAAGGACGGCCTCTTTGTGGGCTATTTGACGTCGCGCGAGGCCGCAGCGACAATCGGCCAGGCGCGCTCCAGCGGCGCCATGCGCGCCGAGAGCTGGAACCGTATTCCTTTGATCCGCATGACCAACGTGAGCCTGCTCGCCGGGGAGGGG
>Ga0315281_10012153_pt1 | contig 11750 bp, 10 predicted proteins | sample YL17G07_0_MG_FD_204540 | JGI IMG/M metagenome (GOLD analysis project Ga0315281, IMG submission 204540) | Sediment microbial communities from Yellowstone Lake, YNP, Wyoming, USA - YL17G07_0 | ecosystem: Environmental > Aquatic > Freshwater > Lake > Sediment | place: USA: Wyoming | collected... | reverse complement strand
TATTTCTTCCCCCTGGAAGGGGGAAGATTAAGATGGGGGTGGAATGCTTCCGAACAACTGAATTTGATTTGACACTCAACCCCCACCCTTGCCCTCCCCCTTCCAGGGGGAGGGAAATCTCTTCACATATCCCGCTTCCCACTTCACGTTTCACGTTCTACGCTTCACGTGTCCCGCTTCACGCCTGACGAATTATTTCCCGTATACCGGGAAACGCTTGCAGAGCTTCAATACCTCGGCCTTCACCTTTTTCTCGACCGCACTCTTGCCCATGTTGTCGATAATGTCGCAGATCCAGTCGGCGATCATGATGCTCTCCTTTTTCTTGAACCCGCGCGTGGTCATGGCCGGGGTGCCGATGCGGATGCCGCTCGTCACAAACGGCGACTGCGGATCGTTGGGCACGGCGTTCTTGTTGACAGTAATATTGGCGCGACCGAGCGCAGCATCCACTTCCTTGCCGGTCAGCTTGCGACTGATCAGGTCTACCAGGAACAGATGATTGTCCGTGCCGCCGGAGACGATCTTGATGCCGCGGTCCATGAACACCTTCGCCATGGCCCGGGCATTCTTGATTACCTGTTTCTGATAGTCCTTGAATTCCGGCGTCATGGCCTCCTTGAACGCAACCGCCTTCGCGGCGATGACATGCATCAACGGGCCGCCCTGATAGGCCGGGAACACCATGAAATTGATCTTCTTTTCGATGTCCTCATTGGCCTTGCCCATGATGAGCCCGGCACGCGGGCCGCGCAGCGTCTTGTGCGTCGTGGTCGTTGTCACGTCGGCGATCTTAATCGGGCTGGGATACAGGCCGGTCGCCACCAGTCCGGCGACATGTGCGATATCGGACACGAGAATAGCGCCGACCTGGTCGGCAATGTTGCGAAAACGCTGCCAGTCGACGATACGCGAATACGCGGAGAACCCCGTCATGATTAACTTTGGTTTGTGTTCGAGCGCCAGACGCTCCGCCTGGTCGTAATCTATACGACCGGTGTCAGTATTAAGTCCATATTGAACGGCCTTGTAGAGGCGTCCGGAGACGTTTACCGACGCACCGTGGGTGAGATGTCCGCCATGCGCAAGGCTCATACCCATGATGGGATCGCCGGGTTTGATCAGGGCGAGATAAACAGCGCCGTTCGCCTGGGAACCGGAATGCGGCTGCACGTTAGCCCAGTCGGCCTTGAAGAGTTTCTTGGCGCGATCGATCGCCAGTTGTTCGGCGATGTCCACAAACTCGCAACCGCCGTAATAACGCTTGCCGGGATAACCCTCGGCATATTTGTTCGTAAGCACCGAACCCTGCGCCTCCAGGACGCGCGGGCTGACGTTGTTTTCCGATGCAATCAGTTCGATATGTTCTTCCTGGCGTTTCCTCTCTCCTTCCAGGGCCTTCCACAGGGCATTATCAAACCCTTTAATCTTCATGCTTTTCTTGTACATAAATTCTCTCTCATTATGTTTTTTGACTACCGGCAGGGTTCCCGTCATGGCGCGGACAGACATACAACATATCGTCGTTGCCCCGGGCGCAAACCACATTAAAACCGCTTACAGGGTATCAAATTCCCACTGTGAATGCATTGCCGGAACGACTGGATGAAAGCTTGACCCACACTGCAGGCACAACCGGGGCTGTGAACCCGCACTAACTCTTGACGCCTTAGAGGTCTTGGAAGCATGTATATAACCTGCTGTTTTATTTGAGCTAATGGCTTGTGCATAATGGAGGTGCCCTCCTCCGTCATTCCGGAAACCGCAGAGCGGTTATCCGGAATCCCGCCGGGGCCTGGCCAAGTCTGGATTCCGGGTCCGCGGGCCCAGCAGGCCCTTGCCCGGAATAACGTGTTCCACAGTTCGGCAATTATGGAAGCCCCGGTTATGTGGTATAACAAACACCAAAAACAACCACCATGAAAGCATCCAACATTTCCCGGGATCGAGGTTACCCGCAAAAACACATGAATGGCACTGAAGAACTGCTGTCACGGGCCCATGGTCTCCTGGATCGACTGGACCGGTTACTCCCCGGCCGCGATGCGGAACCACCACAGAGAGATGACCTCGCCTGGCGCTGGCAAGTTCACGGGTTTGCCCGGTCACTGGCGCCGGTCAAAAAAATTACGGGGATCCGGTTGGACGATCTGCAGTGCATTGACCGGCAGAAAGAGGAGATCATCCGCAATACCCGGCAGTTTCTATGCAAACTGCCCGCGAACCATGTGCTGTTATGGGGGCCGCGCGGCACCGGCAAATCTTCCCTTATCAAGGCATTGTTGAACGAATACGGCCCCGCAGGACTGCGCCTCATCGAAGTCGAGAAACAGCATCTCACCGATCTGGCCCTGATCACCGAGCAAGTGCAGGGGCTGGCGCAGCGGTTCATTATCTATTGCGATGATCTTTCCTTCGACGCCAACGACCCGAGTTATCGGGCCATTAAAGTGATTATCGATGGCTCCGTGAGCGCCACGCCGGAAAACGTGCTCATCTATGCCACTTCCAACCGCCGCCACCTGCTGCCGGAATACATGAACGAAAACCTGCAGGGCCGGATGGTGGAAGGTGAACTGCACCAGAGCGAGGCTGTGGAAGAGAAGATCTCGCTATCGGAACGATTCGGTCTGTGGCTTGCCTTTCATCCCTTCAATCAGGAACAATACCTGTCCATCGTCGATTACTGGATTAGCAGCTTGCGCGCACCCAAAGGCAATCGCGACGACATGCATGCAGCGGCACTGCAATGGGCGCTCGAACACGGATCGCGCAGCGGCCGTTCCGCCTGGCAATTCGCCCGCGACTGGACCGGCAGGCGCCGATTAAAATAAATCAACAGTAACCATTCTTTCTGTGAGAGTGGTTGCGGTGAGGGAAATATTAAAACCTATGCAAGATTCACTGGAAAAACTGAAGCAAGAAGCACAACAGGTCTACAAGGAGGCCCGGATGCTCTACAGCACCGAGGAAGTTGAAGCCGCCATCGATACAATGGCCCGTGCGATCACCGGCGAACTTCAGGACAAAAATCCGGTGATTCTCTGCCTCATGATCGGCGCCGTCATCATCGTGGGAAAGATATTAACGAGGCTTAACTTTCCACTGCAACTTGAATACGTGCATGCCACCCGCTATCAAGGGACCACGACCGGCGGCAACGTGCAATGGGTGCGCAGCCCCAGCGTCCCCCTCAAGGACAGAACCGTGCTGATTATCGATGATATTCTGGATGAAGGCGTGACGCTGGCCACCATGATCGAAGAATGCAAAAAGGCAGAGGCGGCGAAAATCTATACGGCCGTGCTGGCCGACAAACAGACCAAAACAAACCGCGCCTTGCAAAAAGCGGATTTCACCGGGCTCACCCTCCCGGATCAATATGTGTTCGGCTACGGCATGGATTACAAGGGTTATCTCCGCAACGCGCCCGGCATCTACGCGGTAAAAAAATCATGACCCGGCTTGCGATCATCGGCGGTTCCGGCCTCACCGCCCTGGCGGGACTGGTCATCCAGCGCAAGCAGATGCAACCGACACCTTATGGCGAACCTTCCGGACCGCTCACCTTCGGCCTTTTGCATGAAAAAGAGGTCGTGTTTCTGCCCCGCCATGGCAATCCGCACGCCATTCCTCCGCACCGGATCAACTACCGCGCCAACCTCTGGGCGCTGAAGGAAAACGGCATTGAAAGCATTATTGCCGTAAATTCCGTAGGTGGCATCACGCGCGAGATGCATCCCGGCCGTCTGGCCATCCCGTCGCAGATCATCGACTACACCTCGGGGCGTCAGCACACCTACTTTGAAGAAAAACTGGAATCCGTCGTCCACGTGGATTTCACCAATCCCTACTGCGAGTTCCTGCGCCGGGTGTTAAACGCCGCGGGAAAGACAGCGCAGCTCGACGTATATGACGGCGGGACCTATGGCGCGACCCAGGGGCCGCGCCTTGAAACCGCGGCGGAAATTGCACGCATGGAAAAAGATGGTTGTGATCTCGTCGGCATGACCGGCATGCCGGAGGCGGCACTCGCGCGCGAACTGGAACTGGATTACGCGATGATCTGCGTCGTGGTGAACTGGGCCGCGGGCAAGGCCGAAGGTGTGATCAACATGGACACAATCGAGAAATATCTGGACACCGGGATCACTATGACGCGCAAACTCCTGGAAGCGGCGATACCGAACATTGAATGATCATTGCGGTTAAGATTACAACAACTGGTTATGAAAAACGCATGAACAATCCACCCTGCAGGTGTGGATGAAAGTGATCTTTATTCCGCCTGATAATCTATGAATACTTCAGCATCTTCTCAGGTTATTAGAACCTATCTCAAAATTATGCGGGCGCAGCCGAGACAAATTTATTCATGGCGCGACCTGCGCTGTACAGACAAGGATCATTCATTGCTGTAGGGCAGGTCTGCGACTTACCCTGATCTGACGGCAGGTCACAGACCTGCCCTACAGTTAACGTAAGTTCCAGTTTTGTCCTGCCATATCGACAAGCGCAGCAATATTAAGATAGATTCTATTTCCTCGCCTCACAATAAAAACTGTCGTTAAAAATACCTGACCGGGTTATAACGCGTGAAAAGCCGATTTTATACAAAATAATTTTCAGGTTGTCTGGTCCAAAATAGACCATATGATCCGGCGGCCTGTAACCGCTCCACCTGCTGCCAAGTATTCTTCGATTCAGGCCCTCATGATTTACGGTCTTTAATAAAAGAACACCGTTATCTTCAATAAGGTCATAGCACTTCTGTAAAGACTCCACCGGGTTCGGAAGATGTTCCAGGAGTGAAACCATGGTAATGCCATCGAAACGCCGTTCCTTGAAATCAATGTTAAAAAAATCTCCAACAATGACTTCAACACCAAGCTTTCTGGTTTCCGTTGCCAGATCAGCCGATATTTCAACCCCGGTACATTCATAACAGTTGCATATTTCACGCAGTACAGCGCCGGAACCGCAACCAATATCAAGAATGCGATCACCTTTGCCCAAATAAAGCTTTATCCGTTTTAAAAAAATAGTCCCTTTTTTATAGCCGGATATTTTTCTCAGGAAGTGTCTGCCATGTGCTGCAATACTTCGTGCCGTGCCACGTTTTTTCTTTACCGCCCTGTCAGTAATCGCAGCCCTGGAGTAGAAATCCGCACGCGATGATGGATCGGGAAATGGACTGATATGTGCAAACTTGCAATACTTGCATTGTAATATGTCCCACTCATGAATGTGATGTATTATCAGCCATTCTGAATTTTCACATATAGGACATGTATGCATAGTTTATATAATCACACGGGCCAATAATGCTGAAATATATACTCTGCAATGACCAGCGTCACCCGCGTGAAACACAAGCAGGAAAAACATCTCCATTATGAATTTGATCTTTCTTCCTGTGCGTCTTGAGGGTTTCTGCGCCAGATGAATAGTCCCACCATGGACAGTGCGGCGAAGACTGCGCCGGCGAGAAACGTGGCGGAGGCGCCATAGGCGCTCCACAATACGCCTGCAATAACGCTGGCAAGCAGCAAGGCGCCGCCGCTCACCAGATTAAAGATACCGAAGGCAGAGCCGCGCAGTGCGGCAGGGACGTTGTCCGCCACCAGTTTTGAAAGCAGTCCCTGCGTGAACCCCATGTGCAGTCCCCACAGCGCGGCGCCAGTCAGCGCCGTCAATGGCGATGTGGCCATGGCCAGAATAATATCGGCAAGGACCAGTATCCCGAGTCCCCAGACCAGCGTCGTCCGGTGACCGATGCGATCGGTGGCAACACCTGCCGGATAGGCAGTCGCCGCATAGAAGATATTCATGACGATCAACACCATCGGTATATAGCCAAGGGCAAGTCCCACATCCTGTGCACGCAATATCAGGAACGCCTCGCTGAAGCGGGCCAGGGTGAACACCGCGCCGAGCAACACCACGAGCCAATAGCGCAGCGACAGTTTTTTAAGCTCACTCAGTGTGACCGGCATGCGCACGTGTCCCTCGGCGTGGCGGTGTTCACTCACACCCAAGACCAGTAGCGCGACGGCGAGGAACGCCGGGATGACGGCCGCCCACAGCACGGCGTGAATGTTATTGGCAAACCAGGCCATGAGTCCCAGTGCCAGCAGCGGGCCGACAAAGGCGCCGACGGAATCGAGTGATTGGCGCAGTCCATACGCCGCTCCGCGCAATTCCACAGGAGCAATGTCCGCGACCAGCGCGTCCCGCGGTGCGCCGCGTATGCCCTTCCCAATCCGATCGACGAAACGCGCGGCGAACACCCAGCCGATAGTAGTTGCCAGCGGAAAAACAGGCTTGGTCAATGCTGCGAGCCCGTAGCCGAGCACGGCGAGTAGTTTGCGCCGACCGAAGTAATCGCTGATCACGCCCGAAAATATTTTTGTGATGGCAGCGGTGGCCTCGGCCACGCCCTCGATGAGACCAATCGTGGTCATGGACGCGCCGAGGACCGTGACCATAAACACCGGTAGCAGGCTGTGCACAAGTTCGGAAGAGGCATCCATGAGCAACGACACAAAACCCAGCGCCCAGATGCCCGCGGGTAATTTGCGCTTGGCGCCCGGCGTGACGGGGAAAGATGAACTGCTGTCAGTGGGTTGTGTCTTCATGGCTGGATCCGGCTGGATGAATCAGGTTCTCTATGCAATCCTTCTTCATGGGGAAGAACTAATGAGGGATATCCATCGTCATGATCGTCGCATATAACCGCCCTCTCCCGAAAGGAGAGATGGGCCTTTAACTAATGTGACTGAAGCAGTTTATCGCACTTGTCGATGAATTTGTTGGTGCTCATCGGCATCGGCACCCTGACCGTGGAGAGTCTTTTCAACAGCGCGCCGCCATCGCGTATCAGTTTAACGACCTTCTTCAGCCCATTGCCGTTTTCCGTCTCGTGGGCACTGAGATATGCCTCGACATAATTTTCCAGCGCCTCGCGTGCAGCGACGTAGCGCGGCCACACTTCGAAGATCACCGGATCGGTGCGTATCGTTTCACAGGTCAGCTTGGCGGCCTCGCCCAATTCCCTGATCTTCGGGACCGCCTCACCAAGTGCTTGGTATTTCTCAACGATGCCTGTCAATTTGCGGGTAATCTTGTCGATCTCGGACATGGTGAGTGCGACCTTGATGTAACGGCTTTCGTAAAATTCCTCCACGGACAATGAAAATACCTTGAAGGGTTCGCCCCAGAGTTCATCCAGCCCTTCACCGCCGCTGGACAATTTGATGTTCTCCCCCAGTTGCAGCGCCTCCATGAAACATTTGCCGCATTCCCGCAACAAGGGATTGCCGGATTCGATCTTCACCCCGGATTCCTGCAAGTCCACGATGGCGGTCATGATGTCCGCGCCGCGGTTCAAAAGCGCCCCGGCAAGCATGGCGCCCTTGACGCGCTTGCGCGCCGGATCGGTTTCCTGTTCATACAGGCGCCGTATTTCATCCGCACGGAAACCGGGCGTGTTGATGCCGGGCTCGGCATGGTGAAACACCCGCCGTGTCAGTTGATCGATCATCTTTTTCTTGTTGACATAATCATCGGAGACGATCTCGTAGCGGCGGATCCAGTAACCGTCATAGTAGACGCACGGCTTGCCATCAATGTCTTTTTTCGTACCGTTCTTAATGGTCATGTATGGCCTATTCCGCGCGGCTGATATGCATGATCATACCGAACAGAGGATGATCAAAATAATGGAGCTCGTTCAGTTTCATCCGACGCGACTCGTGCAGCCTGGAATATCCGGATGGTACTGTGACGGGGGCCGCGGCGCCGGCGGTGGGATGGATAATGGACTGTGGCAAGGCCTTGGGAAAATACAGCATGTCAACATCGGCGTGCAGGAACTGGGAGGCGCGCACGCTCACCATGCCCTCGATCCTGACCAGTGTCTCACCCGGGTTCTCCGTGGCCCCGGGTTCTGTTTTCAGAATATGCACGGAACGGGCATTGTCGCCATACAGCGCAGGTTGCAGCCAGGCCAAATGCAAGAAGGGACGGTATCTTCCTGATGCCTTCAGTTGATCATAGATACCTCCCAGCTTGTAGAGGCCGGTAGATAACAGCCTGAAAGGGTTGCCCGCCTCGTCGCCGAGTTCGATGGCGCCTGAGTAATCAGGATAGGCCATGGAAGTCTGTGAAATTTCTCCATCAGAGGCCGGTTGCAGGTTTTCAAAGACGATGAGCTCGATATGGTATCCGGCGGCGTGAACACCGTAGCTGGCCAGGACCAGCGCCAGAAGAATAATTATTCTATTTATCAGGGATTGCCGCATGTCATTATCATATCCTGCCTCTCTCTACAGAATCCAGAAGAGGACTACTGATATTGAACTTGACACGCGCTGGCACTCAGGCGTAACAAAACTGCTATTACCGGCAAAATTATGTTGTAATAGGCGCATCGCCACAGACGGAAAATATCAGACATGCAAGGAATCGTGAAACCTCGGGATTGGGAAAGAGCGGACTGGCGTTCGTTCCTGCCGCAAGGGGCTGCCTCGTGGTTGCCGCTGTTCATCCTGGTTCTGGTGCTGGTCTGGTCTGGTCTGTATACCGTACCCAGCGATTCCGTCGCCGTGATTCAGCGTTTTGGCAAGTACCTGAAGGAGGTCCCACCGGGCCTGCATCTCAAGGTGCCCTTTGGCATTGACGTTGCCACCATCGTCCCGGTCAAGCGCCAGTTGAAACAGGAATTCGGCTTTGCCACACCCGGTGCCACCAATCCTTACCAGCACCCGCAGGATCCTGAAAAAGAAACCCAGATGGTCACCGGCGACCTTAATGCCGCGCTGGTGGAATGGGTGGTCCAGTATCGCATCATGGAACCCATGAAATTTCTTTTCCGGGTGCGTGAACCCAACGAGACCTTGCGTGCTGTCTCCGAATCGGTGATGCGGGAAGTCGTGGGCGATCGCACTGTGGATGAAGTGATCACCATTGGCCGCGAGGAGATCGAGATAGAAGCATTGGCGAAGATGCAGGCGCTGTCCACCAAGTACGAAATGGGCATCAGCATCGATCAGGTGCAACTGAAAAATATCAACCCGCCCCAACCGGTGCAATTGTCCTTCAATGAGGTCAACCAGGCCCAGCAGGAGAAAGAGAAACTGATCAACGAGGCGCGGCGTGATTACAACAAGGTCATTCCGCTGGCCGAAGGCGAAAAAGACCAGCGCATTCGCGAAGCGGAGGGCTACAAGCTCAAACGTATCAATGAGGCGGAGGGCGACGTATCCCGTTTCAACGCCGTGCTGGCTGAATATATCAAGGCCCCGGAGGTGACCCGGCGCCGCATTTACCTGGAAACCCTGCAGGCAGTCCTGCCCGGTCTGCGCTCCAAGATCATCGTCGATGAAAAGGTCCGCAGCGTTCTGCCCATGTTGAACCTCGATTCGGAAAAGGGAGCGCAGCCATGAACCCGGTCATGAGACTCTTCATTCTGGCAGTGGCGGGTATAACCGCGTTTCTGCTGATGAGCTCGTTTTATACCGTCAGCGAAACTGAACAGGTGATCATTACCCAGTTTGGCAAACCGGTGGGCACTCCCAAGACCACCGCCGGGCTCAAATTCAAAATGCCCTTTATCCAGGATGTCAACCGCATCGACAAGCGTATCCTCGAGTGGGACGGCAACCCGAGCGATATGCCGACCAAGGACAAGCTTTATATCTCTGTCGACCTCTTCGCCCGCTGGCGGATCACCGATCCCCTCCAGTACTTTCTGCGGATGCGCGATGAACGCAGCGCCCAGTCACGACTCGATGACATCCTCGGCAGCGAGACCCGCAATGCCGTGGCCAAACACGAACTCATCGAAATCATCCGTACCACCAAGGACCGTGTGCCGTTACAGGACACTACGCTCGTGGACCTCAACAACGTTGTCGGCACGCTGGTACCCATTAATAAAGGACGCCAGCTGGTTGAGCAGGAGATCTTCGCTGCAGCAGCACAGAAGGTCCAGGTGTTCGGCATCGAACTGCTGGATATCCGTTTCAAACGCATCAACTACAACGAAAGTGTGCGGCCGAAGATTTACGATCGCATGGTCAGCGAACGCCGGCAGATCGCCGAACGGTTCCGGTCGGAAGGCAACGGTGAGGCCGCCCGCATCCTTGGCAACCGGGGACGGGAATTGAACAGGATCCAGTCCGAAGCCTACCGTCGTGTCGAAGAGATCCGCGGCGAGGCGGATGCCAGGGCCACCGAGATCTATGCCAGTGCATACAACCAGACCCCGGAAGCGCGGGAGTTTTACAAGTTCACGCGGACGATGGAAACGTATAAATCTATCATCTCCACCAACACCACCTTGATCCTTTCAACCGACAGCGAACTGTTCAAATTCCTCAAGAGTCCGGCCCCTTAGCCCGGGAATAGAAAATCTCCTTCCCCCTCTCAGGGGGAAGGCCGGGATGGGGGTGCAATCTTCACCATTTCACCCCCACCCTAGCCCTCCCCCTTCCAGGGGGAGGGGAATTCTAAGGAAACTCTGTCTGTATTCTGTATTCTGGATTCTGACTCCTGAATCCTGTCCTTCCATTCACGCCGCATGCCGGATGGCGATCCTGTCCAGCAGTTGCTCCAGCAATATGAATCTGTGTGCAATATCCGGCAGGTCCCTGGTGACGCGCAGCTTGTCCATGCCGTCCATCCTGTAGGTCTGCGGTTCCCCCTGTAGCAGCGCGATGATCCTCCCTGGGTCCACGTTGGCCTTATCATGGAAATACAACCTGCCGCCCTGTTTCCCGAGATCGATCTTGCGTATGCCGAGCGGATTCGCCCTTAGCTTGAGTTCCGTGATCCGGAAAAGATTTTTCGTGTATTCCGGCAACAGGCCGAAACGGTCGATCAGTTCTTCCTGCAGGTCCTGCAACTCGCTGGCGTTCTTCGCGCTGGCGATACGCTTGTAAATAATGAGCCGCTCATGCACGTCCGGCAGATAGTCCTCCGGGATCAGCGCCGGCACGTGCAGGTTGATCTCGGCGCCGTGATCGAGCGGACGGTCGAGGTCCGGTTGTTTGCCTTGTCGCAATGCATGGATCGCGCGCTCCAGCAGATCCATGTACAGGCCGAAACCGACCTCCTGGATCTGACCACTCTGGTCTTCGCCCAGTATTTCACCGGCGCCGCGGATCTCCAAGTCATGTGTCGCCAGGGTAAACCCGACGCCGAGTTCTTCCAGCGCCTCAATGGCCTCCAGCCGTTTCACGGCATCGGCGGTCATCGCCTTGTGATGGGGCACGATCAGATAGGCGTAGGCACGGTGATGCGAACGCCCCACCCGTCCCCGCAACTGGTATAACTGCGCCAGTCCGAACTTGTCGGCACGGTTGATGATGATGGTATTGGCGCTGGGTACGTCGATGCCGCTTTCAATTATGGTGGTGCACACCAGCACGTTGAACCTGCGGTGATAGAAATCCAGCATCACCTGTTCCAGTTCCTTTTCCGGCATCTGTCCGTGCGCGATACGGACACGCGCCTCCGGCATCAGCGCCTCCAACTCGCGCGCGGTTTTTTCTATGGATTCGATCTGGTTGTGCAGAAAATAGACCTGCCCTCCGCGCTTGATCTCGCGCAGTAACGCTTCCCGCAACAGGGCATTGCTCCACTCGCGCACGAAGGTCTTGACGGACTGCCGGCGCGACGGCGGCGTGGCGATGATGGACAGTTCACGTAAACCGGACAGCGCCATGTTCAGCGTGCGCGGGATGGGG
>Ga0315281_10012152_pt1 | contig 11751 bp, 13 predicted proteins | sample YL17G07_0_MG_FD_204540 | JGI IMG/M metagenome (GOLD analysis project Ga0315281, IMG submission 204540) | Sediment microbial communities from Yellowstone Lake, YNP, Wyoming, USA - YL17G07_0 | ecosystem: Environmental > Aquatic > Freshwater > Lake > Sediment | place: USA: Wyoming | collected... | reverse complement strand
CTCTGTAAACCAGCGCAACTCCTTGGCCGATGCGCCCCCCACTTCGATCCAGTTTTCCGGCGCAATCTCGAAAAAATCGATGGCAGCAGGCACCCTCCCCTTGAGCTCAGAGATGAATTCCCGCCTCAGCCCCAAACCCGCGCCGCTGATACCTCTCAGATTCATTAAACGCGGCGGGAAAAATTACATGGTTTTGGTTTCAGGCTTTTCTGCGCCATCGGGTTTGGCTTTGTCATCCTTCATCTTGCCATCATTCATTTTGTTGCTGCTGCACTTGCCCTCACTGCATTTGCCATCCTTCATTTTTTTCTTCTTGGCGGTACTTTTTTTGTCACCCTTCATTTTGCCATCGGTTTTTTCAGTGGCATCAGCCACCATGTAGCCTTTGTCCAGGCTGCGCATAGCAAAAGGATTCTCGCCGGAATGCGCCGCAGGCGCCATAGCGAGGGATGCGGCAAAAGCGCTGCCCAATGCGATCGTCAAGCTAGTCTTATTGCTGGCCATACTCGTATCTCCTGAAAATCAATCTAATAAAAGCTGGTAACGTTGTAAATACTATTGGATGACCAAACTTTAGCCATCGTTGTGCATCAGCGCCTGTCGAATTCGATCTCGTGCTGCCGGAGACAGCCCGGGCAACGCTGACTCGCTCTCCTCAGACCCGGCATGTTGCGAACAAGTTCTACGAAGCAATGTCATATGGTCTCGAAACTGAGCGCAGCCTTTACAAATCAGCAGATGAAACCGCACGCCGATTCGTTCCGGTACGCTCAAGCGCCGATCCATGGATTGCGACACCATCTTGCTGGCTTCCTTACACGTCAACATTAGCGCTCACCTCCCAACCAATGTACCTCAAGGCATTGCCTCAGCCCCAAACGGGCACGATGCAGCATTACCCAACAGTTCGACGAAGAAACATCCAATTCCTTACAGATTTCTTCAGTACTCAACCCTGCCAGTTCCCTCAGGGCGAAAACATCAGCCAACGCGGGCGACAGGCGACTCAGGCACAACTCGAACGCCTCACGGAAACGTTTATTCTCCAACGCACGATCGGGGTCGCCCCAGTTACGGGGTGCCATAACCCAGTGCCCTGTCTCGTCGAAAGATTCATCCACGCTACCCTCCATGCCCTGTTCACCGGGGTCGGCCAGCTGCTCAAATGCAGGTTCCCGCGCACGCTGTCGAATGATATCCACGATCTTGTGCTTGAGAATAGCAATTAGCCAAGTGCGTTCAGTAGCCTGGCCTCCATAGCCATGCCGACTCCGAAAAGCCGCCAAGAGGGTTTCCTGGACGGCATCCTGGGCCAGGGCATCATCCCGCAATTGCCTCAGTGCGTAACGGTAGAGCGCATCGCCATGCGCATCCAGCCAAGCTTCGGGATCGAGTTGTGGAGTATCAGTCATAAGCGGGTTGGTAATTTTGTGGCCATTATATGCCATGAGTTTCCGGTGAGCGCCAACTGCGAAGTTTAAGTTGCGCCATTTATTCCCCTCAATCACTTAAAGCTCGTAAGGAATAGCCCATCCCCACGTCCAACGAGTATTTAACAAGATTCATTCACGAAGGGAGCGATATGGCGAAGGTTCTGGAATCATGGTCATGGGGAGTTGAGAAATTGGGGTGGGGCGGGGGGTTCCTGCCACAGCTCATGTTGCGCACATTTCTCGCCTATGAGTTTTGGGAGTCAGGCATCGAAAAATATCAAGGGTCAAACTGGTTTGGCGATATTCAGTCGGCCTTTCCCTTCCCCTTCAACCTGTTGCCGCCCGACGCGAACTGGAATATGGCAATGTGGTTCGAGTTACTCGGCGCGACCGCATTGATTCTTGGTCTGGCTACACGATTTTTCAGTCTGTCACTGATCATTTTAACGATCGTGGCCTGGGCGGCTGTTCACAGTGGAAACGGCTACAACGTTTGTGATAATGGTTACAAACTGCCACTCATGTATCTTGTGATGTTTCTGCCCCTCTTCCTGAATGGCGGCGGCAAAGCCAGTCTTGATCATCTCCTGTGGACGAGCATCAGTTCTCGGAGAAGCTAGGTCTACGGCCGGATTTTCTTGCTTGGTGGTGCTAAAATAGCAGGCAATCCAGCCAATAAATCCTGAAGGAAGCCACATGCCCCCCAACCCGTCCACTGCTACGGAAAAGGCAAGAATTCTCTCCGCAGCGCTTCCCTACATTCAACGCTTTTTCGACAAGACGATCGTGATCAAGTACGGTGGCAACGCCATGACCGACGAAACGCTCAAGCATAGTTTCGCCCAGGATGTTGTTTTGCTGAAATTGGTGGGCATGAACCCCGTAATCGTGCATGGCGGCGGCCCGCAGATCAATGACCTGTTAAAGCGCGTCGGCAAGGAAGGGGAGTTTATTCAGGGTATGCGTGTAACCGATCAGGAAACCATGGATATCGTGGAAATGGTGCTAGGGGGGCTGGTAAACAAGGACATCGTTAACCTCATTAATCAACACGGCGGGCGTGCCGTCGGCCTCACCGGTAAGGATGGTGGGTTCATCCGGGCAAAAAAACTGCTGATGAAACATGCAGAAAAGGCAGGTGAATACATCGATCTCGGACACGTCGGCGAAGTTGAGAGCATTGACCCGGCGCTCGTGGCGCTGCTGGATACACAGGATTTCATCCCGGTGATCGCTCCCATAGGCGTCGGCGAACACGGCGAAGCCTACAACATCAACGCCGATCTGGTAGCAGGCAGGCTGGCTGAAACGCTTAAAGCTGAAAAACTAATTCTGCTAACCAACACGACCGGGGTACTAGACAAAGCCGGTAACCTGCTCACCGGGCTCACCGCACAGCGCGTGGATGAACTGTTTGCAGACGGCACCATCTCCGGCGGCATGCTTCCCAAAATTGGCTCTGCTCTGGAAGCAGTAAAAAATGGCGTCAAATCGGCCCACATCATTGACGGCCGGGTGGAGCATGCCCTGCTGCTGGAAATTCTTACTGATGAGGGTGTGGGTACTTTGATAAAAAGCACCTAAGTCAGCATTGTGGATGCCCAGTTGCATAATCTCAAATTCGCCGCTTCATTTTAAACTAGATTGAGGAACCCCCATGGCCGCCAAACCCGGTGAAAGAAAACTGCAAATCCTGCAAACTTTGGCGGAAATGCTGCAAAAACCCCAGGCCGAGAAAATCACTACGGCCGCTCTGGCCGCCAGGCTTGACGTTTCCGAGGCGGCGTTATACCGGCATTTCGCCAGCAAGGCACAAATGTATGAGGGGTTGATCGAGTTCATCGAACAGACCCTGTTCGGCCTGCTCAACAAGATTACCGGCGAAGAGCAGAGCGGCGGCAAGCAGATCGAAGCGATCCTGTCCATGCTGCTCGGCTTTGCACAAAAAAATCCCGGGATGACCCGAGTATTGATTGGCGATGCTTTGGTCAATGAAGATGAACGCCTGCAAGCTCGCATCAACCAGATGCAGGATCGGCTGGAAGCATCCCTAAGGCAATGTTTACGAATCGCTGTCAGCCAACAAGAAATTCCCGCAGACACGGACGTCAGTGCCCATGCCAATCTGATTATGAGTTATGTTGTCGGCCGCTGGCACCAGTTTGCAAAAAGTGGCTTTAAGCGGCAGCCGATGGAGTATTGGACGGCCCAATGTAAGCACCTACTCCCAGTGTAACCTATAGCTCAGTTACAAACCAAATATGTCACCAACCCGATAGCGCCTCTAGCAGCGCGAGCGCCCGCTATGTTGTATTTAGCAATGCGCTTCCACAATAGCCCTTACCGGGTGGCTCCGATGAAGCTTGGGCCGCTTCACGCAGGCGCCCACAGGCATTCAACGCCATTGCCAGATTAAAGAAATAATATGCAGACTGGCCATTACTGACGACCGCCTGCTCAATCAAGCCCGCTGCTGCTACCTCTGATATGCGATGAGCACCACTAGGTGCAAGGTATCGGCTTGCTGGTGTGCAAACCGACTTGCAGAAGCCGGACCACAGACTGCGCCGCGCCAAGAGCTGATTCTGCTCCTTCCATGCTCACCTTTCCCGGCACACCGGGCAGGCCGGGTCTCGGTTCAAATTAATCGAGCGCCACTCCATCGTCAGGGCATCGACCAGCAATAGCCGACAGTTCAGCGTCGAACCAACCCGCATCAGCACCTTGAGTGCTTCAGCTGCCTGCACGGTGCCAACCATCCCGACCAGAGGCGAAAACACGCCGTTCTCGGCGCAACGCACCTCATCGACATCACCCGTTTCGGGAAACAGGCAGTGATAACAAGGCCCATCCGCATGACTCAGATCAAACACCGTCACTTGTCCATCGAAGCGCACCGCCGCCCCCGATACCAGGGGTTTTCTGCAGGCTACACAAGCGCGATTGATTGCGTGGCGGGTGGCGAAGTTATCGCTGGCATCGATCACCACATCGGCTGCTCGCACCAAGCTCATGAGCTCGTCGCCGCTTACCCGGCGGGTAATGGCAATCACCTCTACTTCAGGGTTGAGCTCATCCAGAGTTTTTTCGGCGGAACGCGCTTTGTTCAACCCAAGGGACGCCGTTTGGTGCGCAATTTGGCGTTGCAGATTAGTCAGGTCAACCGTATCACCGTCGCAAATGGTGAGCCGCCCCACGCCGCTTGCAGCAAGATACAGCGCGATGGGAGAGCCCAGACCACCGGCACCGATAATCAGGGCATTTGATTGAAGCAGCAGTTGCTGCCCCTCAATGCCGATTTGCGGCAACATGATGTGCCGGCTATAACGCAGGAGCTGGTCGTCATTCATGGGCAGTGCTTGAGGCTATCTGTATTCTCGCCACTCGACCGGGGTATCGTCATGGTCACCATGCGGATGGTGCTCCCACGCCTGGACAAAAATCTGGTGGGATCGTTGCCGCTGCTCTGGTTCCAGCAAATTTTCCCGCTGTACCTGTTCCGTGTAATGGAACAGGGCCCGTTTTAGCTTTTGCAGCAGCGCGTTATCAAGGTGAAAAAGTTGCGCAATCAGCGCAGACTCGAGACTTTCCAAGGTAAATTGCCTGATGTCGTAACTCACCACCACGCAGTTTTTATTACGCTCACATACCCGAGCGCTCAAGCCCTCAATCCCCGTCAGGAGCCGCGTTGCTTGTTCGACCTGTCCTTTGGGTAACGCGTCGAAACAAATTTCACGCGTCTTGATCAAGTCACTCGGCACCACGGCTGCCCCCCTAGACCGGATATTTCATAAATTGACGCACGCCCTCACTGGGCTTTAATACTAAACTGTACTCATTGCAGGCTACTTGGTTTGCTGCAAGATTTGCAGCCCCTTGAGCAAGTTGACCGCTTGGTTGAGTTGATAGTCGTTTTTGGAAACGACTTCAGCCGGATCTGTTTTTTCCTGTTTTGCGCCTTTATCGGCGGGCGCCGCTTTAGGGGCAGACAGCTTGACCGGAGCAGAATCGGTTTTCTCTTCGGCCTGCCCGCTCGACAGGTGGCGCTCCAGATCGGCTTCGCGCAAGTTGAATGGGGAATCACCGACCACACCGGTTACCGTTGCCTCTTCCACCTGGATATCAGGCGTGATGCCCTTAGCCTGGATCGAGCGGCCATTGGGGGTATAGTACCGCGCCGTAGTGAGCTTGATCGCCGTGCCGTTCCCCAATGGCAGAATGGTTTGCACCGAAGCCTTGCCGAAAGTCTGGGTACCCATGATGATGGCACGTTTGTGGTCTTGCAGCGCGCCCGCGACAATCTCGGAAGCCGAAGCCGATCCGCCATTTACCAGCACCACCACGGGAACTGTCTTGATTCCAGTCGGCAGGCGCTTAAGGTAATCGTCCGCAGCCCCACGCAGGTAATGCTCCCGACTCGCAGTAAGCTTCATCTTGGAATCTTCGGTGCGGCCATCGGTGTAAACCACCAGAGCATTGGGTTGCAAGAATGCCGCCGACACCGCAACCGCGCTATTCAGCAGTCCGCCCGGGTCATTACGCAGATCCAGCACGACCCCCTTGAGCGGCCCTTTGTTCTGCTTGTACTCAGCTTCCAGCGCTTTTACCAGATCCTCGCCGGTATGTTCCTGAAACTGGGTGATGCGCACATAGCCATAACCTGATTCCATCAACTTGAACTTGACGCTTTTGACTTGGATAACGGCACGGGTCAAGGTAATGACCAGCGGTTTTGGCTCGCTCTTGCGTAGCACGGTCAGGGTGATCGGGGTGTTGGGTTTGCCGCGCATGTGCTTGACTGCTTCATTCAGGCTCATCCCTTTCACGGGCGCCTCGTCCAGCTTAATGATCAGGTCACCGCTTTTGATGCCGGCACGATAGGCGGGGGTATCCTCGATAGGGGAAACAACCTTTACAAAGCCGTCTTCCATGCCTACTTCAATGCCGAGGCCACCGAACTCACCCTGCGTACCAACCTGAAGATCCCTGAAGGCGTCCGTATCAAGGTAGGCCGAGTGCGGATCCAGACCGGACAACATGCCGTTAATGGCTTCGGTAATCAGCTTCTTGTCTTCCACCGGCTCCACATAGTCATTCTTGATTTTGCCGAACACTTCAGTGAATGCACGCAACTCATCCAGGGGCAGAGGAGTAACCGCGTCCTTGTCGGCCACGGCAGAGTAATTAAGACTCAACATCACGCCCAGAACAGCGCCCATGCTAATCAAGCCGAATTGTTGCAATTTACTGCGCATTCCTGAATCTCCTGTTTCGCCAACATCGCATATGTAAATTGAGGCGTTTCCCGCTATTTCAATTTGACCCACGCCATGGGGTCGAACGGTTTGCCTTGAAAACGCAATTCGAAGTATAAACCGGATTGTGCGTTACCGCCGCTATTTCCTGCCGTAGCAATGGTATCGCTCGCATTGATGCGATCCCCGACCCCCTTGTACAAAGTTTCATTATTCCCGTACAAGGTCATGAACCCATCGTCATGGTCGAGAATAATCAGGTTGCCAAAACCCCGCAGCCAGTCTGCAAAAACAACGCGGCCCGCCGCCACTGCCTTAATCTCCTGACCTGCTCCAGTGCGCAGGAAGATACCCTTCCACACCATGCCGGTGTCCTCCCGTGGACTGCCATAGCGATGCAGAAGTTCCCCCTGCACCGGAAGGCTAAGCTTGCCCTTGAGCCGCCCGAACACTGCATTGGTGAGCGCCGCTTGAGGAATCTTTTCCCCTCCACGCGGGGCAACATGCGGCTTGCTCGACACGATCCGTCCCAAGCGCTCCACCAAACGCGTCAACCTCTTTTCATCGCGCTGCAAGCTGGCTACGGTACGGCGTTGCTGAGAAATTTGCCTGGAAAGCCGTGTCAACACACCTCGCCGGGCATTTTGCTCCCGTTCCAATTGCCGCTTGTGCCGATCCTGTTCTGCTTTGATCCGCCCGAGCTCATCCCGTTTGGCGGACGTTTGCCGCTCCACTTCCTGCAACCGCTGTAGCTCCTGGCGATGTTGCAGCACCACGTCAGCACGAGCCTTGGCAATATAGCTGTAATAGTGCAGTTGGCGTGCCGCCTGGTTGGAATCTTGCTGGTTCAGCAGTGACTGCAACGGGTCAGGCATACCCTGCAGATATTGCCGATAGAGCAACTGGCCAAGCAAATCCTGGTGAGCTGCGATACGGTTTCTGGTGATGACGGCACGTTGCTGCAACTCGGCAAGCGTTACTCCTGCCTGCTGTTGCTGGGTGGAAAGTTCGTGAAGTTTACGGTTAAGCTGGCTGATCGCCTGCTCCGAGGCCTTCAGCGCATCAGACGCTTCGGTCTTGGACAGCTCGGTGCTTTCGATTTCCTGCTGCAGCTTGTTGATGCGAGTTCGGATGTCCTGCAAATCGGCGCGCGGGGCTGCTACTGCGGCAGCGGCAAAAGCGCCGCAGCCTGCCGCCAACATCACCAACCAGCGACAGTAATTGCCCAAGTAACCGGTCACTCGAACTCGATCAGGGACCTTCCGGTCATTTCAGCTGGTTGCTCCAGACCCATCATCTTCAGCACCGTAGGCGCCACGTCTTCCAGCGCCCCCGTTTCAGCCATCCGTGCGCGGCGCTTGCCAACATACAGGAAAGGCACCACGTTCAAAGTATGGGCTGTATGCGCCTGAGCCGTGCTTTCATCGCGCATCATCTCGGCATTGCCGTGATCGGCGGTAATCAGCACTTCCCCGCCGACTTCCCGCATGGCTGCAACAGCCCTGCCAATACACTGATCGAGCGCTTCAATCGCCTTGGTGGCGGCGCCCAGGTTTCCCGTGTGGCCCACCATATCCGCGTTGGCAAAATTGCACACAATGGCATCATATTTGCGACTGTGGATCGCGGCTACCAGCGCGTCCGCCACCTCGGCCGCGCTCATCTCCGGCTTGAGGTCATAAGTCGCCACATCAGGAGAAGGAATCAGCGTCCTATCTTCTCCGGCAAAGGGAATTTCTTCGCCGCCGTTGAAAAAGAAGGTGACGTGGGGATATTTTTCCGTTTCGGCGATACGCAACTGCTTAAGCCCGAGATTCGCGATATATTCGCCGAAACCATTCCTGATGCGCTCGGGTGGAAACGCAACAGGAACATCAAAATCGTCACTGTAGCCAGTGAGGGTGCAATACATGGCCAGATGAGGGACATATTCGCGCTCGAAGCAATTGAAATCCGGCTCGATAAAAGTACGCGTCAGCTCCCGCGCGCGGTCGGAACGAAAATTCATGACCACCACCACGTCACCGTCTTCCATGCGTACCGGCGCGGTTTCACGTGGAACAATTGCAGTGGCTTTGACAAACTCGTCGGTTTCATCCCGCGCATAAGCCATATTCAATGCGTCAGCTGCGGTTTCTGCCTGGAACTCCGCCTTGCCTTGGGTAAGCAAGTCATAGGCAACCTTCACCCGTTGCCAACGACGGTCCCGATCCATGGCGTAATAGCGGCCGACAATGGAAGCAATGCGGCCGGCATGCAGCTGGTCGCATTTCTCCTGTAATTTCCGCAGGTACGCTTGAGCACTTTTCGGGGGCGTATCACGCCCGTCAAGGAACATGTGCAGGTAAACCTGCACCCCTTCGCGCGCAGCCATTTCCAGCATGGCATGAATGTGGGCCTCATGGCTGTGCACCCCGCCATCCGAAAGCAGTCCCAGTATATGCAGCGCCTTACCGCCATTCTTGGCCGCGCTGACTGCCCGTTTTAATGCGGGGTTGGAAAAAAAATGTCCGCTTTGGATGGCGCGGTCGATGCGCGTGAACTCTTGGTAAACCACGCGTCCGGCACCGATATTCAGATGCCCCACCTCAGAATTGCCCATTTGCCCGGAAGGCAGGCCGACGGCCGCCTCTGAAGCGTGAATAGTGGTATGGGGACAGGATTGCCACAGCCCATCCCAGTTCGGCTTGGCGGCGGCATGAATAGCGTTATACTCGCCCTCTTCGCGACATCCGAAGCCATCGAGAATCATTAACAAGACCGGTGTCACTTTCATCTTAACTTGCAGTTCTTTAGCCCAATAATTAAATGTTGTATTATTTTATAATATTTTAATACGGCAGAATGCCGTCGCGCTATTATACGCCATTGCGATGGTTCCTCGAACCATCAACGGTACACAGCAGTTACCCCTTGAGGAGTTCCCGAGTAAAAATGGCAAATTCCGCCCTGAATCTCGACCACGTTGACCTGATCGACAAGGACGAACATATTGAGCAGGCATCCCGCGCCCTGAAGGCGATGTCTCACCCGTTGCGCCTCAAGATTCTGTGTGTGCTGGGAGATCGCGAAATCAGCGTGCAGGAAATCGTCGACAACGTCGGCACCTCCCAAAGCAACATTTCCCAGCATCTCGCCATCCTGCGCGACAAAGGGGTGTTACGCACGCGCAAGGACGCGAATCGGGTGTATTACCGGGTGGGCGACGCCCGCACTCTGAAGCTGATCAGCATGATGCGCGATGTATTCTGCGGTTTTGCCAAATAGGGCCGCGCCCTTTTTCCATCCATTTTCAGGGTGTTATAAGCAAGGCTGGTCATGAAGGCAGCGGCTCTTCTCATTAAATGCCTGGAAAATGAAGGGGTAAAATTCGTTTACGGCATTCCAGGCGAAGAAACCCTGGGCATGATGGATGCCTTGCTCGACTCCCAGATCCGCTTCATCACCACCCGCCACGAACAAGGCGCGGCGTTCATGGCGGATGTTGAAGGGCGCCTCACCGGCCGTGCCGGTGTATGCCTGTCCACACTCGGCCCCGGAGCGACCAACCTGGTCACCGGCGTGGCTGACGCCAATATGGACCATGCGCCGCTCGTTGCCATTTCCGGCCAGGCAGCTACCAACCGGCTACACAAAGAATCGCACCAGGTGCTGGATCTGGTCGGCCTGTTCAAGCCCATCACCAAGTATGCTGCGCCCATATTAAATCCGGAAATTATTCCGGAAATTGTGCGCAAGGCCTTCAAGGTTGCACAAACCGGGAAGCCGGGTGCCTCTTTCATCGAGTTCCCCGAAAACCTCGCCGCCATCGACTTCGATGGAGAACCCTTGCCAGTTGTACCAGTGAGCCTGCCTTATCCCGCCGAATATCGGATCCAGGCTGTTGCGGAGGTCATTCGCAACGCACAGTTTCCTATCATTCTGGCGGGGAACGGCCTGGTACGCTCAAGGAAGTGCCCTGCATTGATCGAGTTTGCGGAAAAACTCAACATTCCGGTCGCCACAACTTTCATGGCCAAAGGAGCAATCCCGAACTCCCATCCCTTGTGCCTTGGAACCGTAGGGCTGCAAGCTCACGATTATGTTTCCTGTGGTTTCGATCGCGCTGATGTCATCATTTGCATCGGTTATGATCTGGTGGAATACCCCCCGAATCTATGGCACAGGACGCGCGATAGAAAAATCATCCACATCGACACCGCCCCCGCTGAAGTTGACGCCCATTACGTCATCACCGATGGGGCAACGGGCGATTTCGAAATCATCCTGCGCGACTTGGCTCGCTTGCTGCCGACGCACCCACAGCGACACTATGAAACGTTACGTAGCGCCATCCTGCGCGCGCTGCATACGGACGATACGGATCCGGGATTTCCAGTCAAGCCGCAACGTATCGTCGCCGACTTGCGCCGCGCCCTGGCAGATGACGATATCGTGATCTGCGATGTGGGCGCGCACAAGATGTGGATGGCGCGCATGTTCCCCTGCGAACAACCCAACACCTGCATCATTTCCAATGGCTTCGCCAGTATGGGCATCGCTGTACCGGGAGCAATCGCAGCCAAACTGAATTTCCCGGAACGAGGCGTGGTTGCGGTAACAGGGGATGCCGGCTTCCTCATGAACTCACAGGAAATCGAAACTGCGCTACGGGTGAACGCCCCCATCGTGATTTTGATCTGGAACGACGCGGGTTACGGCCTCATTGAGTGGAAGCAGCAGATACACTATGGACGCACTTCCCACGTCAAATTCAACAACCCGGATTTTATCAAATATGCCGAATCGTTCGGCGCCAAAGGCTACCGTATCTCTACGGCAGATGAACTGTTGCCAACCCTGCTGCAGGCGCTTTCCGATAACACGGTAAGCATTATCGACTGTCCGGTGGACTATCGGGAAAACATGAAGCTGACGGCACACTTGGGTGAGATGATTTGTCCAACCTAGTTCTACTGTGTTATTAAACATTCATGATCCGATTTACTGATCTCCCGCAGCATGGACATTGCCGCAAGCCTTTCGCGATGGCGGCTGCGAGGCGGAAGCGCAATGTGGAGATC
>Ga0315281_10012151_pt1 | contig 11751 bp, 16 predicted proteins | sample YL17G07_0_MG_FD_204540 | JGI IMG/M metagenome (GOLD analysis project Ga0315281, IMG submission 204540) | Sediment microbial communities from Yellowstone Lake, YNP, Wyoming, USA - YL17G07_0 | ecosystem: Environmental > Aquatic > Freshwater > Lake > Sediment | place: USA: Wyoming | collected... | reverse complement strand
CCCGGCAACATACTTCGCCAGTCGCCGCGGTGATCCACCGTAATTTTGCGCTATCGCAACGTAACCAGTTTGTGCTGATGCATGGACGCGAACCGCCGGTCCAACTGCTGACCCGTCGCCAGAGATGGCCGACAACACCATCTGACAGTATTGATCGTCTGGGAAGGTGTCGGCGTTCCAGTGCGCCATTGCCCCCGTTGTCCATCCAGAGTCCCCAGAACGCAGCGCGTTAGTATTGATCGTAAATCCAACAGCTGTGTTCAGCGTCCAGCTCGCGCTGTGCGTCGTAAGCGCCGTGCCATCTGTGCCGGTGAAGGAATCCGTTGCGGGTAGAGCCACTACAGCACCACGTCCATGAGTTGCACTGGCTTGATGCCCCATGCGCCGATGGCGAACTTCAACGCCTCGCGCACGGTAGAGGCACCCGCGAGCGATGAGGTGTCCCAGCCGAATGATGCTGCGGCATCGAGCAATGATTGCCGCGCACTCGCCGGAAGACTCGCCAAGGTGGAAGACAGCGTGACCGCACCACCGAACAGCCGCACGTTTCCAAGAATGCCGTGCAACCTCTGTGCGAGCTGGAACATCACGCTGGCGCGCTTGAGAATCTGCGCGTAGGTCAGCGTGGTGTTGACCCAATCGGCGGGGACGTTATAGCTTTCCAGATACGTCTGGATGGTTGTCACAGCACCAACGCCAGGCGAACTTTGTAGGTCTACCGGGACCGCAAGCACATCTGCGTTCGCAGCGAGCGCTGTGTGCTGCGCTGGTGTCACGTCTGCCGCTACCAGCGCCAGCGGTTCGTACCCGAAGTCCATACCGCTCCAGCGAACCGCCAAGCCGGTCTGGTTGATTGGAGAGGCCATGTACTTTGGGGCGCGGCCATTACCAACCTCTAGCATGGGCATGAGATAGATGCGTGTAGCCATTTCAGTTCATCCCCATCCGCTTGGCGGCGATCAACAGGTGGCGCTTAACCGTTGCCAGACGGCACTTGCGCGTGATGGTTCGCAGTGCTTTTCCACCAACCATCACGGTTACCAGCACCCGACCATCATTAAGCGGGAGTTCACACATCAGCGCATCCCTTAGTCGTTAAGCGGGGTGGGAGTGGGCATTACCGGGTAACTTCTTGATCTACTCGGACACGGCCTTTCACCAGGCGCGTGACCTTTCCGTCGCCGGCCACGATCTCAAGATCGTACACGGCAGACCGAAACGTCCATGCCGTTGTCGTGGCGGCCGGTATTTCCAGCGTGACGGCGCCCGTCGATCCGGCGATTGTTATGTCGCCCAGAGTCGTGCTGTTATAAAGCGTTACCGTGGCGCCGATTGATTCTCGAAACTGGCAGCGCCCGGCATATCCGGTTAGGTTCACTGCCACGCCGTCGCTGTCTTTGAAATAGAAGATTTGCTTGAAAGTTGATCCCTGCGGAATGGCAAGATTAAACTTGTCGCCCTGGTTGACGGTCGTTGTCATGCCTGTTTCTCCACCATCGCCCTTACCTTCGGATTGATTGCCATGTCGGACTTCATCTTAATCTGCAGAAGGCTGAAGAACGCCGCAAAATGGCGCGCGCCGCGTTGCCAATTTGGCGTATGCTCGCTGTCACGCGAGAAAGCGCGATAGCAGCACCACTCGATCAAGGCGGGGCCATATATGTCATCCACTGGGACGGTCTCGGTGGATGCGGTCATGGCAGACGGAAGAACAGATTTCACGACCTCGACATGAACCTGGGTGGTGCCATGGACCGGTGGAGTAACCCAGAATTCATCGGGTCGCGCTTCATCGAACATATATTCTTTGACGACGACGGCAGAGGCTTCGGTGTGCCAATCAGGAGCAAAAGAGTCCAGCACACCCATGTCGCCAAGCCTGATGGCCCTCCCCGGAGTGGTCCCGTTCGCACCCATGTTGCGAACGACGCGAATCAGACGAAGATCGACGGCGGCGGAAAGCACCTGCTTTGTGCCCGGCACAAGCTGCATGGAAGCGGTTGTGCTGGAAGCATCCGGGCGCACCAATACCAGCGCGCGAATGGCGTCATTCAGCCATTCGATCATCTGCGGTGCCGTCCATGTGACGTTGCTGGCGTCTTGTAGTATCTCGCTGACGCGGTTGAGTACCGCGGAGCCAAGCATTAGAAGAAACTCCCGGCCACACGTCGCACTGCACGACCATAACCTTTCTGCGCCTTGTAGCGGGCAGCGTCGATCTTCTCTTGGAACATGCCTTGATAGGCAGCCGCCATTTTTGTGTTCTCCCATGGCTTTCCGGACATCATCATCAGCTTCGCCTTAGCTCCCATGGCAATGGCGTCCATGTGATGCTCGTAGATGCGCGTCTCAATGGATGTGGAGGCGCGCGACGGACGCAGGCAAACACGCTGGCGTATAGCATCAACAATGCCGGCCGTCGGCATCGGAACAATGGTTAGGTTCTCTTCATCGTCCTGAACCATGTATTGCGGCGAACCGGTCTCAGTCGTCCAGTTCGCATAATCTTCAGCCAGTTGGTCAGCGGTACGCGGGACGAGTTGACGATCGTCGTACCACGCCTGCAAAACACGGCTCACCAGAGCCCCAGAAGGAGGCTCGAACGGGTAAATACCCTCATTGGCGATGGACGATAGCGGGTCGTGCGTGTAGATCCACGCCCAACCCTTCTCGCAGAACTCAATCGCCGCCTCGCGCACGGCGTCCTCGGCTACCGACAGCGGGCAGCCGGGGACTTCCGGGGATACTTTCGGCAAGAAGCTGGTGTAAGCCGTCGTGGACATCCTTACGCGGCCTCAGAAGTGTCCAGTTCGCGCAGCGCAGCACGCAGGCTGATCTCGCCGGTCTTGTGGTGAGGCGCCTTGCCGGTGCGGGACTCGATCTCGGCGGCGAGCGCACCACGGTCCATGGCGTCGTAGGTGTCGTTATCGGCCATAGATTCATCAGATGCTGGCACGTCCTGCTCGGGAGGCGAAGGAATCACGCCAGTCTTGACTGCCTTTTCCGCCACGGCATCATGCGGCTCGTAGGCGTCAATGGACATGAATCGCTTGATGTGTTCCTTGTCGGTCACGTCGCAGACGTGGTCGCCATTCTTGTCCGGGGCGAAGTGATAGAGCTTATCGCCAATATCAATCTTGCTGCCGCCCTGGCGCTTGATGTTGAGTTTGATGAGCACGGGAACCTCCGTTGTGGTTTAAAAAAACAGGGGCCAAAGCGGCCCCTGTTCGTCTGCTTGGCTACTTTACGGGTTACTTGCCGTAGCTGGCCGCGCGATACAGGAGCGTGAGCCCCACCTTGCCGGAGGTGGTCGTGGTCGCAGCCGTCGAGATATGAACACCAACGCGGCGCGCCGTCTCCGAGTTAGTCACACGCGACATGGCGGCAACGGTCGGACGAGCGATACCGCCAGCCTGGCCGATGGTCGAGCCGGTCAGCCAGCCAGCGCCGCCGTCAGCGGTCGCCGTGGACAGGCCGTTATCGGTGGTGTTGATGATGCCAACACCCATCACCACGTCGGCGCCGGCCGATACGTCATCCGAATCCAGGATGAAGTCCACCGGCAGATGATTCGCTGGCAGGTCGCCCATGTAGATCACGTCGTTGAGGCCCAGCACAGCCGCAATGGAATACTCCATGCGAATCGCCAGTACATCACTGTCATCAGCCGAAGGCATCGGATAGACGCCCAAGGCATGCTTGGTTTTGAGAAGTGCCATGATTGAATCTCCTTAAAAAGTAGAGGAACCAGGCACTCATGCGCCCGGTACAGTGTTGGTTTGAGGGATTAGCCCGGATCAGCCGCCGCTGAATCGACCGCGATCACCCCGAAATCAAGGGAGTTGAACGAGGTTTTCTTCATGCCGCAGATGGTCGAGGTCGTGATAACGGCTTGGTTGCCGTTGTCACGAGATTCCTCGTTCCAGTCGAAGCGCAGACCGGTGCCAGGGGAACCGAAAGCGCATACAGCCGCTTGGGTGCCCATGAACAACGAGCGGGAAGCCGCCACATTGCTACCGGCGCCGTAGTCCGAGAAGCGGATCACGGCCTTGTGGCTCTGCAGCACGACGTTGTTAATCATGCCGAGACCGCCCTTGCATATCGGACTGCTGCGGCCTTCCGCCGTGGCCAACGCCTTCTGGATGTCGAACCACGAGCCGGCGGCCGTGGCCGATGCGCGCAGGTTGTACTCATCCCACGGCGACATCAGCAGGACGAAATGGTCCTCGCCGTCAATCTTGATGGGCTGAATCTGCGGAACGCCGGAGGTGCCGCCGCCGAGCATGGTGGCTTTCGCTACCAGGCGGTCAACGGTGCCAACGACCATCTTGTCGGTCGAGACAAGGCTGGCCTTGGACGTGGCCGCACCCGAGTACAGGATGTGACTTGCATCCGGAGCCGTCAGGCTGTTGTTGGCGAACCCTGTGTAGTCCGTCGGATAGATGTAGTCCGCGTTGATGCCGCGGGCACCCGACAGGTACATGAAGAACAGTTCGTCGAACACGCGAGCCCACCACTCCGACTGACGCTTGCGCGCGACTTTGCGAAGGTCATGCAGGGTACGCTTGCGGGTCATCTTGCCGCCGGTGTTCACACCGCCACGCATCTGGTCGATGTAGACGTTGTCGGTGAAGAACTTGAGATCCTCTTCCTTGCCTTCCAGGGTGTTGTCACCTTCGACCGGTTGCATCTTGAGCTGCATGGACAGGTCAAACGTGATGTTTTCACCGGCATCGCTTTCGAGATGCGGCAACATCTGGATCGGCATGGAGGCATCTTCGCCGACCCCCATGAACTTCTTGTTGAAATACGACGTGCGGCCAACGTCCACAGCGAGATATCCGCTGTAGCGTTTGACGGCCTTGGCGTCGTTCAGGCCAACGATAGTACGAGCCATGAGTGTGCTCCTTGGTTTGAGCGGCACTCATGCGCCACGATTGGTCCGATGCCCGGACCGAGGCTTCCGCGGAATCCCGCGAATTCTTTACCCGGCGACAGCCGCCGCCTGTGTCAGCCCATTGGCAGCAAAATTGCCAGTTGGCTTGGATTTTTCAATGCTCACCGATTTTTCTGCCTCGAACTCAAGGCGCGCGCGCTGACCGCTCTTCTCGCGAAGGGTGACATTCACGCGGCCCTTGTCGATGGAAACCGACTCACCGATGCGCAGGTCAATAAACAGAGACATTAAGGGCTATCCGTTGGCCCGGAGGTAGCGCGACTCCTGGTCTGGGGTCAGCTTGGTGAGCGCATTCTCAAGCTCCACGCCTTGCAGTTTGTCGATGTGTGCAAACTCGTCAATGCCGGTGTCCTGAATGCCTGCGGCTGGCAATCCGGCGAGCGTCTTTGGGACAACGGACAGGTCTGGCTTGCGATTTACAGCAGCCTTAGCGGCGTCTGCCGCCGATTCAATCGGAGCCGTTGGCTTGATTCCCATGCTTTCCTGAACGGCCTTGTGTGCCTCGGCCAACACCCTCTTGCCACTCCAGTTCGCATTCTCTTCGCGGCTGGCGACGTCGATCACGGCCGTATTAAGGGCGGAGCGCAGTATCTTGTTTTCGACATATTGCTTGTTGGCGTCCATGAAATCTTCCTGTTCCATCTTCCATCGCTGTGCCTTGCTCTGTTCGTCCAGGGTGGCCGTCAGGCTTGCCGCGAACTGGTGTTCGCGCAGAGAATTCGATTTTTCATCAACAGCCGCCTGCCCTTCCAGCAGTTCCTCGACTGAAATCTCGCCTTCCTTGAATTTTGTGGTAAACGCAGCGCGTTCGGCTTTCAAGGACTCCATGCTGGCCTTGAAATTTTCTGGTCCTTCGATGTGAAAGGACGGGGTAAACTCGCGTTCTTCTGGCTTAACGTCTCCTGCCGCTACCGGTGTCTCGACTTTGTCGGCCTGTGCGGCCGGCACGTTTGCGCCAAAATTAGGATCTTCGCCGTCACCCGTGGCTCCGTCATCACCGCTGTCCGGTACAGCCTCGCCCTCGTCATCGCCAGAGATGGCGGCGCGCTCTTCTTCGCTCAGACCGGCCAGATCGGCATCGCTGAATTTGTTGTTGCTCATCGTGGTTTCCTCGTTGTGGTTACGGGGCGCCGGGTGGCGCCTCCATGTGAGACATACCGTCCATAGGTCCGCCAGAAGGCGGCATCATGGGCTGCGGCAATTCAGGCGGCATAGCTGGCGGCGCCTGCTCTACAGCCTGTTTCGCAGACTGAGCAATCATAATTTCGATCAGCGGAGCCAGCTGAGGGAACTGGGCCAGCATGGCTGCGGTCTCGGCTGCCTTGCCGTGCGAATCGACCTGCAGGTTCGTGGCAGTGGCACTATCCTTCTCGGCCTTGGCAAGCAAACCAGCCACCTCGGCATAAAACCGGCTCTTCTCGGCTTTGGATTTTTCAGCGTCGGCTATGGCTTTATCGTTCATGGCCTGCTGCTCTTCCGGCGTGAGCTTGGCGTCCGGATCGCGCTGGCCGTTGATCTTGCGGATACGGCTGACCATTTCTTCCTTGTTCGGTGCGTCTGACAGGTCCACGACCATGTCGAGCATTTGAATGGCAATCTCGGGTGGCAGCTTGCCTACCATTTCGCTCATGGTCTCGAACATGGCGATGCGCAAGGTCTGGCGGAAATCCTCTTCCCCGATCAGGAAGTCGGCTTGTCGCGCCGTGATGTCGTTGAGTATCTCTCCGTTTTCGCCCTGCTGGTTCACCTTCACCCATTCGAGCTTGCCGCGGTTGCCGACAATACGCAGAACCTTCTCTTCGGAAACATATTGCTCTGCCAGGGAAAGCTGAATCTCCCCCTGCAGTTGCATGGCGAAACGCAGATTGTCGAAGATCTCAGCGGTCAAGATACTGCCTTGATCCTGCCTTGCCAGAATCGCCTTGCCGGACGTGGCGTTGGTCTCGCGCCCCATGTTCTCATCCGAGACGCCGCCCACGTCCTGAATCATCTTGGCGTCTTTGTCCATGAGCATTAGATGCTCTTCGGCCAGGACAGAGTCGCGCTTGATTTCTAACTGATAACCCTTGTTGCGAATTATCACGCCATCCGGGCGGGCGGCCTCTGCCCTCGTCTCATCCCAGTCGTCTGAGGCGCCAACCTCGGCCTCGATCTGGTTGGTGGACAAGATGAACAGAGCCTTGGAGGCGCGCTTGTTCAGATCCTCCTGTGGGTCACGGATGTTGCGAATCGATCCATACGGGGCATTATCTCGTGACCGGCGATAGCACCACAGCGGAGTAAACGGGAATCGGTTGTGCTTGTACGGACTTTCGGCGTCAACCAGCATGTGACCTTCGGTAAGAATAGCGCACCGCACCTTGAGGCGGACCGTGTCAACAACGGAAATGGCCTGGTCACGGTAGGCGGCAACCATGGCCTGATTGGCTGGGTCGAACTTGGCACCGTCGAAGCCCTTGCCGCGGCACAGCTTTTCGCATACTGGAACGCGATACCAACACTCAATCAGCTTTACACGCTCGCGACGATTGAAGAACAGCGCGTCCGACACGAAACTGCGCCGGCCAATCACTTCGCCCTTGGCGTCGCGCGCCTGGAAGTGCTGCCCGAGATACCAGAACTCGTCATCCATTTCCGTGTTGAAAAGGTCTTGCCCCATGGCCGCCTGCCGCAACACTTCGGCGCGGTCAGGGAAATAGGCCTGTGCAATGTCGAGGTCCACCCATCGCATGCGGAATATGAAGCGCGCGTCCTCCATGTCTCGATCAACGCTGGACGAGTCATAGATGATGTTTCGCCATGACTCGGCACGGCTATAAAGCAATTCTTTTTCTGGATCGGCGCGAATGCCGTCCTCCAGCCAACCGACGCCGGCCTTGATTTGATCGGAGAAGGCGCGCGACCGGTGGAATGGCGTCTTATTCACGTCAGACAGATACTTGAGCAGCTTGGTCTTGGTCTCAGCGCCGTCTACATCGTCCTCTTCACGCGGCAACACCTTGAAATCAATGCGCGTGCGCTTCTCGGTGCCGATCACCCAATCTATCGTTGGCTTGATCTTGTTGTAGACGTAAGCCGCCTGCCCGCGGGATTCCAGTTCGGTAATATCTTCTTCCGACCACTGCAAGCCGTCGTAGAAGTCCTCATCGAGGGCCATCTGGTAGCGGTTGGCGGCCTGGCGCTCGCGCTCCTGCTGATACCATTCTTGCAGTTTACGGAATGTCGCTTCTGCGGACGGAGAATCCATCGGATGATCCGGCGCCTCGGCCTCCATGTCGGAACCGTAACGCGAATCCGGGTCATGGACCGCGATCGCCTTGACGTTCTCGAACTCAGCCATCAGGAAGCCATGCCTTCCAGCTGGTCTCGGGTCAATTCAAAGTCGATGGTCTTACCGTTTGGCAGGATCAGCTTCCCCTCACCCACGGATTGCGGCGCGTCCTGCTGTTCAGGCTTCATGCGCACCAATTCCTCCAGGTTGTCGTGAATGGCGGTCACGATGCGATGAATCTGCTGCTTGGTCGGGAAAATACACATCACTTCGCAGGCCTTGAATGCCTGCTCGACGCAGTACGGGCTCGGGTTTCCATTGTGGTCGTACTTGAACGCCACCGACAGACAGACCACGAAGGCGCCGGACCGCGCCGACGGCCGCGCCGGCCACATCACCAGAGCGGGCTCGTCTTGGACATACTGATAACCGACAATGATGTCACCATGTCGACGCACGCCGCGCGCTTTCGGCCCGCCGAGCATGCACCCACCGAGAATGTTGGACATTAAGGCCTCCAAAATGAAAAACCAGCCGCAGGGGCTGGTTGCTGACTTCGACATAACCGAAGTCGTTACTGTTTGTGCGCTTGGCACATCAGCTAGTGTGGATGTTCCACGTTAAACCTCATGCAGCGCCGAGGTGGCGCCAGAACCGCGATACCAGCTTGGCGCGCGCCTTGGCGCGGACTGACATGATTCGGTTCATCTGGTCGCCTTCTCCGATCGTGCGCGCCACAACGAATTTTCGCTTCATGCTGAACATGGTCTGCACATACAGATTCCCTCTGTCTCTCACTTCTTCCCGGTAGCCAGCGATCTTTGGTTCGGGCTGTTTGAGCAGGTTATCGGGACACTTCTTGCGCAGCGCCAGGACCATCTTGCTCATGCTTACCTCTGTTTGGTAGCGGGTGTTGGAATCGCACCAACGACCTCCTAATTATGAGTCAGGCGTTCTACTGCTGAACTAACCCGCAATGATCTTTACGCCGTCCGATGGCTCAGACTGCGCTCAGGACGCTTAAATGACTTTCCCTTGGGAACCCATCCCTGAGCGAACTGGCGAAAGGCGTCAGCGCCGTTGCTCGCCCAGTTGTGCAGCGGGCGATCGCGGTACACGGCAAGACGTTCGTCCCATTCTTTCTGGTAGCTATCGAGGCAAGCAATCCCGCGCTCGCACTTCTCTTCGTCGATATAGACCATCGGCAGAACCTTTCGGACCTGCTCTATGCCTTCGCCGATGTTGTCCACCCGAGGAACAACGATGATCTTCTCGGCCGGAATGCCGAGCTCAATCAGGCGGTCTACCCGGCTCTCGTTACGCTCAAGGTTCTGGTTTTCAGCGTCGAACGGCAAGTAATGGTAGCCCCAAAGGTGCTTCGGCTGCTCCTGCAGAACGCCATAGTAGTGCGCCAGATCCTCGCCACTGTTCTCGTAACAGTTGAAAAACCGGTGCTCGCCGGCAACAAACTGGTGGAACCAGATGAAGGTCGTGTCATTGCGGCCCAGATCCCAGAACGTGTTGACCGGCATAGTCGGCACATGCGGCACCTTCTTGATACGGCCAGCTTCGCGCATGGCGCTCATCTGTTGCGCGTAATAGGCGCCATCAATCGCCGCCTCGAAAGCCTCGTCCGGGGTAGACGGAAACTCGCGCTTCATGTCGTCAACCATCAGCGAGGCCTTTTTCACATACCAGGCCTTCTGTTCCCGGTCGAGGAATATCCCGTGCTTGTCCTGCAGCGACTTGAAATAGTCGCGCATGGCCGTCGTCATCGGCACGTCGTCGTCCAGCCGGTAATCGTCCTTCTCCCACCATGCGAAGAAGTGGAACCGGAAGTCGAGCTCGGTAAGCTGCTTGCCCTCTTTCAGCGCATCCTGGGCGGCCTTGCAATACTCGTAGAACTTTCCGTAGCGACCCTCAGCCGTTGACTCGACGTGGATAAACTGACCGGCCTTCACCGTATTGAACGAGCCGGTGACGATTTCCTTGGCCTTGTCCGGAAACTTCGCGCAGATCTTGCCGAACTCCGATACATGCAGGAACTGCAATGTTCCAGACCGGACAGACGTGCTGACCGATATGCTACTGCCATTCTGGAATGACAGCCCCCATGCCGAGTCAGTCTCCAGCGGCTGCGCGTTTCGCAGTTCATCCGGCAGGTTATCGTAAGGAAACTTGACCTTGTTCTTGAATATCTTGCGGGCGTCATCCAGGTTGTGCGCGATCACACCGCAGGTCTGGTTGCTGTTGAATACCGCCAGGTCGAGCCCGATGATGTCGATCAAAGTCGTAAATCCCAATTGACGTGCTTTAAGTATCAGATTGAGCGTCCACAGGTCATCCATGAACCGCATCTGCTCTGCGTTCGGACGGAAGGCCACCTTGCGGCCCTCGTCGTCCACGATCCAGTACAGGTTGCTTACCCGCCAGCGCCAGTCTGCCCACTGGGCGTCATTAAACCGCAGGTCCAGCGCGCCGGACATATCAGCCAACCGGCTTTCGGTTGATCGTCAACTTGGCGGAGCGGCCGTCAATCGCGGCCAGCAGGTCGCGCACCGGGTCTGTTTTCTGCTTGTTATCCTTCTCGTACAGGCCAAAGTGCTTGAACCAGCGTTCCACTGCCTGATTCTTGTCGATCAGCTTGACCTCGCGGACTTCGCCGATCTTGGCGCGCTCGTCGCCTGACCCCAAGAACAAGTCGTGCGTCTTGAGGCCAGCCGCGACATGGCGCATTTCCTCGGTCCACTCAGACGGCAACTTGAGCGCACCGGCCTCGTCGTAGAAGTCGGCAAGACTGGCGCGCGCCATGTGGCCGGCGATCTTGAGTATCTCGGCCTGGGTCATTCCGGCCTTGTCAGATACAGATTCTCGTAAGGCCTTTATCCTTCCCTGTATCTTCTCGTCAGCCAGCATTGTGCTGGCAGCCTTGTAGATACCTTGCAGCTTTAACTTCTTCGGCCGGAAGGCGGCCCGATAGCACGCAGACCCGTTGCCGATCAGCTCCTTGTTGCCGTCCTGGCCTCCGGTAATGTAGAACACACAGAACCGCTCCTGTTGTTCAGTCAGCCCCGTGACCGTATCCCGTTTTGATCGAGCCACATTAGCCCCCCGCCGTGTATCCGAGGCGCATCATCGCCATGGACATCAGCACACCGGCGTCGCGTTGCGGGTCCATCGAGCCGCTACGGATCTCGAATACGTCGCCCTTGTGGTCGATGGCGCACACCATGACAGAGGCCATGCGGCCAGCTTCCAGGTCGTCCGCCACCTTGCGGATGAGGTTGGCGACTTCCTTCGCGCCTTCCGTTGCCTCGCTCGGCAGGGAAACGACGTTTACGTGGCCCATGATAAATTAACCTCTCGTAACTCGTTGTTACTAATAGCTAGATTCCCTCTTTTCGGTTGATCGTCGTCAACCACTGGTAGAATAAAGGGGGTATCTATGTAGCGGGGTACGGTTATCCGGCGCCTTGTGGGGCATCTGAGGCGGTCGGTTTTGCCGGGTCTTAGACGGCTCTTG
>Ga0315281_10012150_pt1 | contig 11752 bp, 16 predicted proteins | sample YL17G07_0_MG_FD_204540 | JGI IMG/M metagenome (GOLD analysis project Ga0315281, IMG submission 204540) | Sediment microbial communities from Yellowstone Lake, YNP, Wyoming, USA - YL17G07_0 | ecosystem: Environmental > Aquatic > Freshwater > Lake > Sediment | place: USA: Wyoming | collected... | reverse complement strand
GGGATGAATCGTCCCTCCCCGCTCAATCCCTGGATCGAGCGCCACATCTTCCCCGGGGCCTGCCCGCCCAGCCTGGGCGAAATGATGCGGATTTTCGAGCCGGCCAATTTCTCCATTCTGGACGTGGAAAACCTGCGCCTGCACTACGCCAGGACACTGGAGCATTGGCTGCGACGGTTCGAGGCCGCCGTCCCGCAGGTTACCGACATGTTCGGAGTATCGTTCGTGCGCCTCTGGCGGCTCTATCTGGCCGGGTCGCTCGGGGCCTTTTCCACCGGCGAACTGCAGCTGTTCCAGGTCGCGTTCGCCCGCGCCGGCAACAACGCCATTCCGTGGACTCGCGGCTATCTTTACGCCCGGGATGCGCGCAAAGACATGGACAATGGAAAGCTGTGACGCACTGATCATCGGTGGCGGTCCGGCGGGCTCCACCTGTGCCGGGGCGCTCACGCGCCATGGCCTGGACGTGCTGGTGCTGGACCAGAAGTCCTTTCCGCGGGACAAAGTGTGCGCCGGATGGATCACGCCCGCCGTGCTCGACACCCTGCAAATCGACGCTGCCGATTACGCCAGGGGCCGCGTGCTGCAGCCCATCACCGGATTTCGTACCGGCATGATCGACGGGGCCGAAGTGGAAACCCGCTACCAGGACAATGTGAGCTACGGCATCCGTCGGCGCGAGTTCGATCATTACCTGCTGCAGCGCTCTGGCGCGCGCCAGCGCCTGCGCGAGCCGCTGCGCTCGCTGGAACGGCGCAGCGATGGCTGGACCGTCAACGGCGAGATCCAGACGCCCCTGCTGATAGGCGCCGGCGGGCATTTCTGCCCGGTGGCGCGCTTTCTTGGGGCGCAGTCGTGCGACCCCGAGTCCGTGGTGGCGGCCAAGGAAGTCGAGTTCGCCATGGATGCAGCGCAGGAGAAGGCATGCAGGGTGCAACCGGAAACCCCGGAACTGTACTTTTGCCGGGATCTCAAGGGCTATGGCTGGTGCTTCCGCAAGGGCAGCTATCTCAATATCGGTCTGGGGCGGGAAGACACGCACCGCCTGTCGGAGCATCTGGACGACTTTTGCGATTTCCTCAGGCAGCGAGGCAGAATTCCGGACGGCATCCCGGACAGATTCCATGGCCACGCCTACCTGCTGCACGGTCGCGGCGTGCGCAGGTTGCTCGACGACGGCGTGCTGCTCGTCGGCGACGCGGCGGGCCTGGCCTACGCGGAAAGTGGCGAAGGCATCCGTCCGGCGGTGGAATCGGCGCTATTGGCGGCGGCAACGCTCATCGAAGCCGGGCGCGATTATCGGCAGCAGCGTCTGGCGCCGTACCAACAGCGTCTGCAGGCCCGCCTGGGCCCGGCCAGACCCGCCCAAAACATGCCATGGGCAGGGCAAAGGCTGCAAAGGTTCATCGGCGGCAGACTCCTTTCCAGCGCCTGGTTCACCCGGCACGTTGTGCTCGACCGCTGGTTCCTGCACGCCGGCCAAGGCGCGCTGCGCACCTCCTAAACGAGCGTGCAGTCGGGAAATCCGGGATGAGCCGGCCTGTTTGGTTCCGTGCCAGCTTGGTCTCTTACGACTCAAGGGTTGAATTCCCACAGGGTTGAATTCCGGCAGATCTCCGGATCGCCGCCACCCGGGAGCGCTTCCGCTATGATTTGCGAGGCAGACTCAGCGAATTCACAGAACCGCACAAGGAGCGCATCAATGACTCGCCGTCTTCTCGCCGCCGCAGCCGTACTCTTTTTTTCCGCTGTGCTCCACGCCCAGGACGCCTACCCGAGCCGCCCGATCTCGATGGTGGTGGGGCTGCCTCCCGGCGGCGTTGCGGACCTGATCGCCAGGCCGCTCGCATTTGCCATGGAAAGGACCCTGAAGCAGCGCGTCCTGGTGGAGAACAAACCCGGCGCAACCGGGGCCATAGGCACCGCGGCAGTCGCAAACGCCAAACCCGATGGCTACACCACACTGATGGCGCTCTCCTTCGTTTCGATCACGCCCGAGGCCGAGCGGCTGTTCGATCGCAAGCCCCCCTATGAAATGAACCAGCTCGCACCAATCGCGCTCATCTCGGCCGATCCGGCCGTGCTGGTGGTGCGCAGCGATGCGGCGTGGAAAACGCTGAAGGATTTGGTCGAAGACGCGAAAAAGCGCCCGGCCAAGATCAACTTCGGCTCCTCGGGGATCTACAGCGTGAATCAGCTGGCCATGGAGATCTTCGCCCACGCTGCCGACATCAAGCTCTGGCACGTTCCCTATGCCGGCGTCGGCCCGGCGATGACGGCGCTGCTCGGAGGCCAGATCGACGCGCTCGCCTCCGGGCCCTCTGCGGTCATCGGGCAGGTCAGGGGAGGCAGGCTGAAAGCGCTCGCGAGCTGGGGGGAGAAGCGCCTCGAAGCCCTGCCCGATGTGCCCACGTTCAAGGAACTCGGCTACGACGCCGAGTTCTACATCTGGTCGGGATTGTTCGCGCCGGCAGGCACGCCGCCCACGGCCGTGACTGCGCTTCGCAACGCGGTGCGATCGGCGGTGGAAGACCCGGACTTCAAGAACGCAATGGCGAAAATACAAACGCCCATCAGCTACCTCGATGCGCCGGAGTTCCAGCGGTTCTGGGACCGCGACGCGAAAATGCTCGCCGCCGCGGTGCGCCGCATAGGAAGGGTCGAAGAAAAGCAATAGCGCTAAACAAGGATTCGCCCTCGTGGTTCGGGTGGAGCCTGCCGGACCAGCGCCGAGAGCTACCCGCGGCCGACGAAGGGCATCTTGGTGGCCATGACGGTGACGAACTGGACGTTCGCATCCAGCGGCAGGTTCGCCATGTGCAAGACCGTGCTGGCGACATGCGCGACGTCCATGCGCGGTTCGACGGCCATCGAGCCGTTCGCCTGAATAATCCCTGCCGCCATGCGCTCGGTCATCTCGGTCGCGGCATTGCCGATGTCGATCTGGCCGCAGGCGATGTCGTATTTTCTGCAATCCAGCGAGGTGGATTTCGTGAGCCCCGTGATCGCGTGCTTGGTCGCCGTGTAAGGCGCCGAGTTGGGGCGCGGAGCGTGCGCAGAGATCGAGCCGTTGTTGATGATGCGCCCGCCGCGCGGATCCTGGCTTTTCATTATCCTGATCGCCTCCTGGGTGCACAGGAACGCGCCGGTCAGGTTGGCATCCACCACCGCCTTCCACTGCTCGTAGGTCAGATCCTCCATCGGGATGCCGGGCGCGCCCATGCCCGCATTGTTGAACAGCAGGTCGAGCCGGCCGAATTTCTCCTTCGTCATTGCGAACAGCGCACGCACCGATTCCGGTTTGCCCACGTCTGTCGAGACCGCCAGGGTGCGTTCAGCGCCCGCGGCCGAATCCGCGATGGCCTTCTCCAGCGGTTCCGCGCGGCGCCCCGCCAACGCAACGCTGTAGCCTTGCTTCAACAATGCAAGCGCAACCGCCTTGCCGATGCCGGTGCCCGCTCCGGTGACGATGGCGATTCTGCCGTGCGAACTCATGGGTTAGTCTCCTTGATCGACTGCGGCGCAGGTGAAAGTCTAACGCGCTCCGGTGGCGCCTGCCGTGCCGGCGAGTGCGGCAATGGTCATCGCAAGCCCGTCGACGACCCACGCCATCTCCGGATCACGCAGCTTTTTTTCACTCGACCACACCCAGCCGCCCGTTATGCGAGCCCATGTACCACAGCTTGCCGCCGGCATCGACGATCATCTTGCGGATGCCGGTGTTGCGGGAAGGAAGCTGCACCACGCGCATCTGCTCGGTCTTCGGATCCAAGCGCACCACCGTGTCGGTGTTGATTTCGTTCACCCAGACCATGCCGCCGCCGTCCACCGTCACGGCATAGGGGCCGGCGTCGCCAGCGGGCAGGCGGTATTCCTTGACCACTTTCATCGCCGAGGGATCGAGCTTCGCGAGCTTGCCGTTGCCGTAGAGCGCAACCCACAGCATGCCGTCGGGCGCGGTGGCGACTCTGCGCGGCCGCGAGCCGCGGCCCATGTTGACCTCGCTCATCGCACCGGTCTTCGGATCGAGTCTGCCCATTCTGTCGTCGCCCATGCGGCAGATCCACACGTTGCCCGCCCGGTCCAGCGCGAGGCCGTAGGGCCCGCCGGAACTCCGGTACTCGCGGATCGCGCCGGTCTTGGTGTCCAGACTCGCGATCTTGTCGCCGCTTTGCAGCGTGAACCAGATCGTTCCGCCGTCGTCGGTGATCACCAGGGTATGCGGCCCGCCGCCGCCCGAAGGCGTCTTGAACTCGGTGATCCTTCCGGTCGCCGGATCGAGCCGGCCGATGGTGCCGTTGCCGTTGCCGGTGGTCCACACGATGCCCTGCTTGTCCACCAGCAGGCCGTGCGGGCGGTGGCCGGAGGGCATGTCCCATTCCCTGAAGGTCTGAACCTTGGGATCGAAGCGCGCCACTTTGTTGCCGCTCATCACCGAGATGAAAATGCTGCCGTCGGGCGCGGCGGCCGGGTCGCGCGCGAACTTCGGCGTCGGCACGGACCATTCCCTGACTGTGCCGGCGAGCTCGGGGTGCGCGCCGGGCGCGATGCCGTAATTGGAGCCGCCGGCCAACGCGAGGAGCGGGGCCGCAAGCGGGAGCAGCAGAGTTGCGATCGCTTTCATGCGCGCCTCCCTTCGACAGAATCCGTCATCATGCTACAGACCAGGGTTTCGCAGGCAAGTTCGCATGCAGGCGGCAGGCAATCCGAATCGCCGCCGCTGGCGCAGTTCCGGGGAAAGCCGGGCGGCCCAGGCGTTTCCGACGACGAATTCCTGCTGCGCACCATCATGAAAGGCGAGGATGAAATCCGCGCCATGCGCGCCGCGGGCCCGGCGAGGCCCTATCACCATGGCGCCGCGCCGCTGGTGACCCTGCTGGAAGAACTGAGCAAGCACAGGCAGGTGCGCTATGTGCGGGTCGAGCGGGGCAGCGATTCGCTGGTTGTGCGGAACCGGCCTGGGCTACGAACCTAACGGCCAGGCGGCCACTGCCGGGCGCTATGGAGTACGCGCAGGATCTCGATCGCGCTGCGCACGATCCGGTACACCACGATGCAGGTTTGTTGCGCCCCAATCCTGAATCTTGCCCAGTCAGGGAAACTGGAGTTCAGTTCCCAGCGTTAACCAACAGTGGCCGTCATGTGGGCGCCCAACAAACGTCAGGTAATCGTAAAGTGGTTCCGCCTAGTCGTAAAGGTGCCGCCGGACACATATCGACTGCGCATTGACAAGACCGGTAGCTACGTCCATGATGTAGATACGTGTAGATACTAGGAGCGGGCTATGGCGACCAAGGGCTTGAGGATGGAACTCACGGTGTCGAAGTGGGGCAACAGTCTCGCGGTGCGTTTGCCGGCGGAATCGGCCAAACGGATCGGCGTAGGCGAGGGCGATACACTCATTGCTGAAGTGTCGGCTGACGGACGCCTGGTCCTTGCCCCTGAAGGCCGTGCGGTCGGCAAGGACGAGTCGCGTCGCCTGCGTCAATTCCTTGGCCGTCAGAAGGAAACGGCGCCGGTGGTCGCGGATATGCGCCGCAGCGCGCGCTACTGATGATTTACGTCGATACGAGCGCCCTGGTTCCGGTCTTCATCCGGGAACCGAAGAGCGAGGCGGTCATAGGATGGATTGAATCTTCGGGCGAGCGTCTGGCGATCAGCGAGTGGTCCCTGGTCGAATTCGCTTCGGCCGCCGCGATCAAGGTGCGCACCGGCCGGACGGCAGCGAATCTGGCGAAACGGGCCACCGCGCGGGTCCATGAATTCGCGCAGAAACACTGCATGGTGGCCGTGCCCGGACGGGAGGAATTCCGCCGTGCGGCCGATCTGGCGGGCGACCACACTTTAAAGCTGCGGGCGGGCGACGCGCTTCACCTTGCCATCGCCGCAAGTCTCAGCGCACAGGGCATACTCTGCCTCGACGACGCGATGATCGGGAGCGCCAGGTCGCTCGGGATGAACGTCGTTACGGTTTGAAGGAACCGTAGCCATGCCGTCGCGTCAGCCGGCAAGACTGACGCCTGCTTGCTGCGGACAAGACCGGCAAAATTGACAGTCCTGCCACTTGCATGACAGATCGCAATGTCGAAGCCGGGGAGGCGCTGGTGCTCGAGGTCGCCGCCCCTCGCCTGGACCGGAGGCAGACGACGACCCGACTGAGGTGCTGGCGCGCGCGCCGAACCGCGCGCAGGCCATTTCGAAGGAGGATCGAACCATGAGTACGCAATGGAGACGCATCGCGGCAGCAACGCTGTGCTCGCTCGCCGCCGGCGCGGCGCTCGCGCAGTACCCGAGCCGGCCGATCCGGCTGCTCGTTCCCAATCCGCCCGGCGGGGCGACAGACACCAGCGCGCGCGTGCTGGGCGCGAAGTTGGGCGAGGCGCTGGGCCAGCCGGTGGTGGTGCAAAACCGCGCGGGATCGAATGGCAACATCGCCACGGAAATGACCGCCAGGGCGGCGCCCGATGGGCACACGCTGCTGCTGTGCGCAGACGCGCAGATCGTCGTCAGCCCGCATCTGTATTCGAACCTGCCGTTCGATACGCTCAGGGACATCACCCCGATCGCAACGCTCGTCTCGACGCAGATGATGCTGACCGCCATCCCGTCGCTTCCGGTGAAAACTTTCCAGGAGTTCCTGGAGTACGCGAGGCGCGCGAACCCCCCGCTTCTCTACGCTTCGATCGGCAACGGCAGCCAGCACCATCTCGCGATGGAGCTGCTCAAGGCGCGCGCGGGCATCGACCTGGTGCACGTGCCCTACAAGGGGGGAGGACCGGCCACGGTGGCGATCCTCGCGGGTGAGGTGGTGGTGATGTTCGGAGGCAACTCGGTCGCCGGACACATCAAGTCCGGCAAGCTGCGCGCGCTCGCGCTCGCCGGACGCAAACGTGTCCCATCGCTCCCCGACGTGCCGACCATAGGGGAGTTCTACCCCGGCTACGACTTCACCATCTGGCTGGGTCTGTGCGGGCCGGCGGGCATGCCCGAAGCGGTGCTGGCTAAACTGCGCACCGAAGTCAACCGCGCACTCGCACACCCGGACACCGCCGGGCGGCTGAGCGGCGCGGGTGGGCTGGAGCCCTATATCAGCACCGGCGAGGAATTCGCCTCGCTGGTGCGCACCGACTACGCGAAGTACGGAAAAGTCGTCAAAGACGCCGGCGCGAAGGTCGATTGAGGGAGGACCGACTGAAGTGCCGGGCCGCTGGTGACCCTGCTGGAAGAACTGGGCAAGCACGGGCAGCTGCGCTATGTCCGCGTCGAGCGGGGCGGCGATTCGCTGGCTGTCCGGAACCGGCCTGAGCTACGAACCTAACGGCCAGGTGGCCACTGCCGGGCGCTATGGAGTACGCGCAGGATCTCGATCTCGTAGAGATCAGATCGCCGCGAGTCGCTGGACCGTATCCGGATACTGCTTGACGAGATTGATCAGCAACGCGGCCTGCGCGTTGGGTTTCGCCCGCCCCTGCTCCCAGTTCTCCAGCGTGCGGACGTTCGTGCGCAAATACACGGCGAACAGCGCCCGCGAGAGCTTGAGGCGCTCGCGAACGCGCACCAGCTCCCTGGGCGTGACCTCGGGGGCAGGCTTGAATTCCACCGTATGCGTGCGCAGCGTGCGCTTGCCCCCGCGAGCCTGCGCGAGCGCCCCCATGCCTTCGCTCAATTCCGCGAACAGGTCGCGCTTCGGGACGCGTTTGGCTTTCACCGATACCTTCATGTCGTTCTCCTGGAATCCAGTTCAACCTTGAGCATCGCCTTCAGCGCCTTGCGTTGCTGGGGCGTGAGATCGGCCATCTCGTCCTTGTCGTACAGCGTATAGAGCCAGAACTGCATGCCCGCGCCCTACGCGACGATATCCAAGCCTCGCTTCTGCACCAGGTGGAGCAGCTTGAGCGCGGTCCCGGTTGGTCGTTTCTGACCGATCTCCCACTTCTGCACCGTCGATACGCTGGTATTCAGCAGTGCTGCAAACACTGCCTGGCTGACGCGCGACTTTTCCCGGATTTTCTTGATTTCCTCCGGTTGCAAGGCTTCGACCGGCGGCAGACAGAGGCGGTCGAACTCGCGCAGCGTAACCTGATCCATCACGCCGGCGGCATGCAGCCCCTTGGCCGTCTTGCGTACGGCCTCAAGAATTTCTGATTTGGTCTTGCGCATCGCAATTCACCTCCATCAATTCACCGGCACGGTGTGCCGTAACCAAAGCCGGTGGCGTGAGCGACAACAGATACGCGGCAAGTTTCTTCAAGGCGTCTTCTTCATCCTTGTCGATGTTGCTGCGCGCATTCTTGGGAAAGCCGAACACAAAAAACCATCGGCTTCCCTTGTTGGTCGCCACCAGCGTGCGAAATCCGCCGCTTTTGCCTTGTCCTGGACGGGCAATCCGTTTTTTCAGCAGCCCGCCACCCAAATCCGCTTCATATAGTCCAGCCTCCATTTCACGCACCGCGTCGCAGAGGGCACGCGTGCTCAGGTTTTGTTTTCTGGCCCAACGGTCAAACCATCGGGTCTTGTAGATCGCCATGCCTGCTCTCCCCGGCTCATTTATAGCACTAAGTGCTATAGACTGCAAGTGTGAGAGTTGATGACAGTGCCCTATCCGTTCTGATGCCGTCCACTGTTAACAGGTAGGGATCCTAGAAGACTTGCACCGCCAGGTCGGAGTCGGGCGGCGGCAGCGTGGCAGGGAAATTGGTCTGCGCCTTGCCGTGCCGGCGGTGAGCCTGGGCATCGATCTGGAGCGCGAGGATGTTGCGGGACCAGCCGTGCTCCAGCGTTCTCGCGGCATACCACAGCCGCGATGCGGGGTTGTCGAGCTTCTCCAGCAGTGCGATGTGGTGGTACCAGGGCAATTGTGCAAGCGACGCTTGCACAATTTCCCGCTCGGGCCATGCCGCCGCGAAGGCACGCATGTATTTGAGGTTACGCGGCGAAAACCCCTTCATCTCCGGGAACGCCTCGCGCAGATCGGCGGCCAGGCGGTCAATGACGCGGCTGCCCCAGCCCTCGTTCGCCTGTTTTTCCAGGATACTCTGCCCGATGTCCCAGTACAGCAGCACCATGACGGCGTTGCTGGCGAGGACCACGCGCACGCGGATCTCGATGTGCTGCGGCCGGTCTCGGCGCGCCTGACGAAAAAGGCAAGGCAGGAGAAGCTGCCGATCGGCGCCCCGCTGGAATACGAATGTGCGCAGTATGTCCATCAGGTCCCGGGCGGCGTGATCTCGAACCTGAAGCACCAACTGGGCGAACTGGGCATCCTGCACCGGCTCGATGAAGTGTTCGAGGAAATCGTCCAGGTGCTCGAGGACTTCGGCTACCCGCGGTACTTTTCCGTCGCCATCCAACAGAAAAGGTCAGCCATGACCTTGATCACAGCGCATGCACTGTTGTTAGCCTTGCTGCTATCCCAGACATTGAGGAACTGAAATCCAAAGTCCGCATTCACGCCTGCATTCACTCGCAGAGCCAAATACGCCGACGTGATAATCCCACGGTCCCGCACCATCCCAACACGCAGGCTGGTGTGATCATTCTGGAGATCGACAGTACGGAGAATAATGTCGCCAGGGTTCACGATCTGATATGTCTCAAAGGACTCTGGAACGAGTCCGTGTAGTTTTTCTGGCGGCTTGATGATGATTCGCCCATAGCTGAGCGAGAGAACCGTTTTCTCCTTCATGCCGCGATTGCGCTCATGGTTGGGCAGAAAGGCGCCAAATGCAGGCCGCGTCTCCCAATGCTCCGGCACCTGCCCGAGCCACGGCAACCCCGACTCCTTGTATTCCGCATACGGCTTGAGGTCGGCGATCACGGCTGGCCTCGTTTCTTCCTGCCACGCGCCGGTTTGGGTTTCGGCAAGCGCCGGATGGCGCGCTCAAAGTCATCAACCCGGTTCGCATCGGCCTTCAAGCGCCGCTGGTGGAAGGTGTCGTATTGCGCCTCGGCATGGTGCAGCGCCAGTTCGTGCGAGATCTTTCCCCCATTCAAGAGGATGTCGCCGTCATTCAGGCGCAGGAAGCCGTCGAGCTTGGCCACCCAGTCGCGCATTCGCATCGCGACGCGGCGCATGGCCTGGCCTTCGGCGAAGACCAGGTATTGCTCCACCAGGTTGTTGAGCGCCGCAAGTTCCGGCTCGCTCAGGTAATTCTTGGCGATTGCCACATCCTGCTTGCGCACCTTGGGACCGCGCCAGTTGGTCAGACCCATGTTGGGCCTGGTGCTGTCGGCCCGGGCATGCACGATTTCGGCGGCAGTCTGCCCGGCAATGGCCCAATGCATCTTGTTCTGTACCGTCTTGAAAAAATCCAGACTGGCCTCGTCGGTGGGGTCGTAGTCGATGCTGGTGGCGTAAACGTCTGTGATCTTCTGGTAGAAGCGCCGCTCTGAGGTCCGGACGTCCTGTATTCGGCGCAGCAGCTCTTCAAAGTAATCGAAGGGCAAGTCAGGGTTTTTCAAGCGCTCGTCGTCAAGCACGAAACCTTTGACGATGTACTCGCGCAGACGCTGCGTGGCCCAGATGCGGAACTGGGTGGCGACGCGCGACTTGACGCGATAGCCGACCGAGATGATGGCATCCAGGTTGTAGAACGAGACCCGGCGCTGGACATCGCGAGCACCTTCACGGCGAACCGACAAGATTTCCTTGTGAGTTGCCCCGGGTTGCAGTTCACCTTCGTCGTAGATGTTCTGCAGGTGCAGGCTGACGTTCTGTTGCGAGGTGCCAAAAAGTTCGGCCATCAAGGGCTGGCTCAACCAGACGGTTTCGTCCTCAAACCGGACCTCGATCTTGATAGCACCATCTTCTGCCCGATAGATCAGGAACCGTGATTCTTCAGGTTGATCGCTCATATGGCAGCCCTGCTTAATGGCATTTGGCCAGATGGAACAACATGCCGCCGCCGATCTTCAGCCGCAGCGTAAGCATGGCCTCGAGCCAGTCGTTCTCGATGAGCCAGCGGCGGATGTTGCTCTCGCCCTGCCCCGCGTCGCCGGTAAAGAGCGAACTGCCGTTGTGCACCTCGGCGATGCGGCTGCCGAGGGCGGACTTCGCATTCATCTTCGAAGCCATGTTGGCGAGAAAGAGCATCTGCCCGTCGCTCGAACGGGTGACGAGCGACAGCTCCTCGCCCTTGCGCATCACCTTGAAGCGCGGGTCGCGCATCCCCTCCTTGCCGCCCATCGCTTCGAGGTCCTTCTTCCAGCTCTTGCCGTACGGCGGGTTGGCGAGCATGAAGTCGAACTCTTGCGCCGGGAAGGCGTCGTGCGAGAGGGTGGACCATTCCGCGCCACCGATGATGTGGTCGGCGCTCTCGCCCTCGCCTTTGAGCAGCATGTCCGCCTTGCAGACGGCATAGGTCTCGGGGTTAATCTCCGGGCCATAGAGCAGGCACTTGACCTGCTGGGCGCGCTTCGCCCCGATCGCCGTGAGCGTCTCCTCGCCCACGGTGAGCATGCCGCCCGTGCCGCAGGCGCAGTCGTAGAGCAGGTAAGTGCCCGACTTGATCCCGGCCTCGATGGGCAGGAACACGAGATTCGCCATCAGGCGCACGGCGTCGCGTGGCGTCCAGTGCTCGCCCGCCTCCTCGTTGTTGTCCTCGTTGAACTTGCGCACCAGCTCCTCGAAGACCGTGCCCATCGAGTGGTTGTCGATGCCCGCCGGCGAGAGATCGATGTCGGGGTCGAGGAACTTGTTGATCAGCGTGCCGATGGCATCGGCCTTGGACAGCGTTTGCAGTTGGTTGCGAAA
>Ga0315281_10012149_pt1 | contig 11753 bp, 11 predicted proteins | sample YL17G07_0_MG_FD_204540 | JGI IMG/M metagenome (GOLD analysis project Ga0315281, IMG submission 204540) | Sediment microbial communities from Yellowstone Lake, YNP, Wyoming, USA - YL17G07_0 | ecosystem: Environmental > Aquatic > Freshwater > Lake > Sediment | place: USA: Wyoming | collected... | reverse complement strand
AGGGTCAGAAACGAGGCACACCGCTTCGCCAAAAAGTATCACCTTACTATTTTCAAAAAGGAGCTGTTCAATATTGCATCCTCCATCCGTTAAATTGGGTGAATGCCATTGACAGCAGCATAATATATACATAATATTTTTATGTAGATGAAAAAAATAATTAAGGTATATATAGCCGACACTTTAACCCTTTATATAATTTCAAAAATTACAAGCGGTATAGTGCTTGAAAAAGGTTTAGAGAGTTTGCTACTTGCAGGAGCGGGACTTGCACTGGTTTCTTTTGTGATAAAACCCCTTGTTAATATTCTTCTTCTTCCACTAAACCTAATAACTTTTGGTCTTTTTAGATGGGTGTCATCAGCCGTTGTTCTTTACCTGGTAACTTTGGTTGTTCCTGGTTTTAAAATAACCGGTTTTTTATTTAACGGAGTTTCAAGCCAATGGTTCGACATTCCGTCGATCAGTTTAGGTGGACTATTAGCCTTTATCGCGTTTTCCTTTGTAATTACCGTTTTTACCTCTCTTATTCATTGGATATTGAAGTAGACGTAAATACAAAAGATTGGATTTGACGCGCTCCCCCGTATTATTAATGGTGATATAATCAACATTAATGAAACAAATAGTACTGGTTGTACAAATTATCATATCTTTGATTTTTGTTATCCTTATCCTCATCCAATCAAAAGGGAGCGGTTTAGGCTCAGCCTTTGGTTCCAGTTCACAAACGTCCTTTAGTAGAAGGGGGTTAGAAAAACTACTTTATAAATTAACCTTCGTTATGGCGGGTTTATTTATTGTAGTTTCAATTCTTGCACTAACCCTTTAGTTTACTTAAGGTTCAATGAAAAATTTCAGATTTATTTTAAGTCTCCTATCAGCCTTTTTTGTAAAATTTAAAGGAATTTTAGTGATAGGAATATTTATTGGGATAATTATTTTTATCTTTTTGAAGTATTTATCACCTGTTCTTTGGGGTAGTTCAAACGAGATTATAGGGGTAACCGGTAAATACCGCCCGGATAACCTCCCAAATTCCATACTAAATTACGTAAGTTACGGGCTCACCAGAATAAATGAAAGCGGCGATGTCGAGCCATCTATTGCATCTTCGTGGGAAACACCCGATAACGGAAAAACCTGGATTTTTTATCTTAATGATAATGCCTATTGGCAGGATGGCAAAAAAATAACATCTCAAAATCTTCAATTTAAATTTTCCGACGTAGCTATTGAAAAACCAGACTTAAATACCATTATTTTTAAATTGCAAAGCCCTTTCGCTCCTTTTCCACAAGTGGTTTCAAAACCTGTTTTTAAAAAGGGTCTTTTAGGAAACGGAGAATGGAAAGTTATAAAAATAAGAGTTACCGGCAATAATGTCGAGAAAATAATTATTTCCAACAAAAAAAGAGAAAGGAAAACATTTAAATTCTACCCAACAGAAGAGCGTGCAAAGTTAGCTTTTAAGTCGGGAGAGGTTAATAAATTAGTTGATATTTTTGATCCTAAACCTTTCGATTCATGGAAAACCGTGAATATAGAGAAAGTTGTCGATTTAAACAAAGTAGTAACCTTATTTTTTAACACATCACCAGAAAGCAAGTTGACCTCAGATAAAAGCTTTCGTCAGGCTTTAGCCTACGCCATTAATAAAGATGAATTTAGGGAACAGCGAGCCTACGGGCCAATATCGCCAAATTCTTGGGCTAATAACCCGCAGGTTAAACCCTATGATTATGATCAGGAAAGAGCATTGGAACTTCTTAAGTCACTTCCAAAGGAACTAAAAGATAACGCTTCATTAAACCTTGTTTGTTCGCCGGCGTTACTTTCCCAGGCCGAAAAAATCGCAAAAGACTGGGAAGCTGTTGGTATTAAAATCAATCTTCAGGTCGTTTCATCAATCCCGAATGAATTTGAGGCATTTTTGGCCCTTTTCGTAATTCCACAAGACCCCGACCAATATTCCTTTTGGCACTCCAGTCAAAACACTACAAATACCTCAAGTTACAGTAATCCCAGAATTGATAAACTTCTCGAGGACGGAAGAACTCAAACTAATAAAGAAGAGAGAAAGAAAATATATATGGATTTTCAGAGGTTTTTAGTAGAGGATTCTCCGGCAATTTTCCTCTATCACCCCACCTCATACACAATTGTGAGGAAATAATAGGCATCTATTTGTAGAAAGTCTAAAGCTTCCTTTAAAGTTAAAATAAAATAATATTATTTTAAGCCATCTATTATTTCCAAGCCCTGTTTTGCTTCAAGATTTCCGGGAGCAATCTCTAAAGTTTTTTCAAAGTACTTTTTGGCCTCTAGGTTATTCCCTTTTTTATATTCAATAACCCCCAATTTATACGCGGCGGGAAAAAGATTTGGATTAATTTCCAACGACTTTTTTAAGTATTTTTCGGCGGAATCCAACTCACCCAATTTTAGATACTCATACCCTAAATTATGTATCGCATCCGAATATTCGGGATACAGTTCTATGGCCTTTTGAAATGATTTTATAGACATCTCGGTATTTCCGACGTTGTCATAAGCATCACCCAGATTGTTATAAATCCTAGAACTTTTAGGCGATACTTTTTGTGTGGCAAGCCAAAGGGATAGCGAGTCATGCCAATCAAAGTTTCTTATAAACGTTCTTATGGAATATAAAGATAAAAGTAAGGAACAAGCAACTATTACCAAACTATTAACTCTCAGACGATTCTCAACTTTTAACAATAGAAAAGAGACTATGGCGCAAAAAAAAGCGCTTCCAATATATAAATACCTTTCCGCCATAAAAAAAGCAATAATCACAGGGCTTAAGGTAGGAAGAATTGAAAGAGAAATAATCAGCATGCAACCTGCAATTTCGCGATTTTTTCGGTAACAGAGGGCAATAACAACAAAGTAGAGAAAACTTACGAAAATCATAAATACATAAAGCGGCGTACTTATGGGGTTGCCTTCGTTAAAAAGACTTAAAATCAAAGGAAAAATCAGAAGCCTTATCATGGAGTAAAAAGTATAAGGTGCCCTTATAGGTAACGAGGTTGATTCCTGACCAATAAAAGAATTAAAAGACTGCAAATAGGAAATTCTTCCGGAAAACATTGCAGGAAAAAGAAGCCCGACAAATAAAAGGGATGGGGGCAAAAAGAACGAGATATCTTTAAATGTTTTTTTAATACTTGGCCTAGGATTAATCAAAAACCAATTGATCGCGGAAATTACCGGAACAAATATTAAAATCCAGGGACTTCTTGAAAGAAAAAGTCCTAAAGTATAAGCACCAACACTTATATAAAGATATTTTCTTTGCTCGGAATTTATATATAGAAGAAAAGATATTATTGCAAAAAAAATAAATAAAGCAAAAAAAAGATATGTGCCTGCCGAAATCCAGTTTACGGTTTCGGCATTGACCGGATGAACAGCAAACAAAAGGGTAGATATCCTGGCAACGTTTTTGCCAAAAATCATATATAAAACTATAAAAACCAGGAAAGATACCAAAATGTGAAGAATTACAGATCCCAGATGAAAGATGCCGGAATTATCGCCAAAAATATTATATAAAAACGAAAGGTAAATTGTATGGATATTAAAAGATTTTAAAGCCGAGGAAAAATTTGTAACGTTTTGATTGTATATGGTTGCAATATCGTCGGCGGAGACAAATTTTGCAAAAAGGGAATTAAAAAATACCGCAACGATCAAAAGGGATAATAAAATTAAAAATATTTTATTTTCGATGAGAATTTTCTTGATCACGCCAAAGCTTTTTATTTTTTCGCTAACAATTTTTTCTGAACCTCGCACCTCTTTACCCCTTTCTTTAAGAAATTCAGAAATTGCTCCTTCCGGCAAACCGAGTTTGCTAGCAATCTGAGGCAATGTCATTCTACGATAGTTTTTCTTGATAAATTTCTTTTGAAGTTTATCCAATTTCATAACTCTTATTTATTATAAGTGGTTCTGGCTTTTTTCCCAAAAAAACACCCTCCGTCAAAGAAAAAAAGCTTGCTATAAAAGCCAAACGATTGATCTCCGAACGGAGGGGTTTCCCTGCATCGGGTTCATTTCCTCATACAAAATTCTATTGTGAAAACCCCATCACGACGAGGAAATTTTATTGTTCCCCCGTGTCTGAGTTCCGCGTACCTTGTTCCCGACTTGGGGTTCCTTCCCCAATAACGGATCCTTCCGTAAAAAGTCATTATCAGTACAAGAACAATTAATCCAACTGTAGTCATTTTTACCTCCATAGATTAGATAGAATTTGAACCAGTCTTCAGGAAAATCAAAGTGCTATAAGAAACTTGCCTAAACAAAAATAACCCTATTAGGTTGCTCGTAACCCTGTTTGTTTTGGCCCCTTAATATTAGCACAAAAGAAGTTAATAAGTCAATACTATAAGATATAACTTTGTTGGGCTTGGTTAGCCTTGGATAGTACCTTCCAGACGCTGTTTCAAGAGCTTCTTGGGATGTTTACCGAACAGTAATCGAATATATTTTATCAACACCCTAAGAAAAATTAGTCTTTAAGTTTGAAAAAAATCGGCAATAATCCTTTTGATGTCACTAAAAGACCTGTACTTTCTTAATGTAGGCTTGCTACTACCAACAATCATAGCAGAAATACGTTTTCCCCTAACTTTTCTATATAGGCATAATATTTTCTTATCCAGTTCTTCAGCCTTTGCTATTTCGTAGCCAATTCCCAAACTCGGAGTTGTAACTTCCGCAACAATAATATCCGCTTCCTTTAACCACTTTATATCGCGCTTGTAGATATATCTAGAGCCTGGACCATCCTCTCCAAGAACTGTAAGGGCAGGATCTCCAACATGTTCAGTTAAAACATCACCGTAAGAAGATAGCAACTCAATAATTCTGGAGTACAACTCTTTATCATCCCGTCCGCCCCTTATTGAACCCGCAAAATATATTTTCATACAGCAAATTATATCAGAAGCGCAAGAAACTGATTCAAAAAGTTGTTGTATAAACTTTAAATATATTTGAAATAGCAAATGATTAAGTGTATTTTGTAGTTTAATGCTAGAAAACGAGAGATATAATCGAGCACTTGAGGCAAACGCACGATATTCTAATCTAGAATTCCGGGATGTTTTTTTGGAGCAAGAATATTTAACCCAGTTGGCTTTAGAGAATTTGGGTATGGAAATCACCAGCTCTCCTTCCGAAACAACAAAGGTAGGCAGTTTACTTATGGCACCAGTTTTAATACCGGGTCTACGAATTCCATACGCAGTTGAAGTATTAGGAATGCCCGGTGCCGGTAAGTCGACAATGATTAACCGTTACCTAGACGAGCTTTGGTTAAGAGGTAGGAGACATAATGTGGCTTTTGTAGAGGAAGGGGCCGCATCAATTAAGCCCCAACATGCCGATTTAAGGCACACTGACCCATTTACATATTCAATGATGGCGGGTACCACCGTCTTTTTAAACTATATTTCCTCATTAAGAGATATAAATTCAGGAATGAGAATGGTTATCTCTGGAAGAGGACAAACTGATAGGGGGGCGTTTAGAAGGGCTCTATTTAGTCAGGGAATGGTTGATCCAAAAATAATGAATGAAGAGAAGATGTTTATGGAGGGTCTTGAAAACACGCCCTTTCAGATTTGTGGCTTGATTTTATTTATGGTCCGCCCGGAAGTATCTATGAAAAGGGCAGAAAAAGAAGGTCCCGTAACCAATATGCGTTTTTTACCAAGACTATATGAGCAGTATTGGAGAATTCATTGGCAAGCACTTCAAGGGGAAATACCTTATCGCTTATACACATGTATCAACGGCGAAGAGGGGAAAGATTCGGTTTATGAAAGATTTAAATACGCCATGGATACAGCATTAAATATTCATACTATTTGGCTAAACGCTTTTGCCCGTGCTTTCCCTAAGGAATTTGAGAAGTTAAAAGTTATACTTGACGAGCCTTCAAAAGGAACTAGTGCGGTTCAGAATATTTTAAGTCAAAAGCTTGGAGGCAGGGTATTAATTGTTGGCGGAGACGATATGGAAGATGAAGAAGATCTTTTAACAAGGCGATTTTTAGAGGTAATGCGTTTAACCGAGAAACCAAAATAGCAAATATTTTTGTTTAATTTCAATAGGTTCCCCCGATGAGTTCTTAAACATTCTATCACTTAAGTGGATTTACTATGAGGCGCCTCACCTATCTTCTTTTAAGTTGAACAGTATTAAAAATCAGGAAACATTTACAAAAAGTGCGGGGTCGTGCTAGGAAAATTGTTTGTGTCAGAAGGCTTCTGTGAAAAAAAGTTTGTGCGTAAAGCAACCTTTCTTCTCCACCCCCAGGACGAACTCATTTCCTTAATGCGCACGACCCCTCCGACCGACTAATCAGGCAGTGGTACTTCTCGAAGCCCCGCAACAGAAGGGCTTCCGACCGATAAAACTATGAAACTAAATCCTGCCTGATACTAAGTAAAAATATATCACAAAATCCTAAATAGTCAAGCAGGCACTAATAAAAACTTAAAAGTTTTGGCTGATACGTTTGCTAAACTGCAAAAACGGGCGTAATATTGCACTAATTTATATATGGCAAACTGTGAATTTGCTCCCTCTATTGGAACTAATGTTATACGTGGTTTTCTGGAACATGTAAGGCAATACATTAAAGAAAACCCCAATGAAGTCCATGGTCTTAATGTCACCTCGGAGGATTTAGAGAAGAGGCCATTACTGAAGAATGTTCCCTGCGAAGTTAAAGAAAATGGTGAATGCTACAACTCGGGGCTCCCAACCCCAGACTGCGATTTTTGCCCTCACGCAATGGAAACTATGAATGTCGCAACTAAATTGGCGACAGAATTCGAGTTTACCACAGCAGGCGAAATAATAAAAAATCCCGACTACGGTAGAATCACTTTATGCTTAAAGAGTAATATTTCACCTGACGCCATACAAATAGTTATTGCTGGAAACAGGGGAGGAGAATTATCTGCATCTTCACAACCCACCCGAAGACCTTCTAAGTGATAATTATAGGCATATGTCAATTTATTAACTTGACAAGATTAAACAATGAAGCCTTGTATATTTCTTAATTACCCATTTACATCATAGTCTTTGAGATTATCGGTAGATAAAATAATATATATATATTTTGGATGATTGTGAGGAAAATATTATACCTATAAGAAGTTTTTATTATTTCAAAAAGCGTCTTGTTTGGTACAGCAAGCTATCGGTCAAACTTTTTGGGGTTTGAAAAAAGCGATAGCTTGCTGGAATAACGGATATCAATCAATTAGTCAAGAAATATTTTGCCGATAAATTGGCAAATGCTGACCTAATTGATTGATTTCAACTTTCTAATCCTACTTAAAGTCGTGGTTTATCTTACATATGACCACGTCGTCCTTAAATCCTTTAAAAACTGCCAGGACCGGACGACAGTAGTAAAACCACCCTTGTATTATAGCCGGTAAATCGTCGATAGTCTGCGTGGATGAAGCATAGATCGCCAGATAATCGGCCTTCATCAGTTTCTCAGTGGTAGCCTGGTCTATTCTCAAATACTGCTGATCAATTAATGTGCCAAGGAACTGTTCAGTTACAACCACGCTATCTTGCGGTAGGTTTGTACTAATATAATTGGCTGATTCCCTCAGAGTATCTCCCTGCTGCACCTGGACACGATAGTTCCATGTGAGTAAGTTAATAACTACAAAGGTAACAGCAATGACCGATATCCAAGGCAGGCTCCTACCCTTAAACCAGTTGACAATTTTGCCTGCCATAAAAATGTAAGTTGGGACAAGCCATAGTATCAAGTAGTGAGGACCCTTTAGCTGCGAACAGACAGCAAAAACACACCCAGCAAGAGCCCAGGATATTATGAGACCATCTTCTTCATTAACATTGTTTTTCACCAAACTCTTGAGATAGTCCCAAATCACCAATGGCCATCCAACAACTATGGCAAGTACCGTAGTAACAAAAATCCAGTATCTATCCAGAATAACCTTGATCATTGTTCCTACACTAAAATTCATGCCCCTTGAACCAGTTACACCCAGCAGCCTGTTAAACTGCCAGACTTGTTGCGTTATATAGTTTGGACCATAAATCAAAAACATAATCCCAACATATACCGCAACAGAAACAGCAATCGTCAGCAAAGTGATGATATGCCCGCGGGTATTTTTGCGTGAAATTAACCAGTTAGCGACTATCGCAATGATCAAAAAAACTCCGATGTGTTTGAAAATTATCGCCAAAGCTATCGCAATTCCAGCGTAAACATACGGAAGCGGCCCACTACTACTAAACCTCAATGCGCGCCCAAATAGCCAAATACCGATTAGAATCAGGACGAGCTGCATATTTTCAATGTAGTTCATCCTATTTGTGATTATTATCCAGGCGTCAAAGGTAATAAACAGTAGTGCCAGAAGGGCTGTACCTTTTCCTCTCCTTAGCATAATCATGAAAACAAGGAGGAGGGCAATAATCGATACAACCACATTTAGTTCTCTTGCTGCTAATATACCTGGACCCACCAGCTTGAACCACCCCGCCATAAGTGCAAAGTAAACAAGTGGGTGGTAAAGGTAGATATGCTGGGTACCATCGTACTCTGCTTTAGTTGATGGATACCCAACATCGTAAATCATCATATAGACATTGGTAGCATGATTGTTACTTACCTCCATACGCGTCTGTTCCATGTAAATTCTCATAATTGACGGGTTATTATAAATGGACATCGAAACTGCGAGGTTAGTTGACTCATCCACCTCCATCCCCGTCTTATCCAATTCATAGACCCTCAAAAAGCTTCCGAGCGTCAATATGAAAATTACAAGTGGTAAGACACAAAGAAAACCTATTAACTTGTTCATGTTCATGATAAGACCCTCCTTTGTTTAGTCTTATCTATGGTTATGGAGAGAAACAATGAATTCTCTGTCGAGATTCATTTCATTGGCTCCTCCGTAGAAAAAACCGCACAGCCATACAATAATCTGTAAAGCGGTTAAGGGTGGGAAGAAAACCGCTATCAACATTTTCGCTCTTACGCAGTTATAGATACCCAATAAAGTAAACACTGTCAACAAAATCCACACGGTAAAAAGAATACCGAAAAGTGGGTTAAGGGCAACCATCATAATAAAAGCTGATAACCCGCTTATTAAAACAATGGTTGCTAAAAGGGTAAGTCTAAGGCGCTTCTGAGCATAGGGATTTGCGGGATTTTCCATAATAAATTTAAATCCCGAGATACCAGAAGTAAAATGCTTACCAAGTCTTAAACTAACAGCATTGTTTCTGTGACCAACTAGCTCCCTGGTACAATAAATTCTTCCCCCCGACTCGCACATCGCCCTCACCATATCAAAGTCCTCCCACCCATCTTCTGTATGAATAGGCAAATGCTCTTTTACCTTGTCATAAAAGTCACGAGTCATAAAAAAACTTGCAAGGATTGGAAGATTAAAATCTTGGCCAAAGTTATCTTTACCGAGCAAAAAGTCCTCTTTGTAACGAGGAAACTCTGTAACTAGACTTTCGTCTTGAAACAGAGCCAAAAAACTTTGGTCGTTTGGCATCCTTTCAGCTATTCCATCAAGTGCCTGAACACCCTTTTTCCTCATAATCCTAAGAGCAGTTGAAATAGATTGTGGACCCCAATACCATCTCACACCTGTGTGTGCGAGAATTTCCCCACGGGCCGAATCCCAACCTTTTTTTGCTCGTGCATTTGTGTCTCTCCCCGTAGTACCAGTTGGTCGAACAAAATCAACAAATTGGACGGAACGGGAAAAAGTAAGCACTTTTAGTTTTGTTTCGGGGTCGACAACAAGAAGAATCTCGATTTTGTTTTTGGGATAGTCCTGATGCCAAATTGATTCTACAACGGTCATTATATTATCCTTATTGCTGTTCCCCCCTACTGGAATAACGACAGAAACTAGGGGATAGTACATTGTCTTTACCTCCTGAATACAAATCTATCGTTTCCAACATAGTTGGCAATGGAAACGACAATAACTCCAATAGTGCTTACTACTAGGTAGTGAACACCAATGGATACGAAAAGGATATAAAAAATTTGTCCGAAGGCAATAGTACTCAACCTAGCCAAATGAAACTTTAGCCAATGTTGGGTAAATTTCCCGTCTCGGTCCCCCCAATTTAGGTACTTGTTAAGAAGGAAGTTTAACTCGACCGAAGCGATCGTTGTAATAATTCCCGCCACGATCTTGTTTACGTTTACTTCCTCAACGAGAAACGTCAGCATAGCCAATCCGATAAGGAAGACCATGCCGCCTACAAAAGAGAATCCTACTACCCTAATACGAAAAACTTTATTGAATAACATGTCTTCCTCACTTTTTTATTACTGAATAGAAGGTTGTATTTTCTTCCCTGAATGGGAGTTACTAAACACAAAATTATGTTTAGGTTTCTCCCATCCAAAAATTTTTAGAAAGTTTTTCCGTTATGTTAAAGAGCCCGCCTTCACCGAAAGTTTTGGTGAGGCGAAGTGAAACTCTTCCAACAAAAGCCAAGCAAATATGGCCTAGTTAAAAATTACGGGCATTATCACCTATAATTAACTGTTAGTCAATAAATTCATAAAATAGAAAATCAATTAACTATTTTAAAAAAAAATAAGAATATAACACAGTATTGACGGGTATAGATAAGCATAGTAAACTTCATCCCAATAGTAAAAACTATGGGTATATCTAGATTATTTTTAACCCCATCGGAAGTGGCAAAAGAGCTGCAACTTAATTTGCTGACAATTTATAAATACATCAGAAATAAAAAATTATTAGCAATAAAGATAAAATTAATGCGCAAGGCTTTAACGCTAAAAGCTTTTCTGAAAGCCAAGTTAATAATAGCGTTCAAAATGAATTGGTTGGAGCCGGGAATAATTTAAGATTCCGCATTAATATCCAAAAAAATGAGGGCTCAAATGAAGCCAGGATTGAAGTAGTTTGTAAAAACACTTGACAAACACCACTCGAAGACCTTCTAAAGGAAAATCACCTGCACATACTCACATTAACAGACTATATACAAAGATTTCATAGTCTAAGAAGATTCGAATATTACTTCAATTACTTATTTACAATACCGATTTTTTAAAAACTTTTTTGAACTCTTTCATCCTTTTGGACTCGTCAGTATAGACTTCATCTATAGAGAATTCCGGCCGTAGGTAGATCATCAACAATTGAGCCTAATGCTCCTCATTGTTGAGACCTACCCTGGCCGTTCGACTTAGCTTTTTACCAAATCTCTATTCATTTCTCAGAAGAAACTTAATGATTGACTTTAAAGATGTCAATTGTCTCTTTAAAGCCAGATATATGCTTTACCAGCTGAGAATTTAACAGCAAAGCATAAAGAGCCGTACTTACCGGCGGCTTTTGAGTTATAGAAGAGTAGAGAACTATATAGTCAGGTCTCACATCTTTTAGTTCTTGCTCTCCCTGATGACGATCCAGAGTGTAGTAGGGTTGATTCAGCATAGTGCCTACGCATTCATCTGCGACGACTCGGGTACTCATTGGCACCGTCTTAAAAAATTCGCTGGTTTCCAAAAGGGCATTATCTCCATGCTGCACGAAACGCACATTCCAGGTAACCAAATTTACTAGCGCAACCCCACTCATCAGCACGAGTACACACAGTTTTCTGAGTGTAGTCCTCCTCTTAGCCCTGCT
>Ga0315281_10012148_pt1 | contig 11754 bp, 9 predicted proteins | sample YL17G07_0_MG_FD_204540 | JGI IMG/M metagenome (GOLD analysis project Ga0315281, IMG submission 204540) | Sediment microbial communities from Yellowstone Lake, YNP, Wyoming, USA - YL17G07_0 | ecosystem: Environmental > Aquatic > Freshwater > Lake > Sediment | place: USA: Wyoming | collected... | reverse complement strand
TTCCGGCCCTATTATTTTCAATTCCTTACTTCTTTTCTCTAAGTTCATGGTTTGAATCAATCCAATCAACCCAGCAAAATGATCCGCGTGCCAGTGTGAAATAAAAATTCTATCAATCTTCATGAAACTTATGTTCGAGAGCATCAGCTGCTTTTGCGTTCCCTCGCCGCAGTCAAAAAGCAAAGTCTCCTTATTCTCTCCATAATATTCTAGAACTATAGCAGGATGATTCCTTTCCTTACTCGGAATTCCCGAAACGGTTCCTAAAAAAGTCATTTCAATCATATCAAACTTTCCTTTTCAAAATATTTCCTCAAGAATATTCCAAAATTATTATCCCTCTTTATCAATTCCATGATCTTGCTGTTGTCAGAAATTATTTCAAATTCCTTTTCTAATTGCTCAGCTATGTTATTTGGTATGCCTTTTGCTTTTAGAACATTGGCTTCCTTGTTCAAACTATCGAATAGTTTTTCTCTAGCAGTTAAGAATTTTCTTTTCAACTCAACAGCCCAAAAATTGTTTTCAATGAATGGTCCAGCTAAAGGCTGTTTGTATTTTTCCAAAAATCTCTTTGAATCATCAAAGTCAAACACCTTTGGTCCTATTCTCTTTTGAATTATCGGCAACTTGGAAACTTCCATCTCAAGCAGAACAGCAGCCAAATCTTTTTCATTCGTGTAAATACCTTTTCTCAAAACCTTGAACTCATACTTAACTTCTTCTAGAATGCTCTGCAATCTTTCAGCAAATCTTCTCAACTGAGGCCAGAGAACATCCGGAACAACTGCTGGCGGGTTGAACACGATTAAAATCAATTCGGTTCTTCTCTGCAACTGCTTTTCTATCAATTCTCTTTCATTCAACGGCTGCAGCTTCTTTTCAAAGAACATTTCTGCTTTTGGTTTAACTAAAAATTCTTTTGCCAATTTTTTAAACCTGAAAAAATTTGTTGTTGATACAGCAGCTGTTGTATTCCTATTCTTATCAGTTGGATCAATCAAAATCATCACTTGCTCTTTGAATTTCTTCCAAAGATCATGAAAGTCTTTTTTCGTGTAAAACTTTCCCAGATCAATCATTTCTCCAACTTTCCACTGAGCAGCTGCTTTCAAAACATTTACAAAACTTTTATACCTGATCACAAACAGTTCGCAAACATAACCAGAAAACCCCTCGGTCTTGTTGTCAGCTCCATAAATTCCATTTGCAGTCAGGAATTGTTTAAGCAACCTAACTTCATCAGCCAATTTCAATGTCAAATGTTTTTCTATATACTTCACATGAAAAGGCGTCCTGTCAACAGCAGACTTCAATTTTTCAGCATCCTTCACATCATAACAAGGCACAACATCTATTTCCACATCTTCGATAATACCGGAAGTGTAAGGATGTTGGGCATATTCAACTCTATAACTGCCACCAAGTTTTGTGAACACGTCTTTTCCAACTTTCAATCCCAGCTTTTCAAGCTTTTTTTCTGTAAGTTTTTCAGGAAAGGCAACAAAAACATCAAACTCCTTCTTGCCAGGCAGCCAAGTGTCTCTAGTCAGACTGCCAGCCAAAATAACCTTTGCCTTGTATTTCTTGCTCGCTTTAGCTGTGGTTTTCAAAACTGTTCTGGCTAAACCAACCAGCCTCTTCTTTTCCTCAGGCTTAGGTTTTATCTGTTTTAGAACATCTTTTAGAATTTTTTGATAATTCGGCATAATTATTCTTTGTTGATTTGTCTATAAAGATTTTGAGACGAATGGCTTTTTCAGTCTATAACCTAGGTCATAATAATACTTTCTTGTACCTATCGCGCTTATCACAACCATTTCCTTTTTGTCAAATTCTTCCCTAGCTATTCTTTCCGCCTCTTCCATCAGTTGTTTGCCGTATCCCCTATGTTGCCACTGCATTTGTTCAGGCAACAGGCCAACTGGAACTGAAGAGCCTAAAACTTTCAAGTCCCTAACTAAGCCAGTTTTTTCATTGATTTCCTTTCTATGGCTTTCCTCGGGCAATCGCAATCTCAAAAATCCAAGCAAAATATTGTTTTTTACATCTTCAAAACTGAGAAAAATTTCTTTCGAGCCAGAAGCCTTATAATCTAATCTGCAAAGCTTGATGTGTTTTATTTCTGGAAGAACACCTTGTTTGTTTTTAAATCCAACTTCTCTGCAACGAATGCAATTGCAACTTATTTTCAACTCTTTTGCCTTTTCCTGAACCAACTCCCTCAAATTGGTTCTTTTGTATCCTGCTTCAATCTCAGTAGCAGGTATGTCTCTACCCATCCTTTGAATTCTACAATATTTTGGTATGAATTTTTTAGCTTTTGCAAGCAATTCAACCAACTCTTCTAAACTGTATGGTTTATACTTTCCTTTCTTCAGCATCTCATGCAAAACAGTTCCCTCAACAACCACAGTCGGATAGATTTTCAAATAATCCGGCCTGAAATTTTGGTCTTCAAAAATTATTCTAAACATTTTCAAATCTTTTTCTAAATCACTTCCCGGCAAGTTCGGCATGATGTGGAAGCAGGTTTTAAGACCAGAATTCTTAGTAATTCTATTTGCATCAATTACATCTTCAACAGTATGCCCACGATTTATTTTTTCTAGAACATCTGGATATATAGATTGAACACCAATCTCAACCCTTGTCACACCATAATCAAGCATCTCATCCACATGCTCTTCCTTACAAAAATCAGGTCTTGTTTCTAGAGTTAGATTCACACATCTGTTCTTACTGTCTTCATTCATCTTTTGAGCTTCTTTTAAATTCTTACCAACTTTCCCGTTCAATCCATCAAAAATTCCTTTGATAAACTGCTCTTTGTATTCTCTTTCTAAACCAAGAAAAGTTCCACCAATCACAATAACTTCAACTTTTGAATGTCCTTCTGATATATGACCCATCAACTTGTATTGCTGCAAGCGGTCTTGCACTTGCAAAAAAGAATCATAATTCTTTCTTATTGCTCTCTGGATAGCTGGCTCTAAACCGGTGTAAGATTTCGGTGCGTTCTTTCCTTTCGGGCAATAAATACATTTACCCCAAGCACAATCAACAGGTTTAGTAGCAACAGTGATTATGTTCACGCCAGAAATGGTTCTGATAGGTTTTGTAATCAGAATATTTTTTAACAGTTCTTTCTCTTCTTCAGTGCAAGCATCGAGAATTTGAATCATGCTTGGCATGTCTTTTAGATTGTATTTCTTGGAAATTTTCTTAGCAGCTACTTCAACAGTCTTACTTGTAAAATTCTTCTGCCTTTTCAGTTCTTCTATGATCTCTCTTAAGACCTTTTTTTCGAACTTAATCAGTTGCATAATTAATCTTTAATTAAATGGAAAACAAGTCTTTTTAAACTACTAATTCTATTCCTATACAATATTAGTAATTTAACTACTGCAGAATAGTAATCTTTATATACCATCACCACTAAGTAGTGAATATGAATCATAAGAATGGAGAACAGATAAGATTTTTTGAGGAACAGCTCTACGACGCTAAGCAAGCCTTATTTGCTGCCAAGACTGTCAGAGAGATCAAGTTCATTCAAAGCAAAATAAAGTATTTGTCCCAACAAGTAAAGATACTGGACAAATGATCAAACTATTTTTGAAATCACTCTAGTCTTACCTAAAATTCCTCTTTTCCTTTCTCTAATTTTTACAAGGCCGATATTTGCTAGATGATTAACAAAATCCCTGAATCTTCTATCGCTCACAGGCACTTCCACTTTTTTAGAATACAATTCATACAGCTCGCCAGAATTCAGAGTTCTATATTCGTCTATCACTTCCAAAATTATTCTCTCGTCTTCACTTATCTTCTCCTTCAAAATTTCTGGTTTGACAGGTTTAACACCCGACAAAATCTTTTTCACATGTTCAACTTTTACTTTATTACCCTCTTGCTCAGCAATTCTACCAGCTTTCATCAGACACTCCAAACCAACTCTTACGTCTCCATCATTCATCACAGCATGATTAGCGCTAAGCAAGACAACAGCTGGTTCAAATGAAACGAATGCTATCTTTGCTCTTTCCTGCAAAATGTCTTTCATCTCTTCTATGCTGTAAGCCTTAAACTCTATCTCCTCTATGTTCAAACTGCTTTTGATCCTCGGTTCAACATTTGCAAAAACATGAGGATTGTTTGAAATGAAAACCAGACCAACAGGATTTTCTATGTACTGATTTATTCTCAACAGATCATACAGAACTTCCTGATCATTGAAAATCAACTGATCAACCTCATCCAAGCAAACAACCAATCCTTTTTTCATCTTCTTGCAGCTTTCAACAATTTTTTCCAGAATTTCGTCCTTGCCAACGCCTCTTCTTGAAACGAATGATTTCAATTCTTCAGCAATCTTTCCCAAAACAGAGTTAGTAGTCTTGTAATCCCAGCAATTGATGTAAATGGTTTTCACGTTAGGATATTCTTCTTCGAACTGCCTGAAAATAAATTTCGTTGATGCAGTTTTTCCTATTCCTGGAGAACCGAATAAAAAAGTGTTCTGTGGGTTTCTCCCCTTTGCTGCCGGCTCCAGATTGTTCGCCAGTTGTTTTACCTGCTGCTCCCTATGTGGCAATATTTCTGGCAAGTATTCTGGTGAAAGAATATCCTCGTTCTTGAAAATTCTGGATTCCATATATTTATCAATAATTAATTAAGCGTTCTTATTCAATTTATTTTGGTAATCTCCGGTCACGCTATCTGCTTTTTCAAAATTCTATACTTTTCCTCATCGCCATAAATCTCTTCTTTTGTTTTCCTTAATGCAGGGAAAAGTACGACATCCCTGATCGAAGGCGAGTTTGTCAATATCATAACTAATCTGTCTATCCCTATTGCTATTCCGCATGTCGGTGGCATGCCGTGCTCCACTGCTCTGAGAAAGTCCTCATCCATTGGATGAGCTTCCTCATCACCAGCTTCGCTTCTTTTCAATTCTTCAGTAAATCTTCTTCTCAATTCTATTGGGTCATGTATTTCTGTATAGTTGTTGCCCAATTCTTTGCCCGCAACAAACAATTCAAACCTCTCGGCGAATTGAGGATTGTCATCGCATTTTTTGGATAAAGGAGATACTTCAGTCGGATAGTCATAAACTATTGTCGGTTGAATTAGTTTTGGTTCTACGAGTTCCTCAAATATAAGGTCAACTAGTTCCCCTTTCTTGACATCTTCTTTAACTTCTAAACCGTGTTTTTTAAGAAAATTTTTTAATTCGATTTCAGAACTTTTCACGACATCTAATTTGGTGTGTTCTTTTATAGCATCAACCATCTTTATTTTCTTCCAAGGTGAAGAAAAATCTATTTGTGTTCCCAGATAATTTACTTTAGTGGTTCCTAAAACCTTTTTCACAGTGTAAACCGTTATATTTTCTATCAGTTTCATTCCGTTTTTATAATCTGTGTATGCTGTCATAGCTTCCATCAAAAGGAATTCTGGATTATGCGAAGTGTCAACTCCTTCGTTTCTGAAGTCCAGAGAGAATTCAAAAACTTTTTCCAATCCTCCAACGATAAGTCTTTTCAGATACATTTCGTTTGATATTCTAAGATACATTTTCATATCCAATGCATTGTGGTGAGTAGCAAATGGTCTTGCAAACGCACCGCCATAAATTGGTTGTAGAACAGGAGTCTCCACTTCCAAATAACCATTTTTAATAAAGTATTCTTTCATGGCTTGGATGACTTTGCTCCTTACTTCAAAAGTTTTTCTAACTTGAGTGTTCACGATCAAGTCAACATATCTCTGTCTATATCTAGTCTCAACATCTTTCAATCCAAACCAGTTTGATGGCAAGGGCCTGAGTGATTTTGCCAAAAGTTTGAACTCTTCAACCCAAACAGAAAGCTCTCCCTTCTTTGTCTTGAAAACAAATCCTTTTATCCCTGCAATATCCCCAACATCTATTTTTTCAAACAGATCATAAACTTCCTTTCCAACACTGTCTAAACTGATCCAGAATTGAATTTTTCCAGAAAAATCTTCCAGATCAGCAAAGCTTCCTCCACCATGTTTTCTCAAACTTCTTATTCTTCCAGCTACAGCAACTTTAACTTTTTTCAATTTTTCATCAGCTTTTATTTTGGAATGTTTTTCAATGATTTCTTTTATCTCATGCGTTCTTTCAAACCTATTGTCATAAGGATTTACACCCATAGCTCTGATAGCTTCCAACTTTTTCTTTCTTTCAGCAATTAACAGTTCTAAAGGTTTTTCTATCATTTTCCCACTTCTATGAATTTCTTCTTGATTATTTATTTGATTTTTGTCTATATTTTACCACCTATTTTTATTCGCCCCATATCTCTACAAAGGAACGTTTACCACTCTTTACAGATAAGGTCGTCGAATAGATCATTTCATCTCTTCTATTGCATACAACACTTCTGTTTTTTCCCTCGTACTTGCATTCTCCATATTTTTTTCTGCACAACTCTTCAATTATATCTTCGCACATACATTTTCCCTCCTTGATTTTTTTGAGTGAGCCCGGTGGGATTTGAACCCACGACCAACTGGTTTCTCCAAGAATCAGGAAAACTCATCGCCCGGTGTCATGATAAGAGTTTTGATTCAAGAGCCAGCTGCTCTACCATGCCGTTCTGAGCTACGGGCCCAAGTAGAAAACCAATGAAGAAGTCTAGCACTTCTTCTTAGACTTCTTTAGATGCTTAGAAATAAGATTAAGGAAAAGAATTCTAGGCTGCCTTAAAACACTCACCTATCACATCATTCACTCTTAAATTATTCTGTATCAAAATATTTAAACTTTAGTTGACCAGTAAGTTCCTTTGTTTTTCTTCCATTTTAAATAATCTTGAACAATTTTTTTATGATCAAAAGCCAGTTTGTCAAATTCTATTTCGTCAGGCTTCAACAAAAATATTTCTTTAGCATCAGAGCCTGCTCTAACATTCCCCTCTATATGTTCTGCAATAAAAACAGTTGCTACATTAATGCCTCTAGGATCTCTTTTTGGATCTGAATATACACCAAGAATTTCTTTCAATCTAACTTTCAAAGATGTCTCTTCTTCAGCCTCTCTTATTGCCGCATTTTCTACTGTCTCTCCAAACTCAACTTTTCCTCCAGGCAGTGCAAGCATACCTTTGAATGGTTCACTATTTCTTCTAATCAGAACTATCTTTCCTTCAATCTCAATGATTGTGTCTACAGTTGAAAGTCTATTTCCATCCATTTTTTCACAATTAAATGGGCCCGCTGGGATTCGAACCCAGGACCTATCGCTTTCTCAGGCGAAAGCGAGCCATATAAGGCGATTGCTACTACCAGGCTGAGCTACGAGCCCATATCGTATACCTACAAACACATTCCTTTAAATATTTACCATTTCTCAATCTATTATTAGATTGCTATGTTCAATAAATCTTTTTTAGTAAACAAACTAGTTAATTCTTTGCTTTCCAAACGATTTCAAGTTTTGCTCAGCGAAGGCTGCTTCAATATTGCTGCCAAGAAAGAAGATCTGCTGCTGATAAAATCTCTGATAAACGTTGACAGCTTGAATCAAGAGCAGGCATTGAGCTTAAGATCAATTTCTTACTTCTTATCAGCTTATCCGCTGGTAGTTTCAGTGAAAACAAACAGAGAATTCCTTAATGACGAAACAATCTATTCAAGATTTCAATTACCAGTTCTAACTCCAACTTTATTTGATAGTTTTCTAGAAGAGGAATCAATTCCTTCCATTCACTCTTCTAAAGGAAAGCACACAGTTACAATCAACACAGAAGAATTGAAAGAAAAAAGAAAGCAATTAGGTTTTAGTTTGCAAGAACTTTCTCAACTGATTGGAATTTCTAAAAAAGCTCTTTATGAAATTGAGAATAAAAGAGTGAACCCGACGCAAGGAACTGTGAAAAAACTTGAGATGACTCTAAAGATTGATTTAAAAAAACCTTACAAACTTCAACAAGCAGAAAAAACTTATTTAAAACCTAAGAACGAATTTCAACAAGATGTTTCAAAAGAATTTAAGAGAATAGGAATAGACAATTCATCAGTTTATTCAGCTCCGTTTGAAATTGTGGGAAAAGAAAAATTTTCCTTGATCACAACTCTGTCTAAAAATGGTTTTAAGATAAAAAAAGAAGCGGCACAAGTGAAAAAATTATCTTCAATATTTTCTTCGAAAGCAATTTTCGTTACAAAGAAAAGCAAGGAAGAATCAGTTGAAGGCGTTCCTGTGGTTTTAGAATCTGAACTGCCAGAGATAGAAACAACAAAAGAATTTGGTAAGATTTTGGAAGAAAAACAAGAATGATTAGAAATAAATCTTAAATATTATGAGTCGGATATAATATATCTTTTACATTAAAAATTATTTTTAACCATAAGAGAAACCTAGAATACAGAAAGTAATACAATTCCAATCAAAGTTATCAAAATACCAAATTTTTGTTGCCTCGTTATAGGATCTTTGAAAACTAAGAATGCTAAAATGACGAAGAGAATCGGATACGCTCCTGCAATAGGAGCGACAATTGTTGTTAAACCAGTATTAATTCCAAAAATAAAGCTATATTCGGCAATACCAATAAGAAGAGCAGAAACAAATGCGAACCAAAAAGCACCCTTATATTTTGGGCTGTGAAGTTTAACTTTTCTTAATTTTGCAAAAATGAATATAAGTGGAAATAGAGCAACTGTAATGTAATTCGGCCAAAACCAACCTATTTGCTTAACAGGAATTTTAATAAAAGTAAAATAAAATCCCCACACTATCATTGCTATTAATGCTAACAAAATACTCCGATTTAAAATGACTTTACTTTTTTTTAATTGCTTTAAATCTAGTGTCGATAAAATTAGACCTATAAAAATTACCAGAATAGAAATAATTTGGGATTGAGTTATTGCTTCTTTTAGAAAAATAATTGAAAAGATGACAACTAACATTACATATGACGCAGCAATTGTGCCAACAAGAGCGGCATTCCCTCCTTTCAAACCTTCATTAAACGAAACAAGACCAATAATTCCAATTACTCCAAGAAAAATATTAAAAAGAAACATTTCTATAGTTAGTCGAGATAAGTCAACTAAATAAAATGGAATTAAAATTGCGAAAATTATTACTCGGAAAACATAAGACCATAATGTAGATGAAAATCCTCCCAATTTCCTAGCAGCAACAGTTCCAAAAATATCTCCTGTGCCCCAACCAAAAAAAGCAATCAGAGCAAAAACAATTTCGTTCATATATGAATAATTTATTTTTTATGATTAAATCTTCCGGTTTTAACAGAACTGATATTATATCACTATGGTTAAATCTTAAATAATTAATATTACTCATAATGGTGTATTTCTAAATTGTTTTTAACTTTAACGGGAAATTAGGTTTATGGAGATTTTATTTGTCTGCAAATTTAATGTAGGAAGAAGTCAAATAGCTGAAACATTTTTCAATAAGTTTTCAAGGAGAAATCATGCAATAAGTGCAGGAATAAATCCGTATTACATAAGAAAATACGGAACTAAAATATCAGAAATTCCCAATGAACCTGCAGTTGAAGTGATGGCAAAAAAAGGAATTGATATTTCCAAAAATAAAATAAAAATACTCAACAAAAAAATGATTCGAAAATCAGATTTAATAGTTGTATTGATGACAAAAAAGAGAGCGAATAGGGATTTACCAAAATATGTGTTAAATTCGGAGAAACTGAGATTTTGGGAAATAAAAAATGTGAGCGGAAGGCAAACCCATTTATCCATGTACAAAGCACACTGCAAAAATAGAGATAAAATACAGTTATTGGTGAAACGATTAGTAGGCGAATTGGATAAAAAATAGAATATTTACAATTATGAGTAATATTCAATCTTAAATTTTTAACATACGACCGCACCAAACACTTAATGGGTTTACGCCAGCAGAAGCGAGTGGAATACAGTTAGAATTAGGAGATAACAAGTGGTTAGAGCTAATAAGAAAAAGTTCTGAAAAATAAAATAATAGAAAAATCGTTTAATGCTTTCCTAAGTTTAGTCTTTTTCTTCTTCGTTTGATTCGTCTTTCCCTTTGAGTCATAATTAACCTTTCTTTAGGCGAATTAAAAAGCTTTCAGAAATTCAGAGACAGCTAAGAAGATTCTCGATGGTTGGCAAATCTATTACAACTACATAAGACCACATCAAACTTTGAATGGATTCACGCCAGCAGAGGCAAGTGGTATAAATTTACATTTAGATAGAAATAGGTGGTTAAGTCTACTTAGAAAAAGTATCAGAAAATAATATACTACAATACTACAAATAAACTACAAAAGTTTATTAACTTTGTACTACAATACTACATTATGAATAGTAATGGAAAGAGTATAGTGACCAGTATTAGGATAAACCCAGAAATCTTGAAAGATGCCAAATTAGAAGCTATTAATCGAGGTTTAAAGCTAGGGAAATTCATTGAGACAGCCATATTGCATGAGCTTCAACGAAAATAATTTATACTCGTGACACTAATATAATGATATGAAACTAAACCTCGAATGGTTAGCAGAAGATAATGGGACATTATGTCATATTTCAAAACTTGTTCTTGAAGGAAAGGATAACATATCCCCATTGCATGCGTTAAGTAAAAGAGACATAATCATTATAAAAAATTCTGGAATTTCTAACGGTGTTATGAATACGAATTTAGTTGTCGCTGGAGAAACACTCGCTCATTCCACATTTGAGGGTGCTGGAACTAATTCAGCCATTACCGAAGCTCTTTTGAAGAGGACAAAAAGCAGAATGGTAAAAGACAAGATAAATCTTGTTCATTTGAGAATATCAAAAGAATATGAAATCGGAAAGATGATTGTTCCTGTCGCAAAAATTTCTGAGATTCAAGCTTCGGCTTTGGTTGGTGTTCAATTGGAAGCCGATGCCTCTGCAATAACCCCACCGTTACCATCTGGTCTGGCTTCTATTGATATTTTCAAACAAGTGTATGACAGAACTAAAACTGAAATTCAGTCTTTCAAAAAAGACAAGGAAATTGTTGGTTACATTCCGACAACAGAAGAATTGGTTTTGATACCTGAGATGGTAAAAGCCTACTTGAAAGACGGCGTCAAGATTTTTGCAGTCGATTTTTCAAGTTCTCCGCTAAACCGTTGGTTAATCAGAACAGTTGTGACTTCAATTAGAGCAAATTTGAAAATTAAAGGTCAGGCGAAAGAAAATTCGGACAAGCAATACTATTTACATGTTTTTAATGTTGCGTCCAGTAAAAAAAGTCCTTTGGAAGTTGCTCCGATAACCGACATTCTAAGCCATTCTTATGGAGTTGACAGCACAAGTGGTGTTGAGTGGGGTGGTGGAAAGTTAGTGAAAGAAAAGCTAAGATTTTTCAACATGCCTGATTATGGTGCGTATCAAATCAGAGTGTTGAATAAAGAGCAAATAACACATGATAAGAAGTTGCTTGAAGGAACTGTTAATGATGTTTATGAGAAATTAAGGTCACATAGAATAGTCGGCTACAAGAAGGAATGTGAAAAAATTTCAGAAAGCATGACTTCCTCTGGGGTTGAACAGCATATATTGTCGAAGGAAAGAGCTAAAAACGAAGTTAAAAATGTATTGATGGATATAAGAGAAATTAAATCGCGTGTTTAAGTTTGGAGGATTAAATATGAAATCAAAGGGAAATGCAATAATTATTGGAATAATTATAGGTCTTGTAGTTGCTTTTTGTTGGTATTATAT
>Ga0315281_10012147_pt1 | contig 11754 bp, 10 predicted proteins | sample YL17G07_0_MG_FD_204540 | JGI IMG/M metagenome (GOLD analysis project Ga0315281, IMG submission 204540) | Sediment microbial communities from Yellowstone Lake, YNP, Wyoming, USA - YL17G07_0 | ecosystem: Environmental > Aquatic > Freshwater > Lake > Sediment | place: USA: Wyoming | collected... | reverse complement strand
CTTCGCCCAGGTAGTCCTCGGCGGTTTTCTTCATCTTCATCAGCACGCTGGCGGAGACTTCCGGCGGCGCCATTTTCTTGCCGCGCACTTCCACCCAGGCGTCGCCGTTCTCGGCCTTGACGATGGAGTAAGGCACCATGGCGATGTCCTTCTGCACGATCTTCTCGTCGAAACGGCGGCCGATCAGGCGCTTCACCGCGAACAGCGTGTTCTTGGGGTTGGTCACCGCCTGGCGCTTGGCCGGTGCGCCCACCAGGATTTCGCCGTCCTCGGCGTAGGCGACGATGGAAGGCGTGGTACGCGCGCCTTCAGCGTTCTCGATCACCTTGGGCTTGCCGTTTTCCATGACGGCCACGCACGAGTTCGTGGTACCCAAGTCGATGCCGATAATTTTTCCCATGATTGTTCCCTTGTAAACAGTTAATACGGTTGCTGTTGCAGTGTAAGGTGGGGATGCAGCGCCCTATTTCAACTCTCTTTGGCCCTGGCGACCATCACCAGAGCCGGGCGGATGATGCGGTCGTGCAACTGATAGCCTTTTTGCAGCACGTTGACCACGGTATTGGGGGCCGCATCGGACTCCACCATGGTGATCGCCTGATGCTTGTGCGGGTCGAACCTGTCGTTCATGGGGTTGATTTCGGCGACATTGAATCTTCCGAACGCCGCCACGAGCTGCTTCAGGGTCAACTCGACGCCTCTCCTGAGGCTCTCGGCAGTGGCGTTCTCCGCCGCCAGTGCGGCTTCCAGGCTGTCCTTCACCGCCAGCAGCTCGGTCGAAAAGTTTTCGATGGCGTATTTGTGCGCGCTGGCGATGTCGGTCTGGGCGCGCTTGCGGATGTTATCGGCGTCGGCCCTGGCGCGCAGCCAGGCGTCGTGATGCTCCTGCGCCGCCAGTTCCGCGGTTTTCAGCATTTCCTCCAGGCTGGGCATGATTTCCACGCCCGGTTTGGCTTCCTGCTGCGCCTCTGCGGCTTCTCCGGGTGAAACGTCTTGTTTGTTCTCTTGCATGACTACCTCCATATTTGCCACTCCCGGCATATCAAGCCGGGTTTGGGGATTTCAAGAGGGAGCCGACATTTTTTTGTGGGGACGGCGCTTGCCGATAGTTTGCAAGCAGTGTCGCGATGGAGTCTGGATTTGTCCTGGAAAAAGCAACTCACCGCGGAGACGCAGAGGCGCAGAGCCAATTCACTCAGAGAAAATCGCGCACCCGCATTTCTCTGCGCCTCCGCGCCTCTGCGGTTAACGAACTGCCGCGCTTAGGTTTACAGAGGCTCCCCTGGCCGCCTGCCTTCTGCCGAGCACGTCGAACCGCACCCGCACCCAGTCACCGCTGCTTTCCAGGACGTTGGTGAGGCGCACCCGGTAGACCACGCTGCCGTCGTGCAACTCGAGCTGGCGCACGGTGGCGTATTCCTCGCCCGGCATGATGAGGCTGCTCGCCATGCCGCGCTCGCCGACCATGGGCAGGAAAATGGCTTCGGTCAGCGCATTTTCGGAGCCTTGCAGGGCGGGCGCCGGATCGTTCCGGACTTCGCCGAGCTCCACCAGCCTGGCGGCACGGCTCAGCTTTTCGATGCCTACGGCGACGCATCCCGGGGTATGGGTCACCCAGCGCATCGCGCCGATTTCCCAGGGGTCGTCCTCCCCCAGCGTTTTCAGGCCGACCAGGCTGCCTATGCCGACGCATGCGGCATTCGAGCCTTCGAACTTCAGCCCGAATCCCCCGTCCCCCTGATCCTCCATTTCGCCCTGGCGGATCGGTTCGATGCTTACCCGCGCGGAGTCCCCAGGCCGCAAACACATGCGGATTGCCTCGATGCCGCAGGCCACTTCCACACGCTTTTTTTCGCGCTCCCGCGGCAACATGCGCGAGGCCGCCCCGCGCGACCACAGCGAGGCGATCTGGTCGAGCAGGTCGATGCAGCGGGGCAGCCTCCACTCCGCAGGCACCTGAAACCCCTCCGGAACCTCGCCCGCTTGCAGCTTCTCCCTGACGTCGTTGACCTCCGCGAGCAATGCCTGCATGCCGAGGTAACGCATCTTTCCCGCGCCACCAGCCAAGCCGGCAAGTCTGGCCGGTCCTGCCCCCTGCGCGAAGTCGATGCAATGGGAATGCCGGGCCGCATCGAGTTCCCTGTCCAGCGTGACCAGGTTCGCCCAGGATGCCAGCCACAGCTCCGCGGCTTCGATCTGTGCGGGCCTCAGGCGGGTGGGATCAAGCAGATTGAGCAGCAGGATGCGCACATACTGCTGGGTACAGGTGCCAAGGCTGCCGCGCTCGTCCAGCCGCGCCCTGGTGTTGGTGCAGCGCGCGGCCTCAGCGACGCGGTACAGCTTGTGCAAACGCGTCCACATCTTTGCGTCGACCGGTTCCTGGCGGAAGTAGCGCCACTTTATGAACGTACCGTAGTGATGCAGCGCGCGCGCGGTGATCAGCGGCAGGTACGCCGCGAAGTCGTCCAGGCCGCGGCTGGCAACCGTGTGCCTGACAAAAGCCTGATAGCCGCGCGCAAGGTACCAGTACAGCGAGCTGAGTTCCTTCCATGCCGCGGCTTCGCCGTGCTTCAACCCCTGCCGGTTGTCCAGGTACTCGTGGCGCAAGGCCTCGCGGATGCCCTGGCTGCTTTCGTCGAGGCGCATCAAAACCCGCAGCCGGTCGAGCGTGGGCTCCTCCCCGCTTTCGGCGAATTGCTTGAGCGCGCTGACGAGCATTTGATGCGCTTCGTAGTCGTCGCGCTGCGACAACGATTTGATCAGGCGCTTCAACGCCCTGCCGCCGGATAGCGGATCGCTTTCCTTTTTACGGAAGAAGTTCAGCACATCAAGCATTTAAGCTGCTTCTGCGGGGAATGTCGGATAGAGTTCTCATCGTTCTTCGTTCTTCGTTTCTGTCTGGCGCCAAATCACGTCCGCGACGCGTCCATGGCATCAGCTCCATGCGTAGCACTAAGCATGCCAACAGCCGCGCACCGGACGATGGCTGCGCGGACAGGACATTCAAGGGGTTTGCAAAATGCGCGACGGGCGCGCGAGACGAGACTTTAACGAAGGTGTCAGGAATGTGACACGGTGGGGCAGGAACGACCCTCCTCCTGCCCCGTGAAACTCAGTTGCCAATCATCGCCAGCATCAGCCCGTTGAGCCGGTGCACGAAGCCCGCCGGATCTTCCAGTTGGCCACCCTCGGCGAGCTGCGCCTGGTCGAACAGGATGTGGCTCCAGTCGGAAAAACGCTCCTGGCCCGCCTCCGCCTTGATGCGCAGCACGATGGGATGGTGCGGGTTGATTTCCATGATGGGCTTGCTGCCCGGCACCTGCTGGCCGGCCGCCTTGAGCAGCCGCTCCAGATTGGCGCCCATGTCGCGCGCGTCCGCCACCAGGCAGGCGGGCGAGTTGGTGAGGCGGTGCGTCACGCGCACTTCTTTCACCTTGTCGCCCAGCGCTTCCTTGATCCTTTCGGTGAGGTCCTTGAACTCGCCGGCCTCTTTTTCCTGCTCCTGCTTCTCCGCCTCGTCCTGCAGCGCGCCCAGGTCGAGATCGCCCTTGGCCACCGATTGCAGCGGCTTGCCTTCGAACCCGGTCAGGTTCGACACCATCCACTCGTCGACGCGTTCCGACAGCAGCAGCACCTCGATGCCCTTCTTGCGGAATATCTCCAGGTGCGGGCTGTTCCTGGCTGCGGCAAAGCTGTCGGCGGTGACGAAGTAAATCCTGTCCTGCCCTTCCTTCATGCGTGCCACGTAGTCAGCCAGCCCGGTTTCCTGGGCATCGGTGTCGGCGTGGGTGGAGGCGAAGCGCAGCAGCCTGGCGATGCGCTCCTTGTTGGCGTGGTCCTCGCCGGCACCTTCCTTGAACACCAGTCCGAATTCCTTCCAGAAAGTCGCGTATTTCTCGCGCTCGTTCTCCGCCATGTCCTCCAGCAGCCCCAGCACCTTCTTCACGCAGCCGGCGCGCATGGTCTCGATGTCCTTGCTGTGCTGCAAAATCTCGCGCGACACGTTGAGCGGCAGGTTGCCGGAATCCACCACCCCGCGCACGAAGCGCAGATAGTGCGGCATCAGTTGCTCGGCGTCGTCCATGATGAACACGCGGCGCACGTAAAGCTTGATGCCGTGTCGCTTCTCGCGGTCCCACAGGTCGAACGGAGCGCGTGCGGGGATGTAGAGCAGTTGCGTGTATTCCTGCCTGCCCTCGACTTTGGCATGCACGTGGGCGAGCGGCGGTTCGAAATCGTGCGCCACGTGCTTGTAGAACTCGTCGTACTGCTCCTGCGTCACCTCGCTCTTAGCGCGCGCCCACAGGGCGCTGGCCTGGTTCACCGTCTCGTCCTCGGCGGTGGTTTTCTGCTCGCCTTTTTCCGCGTCCCATTCCTCCTTCTTCATCACGATGGGCAGTGTGATGTGGTCGGAATACTTGCGGATGATGGAACGCAAACGATGGCCGCTCAGCAGCTCGTCCTCGCCCTCGCGCAGGTGCAGCGTGACCTCGGTGCCGCGGCCGGCCTGCTCCACCGTCTCCAGCGTGTAGTCGCCCTCCCCCGCCGATTCCCAGCGCACGCCGTGTTCGGCCGTGAGCCCGGCGCGGCGGGTCACCAGCGTCACCTTGTCGGCGACGATAAAGGCCGAATAGAAGCCCACGCCGAACTGCCCGATCAAGTGGCTGTCCCTGGCCTGGTCGCCGGTGAGCGAACCGAAAAACTCGCGCGTGCCCGACTTGGCGATGGTGCCGATATGCTCGATCACCTCGCTGCGCGACATGCCGATGCCGTTGTCCGAGATGGTGACGGTGCGCGCCGCCTTGTCGAAGGAAACGCCGATCCTGAGGTCGCTGTTTCCTTCGTAAAGCGCGTCGTCCGACAGGGCCTCGAAGCGCAGCTTGTCGGCGGCGTCGGAGGCATTGGAAATCAGCTCGCGCAGGAATATTTCCTTGTTGCTGTAGAGGGAGTGGATCATCAGCTTCATGAGCTGCTGGACTTCGGCCTGAAAGCCGAGCGTTTCCTTGTGTGTTTCTGTAGTCACGATTTCAACCTCTGCTGTTAAACGGGGCGCAGCGTAAATGGGGTCGGCCCGGCCGAATTCAAGGCCGGATGTTTGCAGGCGGAAGGCTGGCTCCACCTTACAAAATCCGCGCCCCCTTCGCCGGCCTGTTCCCCCCTTTGAAAAAGGGGGGTTAGGGGGGATTTACAGCGGCCGCCGCAAAATCCCAGTCCGGCCAAATCCCCCTCCTTCCCCCCTTTTGCAAAGTGGGAGACCGCCATGCCGAACAAACCCGACAAAGCCGGACTAAACTGAATCCATGAAAACCCGCGCCCTCTTTGCCGCACTGATGCTGTTCTGCCTGCCGGGCTGGGCCGACTCCGACCTGCCGCTAGCCAAGATCAGGCTGCCGCCCGGCTTCGCCATCGACGTCTACGCGGCCGACGTGCCCAACGCCCGCTCCATGACGCTGGGCGACAAGGGCACGCTGTTCGTCGGCTCGCGCAGCGCGGGCAAGGTCTACGCCATCGTCGACCGCAACCGCGACCACAAGGCCGACGAAGTCATCACCATCGCCCGCGGCCTCAACATGCCCAACGGCGTCGCCTTCCGCGACGGCGCGCTGTATGTCGCCGAGGTCGACCGCATCCTGCGCTACGACAACATCGAGGCCAGCCTGGCCAAACCGCCCGCGCCCGTGGTGGTCAACGCCGGCTTCCCGGGCGACACGCACCACGGCTGGAAATTCATCCGCTTCGGCCCGGATGGCTTGCTCTACGTCCCGGTCGGCGCGCCGTGCAACATCTGCGAGCCGGACGCGGCGCGCTACGCGGCGATCTTCCGCATGCGGCCGGACGGCTCGGGACTTGAGCAATTCGCCCGCGGCGTGCGCAACACCGTGGGTTTCGACTGGGACCCGGCGGGCGGCCAGCTGTGGTTCACCGACAACGGCCGCGACTGGATGGGCGACGACCTGCCGCCCGACGAACTCAACCGCGCGCCCGCGGCCGGCATGCACTTCGGCTATCCCTACTGCCACGGCAAAGCCATCCGCGACCCGGACCACGGCGCCAGGCGCGCCTGCAGCGAATTCACGCCGCCCGCCATGGAACTCGGCGCCCACGTCGCAGCCCTGGGCATGCGCTTCTATAGTGGCGCCATGTTCCCCGCCCCTTACCGCGGCCAGATGTTCATCGCCCAGCATGGATCGTGGAACCGCAGCGACAAGGTGGGCTACCGCGTCATGCTGGTGCGTCTCAAGGACGGCAAGCCGGAAAAATACGAGGTGTTCGCCGACGGCTGGCTGCACGACGGGCGCGTCTGGGGCCGGCCGGTGGACGTGCAGGTGATGCCCGACGGCGCGCCGCTCGTCTCGGACGACCACGCCAACGCCATCTACCGCATCAGCTACCGCGCCCCCTGAAGGCTACGGCCGCGCGATCCTGCCGCGCCGGGCTTCCCATCGTCGCATCCTTTTTGCTACAGTCTGGCCATCGACACGCTTTTGTTGGCACACACGCAGTGAACCCCCGGCAGTTCCTCTACACGATTCTCCTCAGCGGCCTTTGCAGCGCGCCTGCCGCGCTGTCCGCAAACCACCCGGTTGAGGCCGCCAGGCCCTGCGCCGCCTGCCACGGCGGCAACGGGATGCAGGACATCAAGGTCGCGGGCGATTGTAGCGCATGCCACGACTTCGGCGCGAGGCAGGACAACCTGCTGCGCGCCGCCGCAGCCACCCCGGCGGCACGGGAGCTGCCCGCCGCATCGCCCGGCAAAGGCCCCGGCATGCGCGTTCCGCTTTACTACCCGGGTACGCGCATCGGCCGCGAACCCAACTCCATGGTGCTGGTCCCTGCCGGAAAATTCGTCATGGGCAGCAACTCCCGTCTGCCCGACGAGGGACCACAGCACACCGTATTCCTGAAAGCTTTTCTCATCGACAAATACGAAGTCACCAACCTGCAGTACCAGCAGTTCATAGCCGCCACCAACCGCAAATCCCCGCAGCACTTCAGCAACCGCACCTTCCCCGAGGGCAAGGCGGACCATCCGGTGACGTTCGTTTCGTGGGAAGACGCGCACGACTATTGCGCCTGGGCCGGAAAGCGCCTGCCCAGCGACGAGGAATGGGAAAAAGCCGCGCGCGGCACCGACGGCCGCACCTTTCCCTGGGGCGACGAGTTCGACATCCACAAGGCCAACACCCCGGTGCGCTGGCAAAGCCTGCAGCAGGAAGGCGACACCGCGCCGGTCGGCGCTTTCGCCGGCGGAGCGAGTCCCTACGGGGTGTACGACATGTCGGGCAACGTGTGGGAATGGACCGACTCGTGGTACACCGCCTATCCCGGCAACAAGCGCCCCAGCGAAAACTACGGGGAGCATTACAAAACGCTCAAGGGCGGCTCCTGGTGGGACTGCTCGTTCTATCAATGCGGGATTTCCGCGCCGGTGTTCAACCGCGCCTTCTTCGACCTCAAGGTGAAAAATGCAAGTTTCGGCTTCCGCTGCGCCAAAGATGCGAAGTAAAGCGGCGCTCCTGCTCGCCGCCGTCCTCGTCGCGGGGTGCGGCCAGGAGGCCAAGGCCCCGGCCGAACCGGGCATGGTGCAGATTCCCGCAGGGGAATTCGTCATGGGCAGCAACAAGACCGACGAGCGCGGCCTGCAAAAGGAATACGGTTTCGTCAACCCGCTGTTCGTGGATGAGCACCCGCCGCACAAGGTGTCCGTGGCCGCCTTCGCCATCGACCAGTACGAAGTCGGCAACGCCCGCTACAAGGCTTTCGTGCTCGCCACCAGGCACCCCGAGCCGGCCGCCTGGGTGCAGAACGGCTACAATGTGCGCGACGAAAAACTGCGCTCCTTCGGCATCGACATGCTGCGCCGCGCCGCCACCGACTACTTCCGCCTGGACCGCGACACCACCGTCATGAGCCGCGAAGAACTCCTCGCCGAACTGGACAGGATACAGAAAAGCCGCGACCAGCTACCCGTCACTGAGGTCAGTTGGGGCGACGCCAACAAGTACTGCGCCTGGGCCGGCAAAAGGCTGCCCACGGAGTCCGAATGGGAAATGGCCGCACGCGGCACAAAGGGGCTGGAATACCCATGGGGCAACGAATTCGACGCGAAAAAAATGAACAGCGGCCAGGGCCGCGAGGAGGAAGACGCCGTCGCGCCGGTGGGTTCCTACCCGGCCGACCGCTCGCCCTACGGCGTCCAGGACATGGCGGGCAACGTCTCGGAATGGACCAGCGACTGGTACCAGCCGTACCCGGGCGCCGACTACCGCAGCCAGTTCTATGGCCAAATCCGGAAAGTGGTGCGCGGCGGCAGCGCCAGCGCCGGGCACTACCAGTTGAGCTTCTTCTACCGCGGGGCATTGCGCGGCCACATGGACCCCGCCACGGCCAGCCCGGACCTGGGCTTCAGGTGTGCCAAATAGCGACGCGCGCTACTTGAACACCACCTGCGTCACCACCCCGTTCTGAAACACCAGCGTCGCAACCTCATCCACCTTGCCGGTGGCCGGGTCGGCCGATTTCTTCAGATAGATCCAGTTGACGCCCATGCTCCCCGCGTAGTCGTTGGTTGCATCGGGCCTGCCCACCCGCGCCAGCACCTGCGCATCACGCTGCCCGCGCACCAGTTCCAGAAACTTGTCGCGCGGCAAGGGCGCGGTCAGCACCGCGGGTTTCACTGCGGGATTCCCTCCGTCCTGACGCTCGCAACCGGTGGCGCCGAGGGCAAGCGTAAGAGCGAAAGCGACTGCCAAAAAAAGAGTAGGGGCTTTTTTCATGGGTGTTCCTCAGGACGGCGATAAAATATTGGCGTCAGGTTACCACAACAGCGCGGAACAACATGCCCACAACGCACACTACCCGCACGCCCCTATCGCCCCGCACGCCGTACAGAAATCGCACCCGTCCTTGACGATCACCGCGAAGTTTCCGCATTCGCGGCATTGCTTGCCGGTGCGCAGTTCCTTGAGGGCGATGCCAGTCTGCTCCTGTACCGACTCCGGGATTTCCAGCACGCCCATGGCGCTCAACGGGTAGCCGCTTTCGTCGAGGATGCCGAGCATGGCGTAACGGTGGATGATGAGGCGGGCGATGTAGGCGACGGTGGAGGGCCAGTTGGCCTGGCGCTTTTCGCCCGGAACGTGGGCCATGAAGTCGCCCAGCGGCTCGCGGTAGGTGATGAGCTTCCTCAGCTTAAGGCCGATCCAGGCCGGGTCGATGACGCGCATGTCCAGCGACAGCACTTTGCACAGGCCGTCCAGGGCGCGCGGGTAGACGCCGGAGAGCCACATCGAGTAGGGCCGGCGCGTGCCGTCGGGCAGCACCAGTTCTTTCAATCCCAGCACGAAGTCGTCGCCGGTGGCAGGGTTGTTGATGTCGCAGGTCCAGGAGAGTGTGCCGTCAGGGCCAGTTTGGTTGCCATGCTACGTCCTCCTACATTAATGGCGTAGCGGGCCCACTTTTGCCGCAAAATTTCTCCAACGAAACCGCCGTTATGTAACAAATCGTCGGAGGCACAGTTTCGGCCCAGATCGAAATGGGCATCGAAATAAACGTAGACCGGCGCCTCGCTGTGATCGCTCATGCTACCTAATAGCCCGCCGAGACTTGCGGTATGGTCACATGCAATCAGTACCGGCAAGTCGCCAAATCTGGCGATAGCCCCGATTTCAGTCAAGGCGTCTGCCGGATCGGAAGAAGCAATCGTCCCAAGATCGTATGTGCCCGACAATGTTAACTCAGCCATACAAGTCTTTGCGCGGACAAAGTTGACTGCACCGGAATTTGCAAGGCCGTAGCGTCGATTGATTTCAATGTCGCAGCCGAAGAATACCAAATCACCGACTTGGCCGAATTCGGTCAAAAACTGCAAGTCGATCAGCGGTGCCCCGGCAAAGCCAAGCTTGGAAGGAACGGAACGAAGTGACTTGGTTGGCATTGTTTGATCCGTGCTTATCGGGTTAGCTCCCAAGCTCACTAGATGTAGTGGGCGTGACTATCGACTAAATCGCGGCACGGTGGTCGTTGCGACCGCCAAGCCCTGCAAAACAGGGCCGGTCGGTCGGTGCTTGGTGGTTTGATGTGCTTTACTGGAACCCCATATTTAGTTGGGTTGGGAGACAACCCGATAAGCACGGTTTGATCCTTGTCTGCCTGTTGATCGCAAGGCGACAGGCAATTCCAGCGTCACCAAAAGCCCGCTTTCGGGACGGTTTGCGGCGGAAACCTCACCGCCGTGAGCCTCGACGATGCGGCGGGTTATGGCGAGACCAAGTCCGTAGCCCACGGCGGATTGACCTGGGACGCTACGGAAGAACGGATCGAAAATCGCGGCAAGGTCGCTATCAAACACGCCTGGCCCTCGGTCCGCAATCGTGACACGCACACGTCCGTCGACGACATTCAATGAGATGGAAACTTTGCCACCCTCCGGCGAATGGCGCACGGCGTTGCGCACAATGTTTTCAATGGCGCGGTGCAGTAGTTCGTGGCTGCCACGTACGACGGTTTCGCCGTTCAAATCGACTTCGACCCCGCAATTCTTGCCATCGGCTTCGAACTGGGCGTCTTCGGCAATGTCCGCGACAACTTCGCCCAAATCAACTTCCTCGTCGAGCTCCCCGGCCATGCCGGCGTCGAGCCGGGCCAGTGTCAGCAATTCGCCGACGAGCCTGTCCATGCGAGCCGTGTCGCGCTCGATGTGCTCGATGAATTCGGCGCCACGTTCGGGTTGCTGCCGCATCAGGTCGGCCGCGGCCTGCAGCCGCGCCAGCGGCGAGCGCAGTTCGTGGGAAACGTCGTGCAGCAGCCGGCGTTGTGCCTCGAGAAGTTTCTGGAGGCGGTTGGCCATGTGGTCGAAGTCCTTGCCAAGGTCAGCAAGTTCGTCGTTGCGGCGTCCCATCGATCCACCGATGCGCGTTTCCAGTTTTCCGCCGGCTACCGCCTCGAAAGCCGTGCGCAGGCTGCGGATTGGTTTGGCGAAATACCAGGCCAACAGTGCCGCGAACAGGAGGCTCACCACGCTGCCCGCGAGAATGGGCTGCAGGGGCAGATGAGGGGGACGCTTGCCTGCCTGATGCGGCGGCCGATCCACACGGGAAACCCCGAGCGCCGATGGTGGCGGGTGTCCATCGAAAACACCCGGTCCGAACCCTCGCGAAAACCCAGGGGGCAATGGTGGTGGCCTGCCATCGAAAACACCCGGCCCTGGCCCTCGTGCAGGATGCTCCAGCCACATTGCAACGCCAACTCCGACTGCGGTAACGACCTGCGCCAGCCAGAAGATGAGAAAGAATTTCCAGAATAAGCGGCCCATTATTCGACGACCAGTTGATAGCCTTTGCGGATAACGGTCTGAATGAAAGACCGGCCGTCGGCGAAATTGCCGAGCTTGTGACGGATGCTGCTCATATGCACGTCGATGCTGCGGTCGAAGCGTGTCAAGGGCCGCCCGAGCGCCTCCTCCGAAAGCTCGGCCTTGCTTACAGGGCGCCCAGCGTTTCGCGCGAGCACTTCGACAAGATTGAACTCGGTGCTGGTGAGTTCGAGAGGCTCCCCTGCATGCTCGGCACGACGTTGCGCCGACCAGACGGTAAGCGTGCCGACGACGATGGCTTGTGTTGATGACATTGCTCCTACACCGGCCCGTTTTAGGATGGCGCGGATGCGCGCTGCCAGCTCTCGGGGCGTGCATGGCTTAGGTACGTAGTCGTCCGCCCCCAGTTCGAGTCCGACAATGCGGTCGGTATCGTCGCC
>Ga0315281_10012146_pt1 | contig 11756 bp, 9 predicted proteins | sample YL17G07_0_MG_FD_204540 | JGI IMG/M metagenome (GOLD analysis project Ga0315281, IMG submission 204540) | Sediment microbial communities from Yellowstone Lake, YNP, Wyoming, USA - YL17G07_0 | ecosystem: Environmental > Aquatic > Freshwater > Lake > Sediment | place: USA: Wyoming | collected... | reverse complement strand
CTGGTTAAATATCAGGTCTCTCAACTCACTATAACTCGCTGCATCTAATTGCTGGGCTGTCACAGAAACACTGCTCCCTTTTGTTATTCCTCCACTTTCATCTAAAGTAAGAGGCTCATAATAAAATGGGCTGACTTGCCCTCTTAAAATTTCTTTTGCTTTTTTTGTATCAACAGTATCTGTGCCGGAAAATTTATTTGTATTTTGTATTGTTGTCATCTCGCTATTCAGTCTTCCAATTTCCTGCTGATAAACTTTGATATCATTATCTATCTCTGAGCCATGATCTTTCAGGCATTTGTTAAATGCAACCTGGTCTTTTCCAGACTCAATTTCGCATCTCTTATACCACTGAGGCATAACTGCCTGTCTTGCAGTAGCTCCTCCCTCAAGATTTCCAAAGAAATTTTTTGCAGTTATAATTGCAGATGTTGCAAGGCATGCTGCTTTCCATCCTTCTACAATTTTTCCAAGACTCTTGACAATGCTCTCCCATTGGGCAATAGTTTTATTTAAATTTGCTATTCTCTCTCTTGTCTTGTCAGGAGAAAGTTCTATTGCTCTTTTTTCAATTCCAACTTCAAATGGAAAGTCTGTCTGAGAAACAAAATTAGAGTCAAAAGAGTCAATTGTAACCTTGGCAACTTTTTTGTAATAAATTGTATCAAGACTTATCTGATATCCATCATCAAATTTTGCAGTTTTGTAGGCAGTGCTTAGGTTTATTTTCTGTTCTTTCCCATTTGTAACCTTTACTAAGTCAACCCTGTCAGAATATAATTTTTCAAGCCTGAAAACATTTGCAAATGTCTCTGTCTCCTGTATTTTTTCAGCAGGAAGCTTGTTTCCTGATTTTGTTACTGTAAATGTTGCAGAAGCATCATCTCTTGAAGGAGATTCAATTTTAATCAGCCTTATTTTATGAGTTCCGATTCCAACAAATGGAACTCCTATTTTTTCAAGATGCAGGCCCGCACTCTTCGAGTAAGGAGTATCTGCATAATCCTGAACAAGTTTTAAGTACAAGTTTCTTGCTGTCTCATTCATTCCAGCTTCTTCTGCCAGCAATGCAAGCTTGTAAAACGCCTTTGCTGCAAAAATCTCATTTCCCTCTCCTGCACTCCCGTAATAATTCTCTATTTCCTGAGCCTGAACTTTTGCCAAATCAAAAGCTCTCTTAGTTTCATCATCAAGAACAGCATCACTCAATTGCTTCTCTTTCTGCTCTTTTTTGAATATATCCCAATTTGCCTGGGTTTTTTTCTCATCAATCCCCTCGCTGTAACTCAAGGTCTCTGTCTTCTCAGGGCACGAAATTTTGACAGATTTTTTCACAGGAACACCTGCAATTAAAGCTCCAGCAACTTTTTCTCTGTAAATTACAATTGCCACCCTGCTGATTTTCAAGTCTTTCAGGAAACTTTCTGAATTTGTGCTTCCTATATCAATCAAGGTGGTGTTAGAATATAATTTTATTTTGTCTCCATCTTTTTCTATTTTTGTAATATATCTTGCTTGGTTGCTTGATGTTTTATATGCTATCAGAAACCCATTTGTCTTCTTGGTTGTTTCAGCCTCTTTGTATTTATTATATAAATTTATAAGTTTAGGAACATTATCAAGATTAATATTTTCAAGCTCTGAAAAGCTCCAAACTTTTCCCTGTTCATCTTCTATATCTTTCATCTGGAATGATTTTCCTTCAAATTCCACGCTCTGAATTTCCTGCTTGGTTTCTTTCTGGTTTTCTATATTTATTTCAAGAACTTTGCACTTATTATCCATAAACTTCTCACCTTCAGTAAGCCATATGGTATTATCATCAACTTCCAGCTGCACTCTTTTAAACCCAGCAGTAATAGCATCTAATCTTACTTTAAATCCAGCCTTGCAGTAAAATCCAGGAAGATAAATTTTATTAGAAGTCTGCCCCTGCTGTAAAACAAGGCTTGACATTCTCAAGTCCTTATCTCTATAAATTGAAATCTTTGCCTGGCTTGACTCAACATCTTCTGCTCTCAAATAAGCCTGTCCTTTAAATATAGAATTTTCCTTGTAATTATCTCCTATATTCCAGTACTCATCTTCAACAGGCTTTAAATAATAATTATTCTGCCCAGAGCCGAAAAATCCAAACGCATCAAATGTTAATGCTCCTGTCAAGTTCACCTTTATTGAATCAGGCATATCTTTTTCAGCAGGTATTCTTTTCAAAACCACAACAACATAGCCCGCATCATTAATAAGTGGATTATCAAGAAATCCCTTCTGGGAGTATATAGCCTCTCTATTAGGATGAAATCCAACTCCAGCTATATATTTATTGCTCCCATTTGAATTATAAGTTACAGATTTAATCTGGCTTACTTCAATCAAAGGATTAAGCTTCAAAATGTCAACTCTGCAGAAAATAGGAACATTCTGCTCTTCCAAGAGATCAGACCTCACAACCCTTGGAGTGCATCCATCTGGCCTTATATTCATGTAAAAGTCCGTGTTTGCCTCGCACTTTTCAGCATTTGACAAAATAGGCCAGTAAGTTGTTGCCTGGCTCATTGAATAGCTGTTGTAAGAATTTGGAGTAAAATACTGGACATTTGAAGTCGAGCTTGAAAAACTCATTGTTGTGTAATCAGCTGCCATAACTCCTGATAATAACAAAATTAATGCTGGCAATAAAACCCATAATAATTTCTGGCATTTAATAATTCTTTTAATATTTTCTTTATTTGTTATTAATTTATTTTTCATTTTTATATTTTCAAATCCTACCGCGTTTTGATGAACGCGCCCAAATCATTAGATTTGGGTTCGTGTGATTTGTTGATTTTTTGTTTCATTTTTTATTATTATGCATTTTTTTCTATAAATTCAGTATAAACTGGATTTACTTCCAATTGGATATAACTCTCCTGCAGCTGCTCTATGCTCTGAGGAACAGGAATGCTGTTTGTTCGAATTTCTAAGACTCCTTTTTCAAGCATATCATCTGTAAAGTAATCGCTTCCCTTTCCTCCTCCTGAAATAAGGCTTGTAATTGTCTGAGCTGGAATGTCAATTGTAAAGCATTTTTCTTCAGTCATTCCAAAAACTCCAAGTATTCCTGATTTAGGAACCTCTGTGCACTTCTCGTTCTTGACTCCAGGAATAGTTATTGACGAATTTCTGTAAATAAAAACAGAAATATTGTAAAATCCCTCGGAAAGCTGGATTTCTTTCTGCTCAGGCCATGCCATTGTTCTCCCATTCTCTCCTGAAAATGTTATCACAGCAAAATCGTCTGTATCTTCATTGTCAACTTTCAAGTCAATAGTTACATTGAAAAGTTTATCAAGCACAACATCAACACTTCCTTCAATGTTTGATGAAAATGGAATTTTTTTTCTTGCATAACCGTCAGCTCTCGCAGTTATGTATCCATTTATACACTGCGGGAATTTTCCTTTTAATATAGCCTCATTATCTTCTATTTTTGTCTTTCCAATATTGCATCTCTCTCCAAGGCACTCAAAGCTTATGTCTGCTTCCACTGGCTCAAGATTATTATTATAAGAATAAACAGATATATCTGAATTCATATAATTGCATAATTCTGTCTCTCCAGGCACAGAAGTTGCATTCAGCGAGTTTCTTGGCATGTTCTTGTCAATAATAACAGCAACAGGAAACTGGAAAATCTCATTCTCATTAAATATCTGAATAAGAACAGGATATTTTATATCATAAACAAAATGATACGGAACATAGCAAAATCCAAGTATTCCCAGTCCTGCCTGGGTCCCTACTGGCTCTGCAATCATCATTCCATTATCAGCATTCCAGACTTCAAGTTTGCTTGGCCAGTTTGCATTGTACATAAAATTAACTTGTTCATCAGTCAAATCTAAATTAAAATACTTCTCCTTGCTCTTTCCTTGAGTATTTATTGCCTGCATATTTGCCTCCAGTGCTTCCTGCAGATTCGAGAAAACAGTTCTTGCATTCCATACTTTTGGACTGCAGGAAATTTCAACACCATCAACAGGAGCATAGTTTCTCAAAACATCAACAGCATAGTTTTCAAGAAATGAATTTAATTTTTCATAATTGTAGATTTTTAGAGCTTCAGAATAAAATTTCCCTGTTCTGGTGGTTATGCTTGTTTTATGGCTTGTTTGTCTTGCACTCTCGCTTTCTCTTGACATGTCCAATGCAGATTCTACATCAATCTGTATGTCATAATCATTTATCTTTGCTGTTACTTTTGGCTTTGAAAAATTTATAATATATCCATTCTGTTCATAGCTTGAAAAATCACAGTCCATATTCTCCTCAAGATACTGGGAAAGCTGGTCTTCCATCTTCTGCTTGCTCGGAACCTGTTCCCTGATTAAATTATTTCCAGAAACATAATACCAATATGGAACACTCGAGCCGTAAAAATCAAGCATATTTGAAAATGGTGAAAATTCTGAGCCAGCCGCAAATTCAGGGGGGTAAATATATCCGCCCTGCTGCCCGAGAATATTTTTCCCTTCTATTGCCTTTTCCTCAATACAAGTAAGAAAATAATTCTCAATTGGCTGAAATCTTGCATCAAGTTTGCTGACAAATATTTTGTCCCTGAAAATAAAAAATATGGCAATTCCTGCCACAAGAACTATTGCTATAATTATAAATATTGTTATTTGCGAGCGTTTATTCAAGTGGTTTCTTTCCCCACTTTCTCCGCGAAAACACTTCTTGTTTTCGGGGTCCTGAAAACTTACGTTTTCATGGTTCCAAAGAAAGTTGCTATTCATCTTTTTTCTCCTTTCCACATTTCTTTTTAATCAGAAGCATTATTTCTGTATTTATATCCTTATCTATGCTTTCCTTGAACTTCTCCCATAATTTCTCATCTTCGATTAAAAGCAGATATTTTTTCATCTTACACTCTTTTTTCTTCTAATTTTCATACGATTTTATCATTTATAAATATTGCTTATTAAATAACTTACTTACTAAGTTACTAATAGAAACACGCAACAACAATAAACTTTATAATCTTATTAAAACCAGTATAAATAAGGGCTCGTGGTTCAGTGGCAGAACGTCTCGTTGACGTCGAGAAGGTCCAAGGTTCAATTCCTTGCGGGCCCATTTACTTTTTCTATTTAAATACTCATATACCAAAAATATTTAAATAGAAAAAATAGATTAAATTAATGGGAATAATAGATATAATAAGTCAACTTAGAGATATGGGTTTCTTTTTATATACATTCCCTTATATAATATTATATTTCTTAATATTTTTAATATCTTTTTATATAATTAATAAAATAAAATTTATAGAAAATAATCTTGGTGCTAAATCATTAATTAATATGATCATATCTTCTTTTATTTCTTATATTTTAGCATTCATTTTATTGCCTTCTGTGTTGTTGATTTTTGCATATTTTGAGTTAGCCACCTTAATTTTAGGATCTGTAATTATCTTAGCATCTATTATTATATGGGTTTTAATGTTGATAAATGCAATCAGAAAAAGAAAAGATTTTCCTGAAAATCAAAAAGTAATTTGGATATTAATTATAATCTTAGGAGTTTTAATGGGTGGATGGGCATATTTACTTGCAAAGAAAAATTAATTATCTGATAAAATTTTTTATTTATTTCTTCCCACCCTTTACTTTCCCCCAATTATCATCCAGAAGCTCAAACTTAATTTCTTTCTCATCAATTCCAGAAAGCTCGCATAAATCATCAAAAAAATCCTTTGGAAGAGTTCTATTCTCACTAAAATAACTCTTTAGTGTCTGGTAATTTACCTCAAATCCAAACTGATTCAGGCTTCTTAAAGAAGGAGAATGTAAATTAAGCAAAACTTTCTGAATAAATTCTCTCTGCCTGCCTTTTCTGAACTTTATTCTCATAATATTCACTGCGCAACCATAGTATAAAAAACTTTATATACCCTCCTTATTATCAGTCTTGAACCTAAATTAAGGGAAAGTTAGCTGAGAAAGTCCAAACGGACAGGCTTGGCTTTCGAACCAAGAAAACCGTAGGTGTTCATGCAATGAAACTGCCAAAGAAAACAAAAAGATTCTGCCCGTATTGTAAAAAGCAGACAGAACAGAAGATAGGATTAGTAAGCACAGGACATAAAAGAGGAAGTTTAAAATGGGGCAGTTTGCTCAGAGCTAAATTAAGAGGAAAAGGAAGAGGCCACGGCAATTTAGGAAGGTGGGGAAGCAAGCCCGCTGTAACAAAATGGAAAAGAAAAACTAAGTCAACAAAAAGACTTGTAGTAATTTATACTTGCCAAATTTGCAAAAAAAGCAAGCCCGCAAGTTTCTCAAGAAGAGTAAGTAAAATTCAGATAGAGGAGCCTCAAAAGAAACAACAAAATGGCTGAAAAAAAGAAATTTTTTGATGTTGAGCTTGAATTAATCAATGAAAAAGTAAGGCTTCTTGCATTTACAATTGAGCAGCTGAATAAAAAGACAATAAAACTTGATTTAACAAGAATGCTGAAAGGAAAAAGCCTCGAAGCAGTTTTTCAAATCATAGCAGAAAATGGAAAAGCAGCAGGATATATGAAAAAAATCTCGCTATTTCCATTTTTTATAAGAAGAATGATGAGAAAATCAGTAAGCTATGTTGAAGATTCATTCACATTAGAGTGCCTGGATGTTTTCCTTAGAATGAAAATATTCTTAATTACAAGAAAAAAGGTTACAAGGGCTGTGAGAAAAGCACTGAGAGAAGAAGCAAGAAAATACCTTCAGGATTACGGAAAAGATAAAAGCAAAAATGACATTTTCATGGACATAATAAACAACAGGATTCAAAAATCACTTTCTCTCAAGTTGAAAAAAATTTATCCTCTTGCCTTATGTGAAATCAGGCAGGTTTATGTAGAAAAAGAAAAGCCAAAAGTTGAAGTTGAAAAAATTGAAGAAAAGCAAGAAAATAAGGAAGAGAAGAAAGAATAATTCTATTATACATTCTATCAAAATACTTAAAAACTGTAAAAAATTAACTAATTATCCGCCTCTGTAGCTCAACGGTTAGAGCACGAGTTTTGTATCATCGCAGAAAAACTCGGGGTTGGGAGTTCGATTCTCCCCAGAGGCTTTCTTAATTATCCTCAATCTTTTCTATTTTCCCGGCTGTCTCAAGAATTTTGACAATTTCCAGAGGCAGATTGGCAATATCTCCTTTCTTGAAAGGCCCAATCATCTCTCCTTCTGTCCCCAGAAATTCAGCAGTATCTTCCTTAAAAACAATCATCCTATTCACGACTTCGTGCTGTTTCTTGCTGTTCAGAAATTCAGATATCTTCTTTTCAGTATCTTCCATGCTTTTGATTATCTTTTCAAACAACTCTCTCTCAAAATCAAGCATATTCTCAAAATCTCTTTTTGAGATTCCTGTTTCAGCAGCAACAAAAGCCAGATTTAGCAGCTTTTTTCTTCTCCTCAGCATAAGCTCGCGAAAAATGCTTATTGCATTCTCAAACTGCTTCTTGGATTTAATTACAGAATCTGAAAATAAGTCAGTATCTTTCAGTGTCAGCTGTTTCTTGTCTTCAAAATACTCTCTTACATCATCAAAAAAGCTTCTTGGCAGAATCTGTATCTGCTCAGAATATCTTTCTTTTCTCAGAAATTCATACAAATCATTATATGTTATCATAAATATGTAAAATGAAAGAGATTTATAAGAATTGTTGTACTATAAAACAATAACTTTTTAAAATAGTAAATCTATCTATGTAAAGCTTCAAACAGAGTTGAAGTCAAAATAGCATTTAAAAAGAGGTTGAATATAGCAGCGGTATGATAAAACAGAAAACAGCAAGTGGAACAGTTATAGTAATACTTGCTATAGCTATTGTTGCAGTTTTAATACTCACAGTTGGAGGACTCTTTTTATTTAAAAAAAATCCTGCAACAGATAATAATCAAATAATCAGTCCTAACTTAAATGAACAATCAAGCAACAATCTTGCAACTAACTATGCAGAAAAAACCGGGGGATTATTAAAATTTAATTCTTTTTCTGAATTTAAGAATTTTTTAAAATCAGCTTCAACAAATGTGCAGTCACAGGCAAATGTTTTAGCAGAAAGTGCAGTTTCAAAAGCTGCCGCGCCTAGTTCTGATTCTGCTGGAGTTTCTGCAACAAGATACTCGCATACAAATGTCCAGGTTGAAGGAGTTGACGAGCCCGATATAATGAAGAATGATGGGAAATACATCTACACACTTTCTGGAAACACAATCAAGATAATTGAAGCATTTCCTGCAAGCAACATGAAATTATTAGGAGAGATAAAATACGAGAATAAGATTATAAATTATAATGAGCCTTATACAACAAATTATGTTAGAAACATTTTTATTAATCAAGATAAGCTTGTTGTTTTTGTAAATTCCTACAGCTACACTCCTCCTTCTTCTATACAATGTTTAGGTCTTTACTATTGCAGTGGTGAGAGCGAGACTAAAGCACTAATCCATGTTTATGACCTAACTGATAAAACTAATCCTAAACTTGAGCAAAGCATAGCTCTTAACGGAGATTATTATGATGCAAGAATGATAAAAGACAATGTATATTTCATATCCCGAGCTTACATAAATCCTGATGAGCCTGAACTGCCTGTCTATTATATCAACAATGTAGAAAAAATAATTCCTATAGATGATATTTTTTATTTTAATTATGAAGATAATTCCTATTACATGACTTCTTTATCTTCTTTGAATGTAAAAAGCGGAGAATTTTCAACAAAATCCTATGTAATAGGATACAGTTCAACTATCTATGCATCAGAAAATAATATTTATGTAACAAACTCAGAATACATGAAAAACGATGAATACCAGAAAAGTCTTATCACAGAAGCAGTTATTCCGATTGTTCCTGATTCTGAAAAACAGAAAATAAATGACCTTCTTGATTCTAACAAGTATGAATACACAAAATGGAGGAAAATTGGCAAGATTGTTGAAGATTATTATAACACACTGCCGGAAAATGAAAAAAGTGTATTTAATCAGTCTTTATTTGATAATTTATTTAATTCTAAAGTAAAACTTGAAAAAGAAAGGGAAAAGACTGTTGTAAATAAGTTCTCAATCACCAATGGAAATATTGAATACAAAGCAAGCGGAAAAGTTCCGGGGCGTATATTAAACCAGTTTTCAATGGACGAGTCTAATGATTATTTCAGGATTGCAACAACTGTTGGAAACAGATGGTGGTGGGGATGGTGGAATTCTGAAAGGCAGATTAATTCATCCAATGGAGCATATGTACTTGACTCTAACATGAATTTAGTTGGAAAAGTTGAAGACTTGGCATCAGGAGAAACAATCTATTCAACAAGATTTGTTGGCAAAAGACTGTATATGGTGACTTACAGGAGAGTTGATCCATTTTTTGTAATTGACTTATCTAATCCTAAAAATCCTCAAGTATTAGGATACTTGAAGATACCTGGAGCATCTGAATACTTGCATCCTTATGATGAAAACCATATAATCGGGATTGGAAATGATGCAGATGAAGAAGGAAGAACAAAGGGATTGAAAATATCCTTGTTTGATGTTACTAATCCATTAAATCCTCAGGAAACAGCAAGATATATTATTGGAGACAGAGGCACAAGAAGCCCCGTACTGGATGACCACAAGGCACTATTATTTGATAAGGAAAATAATTTGATGGTGTTCCCCGTACTAGTATACGAGATAAAGCCTGATAAATACGGAAACAATGTTCCTGAATGGGCTTATGGAGATGCTGTTTATCAAGGAGCATATGTCTTTAATATTAATACAGAAAAGATTGAATTAAAAGGAAAAATAACTCATTTTACTCCTTATGTTCCTGTCTATCCTCCTGCAAGTGCAGAACCTGTTGGAGCTATAAGATATAATACAAATGGTTGGAGTTATACAAAAATAGGGAATGATCAATGGAAACCTAATCAATATTTTCGTGGTTATTATTCATCTGACTTAAGAATAGATGAGCTTCCGGGTGGAGTTGACTTCCATCCAAATTTCTATGATTCAAGATACACAATAAAAAGAAGTTTGTTCATGGATAACTCACTTTATACTGTATCAAACTCTCAAGTGAAAGCAAATGACTTGAATACGCTTGCTGACCAAAAATCAATTGACTTAGGATATGTTGAAAACACTAATTATCATTGGTATTACTAATTTAATAAGTTAAAGAAAATTAAACATCAACCTCATACTCATAAACCTGCTCATAATCATTATAAATCCTGCAGGTTTCATCTATAGAAAGCTTTTCAAAATGCTTTCTGAAAACTCTCATGGAATTATTATGAGCAGAAATAACAACACTAACTTTTTCATCTCTCATAATCTCAAGCAAATCTTTCAAGAAACTTGAAACTCTCTTATCAACATCTTTGAAACTCTCTCCCTGAGGAGGCTTTGAGTCATAACTTCTATGCCATACATCATACTTTTTATATCCAAATTTCTTAACAATTTCAAGATGAGTTTTTCCCTGTAAATTTCCATAGCTCCTCTCCTTAATCCTATTGTCTGTAATAACCTTGACATGCCTATGAAACTTCAAAACTTCTTTCAGAGTCTGGCTGCTCCTTAGCTGATCTGACTGAAAAGCAAGCGTAAATTTCTTATCTCTCAATCTCAAAGCGACTATCTTCGCATCCCTAATTCCTCTCCTGCTTAATGGCACATCTCTCCAGCCGGAAAAAACTCCTTCTTCATTATCATCAGTCATGCCATGCCTGAACAAATAAATTTTCACCTTCATTTTTTATATATAATACAAAAGAATAAGAAAAGGGAAATTTATAAACCTTTCATGCTTCAGAAATTTATGTTTAATTTCCTGAAAGATAAGCTAAAATCCTGGCTAAAGCCAGAGAAGAAAGTAGTAGAATTAAAAGTAAAACCAAAAAGAATAAAGGAAAAACCAGTCAAGAAAACCGCAGGTGTTCTGGTAGAACACAAGAAACGAACAAAGCAGGAATTAGAACAAGAAAGAAAAATATCAAGTGACTTGATAGAAGATATAAAAAAAGAAAAAGGCACAGAAGACATTGAGGCAGTTCCAAGATTAGAAGCAGAGAAGATAGAGAAAATCGAGGAAAAAGCAGAAGAAAAAGAAAAGAAAGAAGAAAAAATTCCAGAAGAGCCAAAAAAATCATTTTGGGAAAGAATAGGGCTTGTTCATAAGTACAAGATAACAAAAGAAGATTTCTCCGAGTTATTTGAACAATTAGAAACAATTCTTCTTGAGAATAATGTTGCTCTTGATGTTGTAGATTACCTTAAAGAAAGTCTAAGCAAGGAGCTTGTGGACAAGGAAGTTAAAAAAGAACAGGTTGAAGAAGCAATAAAAACAGCCCTGAAAAAATCACTCTCAAGTTTATTTATCCCAGGATTTAATTTGATTGAAAAAATAAAAAACAAGGAAGGAACATTTGTAATTGTCTTCTTTGGCATAAATGGAAGCGGAAAAACTACAACAATAGCAAAACTCGCACATCTTCTCAAGCAAAATAAGATTTCAAGTGTTCTCGCAGCCGGAGATACATTTCGAGCTGCAAGTATAGAACAGATTGTCAAACATGGTGTAAAGCTTGGAATAAAAGTCATAAAGCAAACATACGGCTCAGACCCTGCAGCAGTTGCCTATGATGCAATAGAATATGCAAAAGCCCATAAAATCAAAGTAGTTTTGATAGATACAGCAGGCAGGAT
>Ga0315281_10012145_pt1 | contig 11756 bp, 6 predicted proteins | sample YL17G07_0_MG_FD_204540 | JGI IMG/M metagenome (GOLD analysis project Ga0315281, IMG submission 204540) | Sediment microbial communities from Yellowstone Lake, YNP, Wyoming, USA - YL17G07_0 | ecosystem: Environmental > Aquatic > Freshwater > Lake > Sediment | place: USA: Wyoming | collected... | reverse complement strand
GAAACCACCGTCGCCGATCACCGCAACCACTGGCCGGTTCGGATCGCCGAGCCTGGCGCCGATCGCCGCCGGCAGGCCGAATCCCATCGATTGAAAATCGCTTGGGCAAATCAATCCGCGCGCGGCAAAAACGTCGAAATACTTGCGCGTCAAGATCTGGTGAAGCCCGGAGTCCGTTACGACAATGGTGTTCCTAGGTACCGCCGCCCTCAGCCACGCAAAGAACTCGCGAGGACTGATCGATTTTCGCCCACGGATGATTGGCTCGTTTGCGGGGGCCGCCGCGGGAACCAATGAAGCGCGCGCCGCGGTCACTTCGGCTGTCGTCCACTGAGTCGGCGCGCTGCGCGTCTCCAACTCTGGCACGGCATCCTCGACGCGACAGGCGATCACGAGTCGCGCCGGGTAATTCGCCCCCAGAACCATCGAGTCCGCGTCGATATGCACGAAGCGTTCGGCCGCTATACGCAACTGGAACCCTGCGCTTCCATTGTGGCCCAGCTTGCACCCGAGTCCGATGATGAGGTCAGACCTGTCGAAAAGCAGATTCAATTCTGCGGTGCGATGGCGGAGCGGGTCGAACGCCATCGCAAAGGCGTGGTCTTCTGGCAATATTCCGCGAGCCGTTGGCGTCGTGACTACTGGAATTCCCAGCAATTCCACGAGCCGCCGCAAGCGATTGGCGAACGCCCCCTGGCCAAGCAGAAACACCGGACGGTGAGCCAGTTCGAAGAGTTCCTTGAGACCACGGAGCGCCACGGTCGAGTCATGCTGTTGCTGTGCGGACTCAGTGGGGATGTCAGCGGTGGCGATTCCGCTCATTAGCGACGCCATGTCGAGTTCGACCATCACCGGACCTGGCTCTCCGCTCACCGACGCGTTGCAGGCCCTCGCGATCACCTGAGCCACGTCAGACGCGGCGTCGACACGGAAGCATTCCTTCACCAACGGGGCAGCGATCGCCCGTTGGTCGATGGCTTGCAACTGGAAACGAATTCCTGGGTGCGTCGCTGGCTTGCCGACGAGATAGAGCATGGCGACAGAATCCAGACGTGCTTCCGCGAGCCCCGTGAGCGCATAGGTGAACCCCGGCCCCGGTATCGTCGCCAACGCGGCGACTCTGCCAGTCGCACGGTAGTACCCATTGGCCATGAAGGCTGCGGCCAGCTCGTGCGTCGCGAGCACAGTGCGAATGCCGTTACGCCGGAATGCTTCGAAAAGGTGAACATTCTGCGTGCCCGGCACACCGAACACACAAGTGATGTCGGCCGCGCGGAGAGCGTCGCACAGCTTGTCGGTTGCCTCCCTCATTCGTCTGTGCCACCTCGCCCCTTCATCACGCGGCGGACGACCGTACCGGCCAGCCTGCGCGACTGGGCGACAACGCCTGCCGTGCGCAGCCCCAAACGGAATCGAGCCGATTGCGGGCTGTGCACCTCAAGCCACGGCTCGAGCGCCCCTCCAAGCTGGCTTTTGAAATGGGTCACGGGATTCAACGATGCGTCCGTGAGATCATTCGCGGTGTGGCCCAGGGCCGCCAGTCGTGCAAACACGTTCCAGCGAAGAAACGCCGTGACGCCGGACTTCAGGTACTCCGGATCGGCTCCCGCGACGACGGTGTGCGTAACAGAGTGACCGAGGAGCACCAACTGCGAAGCAATCACTTCGCCCGATGGCCTCCGCGCATGGAACAACTGGATCAGCCCTTGGTGTGCCAGGGCCTCGTAGTAAGACCGAAATGCGCTCTCCGGCAGATAGACTTGACTCCCAACGCGCTGCATTGTCCCCGAGTGCAACTGAAAAAAACCCCCGAAGTCGTCGTCTGCCGTCACCGTGAATCCTTCGTGCCCGCACCGATCGATCAATCGGCGCAGGTTCTGTTCAATGAGCGATCGAGTCTTGGTCAGATCAGAAATGCCGACCACGTAGGTGAATCCGGGATGGGCTTGCCAACCGGCCGCAATAAACGCCCGAAGGTCGAGCAGTCCCGGACGCGGCTTCAGAACCATGCTGCCATATGATCTCCCACGGAGCGCAGCTTCGAGTGTCGCCAGTATCTTGATCGTGCGAGCCGTCTGCTCCGATGGATACTTGCCATCGTGCTGCCCGACCACGGGGCCGTTGTAATACAAGAGGAGTCGGGGCGAAATGAGCCGCCCCATTCGGGTGTCACGCTCGTACAGCCCAATCCCGCCAAGCATAGTGTCGCCCTGGCGAACGGCGAGAATACGGTACTGACCCCCGCCTGCGGTGCAGAGCGCATCCAGATATTCAGGCCTGGCGTAGACGCTTCCATTCGGGGAGTCGGTAACCAAGCGATTCCATTCCGGAAATTCCGTTTCGACCAGCAATTCAGCGCGGATCTCTGGTTTCGGCATCGGAAGGAGAATGGAGGACTACTTCGTCAGTGACCACAGGTGCCGCAATCTCCTCCAGGCGAACTTGGCCAAGATATTCACCCCTCCCCAAATGGCCGGCAGAGGGTCGCTGAATTGAAAGACGGGCTGCTGGGACGTGAGCCAGGACCGCAGCCATTCCGTCGCTGAAAGTTCTCCGCGGGCGTGCATCGCGATACAGGCGAAATAGTCCGTGTACGGAAAAACGAGCTTTCGTCCAACTTCATAACGGTCGACGGTCTCGACCGGCCGCTCGAGCGCGTCATCGTACGCCATTCGGCAAACGTCGACCCCGCAGCGCGCTGCAAATTCGACGAACCACCACGGGCGGGCGTTGACCTCCAGAACCCTGAACTTACCATCGCGCGAGTCTTGCTTGAACTCGGTGCTGAACACCCCGCGATAGCCGATGTCTTTCAACAAAGAGGTGATCGCGGCAACCGATTCCCCGGCGCGGTCGGGGGTGACGCTCACCATGTGTGAGCTGTTGCCGAAGTCCTCAGGAAACATTCGCAGGCGTTGTCGAACGAAGACGGCTCGTACCGCACCGGTCCGATCAACGAAGCCGTCGACGAAGTAGTGATGTGTCGGAGGTCCAGGGATGTACTCCTGTAGAATGACCGGGAAGCCCTCGGCTACGAGGCGCCGCAACTTGATCGCGGTGTCCTCGCGCGAACTCACGCGCAACGCCTTGACCTCGAATCGCTGGACGAAACTCTGGGAATCGCGGGGCTTCAAAATGGCGCTGCCAAACACACTGTCCGGAACCGTGGCCAAGTCGCTCTCGGCTTCGACCTCTCGCGACCACGGATGAGGGGTGTTCGATTCGCGCACGGTCTGAGCGAAGCGACCCTTGTCCACCAGTCGCACGATTGACTCGGCACTGCCTACACTCGCCGGGAAACGATCCCGCGACCTCGGCGACAACTTCGAGACCTCGCTGACCCAATGATCGGAGCAGGGCATCAGCACCGCCCGCGGAATCGGTAGCGCTTCAAGCCAAGCGCCGAGGCCTCCTTCGTCGCCCGGGGGCAAGCGGACTGGAACTGAGCGAAACCGACGGGAGCGGTGGAGCAGCGGGTCTGTCGAATCGGCTACGAACGCCTGAATTCCGTCCCTCGCGAGGATTCTAATGACTCCGAGAGCAGTAATTCCGTGCCCAAGAACGATGACAGGTATTGCGGGCATCCGGCTCAGGCGCCGGAGTCGTTCGCATCTCGATCAGGGGCGATGCATCCGGCCTTCCCAAAACTCGAAAATGGGCATTTCGGTGGTCGACAAGACATGTCTGATCGGATGCGGTCGCAGATGTGAGGCGCCCAAATGGGAATCTGCTCCGCTCGCTCGGGAAGACGAGGGGTCAATCCCCACGTCTTTGTCAGGAATTCCCCCACGCCATCGGTCAACCTCGGTGGGCCGATTCGACTGGTCCGTCGACACTGACGAGGCAACACGCTTGACGACAGCGAATGGTAGGCAACGGCCCTGACGAAGGGCTGCTCGCATCAACCGTGGATCGTCTGCAACCCTTTGGCGGCAAGCACCGAAACGCAAAACGTGGCGCCTTGTCAAACCAAGGCGCCACGTCGTAGTGCAGGGCGGAACGAACGGCCAACTACCCGTTATTGGCCGCCCCGACGAAATACCATCACCGGAACCGTTGTCGCCATGATCCGGAGATCCATGGCCAGACACTGCTTCCGCAGGTACTCGAGATCAAAGTCAACCTTGGCCCGCACGTCATCAATGCATGAGTCATAGGCCTGGTTGATCTGCGCCCAGCCGGTGATGCCGGGCTTCACGCGCTGACGCATCTGATACTGCGGAATGGTCTCGCGCATCTCGGCAAAGATCGTCGGGCGCTCGGGACGCGGCCCCACGACGTTCATCTCGCCGCGCAGCACGTTGTACATCTGCGGGAGTTCGTCGAGGCGGCTCTTGCGGAGAAATGCGCCGATCGGGGTCACGCGGGCATCCTGCTTCTTGGCCCACACCGCGCGCCCATCCTTCTCAGCATCGACACGCATCGAGCGGAACTTGTACATCTCGAATGGTTTGCCGCCGGCGTCGCGCGTCCGGCGATTGTCGAGCCGCTTTTGCATGTATCGGCGATCGACACCGACGCGGGTCTGCGAGTAGAACACCGGGCCCGCAGACGTCAGGCGGACCGCCAGTGCAACGATTGCGATGACTGGGGCGAGAAGCACCAACGCAACCGCCGCGACTGCAACGTTAAGAACCCGGCTCAGCAATTCAGAACGATCAGCCGGGAACACATCGTCGGGCCGCGTGACAAAGAGCGACAGATCTGCCGCCCGCGTCGGTGCCAGTTGAACCTCGACCTCTCGAAAAGCCTCGGCCGTGGCCGAGCTGAAACCCGGTGCATTCCCCGTGCGGGTTCGTGAGAACCCGGCATAGCCGACAGGGGTACGGGACGGGACCGCGAGATTCATGGGACAGCGTCCTTCCGAAAAGGGGACTGGAACGACAGGGTGGGAGCAGATCTGCGCCGATTTCCTCTTCGGCACGGCACGGATGTATGCAGCCCGCGTGCTCAAGATCACAACCGCCCACCGATCCCATAAATCGGTGTTTCAACAGCACTTACCTATGTGCGACTAATTCCCGCCCAAATGACCAGGTTGTCTTGTGTTGCGCACGCCCCACACTTATCGGCGGGATTGCAACAGCTTGGCGCCGCCAGGGGGAGCGCAAGAAAAAAAGAACGGCGGATGGGAGCATGCGCCGTTCGTCGAACTTGGGGCCCAGCGAAAGTCGTCAGCTGGGATTCGACGCCATCAATTCCCCGGCGGCGACGTCGACCGAGTACCCAACGGCGTAGCCGTAGTACTGGAACTCACCGCGCAGGTCGACGCAATTGAGCACCGTTCCGATCATGTTGATCGGCAAGTGGTCGGCGACCGCCAGCTTTGCCGCCGCAAGGCGTCGTTCTGTCTGACCGATTCGAACGATCATCAACAGGTTTCCTGTCGCTGCGGAAATCGCGTATCCGTCGATTCCAGCGGCCAGCGGTGGCGTGTCAAAAATGACCACATCGTACGACTGACGCAGCGCCTGAACGAGAGCCGTCAGCTTCGGCGTGCCGAGCAGTTCAGGGCTTCTGACGTGTCGACGGCCGCAGGCGATGATCGACAGGTTCTCGTATGACGTCCGCTGCACGAGCGATCGGATCTCTACGTTAGTGACGAGGTATTCGGTCAGGCCAGGCTGAACGGCCGCATCGAATGTCTCATGCAGGTTGCCCCGCCGCGTGTCACCATCAACGAGGAGCGTCCGCAGCCCCGCTTCAGCGAACGACACCGCAAGATTCACCGACACAAGGGACTTTCCGTCGCCTGGCGCGGCGCTGGTGACCGCGAGCGTCGCTGGCGTCGGAACCTCGTGCATGACGTGCATCCGTAGCGATCGGAACGACTCGACGAGCTGAGTGACCTGCTCGGGCGATCTCGAATCGATTCCGCGCTTGGGAAGGCGGGGCACTGTACCGGCGATGGGCAGTCCAAGCTCATCGGTCGCCTGCTCGGGATATCGAAATTTTCCGTCGAGCAGGTCGAGGAGAATTGCCAATCCGATCGCCAACCCAATGCCACCGGCAACCGAAAGCAACATGATTGTCGGTGCCGTGTTTTTTGTCGGTGCCAGTGGAGCGACCGCTGGGTCGAGCACACGAATGTCCGGGGTCGCGCTTGCCTCCGCCAGCTTGGCCTCGGCATACCGACTTTTCAACGTCGTGTAGAGCTGCGCTGAAACCGTGACAGTTCGCTGGCGTCGCATCTCCTCCATGGTGCGAGGTGGGATCGAGCGGATCTCTCTCGAGGCGCCAGCGATGCGCCGTTGGTAGTCACCCTCTCGCTCCTGCAGCTGCGTGAGTAGCTGAGCCGTGAGTGTCGGAATTGTCTGGGTTTCAGCGACGGTCAGCTGGTCGACGAGCATCCGGACCGTGGACACTTCATCGGTGAATTGGGACCGCGCAACAGCAAGATCGGTCCTGAGTTTGTTGCGCTGGGCGAATGCGGCACGGAGGGCCTCAGCTCCAGCACTAAGGGCGACGCTTGGGATTTGGAGCAACGCTTCAAACGGTACGCGTCCAGCGATGGCGCTGGCAGTCGTCCGTTCGAGCGCCTCACGGTCCTGCTTGAGGTTATCGTAGGCGATCTTCTGGTCGAAGTAGCTTCTGAGGGCAGGGTCCCGGGTCAGTTCAACACCCGCGGCGACAGGCCCGCCTTCCGTTGGCAACGTGATCGTGTTGACGCGAAAATTCTCCAGGGACGCCTCGGCGTCGGCGAGGGCCGTTTGTGCAAACTGCAACTGGCCATCGAGAATCTTCGAGAATTCAACCATGTTCGCCTTCTTCAGGGCGGCCGCAACGGTCACGAACTCATTCGCCCATGCGTTGACGACCTGGGAGGCGAGCGCCGGTGACGGGTCCTCATAGTTCATCCACAGAAAATTGCTGCCCAGAGCCAATCTGGTGTTCAAACGGCGAATCAGTTCGACGGATTTCTCACGCGGGGTGACTACCGTGAACCGAATCTTGCTCAGGCCGCTTTTGGGGATTGCGTTCGATGGAAGGGTCCAGACGAATCCAACCTTCCTGCCGACCGAGTCGCGGATCGAGCCACGATCCAGCTCCGCTCCGGTCTGAAGCTTGAGAATCCACTGTTGCTGGTCGCCGTCAAGATCGATCTCATATTTGCCAGGGGCGGACCGCTCTTGGAGCGCGAACCGTTGGAACAACGGCGCGTCGAATGCGTTTTCCGGAGTGAGATACAGCGCCAGCTGGCGAACGACGGCGTCCACGACACGATAGCTCTTCAGCAGCTCAACCCACGCCGACGAAGCGAGCAGGTTGCTGGATCGGATCGGACCCGTCCGTCCCTGTTCTTGCGGGGTCTCCGATTGGAGCCACACGATCGCGTGCACCTCGTATTGCGGCGGGATGAATCGAAGTCCCCCGACGCCAGCCAACGTGGACAAGCTCACTATCGCAACCATCAGCCACTTATAGCGCCGCATCGCTGCGATTGGGCGTTCCAGTGGACTCCGTGGAACACCCGGGGTACCGGCAGGGCCGCCAGCAAAGCCCGCGCTCTGCTGGAACGGCTCCACCGATGCGTGTTTCGCAGGGGCAGTGAGGTTGCTATCAGGCATCAAACCAAACGTGACTATTTGCCACCGCGGTACAGATCATTATCGGCGACTCACATTGAGGACCGCCAACACCAATGCGAGGCTCGCGGTGATTATCGACACGATCTGCTGCCAGTTTCTTTTCGTTCGTTCACCGATCTCGACTTCATCGCCGGCCCGCAGGTGTAGCCTATCAAGAGACAGGCCGTCGGCGAGTGCGGTTTGGGTGTCTGTAGGATTCCATATGACTTCAGTCCCGCGGCGGATAGTGATCTTGTTCAAGTCGGCAGTCCCAATCGGTCCGCCGCCTAACATGATCAGATCAGGAAGAATCAGGTCGGCAGACGGATAGTAGAAGCCTTGCCTCGCGATTTGTCCGGTCAATGCGATCCGGAGCAACGGGGTCGCGCGTACCGCTGGATCCCGCAGGTACTTGGCGAGGTGAGCGGACAGTTTCGCATCGAGCTCCGACCGGAGGATTCCTTCAAGCTGCATGTCGTCCATCCCGGGAAACTGGAGCACCTTTCCCGCTCGAACGATGGTTGTGTCCTTTCCCGCGGAGACGTTCTGGCGCTCGACCACGATTCGATCGCCTTCTTGAAAGTCACCCCTTTTCAGTCGCGTTCTCAGGATGAAGGCTTCTTCGGTCCGGTGCTTGGCCTCAGCCTGTTGCGCCTTCAGTTCGAGCTGTTCGCGGGATTCGTATTGCCGGATCGGAACAGCGCCTGGCGTTGCGCCAGTTGTGGCCTGCCCGGCCACATAAACGGAGCCAAGGGTGAGCAGCGCTGCTGCGGCTCCAAAAACAAATTGGAGGCGTGCCGACATGAGAGGTTGGTTGGCTGCGATGATCACACGATGGCGCCGAGTGGGCCGGCGGGAAGGGACGTCAAGAAAGGCTGTGAACAGTTTGTTGCCTGCGACTGTCGTACGTGCTTCGGTGCCCAACAGTGGACGCGATACCCAGGGGTAGCGTACGTAAAGAACGTGTTTTCGTCAAGTACTTGGCGTCGCAAAGCGATCCCGGTATACTTTCATCGATCAAACTCCCTTTGGCTGACACCGGTTCCACCATGCAGTTGCCGGTCGATCCAGAACCGACCTTGAATGTAGTACCGATCATCCACCGTCCGTTCGTCAACCTTTCCGTCGCTGCTTTCGTTGCACTTCGTGGAACCTTCCAGGCCAAACTCCAGATTCCGGCTCCGCGGGATATTCACGGAGTTGATGGTCACGGCCTCGGCCGTGTGCCTTCCATCGTTCGCGTTGCTGAGCTGCAAGCCCACTGACGTTGTAACGCCGGCCGACCTCATTCGTGTTGGCTCGATCGCGATCGACACGCCGTCTTTCAGCATCGAGATTGGCACGACCAAGCAGCTGACGGCCACCGTCAAGGACACCAAGGGAAAGAACATCACCATTCCCGTCGTCTGGCGCAGCACGATCGACAGCATCGCTCGCCTTGATGCGATCGGCCGCCTCGCCGCCCGCGACACGGGAATAGTCGCGGTCACGGTATCGTCGCTCGGGGTCACGTCTCCCCCCGTGGGCGTCCGCGTCGTCTGGAATGGACCGGCCACAATCGAAGAATTGCCATGGACCCCGTCCAACGCGGTCAGTCCGGCGGTCGTGCTCAAGGATTCCATTCGTGTGCTCGTCAAGAACCGACTCGGCGTGCCATCGGCGAATACACGCATTCGGTTTTCCATTGTCGTAGGTGGTGGCGCCGTTTCGCCGCAAACCGTTACGACAGTAAGTAACGGTTACGCAGCGACCGCGTGGACGCTCGGACCGGCCGTTGGTCCGAACACGATCTCTGTATCAGTCGTCGACACGAACGACACACCGATGCCGCGCGTTGCCCACAATGCTTTCACCCGAACCGTCAACAGCTATCTGCCGATCGTACCCGTCTCCGGTGATGCACAGAGCGCGCAGATTCTGGGAGCGTTGCCCGTCATCCCCGTGATCAAGCTTGTTGACTCGACGGGCGCGCCGCGCCTCGGGGTGTCGATCACATTCAGCGCGACCCGGGGTGGTCGGGTGGAGGTCACCACAGCGTCGACTGCAGCCGACGGTACCGGCACGCCGGGAACGTGGACGCTCGGCGACCTTCCCGGTGACCAGCAGCTCGTCGTGTCACTCGAAAGCGCCATCTTCACCTTTCACGCCACCGCGACCGGAACGCCGATTTACTACAGCCCCCCGCTTCTCGTCGCCGGCGCGTTCAGCAACTGCGGACTGGGTGCCGACAGTCTGGTCAGCTGCTGGGGTCGGGGGGCGCAGACTGGCGGTGGAGATACCGTCAGTCATTCGCTGCCGACGCCGACCACCGGGGGAATCACGTTCGCTTCAGTGGCGGGTGGCGCGAGTCACTACTGCGGGATCTCAACGGACCAGTCGCTCTACTGCTGGGGACCGAATGCCCTGGTCGACACATCAGGCCTGACGGTCGAAGCACTGAAGCCGACCCGGCTCGGGAGCGCCATCGTCTGGAAGCAGGTCAGCGCCGGGTCAGGGCACAACTGCGCGATCGCCGCCGATCTGTCCCCGTACTGTTGGGGGGACGACAGTCGCGGGCAACTCGGTGATCGCGGAACGGTCACGCGATTCAAACCGGTCGCCGTCTCCGGCGGTTTCACCTTCACCACCATTGCCGCGGGCGCAGTGCACAATTGTGGACTGACGTCGGACGGCACGGCGTTGTGCTGGGGCGCGAATCAGGCCGGTCAGATCGGTGACGGTACGACCGGTGATCGCAACGGGCCGACACTCGTAGCCGGCGGCGTGAAGTTCCAGTCGATCGGTGCCGGCGACGCGTGGAGTTGCGGTCTCAGCCTCAGCGGAAAGGCGCACTGTTGGGGCGTCATTGCGAATGCCGCGCCGGCCACATCCCCTGTTGCAATGGAAGGCGCCCCGACGTTTCCCTCGATCTCGGTCGGCGGAGCGCACGCGTGCGGTCTCGCCGCCGATGGTACGGCGTACTGCTGGGGCGCAAACACCAACGGTCAGCTCGGCGACAGTACGACGACGGCGAGGGCAACGCCGGTACGTGTCGTGACCACCCTCAAGTTCGCGTCCATCAGCGCGGGATCTGCGCATACCTGCGCGCGAACCATTGACGGGGCGGTCGCCTGCTGGGGCCAGAACCGTGCCGGCGAGCTCGGTGACAAGATCGCCCCGTTCCGCACGACGCCTCGATTCGTTGTGCTTGGAGTGAATCCATAGCATGGAACTCGGGCCATCCTCCTCAAAATGTTGAGTAGACCTCAGTGACCGCGGGTGCATGTCTCCGGCTCATCGCTGCAGCGCTTTGTTCCTCGGCGGCGGTGATCCCGGCGTCCGCCCAGGAGGCCGTGACCGTGACTGGTCACGTTCAAGTCGGCGGATTGCCACTTCGAGGTGCGACAGTTCGCGTGCCCGCTCTGAACATCAGCGCGATCACAGACGCCGAAGGGGCATACAGCTTCATCGTTCATTCGTCGCGGGTCCGCGGTCAGACGGTTGCGATCACCGCGCGGCACCTCCGTTCACGGACAGTGACGGATTCGATAACGCTTGTTGGCGCGTCGATCGTAAAGGATTTCGACCTCGCGAGCGCAAGTTCCGAGATGGTTGCGTCACCCACCTCGCCAGGACCGAAGGGAGACCCAGGCAGCGTGTCACGCGTTGTGTCGGGGGCACCGGCGAGCGGCTCCGCCGCGGACAGCACGGTGTTCGGATCACTTGTCGGACCAACGGACTTCTCAAGTTCCCTGGCCGGTCGCCTCGCCGGTCTTCGGGTGACGACCGCCTCATCCATCGGCGGGTCGGCTCCGTTTTTCTATCGTGGCCTTCGCAGCGTGAACGCGGCGGCCGCTCCCCTCGTGGTGGTCGACGGAATCGTTCTCAACGGATCGACCTTCGGCGATCAAAGCCAGCGGCTGGGATTTGGTGGATTCGACTACGGCAGCCCCATTGATGATCTCAACCCGTGGGACATTCGATCGGTCGAAATCGTCAGCCCCGAGCGCGCTACCTCGGCCTACGGCGGGAGGGCAGCCAATGGAGTCATTGTCGTCACGACTCGTACGGGGGCGGGACTGAATGGAATTCACATGTCGTTCTCGCAAGGTATTTCCGACGGATCCCCGAGACGCATGCCCACCCTGCAGAATGCCTATGGCCAGGGATCGAAGGGCGCGTTCGCGTTTTTTGACGGGAAAGGTGCCG
>Ga0315281_10012144_pt1 | contig 11756 bp, 6 predicted proteins | sample YL17G07_0_MG_FD_204540 | JGI IMG/M metagenome (GOLD analysis project Ga0315281, IMG submission 204540) | Sediment microbial communities from Yellowstone Lake, YNP, Wyoming, USA - YL17G07_0 | ecosystem: Environmental > Aquatic > Freshwater > Lake > Sediment | place: USA: Wyoming | collected... | reverse complement strand
GAGGTCGAACAGAGGACGAAGGGCCAGAATGGTGAGTTGAAAGTCTTCTGGACGTCGCCTTCTCGCTGAATCGTCTGGACCTGTTCCAGCGAGCGGCCGCCGTAGCGCACAACAAACCGCGTTCTAAAACGTATCTTTTCGCCAATATAGATGGCTCTTTTCGCCTCGTCGACTTCTACGCAGTCCGCCGAAACGTTTGCAGTGCGCAACGTCAGAGCCTCCCGCATCGCTGTGCCGACGTCTTTCTCGATCGTTGCACCTGGCCGTCCGGAGAGCCCCAGGTGCTCGACCAGGACGTGGGCGTACTCATCAAGTACGGCTTGCAGACCCCCTCGCGAACAGTACTCAAGGACGCGGCGCCAATAGGGCTCTTCGTGGTTCACCAGACGTAGCATTGCCATCGTTTCCGGCTGATTGAAGAGCGAGCGAAATCCTTCGGCGACCTGTCCGGCTTGGTTCCGCAGAGATTCTTCGGTGACGCGCTGAAGCCCACCGGCCACCCTTGCGAGGGCGCGCAGCGCGGTGACCGCTGGGCCGGCGAGCGCATTTAGAGCGAGAACCTCCGCGAGGTCGGCGGGCGGACGGCCCAGGGAGGAAGAGTTTTTCACTAACTCGCGAGCAGCTCTTACGTGCGCAGCCCAAGCATCCTCGATCTCACCGCCGTCTTCGTCCCCCACGTCCTCGGTCGATGGTGCAGCCTCAACACCTCGCCATTGTGCTGCGAGATTCGCCTGACCAAACCACGCCTTCGCGTTCGTCTCGTCGAAGCTGAGATCGAGAAGGATTGGCGCCGCCCAATACCAGCGTTCGTCGACGTCTCCATCTGACGGCGCATTCTTCGTGATGTCGTCGAGAAGACGTTGGCACGCGTCGCCCGCGCGGTCGAGGGCCTCCTGCAGGGTAAGCGTCGGAAGGCCTGCTTCGGTACTTGCCCACTCCCGAGGATCGGCCTTCGTGGCAAGCACAAAGGATGGGTAGAGAAGGCCGAGGACTGGCATGCCAGTTAGCCGGTCATCTGCTACCCCGAATCGCAGTAGTCCCCTGCGTTTCTTTCGAGCCTCGGGGGCCTGGCTCCCTGGCTCCCCCTCGGAGCGGACGCCAAGCATGCGGCGTTCGGCCTCATAGCTCATCAGTGCGGCAACAACTTTCGGAACAACTTGCCATGAAGAGAAAATGAGCCGTTTGGTCAAAGTTCGAGCCGCGGGGTGAGCGAACTCGCCGGCGGGCTCGTAGTATCGCCAGGAAGGCGGCATCCACAGCAGCCTCCAGGCTTCAGAATCCAACATGTCGTGCATGAGGTTGCGCAGCCGCGCATTTCCGGGATCCAGCTCCCGGTAGGCGGACACATCCTCCTTCGACAGGAGAGCGCCATTGTTTCCGAAGAGTGCCTGAAAAGCCGCACCTGGAACAGCATCGGCCTCGACTATTTTCACCAACTCGCGCTTGAGATCGTAGTCGTCCATGAAATTGACGAGATACGGTGCGGACTTCCAATATTCCGTGATATCCGGAAGGTCCAGCGACCTCGCGAGTCCTTGCAGCGCCAGAAACGAATCGAGGTCGCCTTCCAGGAGGCGTGCTTCCTGGCACGGCATCTCTTTGAGCATTCCGCTACGATCCGCGGTGACGGCGAGCCTCTCGGTCCGTACCATCACGCGACGCAGGATGCTCGTTACTTCGTCCCTCGAGTGCCGCAGAGCCTTGCCCTCGTCTTTCCCGAAGCGAAATAGCTCTTCTCCGTATGCCGACAAGGCAGATTGAAACGCCTGCGTGCGTTGCGGGTCGTTCTGCAGGAATCCGATCGTCTGAATAAGGTCTTCGTAGTGACCGGTTTCCCCTGGCTCGTCCGCGGTGGTGAACATCCGATATGGCGTGGCCGAGAGGAGCAATACACGAACATTGCGGTAACTGAACAGCTGCTGCGCAAGCTGGCTTGCTTCGTCTGTTCCGTGAAGCAAGTCGCTGAAACGCTGGAATTCATCCAGAATGACAAGGTCCGGCTCGAGCGACTCGATGCACTCTCCGGCCAGGATGCTCCTCAGAGCGCCAACGATTTCGGTCCGCTTCTGCCTCTCCTCGTCCGTCAGTCGCTCTCGGCTTCCGAGCTGATCGGCAAGCCCCATGAAGCGGTCACGGAGCGGGCCACCTGACTGTGCTGGATTGATTGAGTCCTCGGCCAACTTGCTGCGAAACGACTCCTGCAGTTTTTCGTCAAACCCGTAGCCATCAAGTTCATCTACGCGACCTTTGAACCGATCTCGGCCCATTCCGCCTGTGAGAAGTGAGAGCGATCCCTTCTTATTCACGATCCAATCCTCCGGAAGCAGCCAATAGAGCAGCGCCCGCTCCTCTGCCTTCCCGCCGCTCGACCGCATGCTGAGCGAGGTCCCGGGTGTGAACGCGATGAAATTGACCTTGTTCTTTTGAAGCCGAGTGATATCCCTCGGCAACAACGTGATCCGGTCGGGAAGGTCATGACAGGGCTGACCCGTCACATTCAGCCGATTGATGTTCTGGCGCGCAATGCTGGAATTCGAGCAAATGTAGATCACGTCGATTCGGAGATCTGGATCCCCGGATCTCAATCGATCGACGGCGCGGGCAACGATACCGGCAGCGACCTTCGTCTTACCGAGGCCAACCTCGTCCGCGATCAGAAACCGCATAGCCGGCGACGCATCTTCGTACATTCTCGAGAAGACGTGGTCAACGGTGTCACGCTGGAAGTCCTTGAGCGAGGACAGGAACCGGTCGGTCTGGGGACTATTCATGACTGACGTCTCGGCCGCCGCCGCTCGCGCTGCTGCCAGATGGGCGTCCAGATTGCGTCGAAGCCTACGGGAAGCAGATCCTCGCCATCTACGCCTGGCCGAAGCTCGTTCAAGAGACTGCTTAAGTGATCCAGGCGTTCAGGGGCACGATCGAGATTGCGCAATAGCATTTCGAACAGGCCGCTCGTTATCAAGTTCGACGGGCCATCAGCGCCCTTACCTTCGCTCATATTCATGGTTGTCATTTCCGGCACTGCCACGCCTTCGTCGGCCAGAATGAGCGACAGAAATCTCATCATTCGTGATTGATCCCGGACGAGCGACCTGAGCACCTGCTCTCGTCTGCCCTCGGGCGCTCCGACGAGAGGCACATTCAAAACGAATCGCAGCTGTCGCTCTTCGCCATTGGCATGACCGGTCAGCTCAAAGGCGACGAACGAAGTGATCGCCTGGAAAGAAAGGCCCGCGAACGAGGCGGCGACCTTGCCCTGTTCAAGCTTTCCGAATGAAACGCCGACGGAACTTGTGATGGTCACCGGCCAGCACCGCAGTCTTAGTTCCGGTTCATCGGGAAACTCTTCGACGGCCCGGCAGAGAAGTTCGAAATCGAAAGTGCCGTCTAGTCCAGCAGTCACATTGGCTGCAAAGTCGGCGCTTGCAATCGCGGCTCGAAGTTCTTCCAACTTCTTTTCGAGTGCCTCGAGAGCAGATTCTCCCGGCTCGGACGCCACAATGCGCCCGGCGTCCTCAAGGAGGTTCACGAATCGAACCTCTCCCTTCTGTTGTTCCATCAAGGCATCGATCCCGAAGCGTTTTCGGGGACCCATCAACTCCACAAGAAACTCCACGTTCCGCTCGAAAGCCGCGTTTGTCGCGTTCGCAGAGCCCGTCCAAAGGTGGGCATCCCACCCGCTTTCGCTGACATAGAGTTTCGCGTGCAGATCTGACAGCTGGATCGCCTCCGCGTCTGAATCGGGTTTGCCTTCATTTTCGGAATCCACCACCTCGAGCATCGCGCGATCGCTCAGGCTGTAGAACCCGCCGACCCCCTTCGGTCGTTGCTTCAGATGCGCAAGCGCGTTGGAGGTGGAGACCACCGTCACGTCTTTACGTCCGCTCGCCAGTTTCTCAAGGCGCCGCAGGGAGACGAATGGCGACATGATCAAGAGCCGGCCGCCCGCGTCCCGCAAAGGATCGCGAACCCGACCGCCAATACCCATAGGCCAGAACCGGAGATCGGTCATGCCCTCCGGCAAGTCGAACTCAGTGCGCTCCAGCTCGGATGCGAGCATTTCGATTCGCTGGGCGATCGACTTCTCGATCGGTTGTCGCTTTGCGAAACGCGGTAGCGCCCGAACGAAGTCCGCCAGGCCTCGATTGCGACCGATCGCGGCTCGCCGGTTCGGCGACAGCTCCCCGTCCAACGCCAGCAGCGTGTCCCAGGCGCGGGCGAACGTGAGGTTTCGCGACAAACACAAGACGCGGTAACGCGCGTCGCCCGATTCGTTGCTCCATCGCAGCACCCAGACCTTGGGATGAAACGCCGCGCCGTCTGGCGGCTGGCACTCGATGATGGCGTCCTCAACGAACGCCAGCTGCGGGTAGAACGTCTTCGGCAGAGCGATCCGGCCAGCGTGACAAAAGATTGTGAGCTGGTCGGCGTGGCGACGAAGACTCTCGAGAAGTTCGAGGGAGTCGACGCCAGTCCGCTGGTTCTCGTCGCCCTGTTGTTCGAACCACGTGAACGCGAGGGGCGCCATCAGAAACGTCAGCAGATCGAGAGAGTAAGTCGTGCCGATGCCTTGATCGAATTGAAAGCCCTCCGGTGGTCGCAGTGCCTCGAACAGCAGAACGCGGTCTCGCGGCTCAAGCATGGGCGCCCGCCAGGCCATCGGAAATGTCTCGGAGAATCACGCGAGCGCTCTGCCAACGAAAATCCAATCGACCCAAACCCGCTTCGCCTCGCCACCTCTCGCGCGACGTGAGGCTGGTGAATCGGGCCTTTCCGGTGCCCTTGATTTGAACCTCTCGGTTCTTGATGAGTTCCTTGGTGCTCTCGGAGGCACGAAGTTTCGTCGCATCTCCACTCAATACCCGCCGACTCCACTCGTCAACAAACGTACGGGTTTGCAACGAGGGCACGTACTCTCGCTCGTCCAGCAGCTTCCAGAAGTCTTCGCGGTTTCGACCCCAATCCAAGAGCGCCGGAAACCGTTCTTCGATCAGCTCAAGCCAATCTTGGAGAATGCCTTCGCAGTCATCGATCACCGCTTCTCGCCGCGGATCGAGTTCTCCCAGGTACAAGTTATAGAGAATCGCGGCGCCATTCATAATTTCCGAAAAGCAGCGCGCATGCTCGATTTGTCGCAGTAGTGTGATTGGCGCCTGCTGAGACGCCGAATGCTCCCATGCAAACCCGGCGTCAGCATCCTCGTATTCGCGATCGATCAAAAACGCGAAGAGCGACTGACGATGGTTTTCTAGGAGGCGCCCTTTCAGGTAACGCGCCTCGGGATGCGTCAGGGCAAAATCAACCTTTGAAGGAAAGGTAGCCGGCGCCGCCGGTAAGCCCGCGTGCCACGCCCTTGTGAGAGCACCAACCACCTCGTCGTCGTCATTTCGGCGAACAGCGGCACGTGCAGCCTTCTGCCGGTCCAGACCGCGATGGTATTCCGCCTGCGAGCCCGGAAACTGGCAGATGCGCAAAAGTTTCAAGCCGTTCCAGTAAATGCTCGAAGGAAAGCGTTGCAGCGACGAACGCGACTGGATACCGATGGTTCCGGCGGGATCGGATGAGTCTGCCAGCCGGTCGATGAGCGCGATCTCGAAGGCCAGGCGCTTCCGTTCCACTTCGGCCGACGACACTCGCGCCGCATCGAAGCCAAGATACATCCAAGGTACGAAAAAAAAGTATCGTGCGCGTGTTTGCAGCGAACCGGTGCCTGGAAACAGCATGTCCGAGAAGGCGTCTCGAATTCCTGCAATTCCCAATTCGTCGCGGGTATCTTTTTCTCGAAACATGTCGATCGCTTCGAGAATCTGGCGACGCTGCTTTTCCGAGTGGTCGATCCAGGTGAACATGGACATCGGTCTCACGCATCTCCGGTTGGCAAGAAACGTTTGATCGGCAGTTCTCGGTCCAACGTCACGACTCGGAGCCCCCCTCTTGGTTCATCGTGTCGAGACCCGTTGTCTTACTCTTCTTCTTCCCTTGACTCAGCGACGCAATCCTCTCGCGCGGTTGAAGCAGAAGCGGCGGCGAAAACTCCTGGGATCTAACGCCCGGAGACTCTGAGAGAAAGTCGAATCGCTTTCTTCGAGTGAGGTCCCAGGTTCCGGCATGCAAACCGGCGACAATATTGATCGGGTGCGTCTCCTCCAATGCCCGTACCATCCGAGACTGAAAAGGGCGAGGCAAGCCACCAACGAAAAGAGATGGGGCGAGGTGAAGCCCCTTCTTGGACTGCTCGATGCGGGCGCCAGGGCTCTCCATCCATTGGTGAGCAACCGTCAGCATCCCGATGAAGCTTACGAGGAGTTCCGGAAAAGGATCGAGAGACTTGCACTCGTGAGCTGCCACCACGTCACGACTGGAAACACTGAAGACAGATCTTTTTCCGCCTGCATAATCGGCGTCCCTTTCGTCGCCGATAATTGTCTCGCTCGGTAGCACGACAAGATCGGGTGTAAAGGCGATATCACGATGAATGTGTGAACGTATCCGGATCTGCTGTCGAAGAAAAAAGTTACCCGTAGGGTGTTTCAGTAGCACAAATGAGAAATTCCTTGGGTCCCCGTTTGGGCTGGTCAGGTATCGGAACTCGCCAGCAGAATTGAGGTTCTGCGGAAGGACGGAGCAGCTTTTCCGGTAGAACTCGATAACAGCGTGAAAGCAACCGATCTCAAATGACGCCGAAACCACGCGCTTGGTTGAAGAAACCGCGAGTCGATGCCGGCGCGCGAATGTTTCGACGGCGTTCTTGACCGTATCCAGCCACGCGTCCAAATCAAACAATCCTTTTTTGGAAAAGCAATGCCTGGACGACGTCATCGGCGTGCTGTGCCGTCATCACTCGCAATCCGAGGCCGAGTTTTGAGAGAAGATTCGCGAATGCTGTATCCGCAGCTTGAAGTTGCGCACCGCGCTTTCGATCGAACAGGAGCGCGTCGCCGTATCGAATCGGAATCTGATTGCCAAGGCGTGTCTGTCGAAATCGGGTCGCGACCGTCAACGGCCCGAGCACCGTCTGGTAAAAAGCGTTCAAACTGAAGACCACCTCCAGGCGCTCGTCGCTCCAGTTCATCAAACGAAGTTCCGCCAGACCTCGATGTTGCTTTTCATCAAGGTATCTCAGGTGGCGTTGCAATCCTTCAATCCGCTTCTCTATTCGCTGCCTGAGTTCGCGATCGAGACTTGATGTCAGTGCCGCCGTGGCCGAATGCATTATCGGGCCTCGTCAGATTGCTGCTTGCTCTTCACGTCTGCCTCACTTCGAACCGCCAGGCTCAACACGATGGACGACCCCGTTGATTTCGAGAATCTTCTGAAGACGGGCTGATGCCCCCTCGGGAACCGCTATCCCGAGGAGTCGCTCGGCCCTGGTCATCGCGACGTATGCCACCCGTTTCCCTTCATTGTCATCCCGCTGCTCCCAACTTTCGAGTAGAGGTCCGATTCTGTCGCTTTTTGGAGGCAGGATCACCAAGACGGTGCTGCGCTCGCCTCCCTTTACCGCATGGATCGAGCTGGCAGTGGTGGACGAATATCCAGATGTTGGTCCACGACGCAGCCGGATTTCGCTGGTCGCTTTGGCGCTCGCAAGAGGAATAAGTTGCTTCGGCGAGGAGACCCAGGGGCGTCCCTCTGGCGGCCTGATACTCGCGAGCCCTTCACGAGCCGCCATTACGGCGACATTGAGCGTAATCACTTCCCGACCGTTGAGTGTGCGGAAGACGCTTTCTACAACGCCGAACGCAGCGCCTCGGAGCCATCGCCAAGAAATGTCCTGTTCAATGCACGCATCCCGAATCGCGCTGCTCTCACAATCGACGCTGAGACGGCGAAGTAGAATCTCTGCGACACCAGAAAGGCGCTTCTCGGCCTCTCGTCCGCTCACGGCGCCAGTCATGATCGAATGTGCTGCGCGCACAATGGCGACACCCCCTCCCCCGCCCGTGTCATTCAGATCTTCGAGCCCAGCGGATTTCAACGCTAGATTGGTGCTATGAGCGAGAATCAGGAGGCCTCCGGCCTCGAGGCCCGCGGCCCTCGTTGCCCGAATCATCACATCATGCGCGGCGGTAGCGGCGGCTCCACGATAAGGGATCACGATAACAGGAGCTTCATCGTTCGCTCGTTTACCAATTGCCTTCATCGGTTGATAGCGGGACCCACGCATAGAGTTCGCCACCCCGCAAATACCTGGCGTACTTCGCCAATTTCCCGTGAGCTCGAGCCGCGTCATTTTCTCCGTGAACTTCGCCAGGAGGTCGGGCCGCGCATCGCGGAATTCGTAAATGGCCTGCTCCGGGTCGGCGACAACAACGAGGCGAACGCCAGCTTCTGCCAGTGCCCCGAGGACATCGAGCTGGTGCTCGTCGCAATCCTGAGCCTCATCGACGATGATTTCTGCGAACCGAGCTGATAAACAGGCGATCAAGGCACTGCCAATTGCTGAAGACCTGAGGATCGTTCGCAGTTCGGTTCGGATATTGCTGCAGGTGAAATACCCTTTCTTGTTCAGGGCCGCCAGGTAGTTCGCCGCTCTACTTTCCCAGAGTGACACATTCCCCTCAACTTCCTTCCTGGCTGCGACCTCAGGTCCATGAAGCAGCTCTGGATTGAACTGTGGGCGGCGGTCTCGCAGAGGGAATGCATCGAGACTGACCCCCTGATGCCTGATTCCTGCGATCTTCACTCTCGCCCCGATGGCGGTCCACGAATCGAGAATCCGCGTCGGTGTCGCCGTATTCGCTTGATTCGCAGACTTGAAGATGAGACTGGCGAAGAAACCGTCGAGCGTACCGACATAATTGGGGAAGGAGAGGAGTCTCTGCATTCCCTCTTGGGCGCACCGTAGTCGGATCTCGGTCGTCGCACGTCGAGAAAACGAAAGGACTGCAATCCCGCGCCTCGAACTCAACATCGACGATCGCGCGAGGAATCGATCCACGACTGTCCGGGTCTTACCAGATCCGGGACAGGCACAGACGAAGAGATTCGACTTGCTGTGGTCGACTACCGCTTGTTGTTCAGTCGTTAGCGGTGTCACCGTCGTCACGCCCTCGAGATGTCACGGACGGCTTCCGCAAGGTAGAGAGGAACTTCAAAGTCGATCCCGCTGCTGATGCGGGCAGCGATTTCTTGAGAAAGTTCACCCTTCCGCGTGTCCATGGCGGCGAGAAGCTCCACGAACGCGCCACCTTGAGAAGCGGACGGAAGTGAGGCGACGTCTTTCTCCCACCGATCGACAGATTTCGGGTGCAAGGAGAGGAACACCTCACGTAACAATGGTCCGTTCATTGGGAGAAGAAGTTCAGCCTCGAGCGTGGGCTTCCCGACACGGACGAGAAGTTGCTCCTCAGCTCCGAGGTCCGTTGCGAGATTCTTCAACAAGGACTCGCGGTTGTAGGAGAGATGCGGATCTTCATCCGTAACAACGACCACACGCTCCGCAAGTCGCACGCCGTCGATCGCCGTGAGGAGTAACCGAATGTATGGCTGGAAGTCGACCCCACCGATCGGAAGGATTGCTGTTGCATCAAATCGCGATCGGGCCGCGCGAGCCTTACGATTCTCCTCATCGACTCTCGCCCGAGTTGATTTGTCGGCAGTCTCCTCGATTGTCGCTTCTTTCTCAAGTACGATCGTTCGTCCGAGGACTCGAAGCAGAATCGCCTCGGATATTCCCTCAACGAAACACACTCTTCTTCCGAAAAGCAGAGACGAGCGGGAAACGTCCAGATACCGATCTAATTTTTGGAGAATCTCTCCGGAAAGTGCCAGATTCTTGACGGGAATCGCGACGGCGCGAGAGGCCTTCCTCGATTCCGATCGAACTGGGAGTAGCTCTTCCGCCGATTGCTGCTCAGCTTGGGCCGACGGGGTCGATGATTCTCCGGAAAGAAGAGACTCAGCCGGCCGACTCTCGACGCGGGTCAAGACAACGACTTTCTCGATCGATGTCGCCGCTGTGATGTTCGGCGAATGCGTCGAAACAAGTACCTGAATGTGGCCGGCCGGTTTCGCAGGATCGACCGCCTTCAGGCGTGATGCCTTAGCTTCGGCTTCGAGGAATGCTAGAACGGTCAGCTGCAACTGCGGATGCAGGTGGGCTTCCGGTTCCTCAACCAACAAGATCGTGAGATCGGCGTCATTCGCCGAATCGAGTTCGGCTATCACCGTGGCCATGAAGAGAAGATTCGCGTAACCCAGGCCAGACTCGGCAAGTTCGGCAGGGTCGAATCCTGCACCGGCCAGCTTGAAGCGTAGATCGCGCGCGAGACGCTCGAGCCGAGCGGGAACGAATCCGAGATCAGCTTTCTGCGCGGATACTCCCTCGGTGAGTCGAGTCAAACCGGTCTGAATCGAAGCACTCGCGTTTGTGATCACGCTGTGCTCTTCAACCGTATCGAAGGCCTCTTTCGCCGCGGCTTCGAAACTCTGGACGTCCTCGGCGCCGGCCAGGTGCCGAAGAATCAGGGCAATCCGCTCCGACGAGCCGGACGAGAGGGCTCGAAGGGCATCGCGTAGCGCCGGGAGATGAACGTGGCGGATCAGATCGCGTGCTTCGGGCTCTGGCTCGCCTCCGTTCTCCACTCCGGCCCAGTAAGTGACCCGGCCACGGCGTTCGTTCTCCTTTGGAGGCGTGTAACTCAGACCGTAACGGACGACGTCACCGGTTGGATCGGCGAGCGCCGCGATGTTGAGCCCCCGCTGGATGCTGGTCAGGTTTTCGAATTCTCCTGATAGTACGAAGGACTTGGCGCCTTCGCCGCGCGTGATGTCCTCCGGGCGCGCCCATAGATCTCTTCTGTCGTCCAAGGGAGCAGTCAGGAGTCGAATCGCGTCCAGTACCGTCGTCTTTCCGCTGTTGTTTTCTCCTGCTAGGACCGTGAGATCAGGATCGAGATCCAAATCCATCAGTTCGCACGAACGGAAGTTTTCGAGGTGAATTCTTCGAAGGTTCATTTTCGATTCTCGGTCACGCCGACTTTGTCGGCTCTACACTCTCGGCCAACACATCATCCAACGATCTCGCCACGACATACTTCGCCGGTGCCTCTCGAACTCCAAGCGCCTGGAAGTGGGCCTTTCCGCACTCGATCTTCGCGTGCTCCTTCTCCCGCAGGTCGTCGGCGAATAGACCGCTCTTCGTTTCTACGACGAAGTAGAGCCGATCAGCGCCGTCCTTCTCGACCAGCAGCGCCCAGTCGGGGTTGTAGGCTCCGAGCGGGGTGGGGACGCTGAACCATCCGGGGAGTTTCGCGTAGACCTTGATGGCGAGATTGTTTTCGAGCTGATTGGCGAAGCTGGCTTCGGTGTCGGAGTCGTAAACGACCTGCTCGTAAACGGACTTTGCGGCCGACAGAAGGTTCCGAAGGTAGCCGGTCAGTTCCTTTTCCTCGAAAAGCTCCTGAGCGTAGAAATAGTCGTCGCCGAGGCGCTCGTACTTGATTCCGTCCACGATGGCGAGACGCTTGCAGCGGTTGATCGCTTCAGCGGCGAGTTCGATGAACTGCTGGGGGTTCTTCTTGAAGTCGTCGAGCCGATGGCTGCCAATGAGAATTCGATAAATGCTTCGGCGGGTGAGCTGGGTGCGATCCTGGAGGTCGGTGAGGAGATCCGGCAGTTCAAGGTCGGCCTCGTCGAGGACGACCGTCGAGGCTCCGGCGCGCTCCGTGGCTTCGACGCCAGCCTTGCCGATCGCGATGTCGGCCTTCCGCCATTGGAGCCGCGGCTTGAGAATGGCCGGAGCCTCGCGA
>Ga0315281_10012143_pt1 | contig 11756 bp, 10 predicted proteins | sample YL17G07_0_MG_FD_204540 | JGI IMG/M metagenome (GOLD analysis project Ga0315281, IMG submission 204540) | Sediment microbial communities from Yellowstone Lake, YNP, Wyoming, USA - YL17G07_0 | ecosystem: Environmental > Aquatic > Freshwater > Lake > Sediment | place: USA: Wyoming | collected... | reverse complement strand
GCCGGCCGCGTCGATCTGGGCCACGGCCACCTGGGTCGGATCCAGCCCCGAGGGTGACCGCACGAGCGCGGCCAGGAGCGCCGCCTCGGCGATGGTCAGTTGATCCTTGGGTGCCCGCGAGGTGAGGTCCTTGCCGAAGTACCGGCTGGCGGCGGCCCAGATGCCGTATGCGTTGTTCCCGTAGTAGATCTGGTTGAGGTACATCTCGAGCAGCTTCTGCTTACCCGCGATGCCCAGGTAGCGGTCACCCACCCGCAGGGCCAGGATCGCCTCCTTGATCTTGCGTTCCCAGCGACGCTCGTTGCTCAGCAGGGCACTGTCGAAAAGGCGGATGCGCACCAGCTGCTGGCAGATGGTCGATGCGCCGGACACCGTCCGTGACTCCGTGAAGTTCTGGAGCGCGGCGCGCAGGATGCCACGGAAATCGATGCAGGGATTCGTCCAGAAGGTCCGGTCCTCGGCGGCGACCTGGGCGTCGATCATCACCTTGGGGATATCGGAAAAGGCCATCACCCGGCGCTGCTCGGCGGCGAACGAGGCGAGCTCCACGCCGTCGGCCGAGAGCACGCGTGACGCCTCGGCCAGCTCGAAATGCTCGAGCCGGCCCGGATCGGGCAGCCCGGACGTATACGAGGCGAAGGTCAGCATGATGCCGGCGAAGAGCGCAATGGCGAGCGCTCCGAAGAGCCCCAGGATCGCGGCCGGCAGCGCCGCGAATCCATCCCGTCTGCGGGGAGAACCGGAATGGCGTCGGGGAGTGGCCGCTGCGCCACGCTGGCGGCCGGCGCGCGTCGGAGTGCGGCGCATCATCGAGGGGGGACTGTAGCACGGCCCTATACTCATGCGCCGATGGCAGGCCAGCTCCTTGACGACCTCCTGTGGCGGGGGCTCGTCGCCCACAGCACGGATCCGGAATCGCTTCGCGACGACCTGGAACGCGGCCCGCTGACCTTCTACTGTGGCTTCGATCCAACGGCTCCCAGCCTCCATTTCGGAAACCTGGTGCAGCTGATCGTCATGCGGCGGTTTCAGTTGGCCGGGCATCGCCCGATCGCGGTGGTGGGCGGCGCCACGGGGCTCGTCGGCGATCCGAGCGGGAGGACCGCCGAGCGCATCCTCAACGAGGCCGACCTCGTGGCCGAGTGGGTCGGGCGCATTCGCGCGCAGGTGGAGCGCTACCTGGACTTCGCGGGACCCGCCGCGGCGCGCGTCGTCAACAACCTGGACTGGACCTCGACCCTCTCCGCGCTCGACCTGCTGCGGGAGATCGGGAAGCACTTCAGCGTCAATCGGATGCTCGACAAGGAGTCGGTCAGCGTGCGGCTGGCGGGACCGGGGATCAGCTTCACCGAGTTCAGCTACCAGGTCCTGCAGGCCAACGACTACCTGCAGCTCTACCAGCGATATGGCTGCACCCTGCAGACCGGCGGCAGCGACCAGTGGGGCAACCTGACCGCCGGCGTGGACCTGATCCGGCGGGTGGCAGGGGTCGCGGTGCACGCCCTTGCCACGCCGTTGATCGCCAAGGCAGACGGCACGAAGTACGGCAAGACCGCCGGCGGGACGCTGTGGCTCGATCCCGCCCTCACCTCTCCGTATGCGTTCTACCAGTACTTCCTCAACACCGCTGACGCCGACGTGGAGGCGTTGCTGAAGGTGTTCAGCTTCCGCGCTCGAGACGAGATCAAGCGGCTGGCGGAAGAGACGGCACAACGCCCCGAGGGGCGCGCGGCGCAGCGAGCGTTGGCAGAGGAGCTCACCGCGCTCGTGCATGGCGCCGACGAAGCCAGCGCGGCGGTCACTGCGAGCCAGGCGCTCTTCGGCCAGGCAGACCTGCGCGGCCTGTCGGCGATGACGCTGGCTGCGGCGGCAGGGGAGCTGCCGCGGGCCACCGTCTCGGCCCCATTGCCTTCGCTGGTCGACCTCCTCGTGGCCACCGGGCTGGTCGACAGCCGCTCTGCCGGGCGCCGCGCCATCGCCGAGGGAGGCGTCTACCTGAACAACCTTCGCGCGACCGATCCCCAGGGCGCACCGGCCACTTCGGAGCTCCTGCAGGGACGCTGGCTGATCCTGCGCCGCGGCAAGCGGCAACTGGCCGCCGTGGAGGTTAGCGGGGGCTGACTCCCGAGGTGGTTGCCGGCTAGTGCTTCTCTCCGGCAGCGACCTTCGCCTGGTGTTCCGCGATCACCTTGTCGGCGACGGTATGCGGCACCTCGGCGTAGTGGTTCAACTTCCAGCTGAAACTGCCGCGTCCCTGGGTGATGCTGCGCAGCTCGGTCGCGTAGTGGAACATCTCACCCTGCGGGACCTGGGCGCGCAGATGCTGCATGCCGTCTGCCGAGTCCATGCCGAGGACGTGACCGCGCTTCCCGGTGATCTGTCCCATGACGTCGCCCATGTACTCGTCCGGCACCACCACTTCGACCTCGAGGATCGGCTCCAGCAGGACCGGACCGGCTTCGGGGAAGGCCCGCTTCAACGCCTGGCTGGCGGCCACCTTGAAGGCCATCTCGGAGGAGTCGACCGTGTGGTAACTGCCATCCACCAGCGTGGCGCGCATGTCGACCACCGGGTAGCCGGCGAGCACTCCTTCGCCCATCGCCTCGCGGAGCCCCTTCTCGACGGCCGGGATGTACTGCTTCGGAACAACCCCGCCAACGATCCGGTCCCCGAACTCGAAGCCGCTGCCCGACGCCAGCGGCTCGAACTCGATCACCACGTGGCCGAACTGGCCGTGGCCGCCGGTCTGGCGCTTGAAGCGGTTGTCGATCCTGGCCGGCTTGCGAATCGTCTCCCGATACGGGACGCGCGGGGTCCCGACCTTCACCGCGGCGCCGAACTTCCGCTTGAGGCGGTCGACCAGGACGTCGACATGCGCGTCGCCCATGGCGGTCAGGATGGTCTCGCCCGTGCCGTCTTCTCGGCGGACACGAGCACACGGCTCTTCCTCGAGCATGCGCTGCAGGGCCTGTCCGAGCTTGTCGAGGTCGGCCTTGCTCTCCGGCTCGATGCTGACCTGGAGCGACGGGGATGGGAACCGCAGCGGAGGCAGCGACACGCTCTGGCCCCGATCGCCGACCAGGGTGTCGCCGATCTGGGTGCTGGTCAGCTTGGCCACCGCCACGATGTCGCCGGGGCCGACCTGTGGCAGGTTGACCTGGTCCTTGCCCTGAAGCCCCAGGATATTGCCGATACGCTCCTCCTCCTTGTGCGTGGCATTCCAGAGATGCCCCTGGGAGCGCAAGGTGCCGGAGATCACCCGGAAGTAGGTGAGCCGGCCGACGAATGGGTCGGCCGTGGTCTTGAAGACCTGCGCCACGAACGGGCCGTCGGGATTTGGCTCGACCCGTTTGCCGTCGGTGGTGGTGCGCGCGCCGACCTCGGCGGCCGAGGGCACGTGCTTGGCGATCATTGCCAGCAGTTCGCGGACGCCGATGTTCTTGAGGGCGCTGCCCACGAAGACCGGGACCACGCTCCCTTCCCGCGTCCCCTTGTGCACGGCCGCCTCGATCTCGCCATCGGTGAACGGCACGCCGTCGAGGTATTTCGTCATCAGCTCGTCGCTCGCCTCGGCGGCGGCTTCGACCAGGGCCTCGCGCCGCGCCTCCTCGCCGGCGCGCATGTCATCGGGGATCGGCACCTCGCGGGGCTGCCCGGCCTCGTACACGTTGGCGTGCTGCTCGATGACGTCGATGTAGCCGCGGAACTTCTCGGCCGACCCGATCGGCAGGTAGACCGGGGCGATCTTCGGGCCAAAGCTGGCTTTCAGCGACTCGAGGGCGGCGTCGTAGTTGGCGTTCTCGCGGTCCATCTTGTTGATGAATACGAAGAGGGGGAGCTTCCGTTCCTGCGCCAGGTGCCAGACCAGCTCGGTCCCGACCTCGACGCCGGCCGAGGCATCGACGACCACCACCGCGGCGTCAACTGCTGCCAGTGCCTCGACCACGTCCGCCTGGAAGTCCGCGTAGCCGGGGGTATCGACGATGGTGATGCGCGCGCCGTCTGCCTCCACCGTGCCGATCGCCAGGTTGATGCTCTGTCGGCGCTTCTGCTCGTCCGGGTCGTGATCGAGGGTGCTGGTGCCGGCGTCGACGCTGCCGAGCCGCGCGATGGTGCCGGCATCGAACAACATCGCCTCTGCCAGGCTCGTCTTGCCGGCGCCGCCGTGCGAGATGAGGGCGACATTCCTGATCCGGTCCGGGGTGGTCGGCTTCATCGGTGCTCCTTGTGCAGCGCTGGGCGAGGACGCCGGGGCTCGGGCAGGGTGGGAAGGCAATTATAGGGACGAGCCGGTGATCGTCGGCGCGTTGCTACAATCGGCCCATGTCAGGTCACAGCAAGTGGTCGCAGATCAAGCGGCAGAAGGGCGTCAACGACGCCAAGCGCGGGGCGCGCTTCACCAAGCTGACGCGGGAGATCATCACCGCCGCCCGCCAGGGTGGGGGAGACGTGGACGGCAACTACCGGTTGCGCATGGCGGTCGACAGCGCCCGCGCCAACAGCATGCCGCTCGAGAACATCAAGCGTGCCGTCGAGCGGGCGACGGGGGCGAGTGCCGACGCCGAGCAATACGAAGAGATCACCTACGAGGGGATCGGCCCAGCCAACGTGGCGGTCATCGTGGCCGCCATGACCGACAACCGCAATCGCACTGCGTCGGACGTGCGTGCCATCTTCAACAAGGTTGGCGGCTCGCTCGCGCCGGTGGCCTGGCAGTTCGAGCACCGCGGGCTGATCAATGTCCCGCTCAATGGGCGAGACCCCGATGAGCTCACGCTGGCTGCCATCGATGCGGGAGCTGTCGACGTTGGCGCGCCGGATGGGGGTGCCTTGATCGTGGTGACCGAGCCAGGAGATCTCGAGCCGGTGCGATCCGCCCTGATCGCGGCCGGGTACACCGCGTCGTCGGCTGAGCTGTCGATGGAGCCGACCACCCGCGTCGACATCACCGACGAGAAGACGGCGCGCCAGGTGCTGCAGTTCGTCGAGCGGCTGGAAGATCTCGATGACGTGCAGAACGTCTATGCCAACTTCGACATTCCCGACAGCCTGCTGGAGCTGCTCGAAGCCTCGGTGGCCTGATCGAGCGCTACCATGCCGGGGTGATTGCGCTCGGCATCGATCCCGGCACCGCCATCTGCGGGTTCGGCCTGGTATCCCTGAGCGACGGCAATCTGCGGCTGGTCGACGCGGGGGTCATCCGGACGCAGCCGACCGAGACCGATGCGCACCGGCTCAATTCGCTCTACGTGGCGTTGACTGAACTGATGACCGTGCACCATCCGGATTGCGTCGGCGTCGAGCGGCTCTTCTTCCAGCGCAATGTGCAGACCGCCATGACCGTTGGCCAGGCTCGCGGCGTGGCGCTCCTCGTGGCTGCCCAGGCAGGCCTCGCCGTCGATGAGCCGACGCCGAACGAGGTGAAGCAGGCGGTGTGCGGCAACGGCGCGGCCGATAAGCGCCAGGTGGCGATCATGGTGAGCCGCCTGCTGGGCGTGGCCCTCGACGGTGTACCCGACGACGCCACGGATGCGCTGGCGGTCGCCATCGGCAGCGCATACCGCGCCGCCTCCACGGCGCGCGTGGGCCTTGCGCGATGATCGGCTCGCTGCGCGGGCCGGTCACCCACATCGGCCTGGACTCGGTCCTGATCGAGCTCGGCGGAGTCGGCTACCGGGTCATCGCGGGACCCGCGCTCATCGCCCGGCTTCGCGTTGGAGCGGAGGCGAAGGTGTGGATTCACCACCTGGTCCGAGAGGATCAGCAGGCGCTCTTCGGCTTCGGATCTCCGGAGGAGCTGGCCTTCTTCGAGCTTCTCATGACGGTGAGCGGCGTCGGCCCGCGGCTTGCGCTGGCGATCACCGCGGCGCATCCGGTGACGAAGCTGCAGCTTGCCATCGTGACCGATGACCTCGACCTGCTGACATCGGTGACCGGCGTTGGCCGCAAGACTGCGCAGCGAGTCGTGCTCGAGCTCAAGGAGAAGATCCACGCCGCAGGCATCGCCGGCGGGGGAGCGAGCGGCGATTCGGACGTGGTTGCGGCACTCGAGTCACTCGGCTACACCGCGTCGGAAGCCCGCCGCGCCGCGGGAGCGGTGGCAGGAAACGAAGGAGGCCTCGACCAGCGCATCAAGGCCGCTCTCCAGCATCTGGCGGGGTCGCGATGAGCCGTTTCGCCGAGCAGGCAACTATCCAACGGGTGTTGGGCGAGATGCGCACCTGGGCGGTGGTGGGTTGCTCGTCGAACCCCATGCGTCCGAGTCACGGCGTAGCGCGCACGCTCCTCCGCCAGGGCTACGAGGTGATCCCTGTCAATCCTCGCGAGACGGAGGTCCTCGGCCTGACCTGCTATCCCGACCTGGCGTCGGCCGCCCAGGCGGCTCGTGCCGCGGGCCGGCGGATCGAGGTGGTCGATATCTTCCGCCGCTCGGAGGAGGCGGGGATTCACGTCGACGAGGCGATCGCCATCGGTGCCAGGGCCGTCTGGATGCAGCTCGACGTGATCGATGAGGCGGCGGCGCAGCGGGCCGAAGCGGCCGGCCTGCTGGTGGTGATGGACCGCTGCCCCGCCATCGAGCTGCCGCGTCTCAGCCTCGGCTGACCGGGAACCTCGCGCAGGCGGTTAACCGCCGCGATGGATCGACAGACCGAACGGGGAGAGCAGCAGCGGCACGTGGCAGCTGCGATCCGCGTCGTCGACCCGAATGCCCACCGCCAGGTTCTCGAAGAAGTCCGTGTCACGGTCCAGCGCGGCCGCGTACGCGCCAAGGTCGAACACCAACTGGTACTCGCCCGCCACAAGCTCGTCCGCAAGAAGCGACCTGATCCAGCCGTCGGCATCAGTCTCGAGCTCCGCGATCAGCTCCGGCCGGCCGTCAGGTTCGAGCCGGAAGAGGGCCACCGGCAAGCGCGCTGCAGGGACGCCCAGCTCGAGGTCGAGGACGCGAGTTGAGAGGGTTGGACCGAGATCGGGCACTGCTACCTCCGAGCATGTCGAATCTGACGAACGGCGGCGGCGATCCCCACTGTAGCGCCCGCTCGGAGTCCGATGCGGCAGCGGCCGCGTCGGCGGCGTCCTGGAGCGGCTTGGCACACGCAGTGCAACCTCGACCTCGTCGTCGCCCCGTAGAATGGCCGGCGTGACCATCGAACGCATCACCACCGCGGAGGTCGCCGAGGACGAGCTGGCCCTCGAGACCACGGTGCGCCCCCGCCGCCTCGACGAGTTCGCCGGACAGGACCGCGTCAAGGAGAACCTGGCGATCCTGATCGACGCCGCACGGCATCGGGCCGAGCCTGTCGACCACATCCTCCTGTACGGCCCTCCCGGCCTTGGCAAGACGACGCTGGCGAACATCGTGGCCGCCGAGATGGGCGCTCAGATCCGGACCACCTCGGGTCCGGCAATCGAGCGCGCGGGCGACCTCGCCGCGGTGCTGACCGCGCTGGGCAAGGGGGACGTTCTTTTCATCGATGAGATCCACCGCCTCTCTCACGCCGTCGAGGAGATCCTCTACCCGGCGATGGAGGACTTCGCGCTGGACGTGGTGCTGGGCAAGGGTCCAGGGGCGCGGACCGTTCGGCTGCAGATCGAACAGATCACGGTCATCGGTGCGACAACCCGGGTCGGAAGCATCACCGGGCCGCTGCGCAATCGCTTTGGCGTGACCTATCGGCTGGACTACTACACGGGGGCCGATCTCGAACGCATCCTGCGTCGCAGCGCGAATATCCTCGGGGTAGCGTTGGATCCGGAGGCTGGGCCGATCGTGGCCGGTCGCAGCCGCGGCACACCGCGGATCGCGAATCGGCTCCTGAGGCGCGTCCGCGACTTCGCCCAGGTCCGTGGCCTCGGCGACGGGAGGGTCACGGCTGCGCTCGCGAATGACGCCCTCGACCTGCTCGAGATCGACCGTCTCGGCCTGGATGCGCTCGACCGACAGCTGCTGCGCGCGATGGCGGAGCATCACGGCGGCGGGCCGGTCGGCCTGCAGACGATGGCAGCCACCATCTCCGAACCGGTCGAGACCCTCGAGGACGTTATCGAGCCATACCTCATGCAGATCGGCCTGCTGGCGCGCACCTCCCGGGGGCGCCAGTTGACGCTCGGCGCGTGGGAGCACCTCGGCCTGACACCCCCCGCGCACGCCTCCGCGCAGGCCCAACCGGGGCTCTTCGACTAGGTTCGTTCGGCCCGCGAAAAACAGCGTCGCGGCCTCCAACCCCGGGAGTAGGATCGGCGCGGCTGCGTCCCGCTCGCTTGACGCGCGGACCGGCCCGCACGGATGGAGGGCAGGGATACCGTGGACGGCATTGCGTCCTACTTCAAGTTCACGGAACGGGCGACCACGTTCGGAACGGAGGTTCGTGCAGGCGTCACCACGTTCATGGTGATGGCCTACATCATCTTCCTGAACCCGGCCATTCTGTCGGCGGCGGGCCTCGACCCGGTCGCCGGGTCCGCTGCCACGGCATTGGTGGCCGGGATCATGACCATCGCCATGGGGGTCGTCGGCAACTACCCGCTGGCGCTGGCCGCCGGCCTGGGGATCAACGGCGTGGTCGCCTTCACCCTGGTGCTCGGCCAGGGTCTGAGCCTGCCGGGCGCCATGGGCGTGATCGTCATCGAGGGCGTGGCGGTGACCGTGCTGGTGCTGGTCGGCCTGCGCGAGGCGATCATGAACGCCGTACCGCTGGCGCTCAAGCGAGCGATCGGCGTTGGCATCGGCCTGTTCATCCTGTTCATCGGCTTCGTCAACGGCGGCGCGACCATGTCGCCGGCCGGTGGCGTGCCTCCGGTCGTGCCGGTCTTCCCGACAACGCCGGCGCAGTTCGTCTTCTGGGCGGGCCTCGCAATCACGGTCGCCCTGTGGGTCAGGAAGGTCCGCGGCGCGCTGATCATCAGCATCGCCGTGACGACGCTGATCGCCATCATCGCCAACCAGCTGAACGACGGCGCCGCCTTTCCGGCGGGGCAGGCCGTCCTTCCGGCCTTCTCCTCGCTGTTCACCACGCCGAACTTCAGCACTCTGGGCCACTTCGACCTGGGTAACTCCTTCAGCACGCTGGGCGTGACCGCGGCGATCCTGACGATCTTCGCGATCATGCTCACCGACTTCTTCGACACGATGGGGACGGTCACCGGCGTCGCTGCCGAGGCCGGACTGGCCAGGGAGGACGGTTCGGTGCCGGGCATCGGACGTGTCCTGCTGGTCGACTCCATTGCCGCCATCGCAGGTGGAGCGGCCGGCATCAGCTCGAACACCACCTACATCGAGAGCGCCGCGGGAGTCGCGGACGGCGGGCGCACCGGATTCACCTCGGTGGTGACCGGGCTTCTCTTCCTCGCGGCCATCATGCTCTCGCCGTTGGCCGGCATCGTGCCTGCGCAGGCCACCGCGCCGGCGCTGGTGCTGGTGGGGTACCTGATGTTCACCCTGATCAGCGACATCGACGTCCGGGACATGGAGGACGGGATTCCCGCCCTGCTGACCATGATGCTCATGCCGCTGACCTACGACATCACGGTGGGCATCGGCGCAGGCTTCATCAGCTGGACCCTGATCAAGGTCGTGAAGGGCAAGATGAGCGAAGTCCACCCGCTGATGTGGGTCGTCTCGGCCGCGTTCGGCCTCTTCTTCCTCAAGGACTGGATCGCCCCCTACCTGAGCTAGCGATTCGGCACCGATGGCGCCCGGCCGGGTTTCCCGGCCGGGCGCTACTCTTTCGGGCCCATGGCCAAGCAAGACGATTCGGTCCGCCTGCGGGTCGATGACTTCGACTATCCGCTGCCGAACGACGCAATTGCCCAGCTGCCGGTCGAACCGCGGGACGCGGCTCGCCTGTTGGTGCTCGACCGATCAGCGTCAACCCCGGGCCGGCCTGCGCTGTCGGAGCGAACTGTCGGGGGGCTCGGCGCACTGCTGCTTCCCGGAGACCTCCTCGTCGTCAATGACTCCCGGGTGATTCCGGCTCGCCTAACGGCAACCCGTCCCGGCGGCGGCCGCGCCGAGGCCCTGCTGTTGCGCGCGATCGACGACGGCAGCGGCCGCTGGGAGGCCCTCGTTCGCCCGTCGCGCCACATCCCGAGCGGTTCGTGGCTCGTGCTCGCCAACGGAGAGCGGATCGAGGTGGGGGAGCGTCTTGCCGCAGGCACCCGCGCCATTCGCTTCGAGCGGGATGTGAGTGATGTGCTGGCCGACGCCGGAGAGGTCCCGTTGCCTCCGTATATCCACGACAGCTCCGCGCCGGCCGAGCGTTACCAGACCGTCTACGCCCTGCCGCCAGGCTCGGCGGCCGCTCCCACGGCCGGGCTGCATTTCACGGCCGAGTTGCTGGCCTCCCTGCAGTCGGCAGGGGTGCTGCTCGCAAGCCTGACCCTGCATGTCGGGCTCGACACGTTTCGTCCCCTGGAGGGAGCATTCGTCGACCAGCATCGGATCCACCGCGAGTGGTATTCGCTTCCGGCGGTCACGGCGGCGGTGGTGGCGGAGACGCGACGGGCCGGCGGACGGGTGGTGGCGGTCGGCACCACCACGGTGCGGGTGCTGGAGACAGCCGCGCGCACGGGCCTGGCAAGCGGCTGGAGCGACCTGTACATCACCCCGCCCCACGCCTTCCGGGCAGTGGATGCCCTGATGACCAACTTCCACCTGCCCAAGAGCTCGCTGCTGCTGTTGGTCACAGCCTTCGTGCAGGCTGGCATGCGCAACGCAGGTCCCTTCCAGGCTCGCGACACGCTGCTTGCGGCCTATCGGACAGCGCTCGCGGATGGTTATCGGTTCTTCAGCTTCGGCGACGCCATGTTCATCACGTAGCCTTGCGGTCATGACCTCGCCCATGCTGTTTTCATCTCGGCCAACTGACACCGGCCGCGCGCGACTCGGCACCCTGACCACGCCGCACGGCGTGATCAACACGCCGCAGTTCATGCCGGTAGGGACCCAGGCCACGGTGAAGAGTCTGACCCCCACCGACCTGCGAACAGCGGGGGCGCAGGTCATCCTCGCCAACACCTACCACCTCTCCCTGCGGCCCGGTCATGAACGCATCGCGCGGCTCGGCGGCCTGCATCGATTCATGGGCTGGGATGGACCGATCCTCACCGACTCCGGCGGCTACCAGGTCTTCAGCCTTGGCCATCTGCGGCGCGTGGATGATGACGGCGTGACCTTCACCAGTCACCTGGACGGCTCGTCGCAGCGCCTGACCCCCGAACGCGCGATCGAAATCCAGGAAGCGCTGGGGAGTGATATCGCCATGGCCTTCGACCAGTTGGTGGATGCAGCCCTGCCGGCCGCGGAGGTCGAGGAGGCGATGGAGCGCACCCACCGCTGGGCGGAGCGCTGCCTGGCGGCCCGGTCCCGTCCCGACCAGGCGCTGTTCGGAATCGTGCAGGGCGGGATCGATGCGGAGCTCCGGCGGCGCAGTGTGACGGCCATCGCGGCAATGCCGTTCGACGGCATTGCCATCGGCGGCCTTTCGGTGGGGGAGAGCAAGACCGACATGGCCAGCATGCTCGACGTGGTGATCGAGGCGCTCCGCGCTGACCCGCGGGTCCGCTACCTGATGGGGGTCGGTTCGCCGCTCGACTTCTTCGCCGCCATAGAGCAGGGGATCGACCTGTTCGACTGCGTGCTGCCCACGCGCGTCGCACGCAACGGACAGCTCTGGACCAGCCTGGGGAAGCTCAACCTGCGCAATGCACGCTTCCTCGACGACCCCGGTCCGGCCGACCCCGCGTGCAGTTGCGAG
>Ga0315281_10012142_pt1 | contig 11756 bp, 8 predicted proteins | sample YL17G07_0_MG_FD_204540 | JGI IMG/M metagenome (GOLD analysis project Ga0315281, IMG submission 204540) | Sediment microbial communities from Yellowstone Lake, YNP, Wyoming, USA - YL17G07_0 | ecosystem: Environmental > Aquatic > Freshwater > Lake > Sediment | place: USA: Wyoming | collected... | reverse complement strand
TCAACGCGAGAATGTGCCGGGCAACCGCGATGGCCTTGACGCCAGCAATCGCCTCGATTCGCTGCGGCGCGTTCCAGTATGGAATTGTCCCGTCTGCGCGGGGCGCACTGATGGTCCCACCCGATCCCCACAAAGTTCCGTCCGCAAACAACGCCAGGTTTACTCCGCCATAGGTAGCGACCGCGGTAACGTTGGGAATCTGAAACAGCCTGATCGGACTCATGGTGCCGAAGACGGCATTGGTAACGTTGCCAGTGCCCCATACCGAACCGTCTCGGTTCAGGAACATCGAGTCCTGATCTCCGCTCGCAATCATCGGCGTGACCGCGCTTACGTGCAACGGGATCAGGAGCACGCCAAGCCAAATCCAGTATTTCCATTTTGACGTCATGGTGCCGCTACCGTTCCAAGCATCACCGGAACAATCGCCGTGAGACCGGTTTGACGCGCGTCCGGCAGGACCTGGCCAAGGACCCGAAATTACTTGTTCGCTTCCAAAAGGATGCCCCCATGCGATGCCCGCGCATTGATGGCCGTCAAACTTGTGCCCCGGAAGGCGAGGGGTAAGATGGGGATGATGCCGAGGAGCAGGCTTGAAGCAATTCAAACTTCCTGACGAACGCACGGGCCGCACCCGGTTCTTCCGCATCGCGTCGCTGGCCGCGCTTATCGCTGTGATTGCGGGGATCGGGTTTTTTGTCCTCAAGGGTGACCGCTCGAATGCCATCTTGCTGCTCTTCATAGCACCGGCCTTTGCGATCGCGTTCTCCTGGTGCTGGACCGGATCTCTGCTTGCGCCGTTCGAATGGGCGAAGCGTTACGTCCAGGGGGTAGAGGGAGACCACCGGCACGAGTGGTACTCGTTCAAGGGCCAGCGCGTGCGCGTCTTCCTCGACGAGAATCAGGAACCCTGGTTCGCGCTCAATGAAGTTGCGTACATCCTCGCCCTCGAAATAGATGAAAAAACATTCCGGCACTACGGGCCGCGCGAGTACGGGATCCCTGATTCAGCGTCCGAGAGCCATCTCTCGGAGAGCGGATTGCGGCGCCTGATCAAATACAGCGCTCACCCCGACGCGGGCGCACTGGGAATCTGGCTCGATCGCGAAGTACTGCGCGTGCTAGGGCGAAGAGCCGAAATCCGGGCAACGGATGGGTCGAAGCAGGAAAAGTAGATCGTCCCGGCGCCCCCGGAGTGCGCAAGGCTGACTTCATATTCGACGCTTGTCCTCCAGCCATGGCCAGTTCAGGTCAAAGCGGCGCCCATGCAGGAAATCGCTGATCCAGGTCCTCTGCACCCAGTAGTGAAAGCTCAGGAAGCCTGCGACGGCGGTAAAGCCGCATACAGCCAGGAATTTGATCCCGGCGGGAAGGTCGAACTGCACCAGCCACCAGCCCGCAAAGCAAACAAGCGGCAGGTGCACCAGGAAGACCCAGTACGACGACTGGGACACATACTGGATCCAGGGCGATTCGCGGTCAAAAAAACGCAGCGCGCTTCCAAGAAACAGATAGATCAGCGCCCATGTGCATAGCCCGTTCGCAAGCACCGCGCCAAGGTGTAGCGTGAAATCCGCGCCGCGGGCGGCGTTGTCGAGCTGGCTTGCGTACATCGAAAGAGGAAACAGAAGGAGCGCGAGCACCGTCCAGTAGGAAACGTTTCGCGCCAGCGCCGGCAGGAAATCGCGGTAGTGATGGAAGACGTAACCGATGACGAAGAACGACCCGTAATAGGCCAGCGACGGCAGGTGCGGCTTGAGGTGGATGAAGCCCTCGTGCACCTGGCCGCCGTGGAAGGGCCACAGCGTTGCCGCCGTGTACAGCGCAAACACGACGAGCAGGAACGGGGAGACCAGCCATCGCTTCAACCGGTCCTCGAACCCAAGGCTGCGCCTCACCAGAATCCGGCACAGCGGAATCAGCAGATAGAAGAAGCAGAGGTAATACAGGAACCACAAATGCCCGAAGCCCGGTTCGCCGGCTGGAACGCCCTTGGCCGCCATTTCCTGGCCAAGCGCCCTCAGGGCCTGGCGATCCGGAATGATGTCGTGCGTGCCGAATCGGGCGCTGAGCATGAAATCGAGCATGAACAGGCCGGTGACCGGCAGGATCGTCACGATGCCCGCGGCGAGCGGCGCAAGAACCCGGCTCGCCCGATTCCTGTAGGTGCCCCAGAGGCCGCGCTTTTCGATCAGCAGCGCTGTGAAGAAACCCGACAGGACAAAGAACGTCGGCATGCGAAAGCTGTGGATGAACGCGAAAACGAAGTCGAACACCTGCGCGTTGTTCCGGTCGGTAGGGATGGGCATCGTCGGCGGAGGCGTGGACATGTAGAGCATGGCCGTATGCAGAACGATACCCAGCAGCATCATCCCGCCACGCAAGGCATCCAGCCCGTAATACCTGCGATCGTCCACTGGTGTTGAGCCTTCTCCAGAACCACGGGTAGTTAGCCGAAGTCATGCCTCAGCAATCGTGATTCAGATCACGGTTCCAGACAATAGGTATAGCTACATCTCGACAATCGAGGACACTGACCTTTGGAGGACAAATCGGGGGAACTTTCAACTCGATACCAGCAAGAGCTGGAGTCTGCTTGCGTCCGCTCCTGATTGGCGGGCGGTATCTGATAGGAGGCAGTTGGCATGTTCGGATCATTATCGTGCCGGGTGGCACAGACCGCAATCCGGATCGCCTTTGCGATGTCAGTCCTGCTGTCTGCGCAGGCGCAGGCGCAGGCGCAGGCGCAAAGCATCGTCGGCACGTGGACCATGCAGGGCTCGGACTTTGTCTTGTTCTTGGATTCCAACGGGCGAGAAGTGTGGATCGGCACGAACATGGATTTCGGGTGTTCCGGCGTCAACAGCCAGAGCGGAAGTTATACGGCCTCTGCGGGTACGCTTACGCACCTCTATGACACCAAATACGGGTGTAACGGCATTCTTTACCCCCGAACCTCGAACACCGGCACGGCAACTTACGTCCTTTCCGGCGATACGCTCACGATCACGAAAACGAAAGCCAGTAGTGACGGAACCGTCGATACCTTTACTGTGACACGAGTTCCAGCACAGACCAGGAATGTCGTCGGCACTTGGAATGCGCAGGGCATGGACTGGGTCTGGAATTTTCAGACCGACGGGCAATTTGTCGTGACCGGTACCGGCGCCGCTCCACACTGTCAGAGCGCCAGCACGGCGCATGGAACCTACACTGCCTCGGCCGGCGTTCTGAGCTTTTCGATGGATAGCTGGACGTGCGATGGCACCAGTTTTGCCGGCGTGAATACCGGGCTCGGCAGATACGCCTTTACCGGAAATACGCTGACCGCCTATATCGAGAAAACGTCCGGAACGAACGTCGGGGACACCTTCGGCTTCATTCTGAACCTCCAGGGCGGAACGACCACGACGACGACGATCGCCCCCACCACACCGCTGCCGCCGCCGCCGGTTGTCCAATCCGTCTACACGGCGCCGAGCGGCCAGATGCCCGAGGCGGCGGTTGAAGTCACTGCCACCGGCACCTTCGGGAATGCCAGCTTGAGCGTCAGCCTGGACGTCGTGAAGGTATTGCAGGCGCTCCCTGCCGCGGGGTTTGCGGCCTCCACGTACAACGTCTATGTCGCCGCACTGGTGCCTGCGGCGGTGATCGGTGCCGCCAGTCCGGCGGTCTATGTCAAGTCCAGGGCGCTGGGCTGGAGCCCGCTGAAGTCTCCGCTCGCCGCCTATCTGGAAGATGTCACGCAGGGCGCAGCCGACAACAAGGTGCTGATCGAGATTCTGAGCAACAACGATATCAGTTCGCTGGTGGGCACAGAGATCTACATCGGCTACGGAACCTCCGAGGCAGAAATGGTCGCAGCAAATCGGTACCGGGGCATCTACAAGGCGCAGTAGTGGCGAACGACCGCTCCTGGCGTGCGCCGTGCAAGAGCGGAGCTTTCCTGTCGAACTCTGATGGCCACTGTTGCGCCAGAGCAGGTCCTTACTGGAGCGGCACTGCAAAGTTCGACGGCAGGCTCATGACTTGAAGCTGAACGTCAAGATAATAGTATTGAAGGTAGGCCAATATCAGGGCAAACAAGCCTATGGCCTGCCGTATGAGGGAACGCCTTGCGCGTGCACCGCTGGGACTTGGTTCCAGAGCCAGGAAACCAATATTGATTCGGTGAGCTGGTTTTCTTCGACCAGATTCATCTTGTGATCTACTTTTCTTGGCACGAACCGGGTGCTCGCTTACCTGTCGCGGACGTGGGATCGCGGCAGGCATTCGTTTAGCGACGTCCAGCAATTCCCCGATGTGGATGTTGAGCTCTTCACCCAATCTACCCGTCGGTTCCAGATGTTTCACTTCGGTGAGAACGGCATGCACGCGGCGGCAGTAGGCGCGCGCGTTCTCGATGCCGGCGTTTGCCTCGGTCCGGTCCCCGCCAACCTTGGCCGCGTTGCTTACTGCGTTGGCAAGTGCGGCCTCCGCCTTGTCGAGAGCGGCTCTAAGTTGTTCGAGCTTGGTCACGATCCATGCCGAGGTGCGAGTCCCGCGCCACAGAGGAATCTGACCGGCTATGGCTTAGGTGGCTGCGGGAAACATGACTTGACCCGCCGTGTCCGCCCCTGGAACGACCAGTGGTCGGCACGCGGAGCGACAGCGACAACAGTGGAGCAGGGGCCATCTGCCTGGCCGTTCCTCCTCCAGAAGGAAGCGCTCAGTCTGCGCCGATGATGGCCCTTGGTTGTGACCCATGTCACGCCCAAGCCCCACCGAACGGGTTCGCAGCCGATCCTTCCGCTTCGGGATCGGATAAGAGGAAAAGATAAGATCCTCTTAATGATCCTGTATCATTGCGGCTGTTCCTCGAAACCATGAGTCGTCGCCGAAGTGGAATCGCTGCCCCAGGATCTGTTTGCGCTCTGCCTGATCGTCTTCGTGCTCGGGCTCAAGCACGGTTTCGATGCCGACCATCTCGCGACCATCGACGGTCTGACGCGCTTTAACGCGCGCGCCAATCCGCGGCTGGCGCGTTTCTGCGGCGTGCTGTTCTCGCTCGGGCACGGTGCCGTGGTCATGGCTATCGCGCTCGCCGTCAGCGCACTCGCGCTGCATGCGCCGGCACCGCCCTGGCTGGAAGCGTTCGGCGCCTGGGTCTCGATCGCGTTTCTTGCGGCGCTGGGGTTTCTGAACATCCATGCAGTGCTGCGCGCGGACCCGACCCAGGTGGTGCGGCCGGTGGGACTCAAAGGGCGCCTGCTCGGCCGGCTGGCACGCGCCGCCAGTCCCGGCCTGGTGGCGCTGGTGGGCGCCCTGTTTGCGCTGTCGTTCGACACCGTCAGCCAGGCGGCTCTCTTTGCGTTGACGGCAACGCGATTCGGCGGCTGGCAGCACGCCCTGATGCTGGGTCTGCTGTTCATGCTGGGCATGCTCATCACCGACGGGGTCAACGGCTTGTGGATCTCGCGTCTGATCTGCCGCGCCGATCAGATCGCGTTGGTCGCATCGCGGGTGATGAGCCTTGTCGTCGGAGGGGTTAGCCTGCTGGTCGCCACCTTCGGCGTGATGAAGCTGGCCTTGCCCGTGGTCGACGCCTGGAGCGAAGGCAAGGAACTGGTTCTCGGGGCCGGCGTGGTGGTCGTGATTGCCGGAAGCTTCGTTCTTGCGGTGCGGCTGGCCGCACCGGCGATGGCGACCGCGACGGACTGACAGCGTCGGGAAGTCGGCCGCAGGGCGGCATTTCGATGCCGCCAATAGTGCTGCGCGGCGGCCGTTTTCAGCGCGTCTGCAGACTCATCCGCACGTCAGCCGAGCGATCCCAGAAGTTCGGCATCACGCTGTTGTGATATCCCGAGACGAACGGCGTCACCGCGCCGGTTGCCTCGTCGTACACATGCCGGCTTACCGCGCCGATGTTGGCGCCGTAGACGTGAATGCTGACCGACGGCGTGTCGGGGAGGGCGTTGGCGACGCGGTGAATGTCGCCGATCGTCGGCGACACCTTGTCCACCTCTCCCCGCTCGAGGCGGTGCTCGCCGGCGTGCCGCATGGGTTTGCCGGCTTCATGCGGCGCGTATTCACCGCAGATTTCAGCGCCGCGCAGTACGCCGACCAGGCCCCACACGGTGTGGTCGTGCACGGGCGTTGACTGGCCGGGCCCCCAGACGAAACTTACCACCGAGAACCGCTCGCGGGCATCGCAGTAGAGCAGGTACTGGCGGTAGGACTGCGCCGACTCGCACGCGAATTCTTCGGGGAGCCAGTTGTCGTGCGACACGAGTTCCGCCAGCAACCGGCCGCCCTCGTCGAGCATGCGGCGCTCGTTCGATCCAGCTGATTCGGCGAGCGTGCTGAGCCTGGCGATGAAGTCGCGAAAGCGCTGGTGGTTGTTCATCGGGCTAGAACGTGATCACCTGGCGCACCGCGCGGCCATCGGCGAGCGCGTCCATCGCCTCGTTGATCCTGTCCAGGGCCAGCGTTCCGCTGACCAGGCGCTCCACGGGCAGCCGCCCCTGGCGGTGCAGTCCGATGAAGGTCGGAATGTCGCGGCTCGGGATGCACGAACCGATGTAGCTGCCGCGGATGGTGCGCGCTTCGGCGACCAGGCGGGACAACGGAAAATGGAACTGCTTCCCCGGATCCGGGAGGCTCACCGTCACCGTGCTGCCGCCGCGGCGCGTCGATTCCAGCGCCTGCTCGAATCCTTCCACCGTTGCGCTCGCATCGAGTGCCGCATCGACGCCCTGCGGCAGCAACGCGCGGATCGCCTGCGCCGCGCCCTCTGCGGCGACGAAGTCGGTCGCACCGAGCGAAAGCGCGAGATCCTTTTTCGAAATATTGCCATCCACTGCGATGATGCGTACCGCGCCGGCGATGCGTGCGCCGAGTATCGCCGCGAGGCCTACGCCGCCGAGGCCGAACACCGCCACGGCGTCGCCCGGCTTGATGGCTGCGGAATAAAGCGCCGTGCCTGCGCCGCACATGACCGCGCAGCCGAACAGGCTCGCCTCGACGAATCCGAGTTCGGGAGGAATCTTCACCAGTGACTTTTCGGAGACCAGCGCATATTCGGCAAACGCGGACAGGCCCATGTGATGGTGCAGGGGCTGGCCCCCGAGGCTGAGCCGGGGTCCGCCGGTGATGAGGCGGCCCTCGCGGTTCGCCTGCGTGCCGCGCTCGCACAGGAAGGGTTTGCCCTCGACGCAGCGCGCGCAGGTGCCGCACTGGGTGAGGAATATGAGCGCGACCCGGTCGCCGCCGCTTACCGATGTGACACCCGGACCTGCTTCAGCCACAACGCCCGCAGCTTCGTGGCCGGGCACGATCGGCAGCGGCCAGCGACGGTCGCCGTTCACCACCGACAGATCGGAGTGGCAGATGCTCGCCGCCTTGACCTGCACCAGCGCCTCGCCCTCGGCGGGAGGGGGAAGTTCGACGGTCTCGATCGCGAGCGGCCGGCTGATCGCGTACGGGCGCTCAGCGCCCGCCGCGCGAAGGACGGCGGCTCGAAAGGTCCGGCTCACGGGGGATCAGCTCAGGTGGACGTACTCGTAGTCGACAGGAAGATTATTGATGCCGCGCTCCGGCGGCGCAACCCAGCTTGCCATCTTTCCCGGCGCGGTCACCTTCTGCATCAGGCTTTTCACGAATGCGCGGTCCGACGCGCTCGGAATCCAGCCGGGCAGTCCGCGATCGTATTCCTCGCGGCTGACGATGCGGCCGTCCAGAGCGGTCGGAACATTGGCCCAGGCGCCGATGGAGCGCCGGAATCGCGTCGAAGGCAGCGTCAGCTGGATGTCGTGGCCCGAGCGCTTCATCTGGATGTTCCAGCGCTTGAGTCCGATTTCGCAGTCCCTGACGTAGGCTGCGCGCGTGACTTCGTTCATCGCGCTGCGCATCGCCACTTTCTCCTCTTTCACGTGGTCGCCCTCGGGCACCGCGAGCGCATAGGTTCCCTCCAGCGCCAGGTGGTCCTGGTACTGCGACTCGTCCGGCCGGCCCTTGATGCCGTTGGCGAAGGAGTTGGCGGCATTCGAGGAGATCTCCGAGCCGAACAGGTCGAGCGACGAGGAGAACCAGAAGTTGAGGTAGCGCTGCAGCAGCGGCAGGTCCACCGCGCCATGGCGCCGGATCGCCTCAGGATTGTCCGTGCCCAGTTCCTTCATCACCTCCAGCGTGCGCCTGATCACGCGGCCGATGCCGGTCTCGCCAACGAACATGTGGTGCGCCTCCTCGGTGAGCATGAACCTGCAGGTGCGCGAGAGCGCATCGAACGAAGACTCGGCGAGGCTTTTCAACTGGAACTTGCCGTCGCGGTCGGTGAAATAGGTGAAACAGTAGAACGACAGCCAGTCCTCGATCGGCTCGTTGAAAGTGCCCAGGATGCGCGGCTTGTCGACGTCGCCCGAATGTCGCGCGAGCAGTTCTTCGGCTTCCTCGCGTCCGTCGCGGCCGAAGTAGGCGTGCAGCAGGTAGACCATCGCCCACAGGTGGCGGCCTTCCTCGACGTTCACCTGGAACAGGTTGCGCAGGTCGTACAGGGACGGACAGGTGTGGCCGAGCAGATGCTGCTGCTCGACGGAGGCGGGCTCGGTATCACCCTGGGTGACGATCAGGCGGCGGAACTGCGAGCGGAATTCCCCGGGTACCTGCTGCCATACCGGCTGGCCGTAGAAGTCGCCGAATCCGATGCTGCGGTTCGGGATCGCGTCCGCCAGGAAAATGCCCCATCGGTAATCGGGCATCCTGGTCGCGCCGTAGTGCGCCCAGCCCTGGGCGTCCACGCCGATCGCCGTGCGCAGGTAGACGTCGGCCGAGGCGAAGTCGTGCGGGCCCATCTCGCGCCACCAGTCGAGGAAATGGGGCTGCCAATGCTCGAGCGCGCGCTGCAGGGTCTTGTCGCCGGCTAGGTTGACGTTGTTCGGAATCCGCTCCGAGTAATCGATGGCCATGGTCGCTCCTGGTGGGTCGGTATTATTGTGTTGTGATCTGCGGCTAATACGTTTCGACGTGATACCGGCTCGTCCGCTTGAACTCCCCGAGGACCGTATTCCAGTCCATGCCGTGGGCGCGGCAGACCTCGGCGAAGGACTCGTTGACCCCGGCCTCCATGCCTTTGAGGCCGCAGATGTAGATGTAGAAGTTCTCGTTGCGCAGCATCGCCGCGACCTTTTCTGCGCGCTCGCGGATCACATTCTGCACGTAGCGCTTGGGCTCGCCCGGCACGCGCGAGAACGCGAGATTGATGTCGATGAAATCATTCGGCAGCTTCATCAGCGGCCCGAAATAGGGCAGTTCCGCGGGCGCGCGCGCGCCGAAGAACAGCGCCAGCTCGCCGCCTTCCTTCAATGCGATGCGGCGCCGGCGGCGCTCGGTCATGGCGCGCATGGGCGCGGAGCCGGTGCCGGTGCAGATCATCATGATCGAGGAGCCCGGGTGATTCGGCATCAGGAAGCTCGTGCCGTAGGGCCCCACGACCTGGACCTTGTCGCCTTTGCTGAGATCGCAGACGTAATTCGAGCACACGCCACGCACGGGGCGGCCCTCGTGGTCGGCCAGAACGCGCTTCACCGTCAGTGCGACGTTGTTGTAGCCCGGGCGCTCGCCATTGCGCGGGCTGGCCACCGAGTAGAGCCTCACGTGATGCGCTCGTCCGGATGAGTCCTGGCCGGGCGGGATGATGCCGAGGGACTGGCCTTCCAGCACCGGGAACGCCGTCTGGCCGAAATCGAGCACGATGTGATGGACGGCGGAAGACGCATCATCGGCAGTGAGCCGGTGGTTGCCGGTGACGGTCGCCGTCGCCGGCCTGGCCAGCGTAAACAGGCCCACGTAGGGATGGGCAGCGGACCACGGCGGCAAAGCCGGCCCGCCCTGGCCGGCCGTCGCGATGTCGGTGATGCGCGTGACCTCGTCCGGGATCTCCGGCGCCTGGGCATCGTCCGGCCCGGTTTCCTGCGGCAGAGCATCCCAGCCGAGCTGCTCGTCGATCGAATGCGGCGCGGACTTCGCCACGCGGCGGTAGCTGTCGATGGCGCCGGTCGGGCAGGGCGAAATGCAGGCCTTGCAGTTCTCGCACACCTCGAACCTGACCACGTAGTTGCGCGCATCGTGCGTGATCGCCTGTTTCGGGCAGGTCTCCTCGCAGGTATTGCAGCGGATGCAGATCTCTGGATCTATCAGGTGCTGGCGCACGAGTTCGGCGGGGGCGTTCATTTTGTCTCGGCCGGAATCAAGCAGCATGGCTGGTTTTGAATTTCATGATCTCGCGATTTTGCACGGTCGCAACTTCGCGACCGTGCAAAATCGCGAGACATATGTAAACCCAAATTCACGGCGGGGAACCCAATTCACGTCGCGTTCTATCGCTACTCGTGGCGCAAGTGCTTAACTGAACCGCACGTACTCGAAATTGACAGGCTGGTTGTTGATCCCGCGCGCCGGCGCGGCGATCCAGTTGGCGTATTTGCCGGGTTCGGTGACGCGCCCCATGAGCGAGCGCACGTACGCCTGGTCCTCCTCTATGGGGAGCCACTGCTGGCGCTGGTGCGTCCAAGCGGCTTCGGACAGGACCTGTCCCTCGGGGCTGACGTGGTGTTCGGTGAACACGCCGATGCGGCGGTTGAAACCCTTGTGCGGGAGCTTGAACCGGAACGGGATCCCCGCTTTCTCGGGGACCTTGTTCCAGCGCGACACGCCGGCTGCAACGTCCTTCACCCAGTCGTCGCGCAGGCGCTCGTTGAGCGCCGTCAGCGCCGAGACGGGCCTGGTGGCGATGATGTCGCCCACCACCTCCATCACCGGGTATTCGACGGTATCCAGCTTGTGGTCGTCGGCCAGTTTGGTTTCCTCGAAACGCCCTTTGAGGCCATTGGTATAGAAGGAGGCGGCATTCGAGGACACCTCGTTGCCGTACAGGTCGCTGGTGACGCTGAAGTGGAAGTTGAGGTATTTCTGGATCGTCGGCAGATCGATCACGCCCAGGGCGCGCAGCTTGGCCGGATCGTCGGTCTGGTGCTGGTTCATCATCTCGCAGGTGCGCTGGATGATGCGGGAGATGCCCGATTCGCCGACGAACAGGTGATGCGCTTCCTCGGTCAGCATGAAGCGGCAGGTGCGCGACAGCGGATCGAAGCCGGATTCGGCGAGCGCTGCGAGCTGGAACTTGCCGTCGCGGTCGGTAATGAACGTGAACATGAAAAACGACAGCCAGTCCGGCGTCTTCTCGTTGAACGCGGTCAGGATGCGCGGGTTGTCGCTGTCGCCGGAGCGGCGCTCGAGTAGCGCCTCGGCTTCCTCGCGCCCGTCGCGGCCGAAGTAGGCGTGCAGCAGGTAGACCATCGCCCACAGATGGCGGCCTTCCTCGACGTTGACCTGGAAGATGTTGCGCAGGTCAAACAGCGAGGGGCAGGTGAGGCCCAGGTGCCGCTGCTGCTCCACCGATGCCGGTTCGGTGTCGCCCTGCGTGACGATGATGCGCCGCAGCGTCGAGCGGTATTCGCCCGGGACCTCCTGCCAGGCGGCGTCGCCCTTGTGGGCGCCGAAATTCACCTGGCGGCCGGCCTCGGCCGGGGTGAGGAAAATGCCCCAGCGGTAGTCCGGCATGCGCACGTAGTCGTAATGCGCCCAGCCGTCCGGAGCGACGCTGACCGCGGTGCGCAGGTACACGTCGAGCGCCGTGGAATTCTCCGGCCCCATCTCTTTCCACCATTCCTGGAAGGCCGGCTGCCAGTGCTCCAGCGCGCGCTGCAAAGTCTTGTTGCTGG
>Ga0315281_10012140_pt1 | contig 11757 bp, 5 predicted proteins | sample YL17G07_0_MG_FD_204540 | JGI IMG/M metagenome (GOLD analysis project Ga0315281, IMG submission 204540) | Sediment microbial communities from Yellowstone Lake, YNP, Wyoming, USA - YL17G07_0 | ecosystem: Environmental > Aquatic > Freshwater > Lake > Sediment | place: USA: Wyoming | collected... | reverse complement strand
CTGGCAGGGGGTTGCGCTTGCCCTCGGCGCGGGTCTTCTGGGATTGATCTTGTTTGTGAAGAGTCGATCCTCCAAGTCTCGGGTCCTGAGAATAGTTGCGGCCAGCCTGCTGATCTGGGGCGTCCGTTTGAGCTGGCGGCAGGCGGATTTTCCCGCAGCTCTGCTCGGTGGGTGGCTCTTCGATCCTACGATCTACGCGTCGCCGTTTCTCTTTCGCTTCGCTTCATCCCTCGGCGAACTCCTGCTCTCATGCGTTGCATTGCTCTTGAACAGCGGCGTGATCTTTTGGGAAATCGTCCGAACGCCGACGAGCCGGAAGACGCTTGCTGAGCCTGTTTCCCTGGCGAAGAGGGTCTTTGCCTTCGCCCTCGCTTTCTTGCTGGCGTTTGCCCTGCAGTGGATTCTGCGCGCGTTTGGGGCCGCGATGCGGAGTTTCGTTTTTGATTCCACCTTGCGCTATCAAAATCCCGCAAGCCTCGTGCCCGGCGTTGCTGTGGTTGTGATGGTTTTCGATATCCTTCTCCTAACGCTCTCACTGCTTTGCGTCGTCGGTGCAATTCTGATGGTGATGGCCCGCTTGGTCTCTCCCTCCCTTCAGCCAAAAGCTGGTGAGCCTCTGGCTCAACCGAGAGCTCGGCGATCGATCTGGCTTCCTCTCATTCTGCTCATCTTGGTGATCCTCGCCAACGTGCTCTTCGTCGGCCTCGACCGGCTGCCGCAGGTGCCGATGTACTATCCGCTTCTCGTTTTCGTGATCTCGCTCCCCCTGCTGTTCTGGCTCGCTCCCGAAACGAGAGAAGACGATGTGTGGAAACGGCATCTCCTGCGCAAGATCCTCATCCTCGGGTGCAGCGCTTTTCTGTTGTCCATGGTCATTCTTGATGCGAAGCTGCACGAGAAGGAACGACAACGCGTCCAGGTGTTCGCTGACGAGCTCTTGCGACCCGTGGACAGCTGGTTGTCGTTTGTGGTGAGCGATGGCCTGCGCTCCTCCGTCGCGCAAGCGAGTGAAGAGCTTGGTGCGAGTGATGTCGATTCCGCAACGGTTGCCAACCTCGCGTTCACGTTGTGGGCCCAGACGTTGATGAGCAGGGAGGGGTACAACTCAGCCGTCTTTGTCTACGACCATCTCGGAAAAGAAGTCAGCAGGTTCTCGGTCGGGCTAACCTCCTATGAACAGGTGGAGGTGCTCTCGAAGGTTTTCGACACGGAGGAGGAGGTGCTGCAGGTCGTGGAACGGAAGGTGCCGAGTGGAACGATCAAGTACTATGGCGAGTGGGGGAGCGTGCTTGGCAATCAGGGCCGATTCGACGGCACGGTTGCAGTCCTGCTTTCAGCGAGCCAACAGACTCTGTTTCGAGCTGAGACCCCGGAGCCATTGCGGACGGGGCCACGAGAAGAACTTGAGGAAGGCTTCCGGGAGGTCTCAATCTCTGAATACCAGCGGGGAGGACTTGTTTCGACGACTGATCCGACGCTGTTTCGGGGCACGCGCCTCGCTCCGGCTATCGCTGCTGAGTTGGGTGCTTCGAAGGATCGGTTCATCTGGATCGAGCAGCATCTCGACGGAAGACCGTTCGACGTCCTCTACGCGAGGGATATGGCAAACCCCGACAGGATCCTCGCTCTGAGCATCGGGTCTCTGGATGTCCGCTGGCACCTCTTCAACCTTGTCAAGGCGCTGATGATCTATGCAGTGTTCTTCTGTCTGGTCGCGCTCGTGTACGTCGTTCGGTTTTTCATCAGAGAGCGGTCGCTCAAGCTGGGCTTTCGCGAAAAGCTCGTATCGTCATTCGCGTTGCTCTCCGTCGTTCCCCTCCTTGTGATGGCCTATTACAACCGGGAGCTGGCGATCGAGCGATTGAACGAAAACATCACGCGAAGGGTTTCGCAGGATTTGACTCTCCTCGATCAGCGGATCCTCAATACAGTCCTGGACGAGGAGGATTTCGCTTCCGGCATCAAGAACGACTACTGCGAAGTGGCTGCCGCGGACCTTGGGGTCGATTTCAGCGTCTACGCCGGCTCGAGGTTACAGGCAAGCAGCCGTCCGGAGCTCTACCGGGCCGCCATCTTGGACCGACGGCTGACGGGCATCGCGTACGTCAACACCGTCATTCTGGGCCGGACGTTCTTCAGCGACCTCGAAAGCATCGGGGAGGTCAGCTACATCGTAGGGTATCGACCGATCGTGCTGAGGGGAACGATCGTCGGTGTGCTCTCCGTGCCCGCTTTGTACCGGCAGCAGGAGATTGACCAAGAACTGGCGCAGCGAAACGCATTCATGCTCGGCGCGTACGCGTTCGTCGTCTTGATCATCATTGTGGTCGGTATCCTGCTGGCGAACCGTCTCTCCAAGCCGCTCCGAGACCTCTCGGAAGCCGCAACGTCCATTGGGAGAGGGAATCTTGACGTCCAGCTGAACGTGCGGTCGGCAGACGAGGTCGGGGAACTCATGAGGTCGTTCAACGAGATGACGAAGGAGTTGAAGGCGAGTCGAGAGAATGTCGCGCGCGCCGAACGCGAGCTTGCGTGGAAAGAGATGGCAAAGCAGGTTGCCCACGAGATCAAAAACCCGCTTACCCCGATCAAGCTCTCGATCCAGCATCTTCTCCAGGCATACAAGGATGGCGTCAAGGATTACGGCGCGATCCTGCAGCGGGTATCGGCAACCGTCATCGAGCAGATCGAAGTTCTGTCGCGCATCGCTTCAGAGTTTTCCAATTTTGCGCGCATGCCGGAGCGACGATTTGAGCGTGTGGATGTGAAACAACTGCTGCAGGAGACGGTGGCGTTATTCGGCGACGTTCGCGGTATTGAATTTCGCACGAAATTGTCGGATACTCCAGCCATTCTCGTTGCGGACAGGGATGAGCTGCGTCGGGTGTTTATCAACATCATCCGCAACAGCGTTCAGGCCATGGAGAAGGGAGGAATGATCTCGGTGGAGCTTGAGGTGCTGGACCGGCTATGCGCCATCGCGATCAGTGATACAGGAAGCGGCATCCCCGACGCGGTGCAGCCGAAGGTGTTCCAGCCGAATTTTTCGACCAAGACCGACGGGACGGGTCTGGGCTTGGCCATAGCCGTCAAAGTGATCGAGGACCTGAATGGGACTATTCATCTGCGCAGCACGGTTGGGAAAGGTACGACGATCGAGATGAGAATCCCGCTGAAACTTGGATAAGATGGCCTTTCCCCTCCTGATTGCTTCAGAGAAGCTCTCACGCATCAGGCAAATCCGGTTCGGCTTGAGCACCCGCAACGGTGGTGTCAGCCCGGAACCGTAAGGGATGAATACGAGTCTCCGGGTCGGCGATGAGGCCGAACATGTCCGCGCAAACCGGGAGAGGCTTCTGGGCTTGCAACCGACAGGGTAAATCTCGCCCTGGCAATCTCGGTCGCTGATTGTTATGAAGTCGGATCCGAGGTCGCCGAACGGTTCCCTGCCCCGTGCGTTGTGAAGCGGGCAGAGGCACAGCATCTAGACCTTAAAGAGGCGAACCTCCAGCAACTCCTCGGTGTTGGAGTGGAGAGGAAGAATGTCGAAGTCTCGCCGCATTGTACCATCTGTGAGCCTTATCTCTTTCATTCCTATAGAAGAGACAGAGAAAAGTCGGGACGCATGATGGCGGTCGTCAGTCTCATCAACTGAAGGGAGTCAGCACCTTATGTGCGGGATCGTCGGTTATATCGGAAAGAGGAATGCTTTGCCGGTCATCCTCTCCGGTCTCAAACGACTGGAGTACCGAGGCTATGACTCGGCGGGCGTCGCGCTGCTGCGGGAAGGTAAAATCGACGTGACGAAAACCGTCGGGAAGGTCTCTCAGCTCGAGCAGGCGCTCAGCTCGAACGTCTCTTCCGCGTCGATCGGGATGGGGCACACGCGGTGGGCAACCCACGGCGAGCCGAGCGTGCTGAACGCACATCCGCATCTGGACTGCGAAGGCAGGATCGCGGTGATTCATAATGGTGTCATTGAGAACTATGCCGTCTTGAAGAGAAAGCTTGTGCAGACCGGTCATCATTTCCGATCGGCGACGGACACCGAAGTGATCGCGCACCTGATCGAAGAGTTCAACCGGTGGGATAACGACATTGAAACTGCGCTCCGGCAAGCTCTCCTGCAGGTTCAGGGGACCTACGGGCTGGTCATCATGAGTGAAAGCGAGCCCGACCGGCTGATTGTTGCACGGCATGGGAGCCCGCTGGTGATCGGTTTGGGGGATGAGGAATATATCGTGGCGTCAGACGCTTCCGCATTGATCGAACACACGCGGAAGGTAGTCTATCTCGCGGATGGGGAGGTGGCCACTGTGACGCGTGACGGCGTGAGGACAAAGACGCTGGGGGACGTCGAAACCAAGAAGTTTGTTGAAGAGCTGACCTTCGATCTCGCGCAGATCGAAAGGGGTGGGCACGATCATTTCATGCTGAAGGAGATCTACGAGCAGCCTGAGACGATCAGAAACGCGATGCGGGGCCGCCTGCGGGTTGAGGAGGGGGAGGTGAAACTCGGCGGTCTGGAGCTTGTCTCGGAAAGGTTGTTGAAAGCCCGCCGTATCATCCTGATCGGTTGTGGCACGTCGTGGCACGCGGGACTCGTCGGCGAATATATGCTTGAACAGATTGCCAGGGTGCCGGTCGAGGTTGAATATGGTTCGGAATTTCGATACCGGAACCCCCTTGTGTCGAGTGAAGACGTCGTGTTCGCCATCAGCCAGAGCGGTGAGACTGCCGATACGCTCGCGGCGCTTCATGAGGCAAAGGCGAGGGGGGCAACGGTGCTCGGCATCGTCAACGTCGTTGGGAGCACCGTTGCGCGTGAGACGGACGGAGGAGTGTACGTCCACGCCGGTCCCGAGATCGGGGTGGCATCGACGAAGGCGTTCACCTCCCAGCTCACAGTCCTCGCCCTCATTTCACTGATGCTCGCCCGGGCACGCGGCATGTCGGCATCCGACGCGCGAGTGTTGACACGCGAGCTCGACAGCATCCCGACGAAGGTTGACTACGTCCTGAAGACCGTGGGGCGCGTCAGAGAAATTGCGGAGGAGTTCAAGGATGCCCGGAACGCTCTCTACCTCGGCCGGGGAGCAAATTTCCCGGTCGCCCTGGAAGGAGCGCTGAAACTCAAAGAGATCTCATACATTCACGCTGAGGGCTATCCGGCAGCCGAGATGAAGCATGGCCCGATTGCGCTGATCGACGAGAAGATGCCGGTCGTTTTCATCGCTCCGAAGGACGCAATCTACGACAAGGTGTTGAGCAACATGGAGGAGGTGCGCGCCAGAAGGGGAAAGATCATCGCGGTCGCCAATGAGGACGACAGGGAGATCGAGCACCTGGCCGAATTCGTCCTGCGCGTGCCTCGCACGTACGGATTCTTCGGCCCCATCATCAACATCATCCCGCTTCAGCTGTTGGCATACTATATCGCCGTCGCGCGGGGAGTGAACGTGGATCAACCTCGGAACCTGGCGAAGAGCGTGACCGTGGAGTAGCTTCCTTTGATTTTCCACGAAATCTTGCTATCTTTGACACCCGCAATGCGTATCTCTGGAGGAGTGGAATATGAAAGCTGAGCCGCGATTCAAGCCGACGGACTGGGCCCTGATCCTGGGTGCCTCCAGTGGCTTCGGTGGTGCCACCGCCGTCGAGCTCGCGAAGCACGGGATGAACATTTTCGGTGTTCACCTCGACCGGCAGGCAACGATGCCGGCAGTACAGCATATCATTCGGGAAATCAAGCACACCGGTGCCGAAGCAATCTTCTATAATATCAATGCCGCTGACGCTATCAAGAGGGATGAGGCGCTCGATGACATCCAGGAGCGTTTCTCCAAGGATTCGTCTCAGACCGTCAAGGTTCTTCTCCACTCCCTTGCATTCGGGACCCTGAAGCCTTTCATCGCGCAGAAGCCGGAAGAAATGATAACTCAGGCGCAGGTGGAAATGACGCTCGATGTTATGGCGCACAGCCTGGTGTACTGGGTTCAGGGGCTCGTCACGCGCAAGTTGATGAAAAAAGGCGGCCGTGTTTTTGGCATGACGAGCTCCGGCGGACACACGGTGATTCCATACTACGGTGCGGTGTCGGCAGCGAAGTCGACCCTGGAGTCCCATATTCGACAGCTCGCCATGGAGTTGGGCGCTATGGGGATCACCTGTAACGCGATCTTGGCGGGGGTGACGGATACGCCGGCGTTACGAAAGATACCGAAGAGTGACAAGATGGTGGAGGTGGCGCGCGCGAAGAACCCCTTCAACCGGCTCACGACACCGGAGGACGTCGCGAAGGCGATCGCGCTGCTGGCGGATGAGAACGCCTACTGGATCTCCGGGAATGTCATCGGCGTGGATGGTGGCGAAGACATCGTCAGCTACGTCGGCTAGAAGCACCTGCACATCTCACCGTAAGCCAATTCTTCCTACTGAGGATACCTATGTTCGACTTTGAGTTTACCGAAGAGCAGAAGATGCTCCGGGAGATGGTCCGGGATTTCACCAAGGCAGAGATCAAGCCCCTTGCACGACGGATCGATGACGAGGAGAGGATTCCGCCCGAGCTCATTCAGAAGATCAGAGATCTCGGTCTTCTCGGGGCTGCTTTTCCTGCGGAATACGGGGGAGGGGGCTTCGGCGAGGTCGGGTACTGCATCATTCAAGAGGAGGTTTCCAGGGGGTGCCTCTCGACGTCGACGTTTATCGGTGCTCATGAGTCGATCGGGGCCAATGCGATCTACATCGGCGGCTCGGACTACTTGAAGAAGAAGTACCTCGTCCCGCTCGCAGAAGGTAAGTTGATCGGAGCGTTCGCATTGACCGAAACGCTGGCAGGATCGGATTCCTTTAATCTCCGGACTCGAGCACACCTCGACGGGAACGAATGGGTGATTAACGGCGAGAAATTGTGGATAACGAACGGCCCCATCGCGGACGTCATTTCCGTCTTTGCACGAACGGAGAAAGGGATCTCCGGCTTCGTCGTCGAGACGAACCTGCCGGGCTTTTCCGCGGGGCCTCCCGAGAAGAAAATGGGGATTCGCGGAAGCGTCACAGCGCCGATCACATTTGACAATGTCAGAGTGCCTCGGGAGAATCTGATAGGGGGTGATGGGAGGGGGTTCCTCATCGCAATGAAAACGCTGGACGCCGGTCGGTTGGGGCTCGGCGCCGCGTGTGTCGGTGCATCAAAGGAACTGCTTGAGCTTTCGACGAGGTACGCGAAACAGCGAAAGCAGTTCGATGTCACGATCTCCCAGTTTGAAGCCATTCAATTCATGCTCGCAGAAATGGCCGCGATGATCTATGCAATGGAATCCATCGTGTATCGGACAGCTGCGGCGTACGACGCCGGTAAGTCGGTCTCGCGCCAGTCGGCAACGGTGAAGCTGCTCTGCTCGGAGTTTCTCGACAAAGTCGTGGACTATGCCGTCCAGATTCACGGAGGAATGGGCTACTCGCGCGAGATGCCGATCGAACGGTATTATCGCGATTCGCGAATCAATCGTATCTTCGAGGGCACCAACGAGATTCAGAAGATCGTTATCGCGCGAGACGTCATCAAGAGGAACGGCGTGCTGTAGTCAGACCGTCCTTGATTTTCCGGGGATCTTTTGGTAAAATAATATCAGGATCGCGAGTTTTGAACGGGCTTAGCTTCACTTCGTTCGCTAAGTCTGGAAATTTTCGGACAGGTAGCTCAGTCGGTAGAGCAATGGACTGAAAATCCATGTGTCGGCGGTTCGATTCCGTCCCTGTCCACCAAAAACGCCACTTTTTGACCTCGGTGTTAGCAATTGCTAACAGATTGCTAACACTTTTTTCTTTCTGGAGGTCATATGGCGTCTCTCTTCCGACGGTCGAACGGATACTACTACGTCCTCAAGACTGTCAACAACCGCCGCGTGTGGGAATCTACCGGAGCCCGCAACAAGGCCAAAGCTCTCAAGTATTTGATCCAAGGGCAGAAGCCCGCAGACCGCGGCGCCAGCCTCAAGCTCTCGCAGTTCCAGGATCAAGTCATTGCCTATGCCCGAACCAACGTGGCCCCCAGCACGGTCCTTCTGTACGGATACGCGTTGCGCGACCTCATTCGACTTGTGGGGGACAACTCTCTCACAGAGTACACCCCTCAGACGGTTGAGCAATTCAAGGTGGCAAGGCTGAGCGAAGTGTCTCCCGTCAAAGTGAACATCGACTTCAGAACCCTTCGCGCTGCGTTCAGTTTAGGGGTCAAATGGGGGATAATCCCGGACAATCCCTTCAAGAAATGTCGCCAACTTCGAATTCCGCCAACGCGGCCAGTGTATCTGACTCTGGAAGAATACCGCAAAGTCATATCGGTGATGGACAAAGACTGGTTCAAGGAGATCGTCCGATTTGCGGTGGCTACAATGATGAGGCTGGGAGAAATAGTAAACCTGAGGTGGGAGTCTGTTGACTTGGAGCGGCGTGTTATTTTCGTTGAGAATAACGCTGATTTTCGGACGAAGACTCGAAAATCACGAGTCCTCCCGATGGATGAATGGATTTATAATTTGTTGAAGGGCTTGAAGAGGAAATCGGAATTGGTATTTACATTCCCGGAGGGGAGGCATCTGAGGGTTGGCTACGTCTCAAGCAGATTCAAGAAGTACGTGCGAAAGGCTGAGATTAGACCTGATATACACTTTCATAGCCTCCGTCACACGGGCGCGACATGGCTTGTTCAGAGCGGGGTCCCGATTTATACGGTCCAGCACATACTGGGCCATTCAACAATCCAAATGACTCAGGTGTACTCGCATCTTGAGGCTGAAGATCTAAGGCATCCTTTGTCAAGAATATCGGAATTGCTCGATCAGGACCGCGGCCGCGGCAGCGAGTCACTTCCAGTTTGATATGACCTGAGGGTCTTGCACTCGTTGTGTTGGACATGGGACGCGATTGACGGTTGGATATGTCTCGAGTGAATTCAAGAAGTATGTACGGAAGGTTGGAATTAGACCTGACATTCATTTCCACAGCCTCAGGCACACGAGTGCGTCGTGGCTCGTCCAGAACGGAGTTCCGATCTATATGGTGCAGCTCATCCTTGGCCGCTCAACGATTCAAATCACACAAGCACCTTCTCACTTGCACGAAGAAGATCCGAGACCATCATTGGCGAGAATTTCACAAGCCCTGAGTGTATGAGATGAAGCCGTACAACATCTCTGATCAAGTGCGGAGTTCCATGGGCTTAAGAACAGATTTCCACGGATCTCATGACTACGCGCGCTGCTTTCCGTTTATCCGTGTTGCTTTTTTGCGAATTACTCAGCTATTTATGTCAAGTTGGCGATGGAAGAGTGGATTACGGCTCATAGAATGGCGGTCGGCGCACTTTGCCCGAGACGCTCCTGCGCTTGAGAGGCGAGACGACAACTGCAAACTTCTTGTGGAATTCGGAATACTTGAATGCTTTCGAAGGATTATTGCGAACGACTCTCCATCTAGTTCGAGTGTCATAGACCAATGGACACTTCGCAAAAACTGAATCACAGAATCAGTGTTGCGCGCTTGATTGATTTCGCAGCTGATGAGAGGGAGGGTCTCGTGATTATCTATCAAGGTGCGAGTGGTCATGTCTACCGCGAGCCGGCGTTCACGTTGTTGAAAGAAATCGGGATGCAACAATTAATCGTCCGTGATAAGAATCCTGACGATCCATATCCGAACAATGACCTGATGGGAGGCAGCTTCGAATATACCGTCAAGGATGGCTGTGAATATGACGTGCCCACAGTGTGCAAAGAAGCTGTCGAACTCTTTCTGTCCGTTTTTTATGGTGAGGTTCAAGAAGCAATTTCAAGATTCTATGGTGTCAAACGCTCGAGCGGCATGGGCTCGCAGAAGCGCGATCCCTACTCCGTGTTGGATCCTCGGATAGAGAGCATCCAGAGATATATTGATCTGCTAAATGATGAACTCAGGGAAATATCTTCCTCGTCTGATGAGAGATATGAGCCCCCACCTCGAGAATTGATGTGGGAGCAAGAAGGCCTTGGCTTGATGTACGAGGATGACAGACCTAGCCAGAGGGAAAATGCAGTAGATCAGCTGGAGTTTCAGAGAAAAGCTAGGCAGCACAACATGGCAAGCTTTGAAGCTGAGATCGCGAAAGCCAAGGAGGAGATGGGAGCCCTTGAGAGAACACGGGCCTCGTACAGATTGTTGGATCTTGACAGCCCGATTCGAAAGAGGTTCGCTCGTGGCGAATTACAGAAGACTTTGAGGCAAATCATCCACGAACAAGTCCCTCTGGAGGAAGCGAAGCCTGTGTCGGCTCCAAAGATCAGAAGAATTGCCAACATTCTGAGAGCGGACAATTGGGAAGTGTCGGATGAAGCAGTTCGTGTGACACTTCGAAAAATGGGATTCTACAGGGAGAGGAAGACAAAGGTGTGAGAGACGACTAGATTCTCGGAACGATTGGAACGTTCCGGGGTCATTTGGAGCGTATATTTGGGCCGTTGTTCCTAGTCGGAGCGACGGCCTTTTTGCTTCATTTGGATAGGATCACTGACCTTGGACAGACTAACGCCGTACCAGCAATTTGTGACGTGGGAACAATCCTCCCACGATTCAATCAATGTACGACGCATATATGTGGATTTGGCGGGCGACTTGGTGGCTGGGGTAATCTTGAGCCAGATCGTCTATTGGCATCTGCCGGATCGCTTCGGGAAGCAGCGCCTCAGAGTAGAGAAAAGCGGAAGAAAGTGGCTGGTCAAACGAAGAAAGGATTGGTGGGAGGAGTGCAGGGTGAGTCCCAAGCAGTTCGATCGTGCAATAGCGCGCCTCAAAGCCCGTGGCATCGTCACGCTGGGCAAATGGAAATTTAGAGGCTCGCCCACGACCTATATCTCATTGAATTGGCCCACCTTTCACGACCTCATATGTCTCGAAGAAGAAAAACGCCAAACGCGGAACCAAACCGTGGAGAAGAAATGATCGATTGGCTGCGAAAGGTGAAAATCCATTTCCACCTAAGGTGCAGTTTGATATCTCCCTTGGAGCGACTTCCTCTACAGAGACTAACTCAGAGATCACTCACAGATAGTAAGAAGACACTATAGGCGTTTTCCCCAAAAGGGATAAATCGCCGAGTGGATCAGCCTGCAACTCGTCGGTTACGCTCTCAAGAAAATATGCTATTGCGCAAGGATACTGATGGAACATCAAATCAACAGTGGCGAGCACCAAGAGTGGATATGCTTTGTTTCTTCTCATCACCGAAAGGTCAGAAGTGAGAGGCTCTCACCGTTGATCAACCTTCACCAAGCAGTCAAAGATCTTGAGCATATCGATGCCATTCATTGGAAGTGGCCAAGATGGTATATAGACAATCCTTTCACCAAAGAGAGATCCAATGTTTCCTCGAGAAGGCCATCGGACCCCGTCCGCGAAGCGTTGGTGAACACACCGTACGCGGGCAGGAGCGCGTTCGGCAAGGAGGCTGGAAGCCGATGTCGCCTCATTCTTGCGCCATCTCGATGAGCAAGAACTCTGGGCCTGCTGAGAGCTCCTCTATGAGATCCAGCCCGGCAAGGAGGTTTAAGATGCGCTTTTGGTGGGAAACAGGGCTTCTTGACGCTTTGGATTCGTGCCAGGGGATTGAAAACCCTACAAAATGGCGAAGACTTCCCTCAGAAATCGCTCGGATCATATTGAGAAAGGGCAAGGCATGAAATCAGACAGCTGCAAAAAAAGCTCGAAGATCACCGACGA
>Ga0315281_10012139_pt1 | contig 11757 bp, 9 predicted proteins | sample YL17G07_0_MG_FD_204540 | JGI IMG/M metagenome (GOLD analysis project Ga0315281, IMG submission 204540) | Sediment microbial communities from Yellowstone Lake, YNP, Wyoming, USA - YL17G07_0 | ecosystem: Environmental > Aquatic > Freshwater > Lake > Sediment | place: USA: Wyoming | collected... | reverse complement strand
AGTCCGGAACAGGTCATTCGCGAGCAAGGCTCGATCAATGCCATCCGTCTGCAGCTGATGAACGACCTTTACCGCCGGAATGAAGAAATGCTGTTCATGGAAGCGGCGGCCTATAGCCGTGACCTTGATCATCAAAAACCCCCTTCCGCCATCACCTCGGCGCCGATGAAATAGTTTAAAGCGTTATGGAAGATAAAAGCGGTTACTAATATACTGTAATTAAAGGTTTTTTTATCTTTTATGGTAATTTTTTCTCGACAGTCCCCAAGCCGGATGTTACGGTGAGCCCTGTTCAGTGACGTTGAAGGATTTCAGGCCTCTCCATGCAGCTTTCTTGGTCAAACCAGGCTGATATTGCAGCCGCTCTGCTGAAAAATTATCCGGAAGCGGATCGTTTATCCTTGAAGCATGACCAGCTTTTAAAACTTATTATCTCCCTGCCTGAATTCAAAGACACGTCCTCTCCGCCCCAGCCGGCCTGCCTCGATCATGTCCTGTGGACATGGATGCGGCTCGCCGATTCCGATTTTGAAAGAGCGGGGTGACAGCAGAGATGAACATGCCAAATGCCGGCCGCGGAAAAAACGATAAAGGCAATTCATTGCACTGGCATGTTTTGGGCGGCAATAATAAGCACCAGATTGGCGGCAATTGCGGTCTTTGCGTGTATAATTATACCGACAAGGATGGCACGCCCGGCCAAAAAGCGCTGTTATTTGATATCGGCGTGCTGGCGGGAGATCATCGCTCCCCGGAAGATCCGGCACTGGCCGATTCAGATACAGTCGTCCCCGACCTCGCCAAATTTCTATACAAAACCGACGACCCGGACCATACACCGGATATTCCCATCGATTCCATTTTTCTGACGCACAATCACGTCGATCACATGGGCGGCATTCCGCTGCTGGTTTTAATGGGGTATAAGCTCCCTAAAATCTACGCCACCCCCTATACTGCCGAACGCCTTAAACAGGAACTGAGCAATGCGGGGCTTGATCCTGCGGATTGGCCGGAGATTTATGCGATTGCCCCCGGCAAGGCGGTGACAGAAGGGCCGGTCAATGTTACCGCTTTCTGGGTCAGCCATTCAACGCCGCAATCCGCCGGTTTCTTTATCGAGACGCCGGAAGGCAACCTGCTCAACCCCGGTGACTTCAAATTGGACCAGTCCGTCTTATGGGGGCCCGCATTCAGTGAGGAGCAATTCCGCCACATCGTCTCGAAACCGGTAGACCTGCTGCTGCTCGACTCAACCGGATCTGACCGTGACATCGCGCCGGTAACGGAAAACGACGTACGCGAGACATTGCGTGAATTGATGGAAGAATATCCGAACAAACGCTTCGTCATCGCCGTAATGGGCGGCTACGAGGAAAACATCGCCTCTATCGCGATGGTGGCCGCTGAAAATAACCGGACGCTATGGGTTGCCGGCAGCGCGCATGAGCAGGCGCTATCCGCCTTGCAGGACACGGGGATGTCGCTCTCCGACCATATCGGCATGGAAGTGGACCTGCGCGTGCTCGGCCCCGGCAAGGCGGCGCGCGATCTGGCCGAGGCCAAGCCCAAGAATTCCGTTATCGTGGTGACTGGCGCGCAGGGGCATAATAATGCGGCGTTAACGCGCGCCGCCGATGGTCGTCATAACGCGCTTACGCTTAATCACAAAACTGACATTATTCTCTTTTGTGCGCCGTCAATTCCAGGGCAGGAGGCTTCCCGCGCCCGGCTGCTGGCGACACTGAGCAACAAGGGGTATACAGTTCTGACGCGTCAGGAGGCGGTGCTTTATTCTCATGCCCATGCACGGCTGCCGGAAATCATTGATTTTGTCAAAATGGCCGACCCGAAATGTATTTTGCCGATTCACGGCTCAAAGGAACTGAGGGACGGCTGCGCCGAAGCCATGAAAAAAATGGGTAAAAAAGTAGTGCAGTCGGATAACGGGGACGTGGTGCGGATCTCGCATGATGATGTCAAATCGATCGATCCGCCGACAAAAGACCGTCCGCCGCTGATCGGGCTCAAGACTTTGCAGGGCACAACATGGGACGACCGCTATTATTTAATGGTCAACGCGCCCCAGGAAAATGTTTCTGCCGCGCCAAAACCGGCAAACAACAACAAGAAACACCCCCCAAAAATTTTTAAAATCAACGGGAAATAACGGTACGGCTACATAAAATTGACCAGGGACATCTGGCTGACAATTTTTGTAACCTGATATGATGCCGTCAACTGGTTCTGCAGCGACTGCATGCTGATGATGGCGCTTTGCGGATCAACGCTTTCTATGCGGTCGATCTGCGTCAGAAGAAGATCGTTGTCGCTGAGATGGCTCTCTTTAACGCTTTTCACCAGGCTGAATTTACTGGCAAGCTGCTGGTTGGCGTCGTTCATTCCCTGAACGCCCCGGGTAAGCGCGTCAGTGGCATGGCTCAGGATGTCTTTGAATTCCGCCGCCGTTGGCACATCACCGGCGCCGGGATCCGGATTTTTAAGGTTCGCGAGAAAGGCAAAGGCGCGGATGATATCCCTGAATGCAGGCTGATCCGCCTTGACGGTATAGTCGATATCCAAACTCTGGCTGATCCGCGCCGTGACGGCGCCGGACTCCGCGAGCCCGGACGCCAAACCAAGATTGGTCGTCCCGAATCCGTCTGTGGCGCTGATCAGCGGAGCATTGCCGCCGCCGGCAAGCCAGGAATCAATTTTGTTTTTAAAATTGGAATTGAGGGTGTTGTCATCGACAAACGGCCGGGCTTCAACATCAGAACCTGCAAACAGGTAGCGTCCGTCAAGTTGCTGGTTGATCATATCCTCGGCGAACTTGAGATTTTGCTGCGCCAGCCGGTTGATAGACTGCATATTGCCTCCGTCGGCCAGATGGATGGCGCCGAGCAACTGGCTGCCCAGCTGTGAGATCTGTGTCATGAGCTTGCTCATCATCTCCATGCGTGGAGAAATGGTGTCAATATTATTAAGATATCCCTCCGTCATTGTTTGAGTGGTGTGAAGATGCTGCAAATTGATGGAATTGGTTCCAAAACCGCTGTAATTATCATATTTTTTCTGGGTTGTCACCTGACGCTGCAAATCGTCAAAAGAGGAGCGAAGATCGTTAAGGCGGTTAATCTGTGATGTAGACTGGGTCATGAAAGATACGTTGCTGCCAATGGTCATAAATTAACCCCTTCTGATGGTTTTACCGGATCGAATTAAGCAGTTCGTCAAAAAGCGTCTGTGTGGCGCTGATCATCTTGGCGGCAGCGCCATAAGCGGATTGAATTCTGATCAGATCGGCCATTTCCTGATCGATATTTACACCTGAGATATTTCCATTTCTGGCCTCAAGGGTTTGCAGGAAAGATATTTCCTGAGCCTGGCTATTCTTATTGATATTGTGCTCCTCACTCTGGGTGGAGATGATGATGCTGATATAGTCTTGCAATGTGCCGTTGGAGATAAGCCCTGTCGGGAGCGTGCCGTCTGGACCAAGATTATTCTGCCGGAAAGACGTTGGAGTCACATTCGAGGTTGTCATACCCATCGCGGCCAGCGGCGCCCCCGTTCCCTCCGTAATTTTTAAGTCTCCGCCATCTGTTGGCGTCAGAACCAGTTTGCCGTTTCCGTCAAGGGCCGCCGTCAATCCTGGAACCGCGTTCAGGGCGGCCAAAAGTTCGGTAGACGTGTCTGTCGGGCTGATGGAAACGGTGACCGGGGCGCGGGTGCCGACCTGTACCTGAAAATTCGGCCGGGGTTGGGAAGCGGTGCCGGTGCTGAATCCAAGCGCCGAAAGCCCAGCCGCATCAATCGCGCCTGCGGCGATATCAATGTCACTGGTGGAAGAAAGACGCATCTGGCCCAGGCTGTCGATGCTGGCGACCGTGTAGCCGAAAGCCGTGTTGATCGTATCGACAGCATCGGCGGCGGTATCGGCGCCAGCGATGCTGATCGTCCGGGGAAGGCCGCCAATCGTGAGGGTAAAATCTCCCGGCAGCTGCGGCCCCAGCACCGATACTGAACCAAGATCGGCATAAGCCGCGATATTCACCGTCCCCACGACAACACTCCGTGTCGCCAGCGGCACAAGGGCCGTTGTCGTGCCGGCGCTGAAGCCGAAGGAGGCCAGATTGACGCTGTCGTTCGCAAGGGTGATGGGGCCGTTGTAATTAAAAGCCAGCTTTCCCGACCCCTTGATGGTGGCGGCGGTAAACCCGTAGGCGGCATTTATTTTGCCGGTCAATGACTCCAGGTTGTCCGCTGCAACGACAGCGATGGTCTTTGTCGTGCTGCCCAGGGTGATCTCAAAAGAGCCCGGCAGCGTTGCCCCCGCCAGCGTGCTGAAATCGGCATATCCCGAAAGATCGACCGTGCCAATGCGCCCGGCCGTCAACGGGACGATCCCGCCGATGTTTTTTGTGCCCTGGGCTTTCTGGTATTGGTAAGGACCAAAAGTAAATTGCGCAATGCGCCGGATCACCTCGTTCGATCCGGAAAGCTCGGTATTGCCGGTGGTGCCGTTGCGAATCAGGGTTGGGTCGGTGACCACGGCGCTGTTGACCTGTATCAGGGACGAAAAGCCGACATATCCGTTCGGAGGGGAGGAATTGGGGTTGCCGGGCGGCACATTGCCGTCCAGGCCGGTAAAGAGTTTGAGCCCTTCATTTTGAAAGCGTTCGGCAAGCCTTTGGGAGAATTCATCCAGCTGTGCGCCATATTGAGGCAGGGTTTTATCCCGCAGCTCAAACAAAGTCCCCAGCTGCCCGCCCAGACCTGTCTGGGTGATATCCCTGCCGCTGGCGCTTTCAACCCTCAGGCCGTTTATGCCGCCGCCGGGGTAATAAGTGTTGGGTAAAATCGAGCTTCTCTGAAAAAAAAGCTTATGCGCCTCATTGTCGACCAGCACCTGTCCTTGTTTTGTAATAACAGTGATTGCTTTATCTGCATTGAATGTGGAGATATCGACATACTTGGCCACTGTTTTGATGGCGATGTCACGCTGATCTTCAAGATCGACCGTGCTTTGGCCGGCGCCGGACAGCTTGGAGATGGTGGCATTCAAGCTGGCAATGCCGTCCAGCGCCTGATTGACGGCGTTGATAGCGTTTAAAATATCGGATTCCGTATCGTTCCGCATGCCGGTGAGAAGCGCGGAGAAATCGTTTATCTTGCCGGCGGTCTGCATTGCTGTCGATACGACCTGGCCCAGAAGAAGCTGGTCATTCGGTGCGGAAGAAAGCTTGGTGAATGTATCCGCAAGGGTGGTAAGCTGGGATGAAAGAGATCTCCCGGAATCCGAAGACCCCTGAAAGTCCTGAATGCGGTCAAGGTACTTCAGGCGGATATTATAAGCTTCAGTAATACCGCTTTGCCTGTTCAGGTCCTTGATAAGAGAATAATCAACATTGCGGATGAGCGCCAACCCCCTGACACCCACGCCCTGCCCCGCGATCAGAAGGCTCTCTTGCGGCAATATTTTCCTGGTGTAGCCCGGTGTAGAGGCGTTAGAAATGTTCTTTGAGACAGAATCCAAAGCCTGCTGAGCCACCTTTAAGCCGGATATGGCAGAATTCAGGGCTATGGTCATTGTCTCAGATCTCCTGACTTCGTTCTTTGCCAATATCTGACAAAAAAACACTTTTCCTCTAATGTATAAAGCAAAGGCCATGCCAGGAAAGATTATGGTTACGAAAGGGTTTTTTCTTTTATGTAATTTTACGGGGCTTTGATTTAAAAAATATAGAATTTTTAAGCAGTTAACACGATAAGCACTGGACGTTACGCAGCAAATTAGTATCCTAAGAAGTTAAGTGCCGTTACTGAGTATCCTAATCGATTTTTAAGGGTTATCCGCATGGTCGATATTGATGACGAATCATCTGACAATAAAGGGGGTAAGGCCGCCCTTGCACCCCAGGTTGAAAGCCCGTTATCAAAACTGTTAAAGTCGGTATTTGCGGTTTTTGGCAGTGATAAAAAAATACCGACACCGGCCAAAGCTGCAAAAACTGCGGCGCCGCAGCCGGATCCGGCTCTCCCGAAAAACTCTCCGGCGCCAAAAACTCCCGCTCCTGTCATTGGGCCGCTCATGACAGTTATTGTCCGCAATGAATTTTACCGCGACGGTTTTCGCAACATGCTGCGGATTGCAATTGCCGAATCCATCATCATCGTGGCGCTGATTTTGACTTTTATTGTTTATATAAACGCCGCCAAGCCCCAGGACCACTATTTTGCCACGACGGCAGATGGGCGCATTATGCAGTTGGTGCCGCTGAACCTCCCGAACATGGGCACTTCTGCCCTGATGTCATGGGCCGCGCAATCCGCCACCGAAGTGATGACGTTCGGCTTCCATGACTATCAGCGGAGAATGCAGCAATCCTCGCGTCATTTTACACGCCACGGCTGGGAGAATTTTACCAATGCCCTGCAAAAATCACGTATCATCGAGTCTATTGAATCCACTCGCCAGGTTGTAACCGCGCAGCCGAGCGGCGCTCCTATTCTTATTCAGGAAGGCGTTTTCAACGGAAAATACCGCTGGGTGGTGGATTTGCCGCTCACCGTAACCTATCAGGCCGGCACCGCCAATCGTACGGACAATCTGATGGTCAGGCTGGTCATTGATCGTGTGCCATCACTGGAAAACCCGAACGGAGTGGGCATCGAGCAATGGATAGCAACACAACAGTAAAACAATCCGGCACAGACCAGAAATCTGCCGCTGTTTCGGAGAGCCAGAAACAGCTATGGGAGAAAAATATCTACTATCGCGACGGCTTCCGCAACGTGTTATGGATAGCAAACATTCAGATCGTGCTCATTCTACTGCTTGTTTTATCGTTTTCTTTTTATGTGAAGACTGCGAAAAAGCATGATGGCTTTTTCGCAGAGACCATTGAAGGAAGACAAATGCAGATGGAGGGTCTTGACCTTCCAAATATGGGGAAAATTGCCCTGACGAATTGGGTGGAACAGGCGGCAACACAGATTATGACATTTGGATTTAATGATATTGATCAACGCTTTGCTTTGTCGCGGCTGAATTTTTCCGAAGAAGGGTGGCAAAGCTTTCATAAGGCGATGTCTGAATCCGGGCTTATCGACAGTGTCGTCAAGACCCAGCAAATTGTTACCGCCGTACCGCAATCGCCGCCAGTTATCATCCAGGAGGGCTTGATCCGGGGGAAATACCGCTGGGTCTTTGAAATGCAAATGCTGGTCACCTTTCGTTCCGGAGGTGTAAAACAGGCCAGCACAAAAACCGTGAGGGTGGTGCTGGAGCAGGTTCCGACCAGAGACAACCCGAACGGGATAGGGATTGGCGAATGGTATATTTATTAAAAAACCGTGTGTTTTTTGTATAGTTACGGGTATAAATATTGAGTCAATCTTGGTGACAAAAACTCCTGAATGGAGACAGGGATGAAACGTCTGCTTTTGAATCTGTCCGTCATCGCGCTTGTGGGCGCCTGCGCTATTCCGGCGCTCGCCCAGAATACGGATGAATTCGACAGCGAATTCAAGGCATTCCAAAAAAAAGTCACGGCGGCAAAAGAAGGTGCGGCGCCGGAAAATACAGAAACATCTGCGGCGAAAACAGGGGAGGCCTCTGTCAATGCGTCCCCGTCATCCCCGGTTGAAAAAACTGAAGCAACGGCAAAGAAACCGGAAACGTCTTCAGATTCCGTTGTGAGTGAAAAAACAAAAATCAAAAAGCCGTCGAAAGAAATATCCGGCGGCAGCCCTTTGGGGCCGGCGGCAAATTTACCGGTGAACGGGCAGCTCCCTGCAACCGCCCGTGCGATGAGCGCTAAAACCCCCGAGGAAGCGCAGGCAGCCGCCGATGCCGAAATGGAGACGCAAAAGAAAAAAATAGACGAAGACACCTTTAATGATGCCCTGAAAGTTCTGCTGCCGCTGAAACCGGAGCAGATCCGCCGCGTGCTGGACAGTTTCAAAGACAGCCGTCAGGCGGCCGAAACGCCGATAGCTGTGCCAACCCCGAAAGTTCACGTCGAAACAATTTCCCTGGATCCCAGCCAGACGCCCCTGATCATCAAGACATCGCCGACACGCGTTACCACTTTAACTATCCTTGACGCGACTGGCGCCCCCTGGCCTATTCAGGATGTCAGCTGGGCTGGAAAATTTGATGTTATCGGGCCGGAAGAGGGCGGTCATGTGATCCGTATAACACCGGAAACAGCGCACGGGATGGGCAATATTTCTATCCGGCTGGTGGACCTTATCACGCCCATCACTTTTACGCTGCAAAGCGGACTTGATGAAGTTTACTACCGCTTTGATGCGCGCATTCCAAAGCAGGGCCCCTTGGCCAAAACCCCGCTGATTGCCAACGGCGGCCTGAAAGCGGCGGTTGGCGGCGATGAAAATCTCGTCCAGGTGCTGGACGGCACGCCGCCGGCCAGCGCTGAAAAAATGAAAGTCGAGGGCGTTGACGGCCGCACCAATGTCTGGCGCGTATCGGGGCGCATTTATCTGCGCACGCCGCTGACCCTTCTCTCCCCCTCCTGGGATTCAAGCGTGACTTCTGCCGATGGAATGAATGTTTATACACTGAATGACACGCCGGTAATCCTTCTCTCCGATGAAGGCAGGATGGTGCGCGCCCATATTGCTACCGATGAGGTAACTCCATGACCCATGACGATCTTGATATCGACATCGACACTCCGGACGAGCAGGAAGCCGAATCTTCGGCCAAGCCCTCCCTGAAGGAAGTATGGGAAAGTAATCCGATGCTGAAGGTTGCCGCCCTCGTTCTTGGTGCAGCCCTTCTCCTCGGCGTATATTTTATTTTCTTCACCGGAAAGGAGGAGGGCCCAAAATCCATGGTGCGCGTCTCCTCGGAAACAAAACAGGTTCCGGGACAGAGTGAACTGGATCCCGCTTACCGCAAGGCCCTGGAAGAGACGAACAAAAAAGCCGCCGAAGCCGCGGCACAAAGCGGGGGAAGCGCCCTCCCCACGCCTATTGGCACCACCAAGACGGCCGGGCTGGATATTCCGCCTGAAAAACCCGCGTCTGACCCTCTCGCTGAATGGCGCAAGGCAACCGAAACCCGGCGCATGAACCTTGAAAAAGAAGCGCCGCCGGAACAAGGGGGTACGCCGCCGCCGGAAGTTGTCCCGATGGCGCAGCCAATCCGCCCGCAAGCGGTGGTAAAACGCGACCCGGAAGCGGCCAAGCGTCTCGCCGAACAGATGCGGGTGATTATTGCGGCGCAGGTGCCGGCAAAGGCCAACCTCGCTGTCCTGACAAAGAAAGAGTCCCAGTATGTGGAACAAGGCAGGCTGACGGCGGAAGCAAAGGAAAAAGAAAAAACCGCCCTGCAAAACCAGGGGGGGATGGGCAGCGGCGGGACCTCCTGTAGCGGAGCATCCTGCGCCGGAACACAGGACGGCGGCAACATGGAGCCGGAAAAAATTATTGTCCCCGCCGGATCAATCGCCTATGCCCAGCTTTTGACCGAGTTAAACTCGGATATTTTGGGTCCGGCGCTGGTGCAAATACTGTCAGGGCCGTTTGCCGGTGGCCGGGCCATCGGCAAGGTTGAAGTTAAGGATGCGTATAATGAGTACATGGTGCTGACCTTCAGCACCATAGTCATGGATACCGTCAGCTATCAAATCAACGGCATTGCGATGGATGAAAAAACCACGCTGACCGGACAGGCGACCGATATAGACCACCACTATATGGCGCGGATCGTTTTGCCGGCAGCAGCCAAGTTTATCGAGGGGTATGGTTCAGCTATTGCCGAAACCGGCAGCACCGTATCGCAGACTCCGGGCGGCGGTCAGGCGACGTCGACACCGAAACCAAGCCCCAAGGAAAGTCTTTTCAAGGGTCTTGAAGAATCCACCAAAACGATCGGCGAAATGATTAGTAAAGGCGCCGAGCGGCCGGTGACTGTAAAAATCGCCAAAGGAACCACGATGGGGATCTTTTTCATTGATCAAGTGACAACAGGAGACGCAGGGAAATGAGCCAGTCCGATAATTTTGATACCGATATTGACGTTGATCGGGCGCCTGAACAGGAACCGGAACAACCCCAGGAAGAGATGCCGGAAGAAGAGCCGGAATCCGCGCCCAAAAAATTAAGCCGTGGCCTTATTTTAAAGGGCATCATCGCCTTGACGATCGCCGGCGGAGTGGGATTCTATTTTCTGAAGTCATCCGGTACGCCGTCTCCAACGAATGCGGGTTCCGCACCAGCACAACAGGAACAGGCCATGGCGCCCCCCCCTTCTGAACCGCTGCCCGTTGCAACGCCTGAAACCCAGACGGCGGATATCCCGGCGGCAACAGCAGAGATGCCTGCCGCGGCGCCGTCTGATGCATTGCCTGCAGCCATCAAAAAAACGCCTCCGGCGACCGGAGCGGCCAATGAAAATCCTCTGGATTGGGGCGCTCCAACTGCTCAGGATCAGACCTCAGCTTCAGCGCCGGCAGCAATGCCGGCCGCGACTTCCATGGAAATGCCGCCTGCCGCCGCTGCCTCAGTTGAAACTCCAAAGGTTGATAAGGCGGAAACTGCCAAAGCCGGTTCGGAAGAAGCGTCCGCAGCAAAGGAAAAAATTGATGCCTTGGAAAAACGGCTGGCCGCGCTGGAGGAAACAATATCATCCCTCCAGGACAAAGCCGTAACAAAGGCCGACTTTGAATCCTTGCAAATAACACTGGGCAAACTGCAGCAAGAGTCTGAAAAAAAGCAAACGGAAGAACAGGCGGTAAAGAAGGCTAAGGTTAAAAAAACCAAAACAGCAGCCGACCGCCATAAAGCCCGTCCTTCTGCGGCTCCGGTCATAAACTGGACACTGAAATCAGCCAAGCCGGGGATGGCCTGGGTCGCTGAAAGCGGCTCCAATGAACTGCGTACAGTCTCTATCGGAGAGACCCTTCCCGGCATCGGTAAAATTACAGAGATCGCAAAGGATTCTGCCGGTCGCTGGGTCGTTACCGGCAGCACAGGAAGAATCAGTCAGTAGTTAAGAACGGTTAAAACTCATTACAGATTCTCAAATCTTTGACCTGATTTATCTATAATTTTCTCTATTCCTCATAAAGCGATGTTGATAAATTTATGTAATGTTTATCAATCGGATAAAGAAATATTTGTAACTTTATTTCGGCCCTGCATTTGCCTGCCCACCAAAAAAATGCTCTAATGAAGGTATGTGCATAGAGATGGAAAAGGGGGAATAGATCTATGGCTATTCGTCATTTAAAGAAGGTAATTGGCCTTGCCCTTGTTGTCCTGCTGACGATGGCCTCCCAGGCAGAGGCCGCGGGGTCGACGCTGGGTACCGCTATCAGCACCAACCTCCTCCCTTCTTTAACAAATATCCCTTTCGTTTTATCCATGGTGGCCTATCTGTCGGGGCTGTATTTTGCCATCGTCGGCGTTTTCAAATTTAAAGATCATGTCGACAACCCCACCCAGAACCCGCTCAGCGCCGGCGTGAAAAGATTCCTCGCCGGCGGGATGATGCTGAGCGGTCCCGCCATGTATGATGCCCTTCATGGCTCTCTGTTTGGCAGCGGGGGAACCGAGCTTTCCGCCGGCAGCCGCCACAGCATGCCCGGCGGCACCGGGATGGATCATATGATTGTTAAATTCGTGTCCGATATCTACGGGCCGGTATCGACGCTGCTGACAGCTTTTACCTATATTGCGGCAATTGTTCTGTTGCTGGTGGGTATTTCCCGCCTGACTAAA
>Ga0315281_10012138_pt1 | contig 11757 bp, 23 predicted proteins | sample YL17G07_0_MG_FD_204540 | JGI IMG/M metagenome (GOLD analysis project Ga0315281, IMG submission 204540) | Sediment microbial communities from Yellowstone Lake, YNP, Wyoming, USA - YL17G07_0 | ecosystem: Environmental > Aquatic > Freshwater > Lake > Sediment | place: USA: Wyoming | collected... | reverse complement strand
CCGCAGCAGGGTCTCGCCGGTGACGCCCGAGCCCTTCGCCGCCTTCTCGTACGTGTTGCGGAACTGCTTCTCGAGCAGGCCGTAGAAGCGGCGCGCCTTCTGCTTCTCGCGCAGCTGCAACAGGTACTCGCTCTGCTTGATGCGGCCGCGACCGTGCTCGCCCGGCGGGTAGCTCCGGCGCTCGATCGCGCACTTCTCCGTCAGGCAGCGCTCGCCCTTGAGGAAGAGCTTCATGCCCTCCCGCCGGCAGATGCGGCACTTGGGTCCCAGGTCTCTTGCCACTAGACGCGCCTCCGCTTGCGCTGCCGGACGCCGTTGTGGGCCTGCGGCGTCACGTCCTTGACGCCGAGGATCTCGAGACCGGCCGCCTGCAGCGAGCGGATCGCCGTCTCGCGGCCCGAGCCCGGGCCCTTGACGAAGACTTCGACCTTCTGGAGGCCGTGCTCCATGCCCTTGCGGGCGCAGGAGTCGGCGGTGACCTGCGCGGCGAACGGCGTCGACTTGCGCGAGCCCTTGAAGCCCGCGGAGCCGGCCGACTCCCACGCGATCACGTTGCCCTCCTTGTCGGTCAGGGCGACGATCGTGTTGTTGAACGACGTCTTGATGTGGGCCTGGCCGATCGCGATGTTCTTCTTGACGCGGCGGCGCGCGCGGCCCCTGGCCGCAGGCTTGCGGGGAGGTGCCACTACTTGCCCTTCTTCCCGCGACCGACGGTCTTCTTCGGGCCCTTGCGCGTGCGAGCGTTCGTCTTCGTCCGCTGTCCGTTCACCGGCAGGCCGCGCCGGTGACGGACGCCGCGGTAGCAGCCGATCTCGGACAGGCGCTTGATCGCCTGCGAGCGCTCACGGCGCAGGTCGCCCTCGACCTGGAGCGTGTCGATGTAGGTGCGGAGCTTCGTGACCTCGTCGTCGGTGAGGTCGCGGATCTTCGTGTCTTGCGAGAGGCCGAGCGCTGCGCAGATCTCGCGCGCCTTCGGCTGGCCGATGCCGTAGATATAGGTGAGGCCGATCTCCAGACGCTTCTGGTTCGGCAGATTGACTCCCGCGATGCGTGCCAACTCAGTGAGCCTCCTGGTGACGGTTTCGCGTCTCCGGCGTGCGAGTCGCAAGCAGTGCGAGGACGCAGGCCGCGTTCGGGCGCGCAAGCCCGGACGCGGCTGAGGACGAAGCAATGCGCCGCGAATCGCGCGGCGGAGACGCACTAACTGTTGCCGGGAGGCTCACTCAACCCTGCCTTTGCTTGTGCCGGGGATTCGTGCAGATGACCATGGTGCGCCCGTGCCGCTTGATCACTCGGCAGCGCTCACACATGGGCTTGACGGATGGGCGGACTTTCATGAGTTCCTCAGCGGAGTCGGAAGGTGATGCGGCCGCGCGTGAGGTCGTAGGGCGAGAGCTCCACCTTGACGCGATCGCCGGGGAGGATGCGGATGTAGTGCTTGCGCATCTTCCCGGAGATCGTGGCGAGCACGCTGTGCCCGCCGTCGAGCTGCACCCTGAACATCGTGGAGGGCAGCGCCTCGACGACCTCTCCTTCGACCTCGATCTTCTCTTCCTTGACCGACACCTTTCCTCGCGCAAAAAACCGCGCCTACCGCACGCGGGTGAGTGGACGGAATCCACAGCACAGCCCGGCTGCGCCGCGGCCCGTCATGCTAGCAAACTCGCGGCTTCGCGTTCCTCGGCAAGCGTCAGGATCCGCGGCCCGTCCTGGGTGACCGCGACGGTGTGCTCGAAGTGGCACGCGAGCGAGCGGTCGGTCGTCGAGATCGACCAGTCGTCGTCGTGGACGTAGACCTCGGGCCCGCCGGCGGTGATCATCGGCTCGATCGCGATCGTCATCCCCTCCGAGAGCAGCGGGCCTCGCCCGGCCTCGCCGAAGTTGGGGATGTGCGGGTCCTCGTGGTAGGAGCGGCCGACGCCGTGCCCGACGAGGCTCCGGACGACCGAGAAGCCGGCGGCCTCGACGACCGCCTGCACCGCGTGCGAGATGTCGCCGACGCGGTTGCCGAGGACGGCCTGCGCGATGCCCGCGGCGAGCGCCTCCCGGCCGACGTCGAGCAGCCGCTGCACGTCGGGGTCGAGCTCGCCGACGCCGAAGGTGAACGCGCTGTCGGCGATGTAGCCGTCGAGCGTGACGCCGACGTCGACCGAGACCACGTCGCCCTCGCAAACGCGGTATGCGCCGGGGATCCCGTGCACGACCATCTCGTTCGGCGAGATGCAGATCGCGGCCGGATAGCCGCGGTAGCCCTTCGAGGTGGGAACGCCGCCGCCCGCGAGGATGAACTCGTCGGCGATCGCGTCGAGCTCGGCCGTCGTCACTCCGGGGCGCAGGTGCTCCCCGACGTGGCGGATCGTCCCGGCGACGAGCCGGCCTGTGCGAGCCATCTTCTCGATCTCGGCTGCGGACTTGCGGACGATCACCGGTGCGCCTCAACCTGCTCGAGCGTGTCCTGGATCGCCGCGAAGACCTCGTCCACGGTGCGGTCGGCCTTGAGGCCGACGAGCGTGCCGTGGGCCCGGTAGTGCTCGACGACCGGCACCGTCTCGCGCGCGTAGACCTCGAGCCGCGCCGCGATCACCTCGGGCGTGTCGTCGCTGCGGCCCTCCTCGCGCGCGCGACCGAGCATCCGCTCGACGCAGATCTCGACGGGGATCAGAAGCTCGAGCACGACGTCGAGGCCGCGCCCGATCTCGGAGAGCATCGCGTCGAGCGCCTCGGCCTGCGCCATCGTGCGCGGGAAGCCGTCGAGGATGAACCCGTCGCGCGCGTCGCCGGCCTGCAGCCGGTCGCGCATGAGCCCGATCGTCAGCTCGTCGGGCACGAGCTGCCCCGACTCGAGGATCGGCTTCACCTGCCGCCCGAGCGGCGTGCCGGCGGCGACCGCGGCGCGGAACATGTCGCCCGTCGCGACGTGCGCGAGCCCGTACTCGGCCGCGATGCGCTTGGCCTGCGTGCCCTTGCCGGAGCCCTGCGGACCGAGGATCAGGATGTCCACCGCGGCCGGGCCTCCTACTTCAGGAAGCCTTCGTAGGAGCGCATCATCATCTGCGACTCCATCTGGCGCATCGTGTCCAGGGCGACGCCGACGGCGATCAGCACCGAGGTGCCGCCGAGGGCACGCGCGTTCGCCTGCGAGAAGCCGCCGTAGCGGATGAAGACCGACGGCAGCGTCGCGACGATCGCGAGGTACATCGCGCCGGGCAGCGTCAGCCGCGTCAGCACGCGGTCGAGGTACTGCGCCGTCGGCGGGCCGGGCCGGATGCCGGGGATGTAGCCGCCGTACTTGCGCAGGTTGTCGGCCTGGTCGACCGGGTTGAACTGGACCGCGGTGTAGAAGTACGTGAAGACGACGATCAGGACGCCCTGCATCAGCATGTAGCCGAGGCCGCTCGGGGTGAAGTGCTTGTTGACGAAGCCCTGCGTCTGCGGGAAGTACTGCCCGATCGTCGGCGGGAACGCCATCACGGCGGCGGCGAAGATGATCGGGATGACGCCGGCCATGTTGACGCGCAGCGGCATGTAGGTCGAGCCGCCCGTCGTCATCCGCCGGCCGACCATCCGCTTCGCGTACTGGATCGGGATCTTCCGCTGGCCCTCCTGGATGAAGACGATCGCCACGATGATCGTGATGGCGATCAGCGGGAAGAAGAGCTTCTCCATCGGGCCGCCGTTCCACCACGCGGAGATGCCCAGGGGAGCGCCCGTCAGGATCGACGCGAAGATCAGGAGCGAGATGCCGTTGCCGATGCCGCGCTTCGTGATCAGCTCGCCGAGCCACATCAGCACGGTCGTGCCGGCGGTCAGCGTGATCACGATCAGCGTCATCCGGCCCGCGTTCGCCTGCAGCGCGCCCTGGCGCTGGAACAGGATCGCGTAGCCGAAGGACTGCGTCGCGGCGAGGACGACCGTCAGGTAGCGCGTGTACTGGTTGATCTTCGCGTAGCCGGACTCGCCCTCGCGCTGCAGCTCGCCGAGGCGCGGGATGACGACCGTCATCAGCTGCAGGATGATCGACGCCGTGACGTACGGCATGATCCCGAGCGCGAAGATCGAGAACTTCGAGAGCGCGCCGCCCGAGAAGATGTTGAGCAGGCCGAGCACGGTGCCGCCCTTGCCCTTGAAGTAGCCCTCGATCGTCGCGGCGTCGACGCCCGGCGCCGGCATCCACGAGCCGAGCCGGTAGATCGCGAGGACGAGCGCCGTAAAGAGGACGCGCCGCCGCAGCTCGGGCACGCGCCACGCGTTCGCGAGCCAGCTGAACAACGCTAGCTCTCCTCGGCCTCGGCCGGAGCCTCAGCGACGTCGGCCTCGGCGACCTCGGCCTCCTCGACCTCGGCCTCCTCCGCCTCGGGCTCAGCGGCGGCGGCGGGCTTCGCCTTGTGCTTCTTGACCTTCTTCGCGACGGGCTCGCCGCGCAGCCAGACGATCGTGCCGCCTGCGGCCTCGATCTTCTCGCGCGCCGTCTTCGAGAAACGGTGCGCCGAGACGACGAGCTTCTTCGTCAGCGCGCCGTCACCGAGGATCTTGACGTCCGTCTTCGTGTTCTTCAGCAGCCCGGCGGTGACGAGCGTGTCCGGCGTCACCTCGGCTCCGGCCTCGAAGCGCTCCTCGAGCGTCGCCACGTTCACCGGCTGCGAGTACGTCCTGAACGGCCCGACCGCCCGCGCGTCGGCGGACGTGTTGCCGCGCAGCTTCGGGAACCGCATGTCGATCGGCATCTGGCCGCCCTCGAAGCCCGCAGGCATCTTGTGCGACCCGGCGCGGGACTTCTGGCCCTTGTTGCCGCGGCCGGCGGTGCGGCCCTTGCCCGAGCCGAGCCCGCGCCCGACGCGCTTGCGATCCTTTTGCGGCTGCGCGGGCTTCAGGTTCGAGAGGTCGTGCCGCTCGGTCACTGCGATTCCTTCCCATCGACGCGGACGAGGTGGGCGACGAGGCGGAGCGTGCCCTCGAGCGCCGGCGTCCGCTTCTGCTCGACGGTCTTGCCGATACGGCCGAGGCCGAGCGAGCGCAGCGCGCCGTGGTGGCGCTTGCTCTGCCCGATCGCGCTCCGCACCTGGGTGATCCTCACCGTCGTCACGACGCAGCGGCCTCCCTGGCCGCCTTGGCGGCGGCGATGGCCGCGGCGCTCAGCGGCAGCACCTCGGAGACCGTCTTGCCGCGCGCGCGGGCGACGTCCTCGGGGCGGCGCAGGTGGCGCAGCCCGTCCACCGTCGCGCGCGCCATGTTGATCGGGTTCGTCGTGCCGAGCGACTTCGCCAGCACGTCGCGGATCCCGGCCAGCTCGAGCACGGCACGCACGCCGCCGCCGGCGATGACGCCGGTGCCCTCGCTCGCGGGGCGCAGGAAGACCCGTGCGGCGTCGAACTTGCCGAGGATCTCGTGCGTGATCGTCGTGCGGTGCTTCGGCACGGTGAAGAGGTTCTTCTTCGCATCGTCCACGGCCTTGGAGATGGCGAGCGGCACCTCGCGCGCCTTGCCGTAGCCGACGCCGACGCGGTCGACCTCGTCGCCGATCACCACGAGCGCCGTGAACGAGAACCGCCGGCCGCCCTTGACCACCTTGGCGACGCGGTTGATCTCGATCACGCGCTCCTTGAGCTCTCTCGTCTCTGCAGTCTCGAATGCCACTAGAACGTCAAGCCTCCCTCGCGCGCGCCCTCGGCGAGCGCCTTCACGCGTCCGTGGTAGAGGTAGCCGCCGCGGTCGAAGACGACCGTCTCGATGCCGGCTTTCTTCGCGGCGGCGGCGAGTGCCTTGCCGACCTCGGCCGCCTGCTCGCTCTTCGTGCCCTTGAACCCCTTCTTGAGCCCCAGCCAGCTCGCCGCGGCGAGCGTCCGGCCGGTCTCGTCGTCCACGAGCTGGGCGAAGATGCCCTTGTTCGAGCGGAAGACCGAGAGGCGCGGCCGCTCGGCCGTGCCGGCGATCTTGCCGCGCACCCGGCGGTGCCGGCGCTCGCGCGCCTGCCGCGTCGTGAGCGTGCTCATGCCCGCTTCCCAACCTTCCTGCGCACGTGCTCGTCGCGGTAGCGGATGCCCTTGCCCTTGTACGGCTCGGGCGGGCGCACCTTGCGCACCTCGGCGGCCGTCTGGCCGACCTGCTGCTTGTCGATGCCCTTGACGACGACGACCGTGGGCTGGGGCACTTCGAAGACGATCCCGGGCCGCGGCGTCAGCAGCTTCGGGTGCGAGTAGCCGACGAGCAGCTCGAGGTCTTCGCCCTTCAGCGAGGCGCGATAGCCGACGCCCTGGATCTCGAGCGTCTTCTCGTAGCCCTTCGTGACGCCCTCGACCATGTTCGCGATCAGCGTCCGCGTCAGCCCGTGCAGCGAGCGGTCCTCGCCGCGGTCGGTCGGGCGCGTGACGACGATCTCGCCCTCGCCCTGCGCGATCTGCATCCGCAGCGGCACCTGCTGCTCGAGCTCGCCGAGCGGCCCGCGCACGTTGACGCGGCCGGGCGCGAGCTCGACGCTGACGCCGGCGGGGATCTCGATGGGCTTACGGCCGATCCGCGACATGCCCGCCTACCAGACGAAGGCGATCACTTCGCCGCCGACGCCGCGCTCGGCGGCCTGGCGGCCCGTGACCAGGCCGGTCGAGGTGGACAGGATGGACGTGCCGAGCCCGCCGAGGACGCGCGGCAGGCGGTCCTTGCGCGCGTAGACGCGGCGGCCCGGCTTCGAGACGCGCTTGAGGCCGGTGATGATGCGCTCGCGGCTGCGGCCGTACTTCAGCTCGATGACGAGGGTGTCGAAGGGTGTGCCCTTCACGACCCGGAAATCCTTGATGTAGCCCTCGTCCTTGAGGATGCGGGCGATCTCCACCTTGATCCGCGAGGTGGGCATCTGAGCGGTGTCGTGCATCGCCTTGTTGGCGTTGCGGATCCGCGTGAGCATGTCGGCGATGGGGTCGGTAAGCACGGGTGTCCTCCTACCAGCTGCTCTTCGTCATGCCCGGGATCGAGCCGTTGTGCGCGAGGTCGCGCAGACAGATGCGGCAGAGACCGAACTTGCGGAAGACCGCGCGCGGACGGCCGCAGCGGTTACAGCGCGTGTAGTTCCGCACCTTGAACTTCGACCCACGAGCGTGCTTGACGACGAGCGACTTCTTGGCCATTCCCTAGCTTTCCCTTCTCTCCGTTGCGAACGGCAGGCCGAGCGCGCGCAGGAGCGCGTGCGCCTGCTCGTCCGTCGTCGCCGTGGTCGTGATCGTGACGTCGAGGCCCCGGATCGCCGACACGCTGTCGTAGTCGATCTCGGGGAAGATGACCTGCTCGCGGACCCCCAGCGAGAAGTTGCCGCGGCCGTCGAACGACCCGGGGTTGAGTCCGCGGAAGTCGCGGATCCGGGGCAGCGCGACCGAGACGAGCCGGTCGAGGAACTCCCACATGCGCGCGCCGCGCAGCGTCACGCGCGCGCCGACCGACATGCCCTCGCGCAGCTTGAAGCTCGCGATCGACTTGGTGGCCTTGCGCACCTGGGCGCGCTGGCCGGCGATCGTCGTCAACTCGTCCATCGCGGCGTCGAGCACCTTCGCGTCGGTCTTCGCCTCGCCGACGCCCATGTTCAGCGTGATCTTCTGGATGCGCGGCACCTGCATGATCGAGTCGAGGCCGAGCTCCTCCTTGAGCTGCGGGCGCAGGCCCTCGTAGGTCGCCTTCAGGCGCGGCGCGTAGCCATTGTCGGCGGTCTTCTTCGCGGTCTTGGCGGCCATCAGCTGTCGATCTCCTGGCCGCAGCCGTCGCGACGGCAGACGCGGACGCGCACCGTCTCGCCCTTGATCTCCTTGACCGTCGTGCCGACGCGGGTCGGCAGCTTGCAGGTCGGGCAGACGACCATGACGTTCGCCACCGGCACCGGCGACGCCTTCTCGATGATCCCGCCCGGCGTGATCTGCGTGCCGCCCATGCGCGAGGCGTCGCGGATCGGCCGCGGCCGCGTGTGCCGCTTGACGACGTTGAGGTTCTCGACGATCACGCGGCGCTCCTTCGGGCGCGCCTCGAGGACGCGGCCCTGCTTGCCGCGGTCCTTGCCGGACAGGATCTGCACGAGATCCCCCTTCTTGACTTTCATCGTCTGCGCCATTTCCTAGAGCACCTCGGGTGCAAGGCTCACGATCTTCATGAAGTTCTTCTCGCGCAGCTCGCGGGCGACCGGCCCGAAGATGCGCGTCCCGCGCGGGTTGTTCTGGTTGTCGATGAGGACGGCCGCGTTCTCGTCGAACGCGATCGTCGTGCCGTCGTCGCGACCGAAGGGCTTCTTCGTCCGGACGACGACCGCCTTGACGACTTCGCCCTTCTTGACCGTGCCCTGCGGGGTCGCGGCCTTCACTGTACCGACGATGATGTCGCCGACGCGCGCGTAGCGGCGCCTCGAGCCGCCCAGCACGCGGATGCAGAGGATCTCGCGGGCGCCGGTGTTGTCGGCAACCCTCAGGCGGGATTCCTGCTGGATCACTTGGCCGCCTCCACTATCTCCGCGAGCCGCCAGCGCTTCTGCTTCGAGAGCGGGCGGGTCTCGACGATCCGGACGACGTCGCCGACCTTCGCCTGGTTGCCCTCGTCGTGCGCGTGGAACTTCGCCGAGCGGCGAACGACCTTCTTGTACTTCGGGTGGGCCTTGATCGTGTCCACCTTGACGACGATCGTCTTGTCCATCGCGTCGGAGACGACGATGCCGCGCCGCTCCTGGCGGCGGCCGCGCTCGCCCTCGGGCTTCTCGAGGCGGACGATCGGCTTGCGCTCTGCCGGCTGTGTGCGCGTCGACTTGGAGTGCTTGTGGCGAAGCGCGCGCGGCAGCCGCTTGCCCTTCGGCTTCGGGCCGGAGGGCTGCTGGGCCGGCGCTACGGCAGGCTCGGCGGCAGGCTCGGCGGCAGGCTCGGCGGTCGCTTCGGCGGCGGGCTCCTCGACGGCAGCCTCGGGCTCGGCCTGCGCTTCGGCCACCGGCTCCTCGACGGCAGCCTCGGGCTCGGCGGGGGCTTCGGCCACCGGCTCCTCGACCACCGCGGGCTCCTCGACGGCAGCCTCGGGCTCGGCAGGGGCTTCGGCCACCGGCTCCTCGACCACCGCGGGCTCCTCCGCCACGGGCTCGGCCACGGTCTCCTCAACCACGGTCGCCTCGGCCACGGTCTCCTCGACCACGGTCTCCTCGGCCTTCTTCTTCGTCGTCTTCTTCTCAGCCATGTACCTTCCCCAGTCGCTCCCGCTCGTAGCGGATCGTCAGGATGCGGGCGATCTCGCGCTTGGCCAGCCGCAGCCGGGCGCTGTTCTCGAGCGCGCCGGTCGCCGTCTGGAAGCGGAGGTTGAAGAGCTCCTGGCGCGTGTCGGCCAGCTTCCGGTCCAGCTCCTCGTCGTTCAGCTCGCGCAGCTGCCTAGCTCTCAAAGAGATCAGCCTCCCGCTTCACGAACTTCGTCTTCACCGGCCGCGTCTGCGCGGCGAGGCGCAGCGCCTCGCGCGCGAGCGGCTCGGGCACGCCGGCGAGCTCGAACATCACGCGTCCCGGCTTGACCACGGCCACCCAGTGCTCCGGGGAGCCCTTGCCCGAGCCCATGCGGGTCTCGGCCGGCTTCTGCGTCACCGGCTTGTCCGGGAAGAGGTTGATCCAGACCTTGCCGCCGCGCTTCATCTTGCGCGTCATCGCGATCCGGGCGGCCTCGATCTGCCGGCTCGTGACCCAGGCGTTCTCGAGCGCCTTGAGCCCGAACTCGCCGAAGTGGACATCGGTCTGCCCCTTTGCGAGGCCCCGGCGGGAGCCGCGCTGGACCTTGCGGAATTTCGTCTTCTTCGGCAGCAGCATCAGGCCCCGCCCTCCTCCGGCGTGGTCTCGGGCGCCTGGACGGCGTCGGGCACGACCGGCGTCTCGGCATCCGTCGGCGGGGCTTGCTCGACACGCGGAGCGTCCGGCCTCGCCGGCCCGCGACCGCGACCGCCGCCAGGGCGGCCGCCCTGGGCGCCGCCGGGACCGCCACCGGGACCGCCGCCGCGCCGGCGCTTCGAGACGAGCCCGAGCCCTTCGCGGCTCTCGCTGCGGCCGCGGCCGCTCTCGCGCGAGGCGCCGAGACCCTCGGCGCCGCCGCGCCGGCGGCGCGCCTGGTCCTGATCGCCGAGGCGCGTGTCCTTCATGGTCACGCCCTCGTAACCCTCGGGCATGATCTCGCCCTTGTTGATCCAGACCTTGACGCCGATGCGGCCGTACGTCGTCTTCGCCTCGGCGAAGCCGTAGTCGATGTCGGCGCGGATCGTGTGCAGCGGCACGCGGCCCTCGGAGTAGGACTCGCGGCGGCTCATCTCGGCGCCGCCGAGCCGGCCGCCGCAGGCGATCTTGATCCCCTGCGCGCCGGAGCGGATGCCCGAGGCAAGGGCGCGCTTCATCGCGCGCCGGAAGCTGACGCGGTTCTGGAGCTGCTCCGCGATCGACTGGGCGACGAGCTTCGCGTCCAGCTCGGGCCGCTTGATCTCGTTGATGTTGATGTGGACGTTCTTCTGCGTCAGCGCGTGCAGCTCTTTGCGCAGCGCGTCCACCTCGACGCCCGACTTGCCGATCACGATGCCGGGCCGTGCCGTGTGGATGTCCACGGTGATCCGCTGCTTGTCCTTGCGGATCAGGATGTCGCTGAGCCCCGCGTGCGAAAGCTTCTTGTTGATGTGCGCACGGATCTTGATGTCCTCGAGGATGTACGCGGGGAAGTCCTTCTTGCCCGTGTACCAGTTCGACTTCCAGTCGTGGATGACGCCCACGCGGAGACCGCCGGGATGCACTTTCTGGCCCATTAGACGGCCGCCTCCTTCTTCTCGGTCTTCTTCTTCGCCGCCGCGCGGCGCTTCGGCTTCTCGGCCGTCTCGGCCGGAGCGGACGCTTCGGCCTGCGCGGGCGTGGCGGCGCGGCGCGGCGGCACCTGGCCGGCGCGCGGGTTCTCGCCGAGCACGACGGTGATGTGACAGGAGCGCTTGCGGATCCGGTTGACGCGGCCGCGCGCGCGGGCGCGCCAGCGCTTCAGCGTCGGCCCCTCGTCGGCGTAGGCCGCGGCGACGACGAGCTCGTCGCCGATCAGGCCGTGGTTGGCCTCCGCGTTGGCGACGGCGCTGCGCAGCACCTTCTCGATCTCGTGGGCGGCCGCGCGCTGCGTGAACGCGAGCACGGTGCGCGCCTCGGGCACGGTGCGCCCGCGGATGTGCTCGAGCACGACCCGCGCCTTGCGGGCGGAGATTCCCACCCACTTGGCCTGGGCCCGCACCTGCACCTTGTCGACGGTCGCGGCCATCAGCGCTTCTTCACCTGCGTCTGGCGGTCGCCCGAGTGCCCGCGGAACGTCCGCGTCGGCGCGAACTCGCCGAGCTTGTGGCCGACCATCTGCTCGCTGACGAAGACCGGGACGTGCTTGCGGCCGTCGTGGACCGCGATCGTGTGCCCGACCATCTCCGGGAAGACGGTCGAGGAGCGCGACCAGGTGCGGATCATCCGCTTCTCGCCGGCGGCGTTCATCTGCTCGATCCGGCTCAACAGCCGCCCTTCGATGAACGGCCCTTTGCGTGACGACCTGCTCACGCGATCACCTCCGAGAGATTGATGGAGGGGGTCGCCATCAGCGCTTCTCCTTCCCGCGGCGACGGCCGCGAACGATCAGCTTGCTCGATTCCTTGTGCTTGCGGCGCGTGCGCTTGCCGAGCGTCGGCACGCCCCACGGGGTGACCGGGTGCCGGCCGCCCTTCGACTTGCCCTCGCCGCCGCCGTGCGGGTGGTCGACCGGGTTCATCGC
>Ga0315281_10012137_pt1 | contig 11758 bp, 9 predicted proteins | sample YL17G07_0_MG_FD_204540 | JGI IMG/M metagenome (GOLD analysis project Ga0315281, IMG submission 204540) | Sediment microbial communities from Yellowstone Lake, YNP, Wyoming, USA - YL17G07_0 | ecosystem: Environmental > Aquatic > Freshwater > Lake > Sediment | place: USA: Wyoming | collected... | reverse complement strand
CTTGGGGTCGAGCTTCTGCATGATGGCGACGCCGGCCTCGATCTCGGGTTGCGAGTAGCCGGTGTCGTAGTTGCGCTGCGCGCGGTCGAACATCGCGGGCGCGACCGCCAGGTAGCCGTCGGCCGCGAAGCCGTCGGTGGTCTGCTGGATGTGGCTGTTGACGCCGAAGATTTCCGGGATCACGACCACGCCGCCGCGCGGCTTGCCGGCAGGTTGCGCGACGAAAGCCGCGAAATTGTGGCCGTCGGCGGCCTTGAGTTCAATGAACTTGCCCATGGTGCTGCTCCTCGTGGATTTGCTGGGGTTAGAATCGATATTATGAAGAAGAAACCCGGGCAACTGCTGCAATTGGCGCGAAATGCCCTCGAATTTCCGGACCAGTTGCCGGCGGCAGCCTGAGATGCACTGGGACGTCATCATCGAGTTCCCGAAAATGAAGGTCGCGGTGGCCACGCGCGAGGCGCGCGTCGTCGAAATCCACTACCTCCCTCTCACGGCGGAATCGAAGGCGCCGGAGAACGAGCTCGCGGAGCGGGCCGCGCGCCAGCTCGAGCGTTATCGCGAAGATCCCGATGCAAGATTCGATCTGCCGCTGCTGATCGAGGGCACGGACTTCCAGCGCCGCCTGTGGGCGGCGCTGTGCGAAATCCGGCGCGGCAGGACGCTCACCTACGGCGAACTGGCGCGCAAGCTGGAGGGCGAGGCGCGCGCCGTGGGCCAGGCCTGCGGCGACAACAAGCTGCCGATCGTGATTCCCTGCCACCGCGTGGTCGCCGCCAGCGGCATCGGCGGCTTCGCCCACGCGACCGGCGGCTACCTGCTGGAGGCCAAGCGTTGGCTGCTGATGCACGAGTCCAGCGCGGACGCGTTCGAGCTCAAGCCCTGAGCGCCAGGAGCGCGGCGGGGTTCAGCGGCGCGGATGCGCCGCTGGTCGATTCGTTCTGCGACGCTTTGTGGCTGGAAGACGGCCTGGCGAAGAACACGCTGGCGTCGTACCGCCGCGACCTGGTCCAGCTTGCCTTGTTCTTGCAGAACAACCCTCTGGAAAAAGCGAATGAAAACGACCTGTTTGAATTCCTCGCCGCGCGCCGGGGCCGCTCTTCCAGCGCCGCGCGCATGCTCTCCAGCCTCAAGCGCTTCTACGGCTGGTGCCTGCGCGAGCGGAAAGTCAAGGCCGATCCGACCCTCAAGCTCGATCCTCCCAAGCCTGCGCCGCGCTTTCCGAGGGTCTTGTCGGAGGCCGACGTCGAAGCGCTGCTCGCCGCGCCGGGCGTCAATACGCCGCTCGGCATGCGGGACCGCGCGATGTTCGAAGTGCTCTACGCCGCCGGCCTGCGCGTGTCGGAACTGGTCGAGCTGAAAGTGTTCGAGGTCAACCTTGATGCCGGGGTGTTGCGCGTCATGGGCAAGGGCTCCAAGGAGCGCCTGGTGCCGCTCGGCGAAGAGGCCGTGGACTGGGTTCGCCGTTACCTGAAAGGTTTCAGAATCGACTTGCTCAAGAAAAAATCCTCCGACCACCTGTTCATCACCAGCCGCGGCGCCGGCATGACGCGGCAGGCGTTCTGGCAGAATATCAAGCGCTACGGCGCGCGCGCGGTCCCCGGCAAGCACTTCTCGCCGCACGTGCTGCGCCACGCGTTCGCCACGCACCTCGTCAACCATGGCGCGGACCTGCGCGTGGTGCAGATGCTGCTCGGGCATGCCGACATTTCCACCACCCAGATCTACACCCACGTTGCGCGCGAACGCATGAAGGCACTGCATGCAAAGCACCATCCACGTGGCTGACACTCCCGCAACGGTTTTTTTGAAGTGGCGCAGGGTCGCCTACACCGAACACGAATACGAGCACGTCGAACACGGCGGCACGTCGCCTTTCGGTACGCGCAAAAAAAAAGCTGCCCGTGTACCTGGAGCGTTCGATTCTCGAACTGCCGAAGATCTACATCAACGGAGGGCGGCGCGGATTTCTCGTGGGGCTCGCGCCCGGGGAGCTCGTGCGAACGCTTGCACCGGTTCTGGTGACGGTGGCGCTGCAGGACTGACCGCTTCCACGCCCGTCCAGACGCCGGAGGCAATGAGTTCGAGCGCCGTAACCTTCAGTTCGGTGGCGACCATGGCCGCCGCGGTGGAAAGCCGCTCGGGCGGAAGGGAGTACAGGTAGTTGCGGCGGCTCATGCGCGCGTCCGAAATCGACAGGGCGCGCCATTTCCTGCCGCGCACGCCTTCCAGGTAGATGGCCGCCATCGGCTTGATGGTGGCCGCCATGCCGTTGTAGACGCAATTCATCAAGAGCGACAGCGAGTCGATTTCGGCGACGATGCGCACCTGCAGGCTGTGCCGCTCGAATTCGGTGGCGATGCGGCGCCGCAGGCCGTGCGTGCTGGTGGGCAGGATGAGCGGCAGCGTCGCGGCTTCGGCGATGGTAAGGCTCGTGCGCCGCGGTGCAACAAGCGTGCTGTGCCGGGGCAGCATGACGAACAGTTCTTCTTCCAGCAGCGCGTCGGTCGACAGATCGGGGGCGACGTCGCTCGCGAACAGGACCGCAAGATCCAGCTGGCCCATGCGCATCATCTGCCCGAGGTGGCCGCTCATGCCTTCGACCACGTTGAGCAGAATGCTCGGATAGCGTTCGCGGATGCGCCGCACCAGCGGCAGGCCCAGCGCCGAGACGGTCGTCGCGGGAAGCCCCACCGAAACCATGCCCTGCACCGCGCCGGACTCCTTGCGCGCGATGGACAGCGCCTGGTCGAGTTGGCGCAGCATGAAGCGCGCGTGGTGGTACAGCGCCAGGCCGTTTTCCGTGGGGGCGATGCCCTTGGAAGAGCGCGTCAGCAGCGGCTTGCCGATCTCACCTTCGAGCTTGGAGAGTTGCTGGCTGAGCGCGGGCTGCGCGATGAACAGCTGGCGCGATGCCTTGGACAGGCTCCCGCTTTCGACGATCTGGGCGAAGTAGCGTAGCTGTCGCAGGTCCATCGATCCCCCTCCAAGGCAAAGCCATAAGCCTAGCTTATACCCAGCCTCGGAAAACAGTATTTTCCGGCGCTCGCAGTCCTTTCTATAGTGGATCCATGAAAAAGGCCTTCGTCGAGCAGATGGCGCGCATCGCGTGGCAGGAGTTCCCCGGCCACTTCGGCGGCGCCCTGTCGAAAGCCCTGGTCGGCCCGCAGAACGCGGACTCGAAACTCCTCGACTTCCGCATTTCGCGCTACGCGCCGAAAGCCTACGTGCGGGAACACGTGCACAACGTGCAGGAGCAGGTCTATTACATCCTCGAGGGCGAAGGCATCCTGACGTTGAACGAGGAAAAGCACCTGATGCGCCCGCACGACTACGTCTACGTGCCGCCGGGCGTGCGCCACAGCTTTAGCAACACCGGACTCGCCGGGCTCGTGTTTCTCGTGGTGACGACGCCGGCGGACGACGAACCAGACCCTAAAGGAGGGAAATAGCCATGACGAGCAGAAGAAAAGTACTGAAGGCGGGCGCCGCGGCGGGCGCCGCAGTTTTCGCATCAACGCTCGGATTCCCGGCGATCGTGCGCGCGCAATCGGGCGCGATCAAGATCGGGCATCTCACGCCGCTCACCGGATTCCTCGGCGCGCTTGGCGAGTACGCCGTGATGGGCATCAAGATGGCGACCGAGGAGATCAACGCCGCGGGCGGCGTGATGGGTCGCAAGCTCGACGTGATCTCGGAGGACTCGGTTAACCCCGCCACCGCCTCGACCAAGGCGCAGCGGATGCTCGAGCAGGACCGCGTCGAATTCCTGATGGGCGAGATCAACTCGGCCTCGGCGCAGACCATCATGCAGGTGGCGGCGCGCAACAAGAAGCTGTTCCTGCAGATCGGAGCGAGGTCGGATGTGCTGCGCGGCAAGAACTGCAACAAGTACACCTTCCACGTCGACATTCCGGTCACGGTGATGGTCAATGCCGCGGGTCAGGCGCTGCTGCGCGAAGGCCTGATCAAGGGCAAGCGCGTCTTCAGCCTGACCTCGGACTACCTGTTCGGCCACGACCTCTCGAAGGCGGCCAAGGCGTTTATCGCGGCCAACGGCGGCACGGTGATCGGCGACGAGCTGACGGCCACCGATACCACCGACTTCAGTCCGTTCCTGCTCAAGATCCGCCAGGCGAAACCCGACCTCGTGGCCACCAACCTTGGCGGCAACCAGGTCACCAACTTCGTCAAGCAGTACTCGGAGTTCGGCCTGCCGTACCCGGTCGCCGGCTTCAACCTCAATACGGCGGACGCGTGGGCGGCAGGCGAGGGCAACCTCGCGGGTTTCTGGCCGACGGTCTGGCACCACGAACTCGATACCCCGGGCTCAAAGGCCTTCGTCGCCGAGTTCCGCAAGAAGTACGGCAAGCCCCCGGAGAACCATGCCTGGATCGAGTACGTGTCGCTGAAGATCATGGCGCAGGCCATGAACGCGACCAAGTCGACCGACACCGACAAGCTGATCGCCTATTTCGAGAGCCAAGCCGAGTTCGACCTGCTCAAGGGGCGCAAGGGCTACTTCCGCTCGTGGGACCACCAGCTGATCCAGGAAGCCTATCCGTTCACCGTCAAGCCCAAGGGCCAGGCGAAGGACAAGTGGGACTTCCTCGCCTTCGGCGCCGCGGTTCCAGCCGCCAATCAGCCGCTTGAGGTGATCAACCCGTCGAAAGAACAGAACACCTGTAGCATGTAATGCAGCTTTTTTTCCTGCTGGAGCAGGTCGTCAACGGCCTGGTCCTCGGCGGCTACTACCTGCTGATCGCGCTCGGCCTGTCGCTGATCTTCAGCGTCGGCGGGGTGGTCAACCTTGCGCACGGCGCGTTCTACGCCCTCGGCGCCTACGCCTCGGTCGAAATCGCCAGGCACCTGGGATTCGGCGCGGGGGCGGTGCTCTCGCCGGTCGCGGTGGCGCTGCTGGGAATACTCTTCGAGCGCTTCATCCTGCGCCGCTTCTACACCGCCGACCCGATCCTCAGCCTGCTGGTCACGTTCGGGCTCGCGCTGGTGGCCGAGCAGGCGATCCGCATGGTCTGGGGTGCGGCGCCGCTGCCCGCGTCGATGCCCGCCGGCTTCAAGGGCCAGCTCATGCTGGGTGATTTCATGTTCTCGCGCTATCGCCTGTTCCTGCTCGCGGTGGTCGCGGCGGTACTCGGCGGCATCTGGCTCCTGCTGCACAAGACCTCGTTCGGCCGCGTGGTGCGCGCAGGCATCCAGCGCCCGGACATGGTCGCCGCATTGGGCATCCGGTTGCAGCCTTACATGACGACCATCGTCATGCTGGGCGTGGGCATGGCGGCGCTGGGCGGCGCCCTGTTCGCGCCGATCGCGATGGTGCACCCGGCGATGGGCGCTGAAATCATCACCGTCGCGTTCGTGGTGGTGGTGATCGGCGGCCTCGGCAGCTTCTGGGGCGTGGTGCTCGCCGCCATGCTGGTGGGCGTGGTGCGCGGCATCACGATCCATTTCCTCCCCGCTGCGGGCGAAGCCTCGATGTACGTGCTCATGTTCCTCGTGCTCATGTTCCGGCCGCGAGGTTTGCTCGGCGAGCGGATCGAAAAATTCGAATGAAGAAATTCAAGCCGCTCGTGGTCGGGGCGCTCGGGCTCGTGCTGCTGCCTTTCGCGATGGGCGTGCTCAACCTGTCCCTGAGCACCGCCACGCAGGTAGTGGCGCTCTCGATCGCCGCTCTCGGGCTCAACCTGCTGGTGGGGTATACCGGGCTCACGTCCTTCGGCCACAGCGCCTGGTTCGGCATCGGCGCCTATGCCGCCGCCCTGGTGCAGAAGCACTGGCTCGGCGGACAGATCGTGCTGCCGCTCCTGCTTTCAATGGCGTTCGTCGCCGTGCTCTCCACGGTCGCGGGCCTGCTGATCCTGCGCCGGCGCGGCGTGTACTTCGCGCTGCTCACGCTCGCTTTCGTCGCACTTACCTATGCCATCGCGTTTCGATGGACCGAGCTCACCGGCGGCGAGGACGGATTGGGCGGCCTGAAGCGCGGCGGCATCGCCGCCATTCCGCTCGACGACGGGCTCGTCTTTTACGCCTTCGTCGCGCTGATCGCGCTTGGCGTGCTCTACGTGCTGCTGCGCGTGACGCGCTCGCCGTTCGGCCATGTGCTGGTGGCGATCCGCGAGAACCAGCAGCGCGCCATGTTCCAGGGCTACGACGTGGACCGCTACCGGCTGGCCGCGTTCGTGCTCTCGGCGGTGGTGACCGGCCTGAGCGGCGCGCTCTACGGCTTTCTCAATTACCTGGTCTCGGCCGAGGGGGTTTCGGTGGCCTTCTCGGGCGAGCTGCTCGCCATGGTGGTGATCGGCGGCATGCACCAGATCCTCGGGCCGGCGCTCGGCGTGCTGTTCTATACCCTGTTCCGCGAACTGTTCTCCATCTGGACCGGCAACTGGCTGCTGTGGTTCGGCATCGTGTTCGTCGGCTTCGTAATCTATTCGCCCGAGGGCCTCGCCGGCATCTGGGCCAAGCTGCGCCGCCGCTGGAACCCACCGCCGGAGGAATCGGCGGCAATGAGCCGGCGAAAAATTTATGAAAACCTGCCCTTGCCGGGTTTTTTTTCGGTTTCTGAAAATAAAGACGAAGTTCTGGAAATCGAAGGCGTGAGCAAGCATTTCGGCGGCATCCGCGCGGTCGAAGCCGCCAGCCTGACGGTGCGCGCGGGCGAAATTCACGCGTTGATCGGACCGAACGGCGCCGGCAAGACGACGCTGTTCAACGTGGCGACCGGGATGTTCCCGCCCGACGGCGGCGCGGTGCGGTTATACGGCAGCGAGGTCCACTCGCTGCCCCCCTTCCACATCTGCCGGCAGGGGCTCGCGCGCTCGTTCCAGATCACCAACCTGTTCAAAGGCCTGTCGATCTACGAGAACCTGCGCCTGTCGCTGCAGGCGCGGCATCCGGCACGCTTCAACGCCTGGCGCGACATCGACAGCTATCCGGAGGTTCACGCCGAGACCCGGGAACTGCTGAAGTTCCTCGGCCTGGAAGGCATCGAGGAGATCGCCGGCAGCGATCTCTCCTACGGCGGACAGCGACTCCTGGACCTGGGCATCGCGCTCGGCTCCAAGCCGCGCGTGCTGCTGCTCGACGAACCGCTTGCCGGCCTCGCCGCCGCCGAGCGCGAGCGCGTATCGACCCTGCTGAAGAACGTGGCCGCCGGCATCCCGGTGCTGATCGTCGAGCACGACATCGATCGCGTGCTCGGCTTTTCGCAGAACGTCACGGTGATGAACCAGGGCGAGGTGCTGATGACCGGCACGCCGGGCGAAGTGCGCGCGGACCGCCGCGTGCAGGAGGTCTACACCGGAACGGGAACTCCGCCGGCTACGCGCAGAAATGAACTTTCTTTGAATGAAAAATCACTCTTGTCCTTCCGGAGCGTCAACGCGTTCTACGGCAAGAGCCACATCCTGAACGATGCGAGCCTCGACGTGCGCGAGGGAGAGATCGTCGCGCTGCTCGGACGCAACGGCGCGGGCAAGACCACGCTGCTGAAGACGCTGTGCGGACTGGTGCCGCCCGCCTCGGGCGCCATCGCCTTCGAGGGCCGCGACATCGCGGGCCTGTCGGCGCCGGAGATCGCGCGCCTTGGCATCGGCTACGTGCCGCAGGGGCGGGGCCTGTTCGCGGGCATGACCGTCGCGGACAACCTCGCGCTGGGGCGCCTCGCGCGCGCCACCGACGGCAGCCATGGCATCGTCTGGAGCGAGGCACAAATCTACGAGTATTTCCCGCGCCTGCGGGAGCGGATGAACGTGGCGGCGGACTACCTGTCGGGCGGGGAGCAGCAGATGGTCGCCGTGGCGCGCGCGCTGTCGGGCAACGTCAAGCTGCTGCTGCTGGACGAGCCCTTCGAAGGACTTGCCCCGGCGATCGTGCAGGAGCTGTTCAGCGTCTTCGATCGCTTGCGCGGGCAGACCTCGATCGTGATCGTCGAGCACAATCTCGATCTCGTGCTCGCACTCGCCGACCGCGTCTTCGCCCTGGAGCGCGGCGCGGTGTTCCACCAGGGCCCGGCCGAACCGCTGCTCAATAACCTCGAATACCGAAAGCAGGTGCTCTGGATATGAACAAACCCGTGGAGGCAACGATGGAAACGGCAAAACATCTGCTCGTGGATGGCCAATGGATCGCCGGCAAAGGCCCGCAGATCGCTGTCATCGACAAGTACCGGCTGCAACCCGGTGCCCATGTGGCGGCGGCGGACCGCGAGCAGGTGGCGCACGCCATCGAGCGCGCGCATGCGGCATTTCGCGCCGGCGCGCCCGGGCCCTTCGAGCGGGGTGCGGTACTGGAGCGCGCGGCGGGCATGATGGAGGGCCGGCAGGACGAGTTCGTGCGCACCATGCAGATGGAAGCCGGGTTCACGGCGTCGGACGCTGCGGGCGAAGTGCGCCGCTGCATCCAGACGCTGAAACTCTCGGCCGAGGAGGCGCGCAGGCTGGCGGGCGATGTTATTCCGCTCGCGGGCGCGCCGCAGCAGGCCGGCCGCATCGGCTTCACGCTGCGCGTGCCGCTCGGCGTCGTGGTGGCGATCACGCCGTTCAATTCGCCGCTCAACACCGTGGCCCACAAGGTGGCGCCGGCGTTTGCCGCCGGAAACGCGGTGGTCCTGAAGCCGTCCTCGCAGACACCGTTTACCGCCTGCATCCTGGCCGAGGTGCTGATGGCGGCCGGCATGCCGCGCGGCTTCCTGTCGGTACTGCATGGCGGCGGCGAAATGGCCGGCTGGCTGCTCGAGGATGAGCGCGTGCGCTTTTTCGCCTTTACCGGCAGCACGGAAGTGGGCCGCAAGATCCAGCAGGCCGCGGGACTGCGCCGCACGCAGATGGAACTGGGTTCCATTGCCTGCACCATCGTCTGCGACGACGCGAACCTGGACACGGCGCTGCCCAAGATCATCAACGCCAGCTACCGGAAGGCGGGCCAGGTCTGCACCTCCATCCAGCTGCTGCTGACGCACAAGTCGATCGTGGCAAATCTGGAGCAGCGCCTGGTCGAACTGGTGAAGGCGCTGCCCTATGGCGATCCCTGCGATCCCAAGACCGTGGTCGGCCCGCTCATCAGCGAGAGCGAGGCGATCCGCGTCGAGAGCTGGATCGTGGAAGCGATCGCCAAGGGCGCGAAGTGCCTGGCCGGCGGCGGGGCGCGCAAGGGCGCGGTGGTGCCGCCGGTGCTGCTCGGTTCCATCGACAATTCGATGAAGGTCGGTTGCCAGGAGATTTTCGGCCCAGTGCTGTGCGTGGTGCCCTTCGACACGCTCGACGAGGCCATCGTGCGCGTCAACGCCACGCCTTTCGGGCTGGCCTGCGGCATCTTCACCAACCGGCTGGACGATGCGCTGGCCGCCGCGCGGCGGCTGGAGGTCGGCGGCGTGCACATCAACGAAACATCGAGCTCGCGCGTGGACCTGATGCCCTACGGCGGATCGAAAGACAGCGGCTTTGGCCGCGAAGGGCCGCACTACGCGGTGCACGAGATGACCGAAGAACGTATCGTGACGATCACCGTAAATTGAACCCAATCTCTAGCAGGGGAGCACGGACATGGCAAAGATGAAAGGCGGTGAACTGATCGCCGAATACCTCGTGAAGCAGAAAGTGCCGTATATCTTCGGCATCTGCGGCCACGGCAACGTCGGGATCCTCGACCCGCTCTACGCGATGCGCGACAAGATCAAGCTGGTATCGCCGCGCCACGAGCAATGCGCCGGCCACATGGCCGACGGCTATTTCCGCGTCAAGCACCAGCCGGTCGCGACGCTCACCTCGACCGGCCCGGGCTCGGCGAACCTGGTGATGTCGCTCGCAACCGCGCTGTCGGACTCGTCGGCGTTCCTCGCCATCACCTCGAACGTGCCGACCTCGCAGGCGAACCGCGGGCCTTTCCAGGAGATCTACCAGCACAACCAGTCGGATTTCCCCTCCGTCGTGCGTCCCGTGGTCAAGCGCGCGTTCCAGCCCACGCGCGTGGACATGCTGCCGCTCGCGCTGCGCCAGGGCTTCGACACCATGGTCACCGGCCGCCCGGGGCCGGTGAACATCGATGTCCCTTACAACGTGTACCAGGAGGAAGGCGAGGTCGAGGTGCCCCCGGCCTCCCACGTCTTCGGCATGCATCGGCCCGGTGCCTGCGAAGCCGACCTCGCAGCCGCCGTCAACCTGCTCGCGGACGCGATGCGCCCGGTGATCTTCATCGGCCACGGAGCGACGCTTTCAGAGGCCGGCCCAGAACTCACGAAATTGCAGAGGACGTACGGCATCCCGATCATCACCTCGCCGAACGGCATGGGCTGCGTACCGGCCGACGATCCGCTCACGCTGGGCTTCATCGGCAGGAACGGCGCCTATCCGGCCAACCAGGCGGGGCGCCACGCGGACCTCGTCATCACCATCGGCACGCGCTTCGACGACCGCTCCTCCTCGAGCTGGCACCCGGGCTACTCGTGGAATTTCCCGAAGACGAAGTTGATTCACGTCGACCTCGATCCGCAGGAGCTCGGCCGCAACTACCCGCCGACGCTCGGCATCATCGCCGACGCGAAGGTCTTCACCGCGCAGCTCCTCGGCGCGCTCGGCCTGGGCGAGCAGCGCGGCGCGGCGCGACTCAACCACCAGTATTCCGAGTGGCGCGCCGAGGTCGCGGCGTGGCAGGCGGAATGGGAAGCCCACGTGCGCCCCAATTTTTCCATGCGCACCACGCCGCTCCGGCCGGAGTACGTCGTGGACGCGATGCAGAAGGTGCTGCCTGATGACGCGATCCTCACCTGCGATTCCGGCGTGCACCACAACTGGTTCATGCAGTTCTGGAAACCGAAGCGCACGCAGAGCATGCTGAACAGCTGGGGCTACTCGTCCATGGGCTTCGGTGTGTGCAGCGTGATGGGCGCGCAGCTCGCCGCGCCGGACCGGCCCTGCGTCTCGGTCTGCGGCGACGGCGGCTTTTCCATGACGCCGTACGTCGTCGCCACCGCGGTGGAGTACGACCTGCCCTGCGTCTGGGTGGTGTGGAACAACTTCGCCTGGGCGGCGATCCGCGACATCCAGGTCGGCATGTTCGGCGGACGCGAACTTGGAACTGCTTTTCGCAAAGAGGACAAGAAGCCCTACAACCCGGACTTCGCCGCGTGGGCGCGCGCCTGCGGCGCGGACGGCGTGACGATCACGAAGAGCGAGGATCTCGCCGGCGCGCTGCAGCAGGCGATCCGCAACAAGCGTCCCTGCGTGCTCGACGTGCACGTGGACGCGGAGGTGCGCCCGCCCTCGACCGGAACCTGGCAGTTGCCGCCGACGCCGTACAAGGAGCCGGCCTTCGGCAAGCCGTGGGTCGCCTGAACAGGCACAAGCTATGATTGAAGGGACAAGAATCGAATCGAATTTTTCAAGGGAGTGGAAACGCAGTGACTGATCGTTACGATGTCATCGTCGTGGGCGCTGGCAACGCCGCTTTCTGTGCCGCGCTGTCCGCGGCGGAAGCCGGCAAGAAGGTTCTCGTGCTTGAACGCGCACCGGAAGAGGAATCGGGCGGCAACTCGCGCTACACCGCGGGCCTGATGCGCGTCGCCTACGCCGGGGTGGATGACCTCAAGCGCGCGATTCCCGATCTCAGCCCGGAGGAGATCGCGCGCACGGATTTCGGCACCTACACCGAAGAGCAGTTCCTCGACGACATGGGCCGCGTCACCGAATACCGCTGCGATCCGGACCTGACCGAGGTGCTGGTGAAAAACAGCCTCGACACCGTG
>Ga0315281_10012136_pt1 | contig 11759 bp, 13 predicted proteins | sample YL17G07_0_MG_FD_204540 | JGI IMG/M metagenome (GOLD analysis project Ga0315281, IMG submission 204540) | Sediment microbial communities from Yellowstone Lake, YNP, Wyoming, USA - YL17G07_0 | ecosystem: Environmental > Aquatic > Freshwater > Lake > Sediment | place: USA: Wyoming | collected... | reverse complement strand
TCGGTATCAGTAACGATATAATGATGAAGTTAAACAATAAGGATTTTTACACCACAAAGGGTACTGCCAGTGAATCAGGCACCGGTCTGGGTTTGATGCTGTGCAAAGAATTTCTTGAACGTAACGGAAGTCAGCTGCATATAGAAAGCCAACCGGGCATCGGAAGTACATTTTCTTTTTCTTTACAAAAATTTGCCTGATCATTTCTGTCCTCTGTCCTGACAGGTGGCAAAAATAAAAATTCAAAGGCAATGTCCCACCAGCCGTTTATACTCACATAATAAATTTAGCAGCCGGACCCCTGTTCCAATAAATGAATGGAAAGCCACCAATGAGTCCCCAATGCACAAGCCCAAGCCCTTAGACTAATCTAGGAGAAAGCGTAACCAATCTTACAAACTGGCCAGGTAATTTTTAACTGTGCGGTATGTTCGCCCCTGCTCTCCTTCCAATACTTTTTCATCGGCGGCATCAATGCGGATGATTACTCTCTTATCCGCCAATTCTTCAAAAGCAGGAAGGGCAAGGAAATTATTTTCATCCATTAATTTACTGGCAAGTAATGGAAGTATCTCTTTTCCTAATGCCTTTAGTTCACGGAATTCAGCAGTCTTTGTCCGGGTGTAAGGATCTGAACTGAAGGCGTGGCTACCTGTATGCCATATTTTTTTCCAGGCGCTGAATAATTTTTCAAAGTCTGCGGCTTTTTCACGTGGGATTTCTTTTATCAATGCTTTGATCCGGGCGATTTCTTCCCTGGTGAACTCTCTTTTTAGTTTCATATATTTCTGGAGATATATTGGTAAAGGAATTAATTTTAATTTCCATGCATAATAAGCAATGACATGTCCGTATGATGGCCCGTTCAGTTCATTCAGGCAGTGCTGGATACGGGCCAGGCTTCCGCATTTAGACTCCCAGCAGGGGCCATGTGTGGGTCCGGAGATACAGCCATGCGTCATGTTAGTATCCGAAAAACCCCAGGCCGCCACATGCCCTTTTGTTTTCCTTTGCAGACCAAACTGAGCATAGAAGCTGTCAAAGTTAGCCAGGGTGCTTCCGGGCCAGTGCCAGTAATTGGTTACCCCTACTGTCCATGATATACAATTATATACACCGGAGGGTTCATCGGTTACAATGGTGAAATCAACATCCAGCAATGGGAAAGCGCCGAGAAATATTGTTTTTTCTGATGCGGTTAGTTTTCGTGGAAGTGCCATAAAATAGGTTTTGGTCGAAATCAAAGATAGGCCTTGCTCCGCTGCCACCCAATACCGAAAAAGTGGTATTTATTCCAATGCTACAGGTGTTGCAATAAAAATAACGCCGGGATTAGTGTCCTGGTGCAATGAAGGATTTGCACCAACCTCATAAATAAAGAAGTCCTGACTAATTTCTGCATGAAAGACCACTACAGATCCATGCCGGTCAGGCAGGGATTGCGTTGAAAATTCTTCCACATGCTCAGCACAACACAAAAGGTGTAAAAGAGAATAAAAAGGGAGGTCGATTGACCTCCCGGAAGAATAAAAAATAAATTTAATTCCTGACAAACCGAAATTCATGCCTGACGTTACCGTTGATAAAATAATACCAAAACTCTTTTTTGTTTAGTCTGAGTATGCTAAAAGAAGACGATGAGACGGTGCCCGATTCAACAGTAATTTCGATACTGCCCACATTAGAAATTGACAGAGTTTTTTCATTTTCCTTGAATAACCAGCGGCCATCATCCGTTACCGGGCTACCATTTTTATCGGTATAACTGCGGCTAAACACTCCATTTCCGGAATAGGCTTCCCTGTAATTGGTTATCAGCAATGTTGAAGTCTTATCTGTACCGTTATTAAGGTATTCGACAAGACGCCATTCTGTTGCGAGGTTTTTTTCAGTTTTATTGATGGGGCCTCCTTCATCATATTTTTTACATGCCACCAAAATGAAATTCAGAAGAACGAATGCCCAAAAGGACAAGAAATAGTGATTTTTTTTCATATTTACGGATTTTAGGGTAAAGAGAAGTCAACCCAGAACAACATAATGTAACCCGGAAAAAATACTTTTTTCCGGATTGTTTCTATTCTGTACTTCCAATCTTAGTTTTTTTCATCCTTGCAGCTGTTCCAATAAAAACCCATACCGTGGCAGGTGTCATGAGAACAACGAAAGATCTCCACCAACCGAACTATCAGAGGAGTCACTAACTAATTATTGCATGGGAGATCACCGCAGATCAAATGCGGGTGACGGATACTTCTGCAGGCTCTTTACCCAGGCAACGGAGTAAGAACATCCTTTGTTCAATGTCCCATTCACCGAAACTACCAATTAACTATATTTGAATAGCAACCCCCAGCCAATAATTCATTACCCCCGGGAAAAGAGGATTGATTCATCATTCACCTAAAACGTAAGAATATGTTCAAGTCAATTGCCAGCCTCCTTATCAGTTTCCTGTTTCTCTGCGCCTGTAACAATGCAGCGAAGACTGAATCCGAAAAAAAGGATAACCTGCAAACCGTTTCCAACGACACTGTGCCTGTCACAAAACCTGCAATCGATGTTGATGAACATGGATGTAAAACTGTTAATGGTGAAACATGGTCCGTAGTCAGGGACAGTTGTATCCGGCTTATCGAAACAGGAATAAAATTAGATCCGCAGGATACTGCTTTGGATAAAACAAAACCTGCTTACCTTGTTTTTACAGATGATAAGATAAAAGTGGAGATTTTTTTACCTGCGCAGAAACGTACTATTATCATTCGAAAAAGTTCAGGAAAGGGTGATCCGGCAAAATGGGCAAACGGTCCACTGAGTGTGTCAGAATCGAACGGCCTGTACACCCTGGAAGATGAAGGTAAAATAGTGTACCAGGGATCAGTGGCTAAATAAAGGATAGGTGCTGCCGAGGTTTGGAGAACTTGAATTAACTACAGCAGAACCGGCACAGAAAAAATCAATTATCATACTCAGATTGAAAAAAGCCGAGGTCGGCAAGCATAATTTCAGGACTGGTATAATTCAACAGGCTGTCATGTAAATTATTCATCAGTTCTTCCCGGCTTATGTTGAAAGATGTCTTAACAAGAGAAAGTTTATAAGAATTGACCTTAAAAAAAGCCAGCCGGGCAGTTTGTGCTGTGTAATCTTCAGACAGGCAAAATGACTGGGCAATATATGCCGTATCATTGTAGTAAAGGTTTTTCATACAGGTGGATTTTGGTTTTTACAAGGATTGGACATATTTACAACGTAAATAGTAAAAGAAAATTGTCTTTGGTAACCGGCTCTCCCGCCTGAAAGCAAAAAAACTTACCTTTCATTTTCAATATTTTATAAGTCCTATGTCTTTAAGTACCAACGACATGTTCTATTCCCGGCTGCCGTTAAACCAGATCACTCTCAGTGAACTGTTGATGGAAGAACATCTTTTTTATAAAATACCTGATACCTGGCATGTGTTGATTACAGATGTAAAAAAATCTACCATAGCAGTGGCAGATGGTTTGCATGAAACGGTGAACCTGGTAGCTACAGGAAGTATTGTTGCCGTTTTAAATATTGCCGGCAAAACCAACCTGTCTGTTCCCTTTTTCTTTGGAGGTGATGGCGCCACTTTTATTATTCCTGCTTCCATTCTGGATGCAGTAATGAAAGCATTAACGCAGCACCAGCAAAATACACAGCAAAATTTTAAGATTACACTTCGTGTAGGCCAGGTACCGGTGAAAGATATTTATAACTCCGGACATATACTCAGCATCAGCAAACTGAAAGCATCGCAATTATTTTCAATCCCCATTGTTTTGGGAGATGGCCTCTCCTATGCCGAAAAAATAATCAAAGGAGAAGATTATTTGCCTGATTCTTTCTCAGTGACTGAGGAAGACCTTGACCTGAGTGGCATGCAATGCCGCTGGGACAAAATAAAGCCTCCGGAGAATTATGATGAAGTGGTGAGTTTATTGGTCATTGCCCGTCCGGGGATCAATCAACCGGGAGTTTTTAAAAAAGTGATTGATAAACTGGATGAAATATACGGAGAAGCCGAAAGAAGAAAGCCCATCACCACATCAAAATTAAAGCTGAAAGGAACATTGAAAAAGATTGGAACGGAAATGCGGGCAAAATTGGGTGGCTACAATGCGCTGTATCTTTTCCGCAATTGGTTCACCACTATGCTGGGCTCCCTTTATTTCAGAACCAAACAGGGAAAAACTTACCTGCAACAGCTGGTTGAATTATCTGATACACTGGTAATTGATGGAAAAATCAATACCGTGATTTCCGGCAACAGGCAACAAAGGGAGTTGCTACAGGCAGCGCTGGATGAATTGGAAAGAAATGGTGAATTAAGTTATGGCCTTTATGTAAGCAAAGAATCCATAATGTCCTGCTATGTCCGCAACATGAATGAAGACCATATCCATTTTGTAGATGGATCAGATGGGGGATATACTAAAGCTGCCGGGGTACTGAAGAAAAAGATTTTTACCAATTGAGAACTGGAAAATTTTCTATTCATAAACATTCTAAAATGAGGAAATCTGTTTTTTTACTTCTTTTAATCATAACATTACCTCTGCTATCCTGCAACCGTTATCATTCCCTTCATAAAAAAAAATATACGGTGGTATGGCAGCCCTCCCACCAGACCGATACCGGTAAAGACTTCAGCGAAGCCGCTACCTGTAATGGCATTGTGATCGCTGCGATGGCAGCGCAGCCGGCATTAAAGGAAAATAAAGTCTGGAGCCTTGGAAAAGAAGAGTATCATCATTCTGATTCAGGCAGCAACACAAAGATCCTTCATACAACTGCTGTGATTGACGGAAAGATTTCCGGATATGCGTACGAACTGAAAGAATCAAATAAAAAAAATCCCTTCGTATTTATTGCTGTTCATAATAATGGTGGCACCCGGCGTCATGCCATATGGGGTTATATTCATTACGGTGATAAATATGAGAATGATAACAGGGAATTAGCTGGTCGCCTGGTTAAAGCCGTTTGCGCTGTCACAGACCTGGAGAACCGCGGCGTATTACTTGACAGCACAACCGGAAGAAATGATTATCGTTGCAGTGTGTCAGGCAAACTGAGTTTTTATAGCCTTGATGAAAATGTGAATATTGCCCCCTATCGTGTTTTACTTGAAATAGGCGATAATGCCGCCAGTCATGACTTTCTGCTGAACCCCGCCAATCAGAAAGTAATCGGTGAATCAATTAAAAAAGAAATAGCGGCATGGCTGAAAGAAAAAATAAGGCAGGAAACTAACCAATAATAAAATTATTTTTGATTAACCAACAAGCTAACCAACTCATGAAAATCAAAACCATTTGTCTCGTTGTTCTTGTATTTTTCTTTACCGGATGCAGCAATAACGTCAAAAAAGAAAAGCCTGAAACCGATGAGCCGGTTATGGAAGATGTGGATGAACCTGTAAAAGACACTAAGGAAGCAAAGAAAGTTACCGATAGGGATTACAACATTACAGCCGAGAATGCTTATAATGATATTTTCCTGGACAGCCTTGCCATGGAAAATTATATCTCCGGTCATCAACTAGGAGACAAAAAGATCGGATTGCGGATACGCAGTTTCTATAATGCCCGGAATTACCAGTATGCCTGGTTTTCTTCCAAAGGATTAACTGAGCAAACCCGTTTTTTCTGGAACCAGTATGATTATGCCGTAACGCATTTAAAAGACACAACCCTGGCAAATAGTAATTTTTATAAACAAGCGGAGAAACTTGTAAACCAGGAAGAAATCAGTTTTAGTAAAAAGGATCCAAATCTTTTGAATGCCGAATTTGCTTTCACCGAAAACTTTATCCGCTACATCAACAGCACCTATGAAAAAGGGTATGTGAAAAGGAAAGAGCAGGAAAAATTTATCCCGATTAAAAAAATAGAGCCCCTTGAAATGGCGGACTCACTTCTGAATAAAAAACACAGTGATGATAAATACTATGAAGAAGTAAATGAAATGTATGCCGGCCTGAAAAAAGAACTTCAGCTTTATTACAGTGTTGCTCAGACAGGTGGATGGTCCGTTATGCCTGATATGAAAGTAGCATTAAAAAAAGGTGACACACAGCCTTCAATTCCTGCTATTAAAAAAAGATTACAGCTAACCCGGGATATGGCGGGCAATGACAGCACGGATGCTTTTACTGATACTTTAGAACTGGCTGTAAAAAAATTTCAGGTAAGACATGGGTACAAAGCAGACGGAATAATAACCGGACAATTAATAAAGGACATGAACGTGCCGGCAAAAGAAAGATTAAAGCAAATACTGCTCAATATGGACAGGATGCGGTGGATGCCGCAAAAACCAACCGGCAACCTGATCATTGTCAATCTGCCGGAGTTTATATTGCATGTGTTGGATGGAAAAAATAAAGTTTTTGATATGGTAGTAGTGGTGGGACAGGTTGGCCATAATACCATGATGTTTAACGGCGACCTGAACCAGGTTATTTTCAGCCCATACTGGAATGTTCCGCAAAGCATCATTAAAAAAGAAATTATGCCGGCCATAAAAAGAAACCCGAATTACCTGGCCCATAAAAATATGGAACAGATCGGATCCAACATACGTCAAAGACCCGGCCCGGGTAATTCGCTGGGGAAAGTAAAATTCATTTTCCCCAATAGTTTCAATATGTATTTTCATGATACGCCGGCAAAAAGTTTATTTGGCCAGGACAAGCGGGCATTCAGTCATGGATGTGTAAGACTCAGTGAACCGCAGAAAATGGCAGAGTGGTTGTTGAGAAACGAACCAGCCTGGCCCAAAGTGAAAATTGTGTCAGCCATGAACCAGACACATGAAACTTCTGTAAAGTTGAAAGAACCTATCCCCGTATTCATTATCTATTACACTGCCTGGGTGGATGGCGACGGGCTTCTCAACTTCAGGGATGATGTGTATAAACATGATCAGGAGCTGATGAGAAAGATGTTTGCTGAATAAAATTGAACAAAACATCACCCTGTTCTGAAGTTTTATTCATTGGTGCACTTTCTTTTACCGCTTATCCAAATAATAGTATTCCGCCTGCCATACAAGCAGCATTTTTAAATGCAATGATGCCATTAGTATTACCGGCTGTAAAACCAAAACTGTATGCACTATGGTAAGGTATATTATGTCCTTTTCGGTTCCGGAAGGCCGGGAACAAACAGCACAAAAAGTAATTGACTGTTATTTCAATGCACTGCAAAAGCAGGGCCCCGGGGGCATGCGAAGCCAGTGTTATGCCGACTATGATAAGGACGGCAAATTTGTTCATATAAAAAGTTTCAAAAAAGAATCTGTCGCCAATCATCATTTCAAATCATTTGTTTTCAGAGAGTACATGGAGCAGTTGGCGACACTTTGCGGAATAAAGCCATATTTTTCCCGGCTGCAGCAGCAGCAGACATTTGAATCTATTTATTGATCCGGGCAAGAAAAAGAAAGCTCTTTCCGGAAATCTCACTTCCTTCTGGCAACTTCCTTACGGGCAAAACCGATTAACTTTAATATGTAAAGTCAGTGGGATGAAAAACGTGGTATTCTCCTTTGTTCTTTCAGTATGTTTTTTGGCCGATGCCACTGGTCAGCGTATGCTGAAAGTTGACTCCAATAAATACCGGATTGATCTCCCGGAGTATTGGAAACCCGGAAACCGGGTTTGGAAAATTCTAACAGACAAGTTGCCTCTTGTTTGTAATGAGATAAAGGATAAAGAGCTTTGCGGTGATGATTGCAACCCGGAATACACTTTAGAATTTGAAATGTCTGACCCTGTTATTTTTGAATATTTTCCTAATCATATTTCTTCAAGTTATACCAATAATCAGTTTTCAAAGCCTTCAGAGACCTGGGAAATTCAGACCCTCTATGGATTTGAATGTTCATTGCTTTTGAGGAATGAAAAAGGTGTTCTGATTACCCGGTTTATTCTGGTTGACACCAATGAAGTATGGAAGGTTTCTAACCGGGTTACGCTTGCCTCCTTCTCGCCCCCACCCATACAGGTAAACTACCTCAGAAGAAACAGGACCAACCGGTATGGTGCAGTTGATCCTATTCCTCCCACCAATCAGCCAATCATTCCCGACATTGGACAGGAAGGTGAAACTCCTTACTCCTTCATTAACAGGAACCGGGAAAAACTGACCCCAACTTACAGGGATATGTTTGTTGTCGTTGACATGAAGATCAATTCCTGGTAAAATTTTTTCCTCCCCTTTCCTTTTACAGAAAGTTCATCTCTCAGTTACATAAGTTTTAGCTCAGTGAAGAGTAAATTCCTTAAATTTATCCGCAGAAACTAACGACCAACTATGCACCGAGTAATTATCCCCGTTGATTTTTCGGAAACCTCATTGAAAGCTACCCGTTTTGCTGCACAAATGCTTGCCGGAAAAATGGATACTGTGGCAATTCTTTACAACAACTATGAAACGGAAGATGATCTTGATGTCTGCATTAACTACCTGGAAAGCCTCAAAAAAGAATTTTTAGGAGCCGGTGTAATTAAAATTGAATTGGAATATGAGATGGGTGGTGATCTGATTGAGAATATTACCCGGATGGTTCAAACTTTCAGGGCCACCCTTGTTGTAATGGGGATTACAGGTAAATCAGCTGTAAAGCAGGCCATGTTTGGCAGCAATACACTGAAACTGGTTGACAAAAATCTTTACCCGGTTTTGATAATTCCAACTGATGCGTCTTATCAAGGCATCAATAATGTGGCCTTTGCTTCAGACTTTAAAAACGTTGAAGCCACCACCCCATCTACCCTTATTAATGCTGTGCTGGACCTGTTTAATCCAATGCTCCATATTGTGAATGTAAACAGTGAACACTATGTTTCTTTAACAGAAGAAATTCAGATGGGAAAAGAAAAATTCAGAGAAATGTTCAATAACTACAAAACGGAATTTTACTTTATTACAAGGAATGATTTTCTTGAAGCCCTGGATAATTTTGTAAAAGATTACAAAATTGATATCCTGATCACGATCCCTAAACATCAGAGCAATGTTACTTCGCTTTTCAAAACTTCACATACCAGGCAACTTGCTTATCACAGTCATATCCCGATCCTGGCTGCACATGAATAGGATGACAACTCATCTTTCATAGGGTGCATTTCATAGCAGACGGATAATTTCTTCTTACATTTGCATATTATTTGATAAATAGTTAGTAAACTTAAAAAAATATTATGAAAACTGTTATCGTTCCTGTTGATTTTTCTGAGACTTCATTGAATGCTGCCCGCTATGCCACAAAACTGCTTACGGGGCATTACGACGTGAATATGATTCTCCATCATGTATATGATAAATCCAGCGAGGCAGGTGAAATAACCGGGAAACTTGATCAACTGAAAAATGAACTTAAAGAAACAGGCATCGTTGATATGGAAATATATGCTGAAGAAGGTGACGATTTTATTGAAGAACTGGAAAAACTGGCCCGTCACCGGCAGGCCGATCTTGTTATTATGGGTATCAAAGGACGTTCAACTATCGCTCAGAGTTTAATTGGCAGCAATACGCTGAAAATGCTGAATACAAAGGCTTGCCCCGTACTTGTAATTCCGCCGGAAGGCGTTTATTCTGAATTGAAAAATGTGTTACTGACTTCCGACTTTCAGGATGTAGTAACTAACACGCCTTCAGTGCCTATCCGGGAATTTTTGAAAACTTTTCATCCAAAACTGCATATAGTAAATGTTGACAGCGAACATTATGTATCACTGACAGAAGAATACCAGGCCGAAAAAATGAAACTGAAAACAATGTTTGAGGATTTTAATCCCGAATTCTATTTTCTGGGGATGAATGATGTAGATGAAGCCATCAGCCAATTTGCCGGGGATAAAGATATTGACCTGATCATAATAGTACAAAAAGACCAATCAATTTTCTCAAAGCTGTTTGTTAAAAGCCATGCAAAGAAACTGGTATACCAAAGCATTGTTCCGGTACTGGCTATTCACGAATAGTGATCTTTCCTGTTTAAATATCCACTTGACAGCACGGAAACTAATAATTATCTTTGCTTTTAGGTTGATTCGCAAAAGAAAAAAACTGGCACTCATTTATTCATTTGCTGAAAAGTCATTGCCAGCCAATTTTTACATCCCGGATTAATATGCAGTCAAACCCTCTTACTTAGCTGCCCATATTATTGACCGGCCAGGCCGGATTTTTTTACTAACGATTGCTTTTATGAAGAATATTAAACTGATTGAAGTGCCGTCTGAAATTGGCGCCGGCACCCGCGGCGCCAGCCTTGGTATTGAAGCTATTAAAATTGCTGCACTGGATTTTATGAGTAATTTCTTTATTCATTTCCCTTCTGAAAAAATTCTTACAGAAAATAAATTGCTATACGAACCCATTGAATCTCCTTATGCCAAAAGAATAAAAGGCATTGCCACTTTGTATGAAAGGGTAAGTAAAGCCGTAAGCGAATCTATTAAAAACAATTTTTTTCCGATTATTATAAGCGGTGACCACAGCACGGCGGGCGCCACGATTGCCGGTTTAAAAATGGCTAAGCCAAAAAGTAAATTAGGTGTGATATGGATCGATGCCCATGCCGATCTGCATACTCCGTTTACGACGCCAAGCGGTAACATTCATGGAATGCCAATGTCTTTGAGTATCAATAAAAATAATGAAGACTGTGCGGTGCATGATTTAGATGATGAAACCATCAAATACTGGAACTACTTAAAAACCATTGGTAAAATAAGTCCGAAAGTATTACCTGAAGATGTAGTATTTATCTCTCTGAGAGATTATGAAAAAGAAGAAAGGCACCTGATTGAAAAATATGATATGAAAGTAGTAACCACTAAAGAAGTCAGGAACAAGGGCGCTGAAAACGTGGTAAGGGCGGTGCTTCGTTACCTGTCTGACTGCACCGATATTTATATTTCATTTGACGTGGACAGCCTGGACTCTTCAATCTCCAAGGGAACGGGAACTCCGGTGAGCAATGGACTGAAGGAAAGAGAAGCTGAAGACCTCATCAGCAAATTTATGCAGAATCGTAAGGTGTGCTGTTTTGAAATAGCCGAAGTGAATCCCACACTTGATAAAGAGAACCTGATGGCTGAAATTGCTTTTAATATTCTACAACGGAGTGTGAATGTGCTGTTGATGAATTGATGAATGATCAGGAAAATGTTTGTTGTAGCCCCTCTTCAAAGGAAACAGGATGAAATCCTAATTTCTTTTTGGCCTTGTCAATCACAAAGCCGGTTTTTGGCGGACGTTTTGCGGGTTGGGAAAAATCAGCCGCTGTCACTTTTCTGATAAATGATTTATTGAGTCGTAAATGATCAGCAACTTTGCAGGCCATTTCATACGGGGTCAGGATATCTTCGCCGGATAAATGATAAATGCCCGTTGCTTTCCTTTCAATAATTGATATAATGCCTGCTGCAAGGTCTTCCACAAAAGTGGGTGTTCTTACCTGGTCATGAACAACGCTATACTCCTCTCCTTTCTCCAGTTTACCTTTTATGACTGTCAGTAGATTCCCTTTCCCCGTAATCGGTTTGCCATAAACCAATATAGTCCTGGCAATCGCCCAATCATATTCATATTCCTTTACAGCTTCTTCAGCTTCCCATTTTGTTTTGCCATAAAAATTCACCGGACCGGGCAGATCATCTTCCTGGTACATTCCTGTTGTTCCATCAAAAATGAAATCGGTGGAAACAAAAA
>Ga0315281_10012135_pt1 | contig 11759 bp, 12 predicted proteins | sample YL17G07_0_MG_FD_204540 | JGI IMG/M metagenome (GOLD analysis project Ga0315281, IMG submission 204540) | Sediment microbial communities from Yellowstone Lake, YNP, Wyoming, USA - YL17G07_0 | ecosystem: Environmental > Aquatic > Freshwater > Lake > Sediment | place: USA: Wyoming | collected... | reverse complement strand
TGAACAGACCGACCAGGACGCGCTGCCAGAAGAAAATACCGTGTCCCTGAAGCGACGTGAGGGCCTCCAGGAAATGCGTGTTGGGCAATACGACCTCCTTATAGAGAGCCAGCGTCGCGCCCACCGCCGTCACGCGCAGAGCCATCATCCCGATCAAGATCCACGCCATCGTCACCAGGAGCCTTTTCGGGATATCCGTATTCATGAGATAGTGATGCCCGAACATCATGCCCGCGAGGAATCCTCCCAGGAGCAGGGAGGTCGTCACAAAGTTGAGAGGAAGCAAGACATTCTGAGCCCAAGCCGGAGGAAATCCCGCCCGGAAGAGAAGGGAGTCCAGACATACCGCTGCGAGCCCCACGGCGGAAATCAGCAAGAGTTCCAATCGTGAAGGCGAAACGGCGCGAAACCGCATCCGCAACCAGAGAAGGGCGCAAAGACCGAAAAAGACAAGAAACGCGATCCACATCCACCGGACGATTTCAGGATTGGCCGCGCTCGCGGAACCAAAACTTTCGGGAAGGTGAAAAACGGATTTTCTCCGGACAAAGAGGGCGATCCCCGTAAAGAGCGTCGCCCAAAATCCGACGGAGCCGAAGAAACGCGCGTCGACGAGTTTGGGCGGAAGCAGAGCAACCGTAACCACCATGCCGACGGACATCTGCAGGAGAAACAAGACAAGGATATAACTGATGCTCATTAAGCTCTCTCTAATGAAAGAATCGCGTGGCCAAAAAGAAGACCGCGGCGATCGCCGCCGAGGCGGGGATCGTAAAAATCCATGCAACCACAATGCGATTGACCACTCCCCAGCGCACCGCGGACAGCCGCCGTGTCGCCCCGACGCCCATAATAGAGCCGGTGATCGTATGCGTGGTGCTCACGGGAACGCCCAAGAAAGTCGCCAAAAAGAGCGTCGCCGCGGCGCCCGTCTCCGCCGCGAAGCCGCCGACGGGCTGAAGCTTCGTGAGCTTCATACCCATCGTCTTCACGATGCGCCACCCACCGAACATCGTGCCCAAGCCCATAGCGGCATGACACGCGACGATCACCCACCAGGGCACGTGAAACGTCCCTCCCATGTGTCCGGTGGCGAACAGAAGCACCGCGATGATGCCCATCGTCTTTTGAGCATCGTTACCGCCGTGGCCCAGGCTGTAAAAACTCGCCGAAACAAGCTGCAGGCGCCGGAAATACTTGTCCACGCGCGACGGGGCCGAATGATAGAAGATCCAATTGATGGCGGTCATGGTGAGGTAGCCGAGGATCAATCCCAGCAGCGGCGAGAGAATGATGAAGATCAAGATCTTGGTGAGTCCCGCCACCATGAGCGAGCCGACGCCTGCCTTGGTCACCGCGGCGCCCACGAACCCTCCGACGAGGGCATGCGAGCTGGAGGTCGGCAAGCCCCACCACCACGTCAGCAGATCCCAGATGATCGCCCCCATGAGGCCTGAAAAAATGGTGGCGACGTCCATGACCGCCGGATCGACGATACCCTTACCGATGGTGGTGGCGACGTGAACATTGAAGATGAAGAGGGCGACAAAATTGAAAAAAGCGGCCCAGACCACGGCCCATCGGGGCGAGAGAACGCGCGTGGAGACGATGGTGGCGACGGAGTTGGCGGCGTCGTGAAAGCCGTTGATGAAATCAAAGGCCAGAGCGACCAGGACGACGAATCCGACAATCAAAATTGAATGTTCAGGCATTCTTTAGAACGATTCCTTCGAGGACATTGGCGACATCTTCGCAGCGGTCGGTAGCACTCTCGAGCGTCTCGAGAATTTCCTTCTCTTTAATGACGCGAATGGCATCCTTCTCCCGCTCGAACAAGTTCGAGATCGCGAGCCGTAAGGCCTCGTCGGCCTCGTTCTCGAGACGGTTGATCTCGATACATTGGGCGAGGATGAGTTCCGGCCTCTTGGACATGTGGCGCAGTCGCAACACGGCCTTCGAGACCTCCTCGACCGCATGAACCAGGATCTGGACGACCTTCTTCATATCGGGGCCGGCGGCGGGCACCTTATAAAGAACAAAGCGATTGGCGGTCCCATAGATGAGATCGAGGATATCGTCCATTTCGGTGATCAGTTGATGGATGTCTTCCCGATCGATCGGGGTGATGAAGGTCTTGTTCAACATCTCGACCGTATCATGGGTGATCTGGTCGCCGTCGTGTTCGCAATCCTCGATCGCCTTCAGCTTCTTTTCCAGATTGTTGCTGTCGGCGAAGAAGTCCTCCAGAAGCTTGGCGCCTCGAAGGATCGTATTCGCGGATTTCTCGAAGAGATCAAAGAATTGGGGGGTTTTTGGAAAGAATCCCATGGTTTCCGACTCCGTCTCCAACCATTTCCGCGTCCACCCGTCTGCGACCTGTCGCAGACAGGTACCCGGACTTGGTCATGCGGGCCCTGTATAGGGAAACGGGGGTGTGACGTCAATGTGAAATCCGCGCGGCTAGCCTCCACTACGAGCCGTAGCGAGCGCTGTCCCGCGGGAAGCGGGGCTTAAGGCTCCACCATCTCGCGGCGGTGCCGGATATCGCGTCCTTGCACCATGAAGATCACCTCTTCGGCGATGTTGGTCGCGTGGTCGGCGATGCGCTCGAGTTGTTGGGAGACCAGAATCAGGCGGGTGCCGCGTTCGACGGCCTTGGCGTCCTTGCCCATTATGTCGATCAGCTCCGAAAAGATTCTATGTTCGTAGGAATCCACTTCATCATCCATCTCGCACACGCGTTGGGCCATGGCGACGTCGCGTTTGACGAAGGCGTCGAGGGAGAGCTTGACCATTTCCTGGGCCTTCATCGCCATCTGGGGCAGGTCCGCATAGGGCTTGAGTTGCGGCGCCTTATTCAAAGCCAAGGCATGTTCGGAAATATTGACCGCCAAATCGCCCATCCGTTCGAGATCCTTGGAGGCGCGCAAGCCGATGGTGATGAACCGGAGGTCGGAAGCCGCCGGCTGGCGGAGGGCTAGAAGCTTCACGCAAAGATCGTCGATCTCAAGCTCGAGCCGGTTCACGACGAAGTCCCGCTTGATGACGTCCTCCGCCATTTTTGAATCCCGCTCGGTGAGCGCCCGCATCGCGCGCGTGATCATCTCTTCGACCGTCCCGCCGGCCTCAAGGATTTTTTCCTTAAGTTCACGCAATTCCTCTTCGTATTGCTTGTCCGTATGTTGAGCCATAGGTCTCCCTATCCAAATCGTCCGGTGATGTAATCTTCCGTTCTCTTCTCCTTCGGATTGGTAAACAAGTCCCCGGTCTTTCCCCACTCCACCAATTCACCCATGTACAGAAAGGCCGTGTAGTCCGAAACACGCGCCGCCTGTTGCATGTTGTGGGTCACGATGACGATCGTGTATTTGTTTTTCAACTCATGGATGAGTTCTTCCACCCGGGCGGTCGAGATGGGATCCAGTGCGGAACAGGGCTCGTCCATCAAGAGCACTTCCGGATTCACCGCCAACGCACGGGCGATGCAAAGCCTCTGCTGCTGTCCGCCGGAGAGACTCAGACCCGATTCGTGGAGGTGCTCCTTCACCTCGTCCCACAACGCCGCTCTCTTGAGCGATTCCATGGCGACTTCTTCAAGCCGGCCGCGATCGCGCGTGCCGTTGAGCCTCAGACCGGCGGTCACGTTGTCCGCAATGGACATCGTAGGAAACGGATTGGGTTTCTGAAAAATCATCCCCACGCGCCGGCGCAACCGGACGGGATCTTCCTTGAAGATATCCTGGCCGTCCAACAGGATTTTTCCGTCAACATGCGCCTTCGGGGTGATCTCGTGCATGCGGTTCAGACAGCGGACAAGGGTCGACTTGCCGCACCCCGACGGACCGATGATCGCCGTGACCGACTTCTCCGAAACCTGCAAGTCGATATGACTCACCACCTTATGATCGCCGTACCAGGCGTTGAGTTTTTCAATCTGAATCTTCACGAACGCCCTCGAGCCAATTTATTCTTCATAAAAAACCGGGACACGACATTCAAACACAAGACCATCAAGATCAAAACGGTCGCCCCTGCCCAGGCCTGATTATGCCAGTCTTCATAGGGGCTGATCGCAAATGTAAAGATTTGAAGCGGCAACGCGGCGATGGGCTCCTTCAAGCTCAGGCTCCAAAATTGATTTCCAAGAGCCGTGAAGAGAAGCGGCGCCGTCTCTCCCGCCACGCGGGCGATCGCCAGCAAAACCCCGGTCAATATCCCCGCTCGAGCCGACTTCAGGACGATGGAACTCATCGTCTTCCAATAGGGCAGTCCCAAGGCGAGCGCGCCTTCCCGTAGCGAGCGGGGCACCATCTTGAGCATCGTTTCGGTTGTGGAAAGCACCGTAGGGATCATGATGATGCCGAGGGCGGCGCCGCCCGCGGCGGCCGAGAAATGCTTCATCGGCTTGACCAAGATCGCGTAGCAGAACATGCCCACCACGATCGACGGCGTCCCGTTCAAGAGATCCGAAAAAAAACGCACGACTTCCCCCGTTTTCCGTCCTCCATACTCGGCGAGATAAATGCCTCCGAAGATCCCGATCGGGAGGCCCACCGAGCAGGCGAGTGCCAAGAGAACCAAGCTTCCGGCGATCGCATTGGCAAAACCGCCGCCCGTCTCGCCGACCGGCTTGGGCATCTCGGTAAAAAAGTCTAAATTGATGGCGCCGATTCCATGGGAGAGGATGTGGAAGAAAATCAAGAAGAGCGGGACCATGGCGATCAGGGCCGAGGCGAAGGTCAACGCCAGCATCCATCGATTGACCCATTTTCTCAACGTATCGCGCCCCATCATTCGCGCACCTCGCCGCGTCCGCCGCTCACCTTCCAAACGAGGAAACGCGCCCCCGCATTGACCACCATCGTCGTGCCGAACAGCGCGAGTCCGACTCCCATCAAGGCCGAGAGATGCATGGGGCCCGAGGCCTCGGCGAATTCATTGGCGATCACGGAGGCCATCGTGTGGCCCGGCGCCAGGAGCGACAGCGAAACTTCGGGGCGATTGCCGATCAGCATCGTCACCGCCATGGTCTCTCCCAAGGCACGGCCCAGTCCTAAGAACACGGCGCCTAAAAGCCCCGCCTTGCCGTATCTTAAGACCGCCATCCGGGTGGCCTCCCAGCGGGTCGCCCCGAGCGCAAGCGCCGCCTCGCGCTGATGATTCGGAACCGCCTGCAGGACTTCCCGCGAAATCGAAGAAATAATGGGGAGAATCATGATCGCCAGAATCAATCCCGCCGCCAGCATCCCGATGCCGTAAGGCGGCCCCTTAAAGAATGGCAGGAATCCGAAATGCTTGATGAGAAACGGTTCGACGCTGGTCCGCAGCCACGGAACCAGAAAGAAGAGCCCCCAGAGTCCGTAGATGACGGAGGGAATGGCCGCCAGGAGTTCGGTGAGAAACGCCACGGGCGCCTTCAGATACGGGGGCGCCAGTTCCGCCAGGAAGATCGCGATGCCCAGGCTTAACGGCAGCGCGATCACTAAGGCCAAAATCGATGAGACGATCGTCCCATAGAGGAAAGGCCATGCCCCGAAGACCTCGGCCACCGGATCCCAAATGCTCGAAAAAGGAAACTGCCAGCCAAACTTTCGAATGGCCGGCAGCGATTCTTTCAGGAGAAGAAAACCGATCGATGCCACGATCACGACGAGCAAGATCGCAAACATTCTGGAAGCCTGTTCGAAGATTCTATCGCCCTTCATGCACAGGCCTCCGAAAACTCAGGGCGCCACCGAGATTTGGGCGATCGTCTGATCGACCCGTGAGCCGACGGCCTCCGGAAGCGGCGAATAATAGAGAGCCGGCGCCGCCTTCTGGCCTTCGTGCATGGCCCATTTCAGAAAATCCACCAACGCCTTGCCTTTCACCGCGTCCGCCTGCTTCTTATAGACCAGGAGATACGTGAAGGCACTGATCGGATACGCGTCTTTCCCATCGGCATCCGTAATCGAGACCCGGTAATCCTCCGGGAGCTTCACCCCGGCGGCGGCTGCGGAAACGGATTCGATGGACGGCTTGATGAAGTCGCCGGACTTGTTCTTGACGCTCGCGAACGGGATCTTGTTCTGGAGCGCATAGCCCAACTCGATATATCCGATAGACCCGGGCGTTTGCTTGATCAGACCCGTCACGCCTTCGTTACCTTTGCCGCCCAAACCGGCCGGCCAATTGACGGACTTGCCGGTTCCGACTTTTCCCTTCCACGTGTGGCTGACCTTCGAGAGATAATCCGTAAAGACGTAAGATGTCCCGCTGCCGTCCGAACGATGGGCCACAACGATCACGGTATCCGGCAGGTTCTTACCCGGATTGACCGCAGCGATCTTCGGGTCGTTCCACTTCGTGATGTTGCCCAAGAAAATATCCGCGACGTTCTCGCCGGTCAGTTTGAGGTCCTCTCCAATCTCGGGAAGGTTGTAGGCCAAAACCACCGCGCCCAGAACCGTCGGAATATGCACGAGAGGCGCTTTAACCAATGTCATTTCATAATCCGACATCGGCGCGTCCGAGGCCCCGAAGTCGACGGTCTTTTCCGTGATCTGCTTCACGCCGCCGCCGCTGCCGATCGATTGGTAGTTGATCTTCACGTCCGGGTGGGCCTTGTTATATTCCGAAAACCACTTCGAATAGATCGGATAGGGAAAGGTCGCGCCGGCACCGGTGAGATTGATCGAATCGGCCTTGGCGTAATTTGACCCCGTCATGGCGACGATCGCGATGGCTAGCCCAACGATTTTTTTCTTAACTCCCATCATAATGACTCCTTCATATCTTCTTAGTTTATTGACACAATCCGATGAAATGAATGTGACATTTGTGTGACATTTTCAAAAACTAGAATACCAACGTCACCTGCGTCCGGATCCGGTGATCATTCAAGTTTGGTCCCCGCTGATTCATAAGGAGTGAATAGTCGGTCTGCAACTTGAGATTATGCTTATTGAAATAGTAACCCAGCTCAGCCGTATATTCGTACTGGTTGGCGATGGCGTTCGAGAAAACGACACCGCCCGCGCGGCCAGCCACTTCCAGGTGTTTCGGGATTAGAAAGTAACCGACTTGAGCGCTGTAACCCCAATTGGTCAGCTTGGTTCCTTGGTGGACGCGGCTCAACATCCCTTGACCTAACGCGAAGAACCCATGAGACCGGAAGTGAAGATCGAGGGTCCCGTGGCTCGCCCTGATATTCTTGGGGATCGTGCTGTTCTCAAAGGCTCCTCCGCGGTCGTCGAGGAGATAGGCGACACCCAAGCCCAGGCTGGGGTCGTCGGAATATTCCACATCGGACTCCGAATATTTATAGTCGCCGATAATAGGGACTTCCAAACGGGTCCCGAACATCGGGGCCTTCTTCGAATGAAGCGTATTGGCACCGTCGCCGTTCATCGCGAAGACGTGATATCCGAGGTGATAGTTGAAGACGTTTCCATGGATGTCGACGCCGATATCGCGCCCCAACGTGAAGTTGTCATGCACGAGATTTCTCTCGGGAAACTCCTGCTTCATCGCCGACACGAGTTCCGTATAAAGGAAGGGGACCTTGAACTGGCCGAATTTGATTCCGACCTCGTCTTTGGGTTGCCAATCCAAGTAGTAATCGTTCAACGTCGGCAGACCCGTCGTGGACTCGCCGATCACCGCATTCGCCATTTTTGTCGGGTCGCACGTGGCCTCCGTGCACACCGGCACCGTCTTAGAGCCGACGCGGGTTCCGAATCCCATCTCAAAACCGTAACTCAGCTTTTTGCTGAAGACATGACCTTCCATCCGGATCTCGCCACGGGGTATGGCAAATGTATCCGTGGCCTTGGCCTTCTCCAGGGCCATGAAGGTGAACCGCGACTGTAGGCGGCCATTGAGCAGGAACGTGTAATTCCCTTCTGGGGAATCGATGTGGAGACCATCCTTATAGGAAACCTTCGGACCTTCCTCGTCGGCGTAGAGATTTCTCCCGGCCGACATCGCGGTGAATCCCGCCACGAGGACCCACACGGCGACCGCACTTCGAGTGAACTTCTTCATTGGAACCTCCTTAATGGTGATTTTTGGAACAAAACTGGGCGGGAAACTGGGTCATGGGCGTGACGCGGTGATGAGGTCTCAGTGACATTTGCGTGTCGGACACGAATTTCAGAGAACCCTGCGAACTTCCTCGATCAAGGCCTTCATGGAGAAGGAGGCCTTGGGCAGATAGGCGTCGGCGCCGAGCGCCAATCCCTTCCGAACGTCTTCCCGGCTTCCTTTTGCTGAGATGATAATGACCGGGACGCCGCGAAACTCATCCGACGACTTGAGATACTTGCACATCTCGTAGCCGTCCAAGGTCGGCATCATGAGATCCAACAGAACCACGTCGGGACGGCGGTCTTCTTCGAGCCCCCACATGGCGCTCAAGCCGGACGGGGCGGTCACGACGTAAAAGCCCTCTTTTTTCAGATTGTATTCAAGCAACTCAAGGACGTCGGGATCGTCATCGATGACGAGGATTTTCTTTTCAGCCATAGACACCGCCTTATAAGGACAGTGCCTCAGCAATGTGTCAGCTTGATGACAAAAAGAAGAATTTCAGAAAATGCTCCAAAAATACTATTGACGCGCAACCTTCACCTACGTATCGTCGATGCCTAGTTAGTCGTTAATTTTATGCACCCTTACGTCTCTCATCTCTGTTGTTCCACCGCAAAAGGCGCCTTCTGTATAAAGGGGGCCTGTTGTCGCTGCATGTGTACGGTACTGTGTACCGGGCCGGCGGCGCGGCGGACAGCGAACAGATGAGGGAGTCTTCTGAAGTTTCCAAGACTTAAGAAACCCAAATAAAATCAAATCTGTTCCTCCTGAAAGCCAGCGGCGCCGGCGCATTCGCGTCTCGTTGTTTTCTTTCAACGTCATTCAAACTTTTTGGAGGAACTGTGAAAAAGCGCATAACAAAAATCATTCAACAAACACTCTTGGTCTTGGGGTCGGTCTTCAGCATCTCGCTGGCGCTGATTCCGGCGGCGGCCCGCGCAGCGGACCCCGTGAACCTCTTCAACGCCTCTTACGATCCGACCCGGGAACTCTACGATGACTATGACGCGGCCTTCGCCAAATACTGGAAGGCGAAAACCGGCGCGGATGTCTCCGTAAAACTCTCGAACGGCGGATCGGGTAAGCAGGCGCGCGCCGTCATCGACGGCCTGGACGCCGACGTGGTGACGCTGGCGCTTGCCTATGACATCGACGCGATCGCGGACAAGTCGGGCCTCTTGCCGAAGAACTGGCAAACGCGCCTCCCCAACAACAGCACACCCTACACCTCGACGATCGTCTTGCTCGTGCGCAAGGGGAATCCAAAGGGCATCAAAGACTGGGATGACCTGATCAAGCCGGGCGTGGCGGTCGTCACACCGAATCCAAAGACCTCCGGCGGAGCTCGTTGGAGCTTCCTGGCCGCATGGGGCTATGCCCTGAAGAAGAACAACGGCGACGAAGCCAAGGCGAAGGAGTATGTGGCGGCCCTCTACAAGAATGTGCCTGTCTTGGACTCGGGCGCGCGAGGCGCAACCACGACCTTCGTGGAACGCGGCATCGGCGACATCTTGCTGACTTGGGAGAACGAGGCCCTGCTGGCAGTGAACGATCTGGGCCGCGGGCTCAACGAAAACAAATTCGAGATCGTATACCCTTCCGTCAGCGTCCTCGCCGAGCCTCCGGTGGCGGTCGTGGACAAGAACGCCGCGAAACACAAGACCGAAGCCGTCGCCAAAGAGTACTTGGATCATCTCTATTCGCCGGAGGGCCAGGAGATCGCGGCCAAACACTACTATCGTCCGCGCCTCGCGGAGACGGCGGCAAAATACTCCTCAAAATTCCCAAAACTGAGCCTCTTCTCGATCGACGACGTTTTCGGGGGGTGGGCCAAGGCGCAACCGAAGTTTTTCAACGACGGCGGCGTGTTCGACCAAATTTACGGAGCCAAGTAGATGAAACCGCTAAAACAAGCCAGCGTCATTCCGGGATTCGGACTCACGATGGGATTCACGCTCGTCTATTTGAGCCTGATCGTCTTGATTCCCTTGTCGCTGCTCTTTTTCAAGGCCTCGGGCCTGGGATGGAAGTCGTTCTGGGAGGCGATCGCGTCGCCGCGCGTGATGGCCTCCTACCGCCTGAGCTTTGGCTCCTCGCTGGCCGGCGCCCTGATCAACGGCGGCTTCGGGTTGATCGTTGCCTGGGTCTTGGTCCGATATGAGTTTCCCGGCAAGGGGATCGTCGATACGCTTGTCGATCTTCCCTTCGCATTGCCCACGGCCGTGGCCGGCATCGCCCTCACGACGGTCTATGCCCCGAACGGCTCCATCGGAAAACTCTTGGGCGCCGTCGGCATCAAGGCCGCCTTCACGCCCCTGGGCGTCGTCATCGCCCTCACCTTCATCGGACTTCCTTTTGTGGTGAGAACGGTCCAGCCGGTCTTGGAGGCCCTCGACCGGGACGTCGAGGAGGCGGCCGTCTGTCTCGGCGCGACCCGTTGGCAGACGTTCACCAAGGTCATTCTTCCCGCTATCTTTCCGGCGTTATTGACGGGCATGACGTCGGCCTTCGCCCGAGCCGTGGGCGAATACGGCTCCGTCGTCTTTATCTCGGGCAACATACCGATGAAGACCGAGATCACGCCGCTCCTGATCATCACCAAGCTGGAGCAATACGATTATGCCGGGGCCGCCGCGATCGCGGTCACGATGCTGATGGTCTCGTTCGTCCTTCTCTTCGGCATCAGCTTCTTCCAAAAAATGGAGCCTGTATGATCTTCAGCAACGAACCGCAGACCGTGCATATTACCGAGCGCCGTCCCGTGCGTATCCTGCTCACCGCCGTCGCGCTGGGTTTTCTGGCCTTGTTCTTGGCCGTCCCCCTCGTGACGATCTTGTCGAACGCCTTTTCCAAGGGCCTCGCCGCCTATGGCGCGGCGATCGCGGAGCCAGACGCCCGCGCCGCGATCCGTCTGACGTTGATGGCCGCCGCCATCGCGGTACCGGCCAATCTCATCTTCGGCGTGGCCGCGTCTTGGACGATCGCAAAATTCGATTTCTTCGGGAAAACATTTCTGATGACGCTCATCGATCTCCCCTTCACCGTCTCACCCGTCATCTCCGGCCTGATCTTTGTATTGCTCTTCGGCGCCCAAGGCCTGTTGGGTCCCTGGCTCGCCAAATACGACATCAAGATCCTCTTCGCGATCCCCGGCATCGTGCTGGCGACCATCTTTGTGACTTTTCCCTACGTGGCGCGTGAGCTGATTCCGTTGATGCAGGTCCAGGGGAACGATCAGGAAGAGGCCGCGCTGACGCTCGGAGCGGGCGGCTGGCGGACCTTCCGGCACATCACGCTCCCGAACATCAAATGGGGCCTGTTGTATGGGGTGATCCTCTTGAACGCGCGCGCCATGGGCGAATTCGGCGCGGTCTCGGTGGTCTCGGGCCACATCCGCGGCATGACCAATACGATCCCGTTGCACGTGGAAATTCTTTACAACAACTACAATTTCGTAGGCGCCTTCGCGATGGCCTCGATCTTAGCATTGCTTGCCTTGGTCACGCTGATCGCCAAGACCTATGTTGAGCGGAAATCTAAGGCTTGATAGCGAGCGAGAATGTCCCAATCGGGCTTTGCCCGTTGGGGCATCGGAGCAAGCGATGAATAAACCGACCTAACAGATGGAGGGTTTCAGGGGGAGAGCGGTATCGCCCCCTGATTATTAATTATGAGCATCCGCGTCGAAA
>Ga0315281_10012134_pt1 | contig 11759 bp, 13 predicted proteins | sample YL17G07_0_MG_FD_204540 | JGI IMG/M metagenome (GOLD analysis project Ga0315281, IMG submission 204540) | Sediment microbial communities from Yellowstone Lake, YNP, Wyoming, USA - YL17G07_0 | ecosystem: Environmental > Aquatic > Freshwater > Lake > Sediment | place: USA: Wyoming | collected... | reverse complement strand
TTGTGCCCATAGCGGAAACCATCCTTGGGTTCGAGCACAATGACCTGACAATCATAGCCCGCCACCCGCTCCTGCTCGCCCAGCTTGACGGTGTAGTTCTCGGCAAGCTCGCCCGACTGCGCAGGCAGCAGCGCCGGAAAATTCTTCTGGGCATGCCGCTTCTCGACCTTGACGGTCTTGCTGTGCGAGTAGTAGCACAGCACCTCGTTATTGTTGCGGATGATTTCGCGCGGCGGGCCGTCCAGCGCCTCCAGCTTCTCGTGCTCGCCGCTGTCGTCGAAGCGGTGCGTGATTCTCGATGTCTCGACCATGCCGCCGTGCTGGTAGACGAAGGTTCCCGCATAGTTGAGCTGGCGCGCCGCACCGGAGATTTTTTGCAGCCAGGCGACGGGGTCCGAGGGCTGGAGCGATTCCGCGTGAACAGTGGCAGGAAGACAGGCCAGCAGCAACAAGGTACGGAGCAGCACCCTCATCTGGCAACATCCGGCTGGGATTCATAAGTGGCGCGCTGGTAGGGGGTTGCACTCTGCATGGCGATGCCGGGCGAAAACTCCTGGTGCGCAATCAGGTATTCGCTGACGTTTCCGCGCACCTGCTGGGGCGCCAGCTGGGCCAGGGTTGCGGCCTGCTGGAAAGCGGGGGCGTCCGCCGCCGGCCCTTCCGGCGTCTTCAGCGTCACCCAACCCACTACCGCGACGGCTGCCACCGATGCCGCGGCGGACCATGCGATCATGGCGCGATTCTGCGGCGCCCGGCGCGGCGCCAGCACGGTCGGCTCATCCGCCAGGCGCCGCGCCACCCTTGCGGTGACATCGGAAGACAGCACCGGCGCCCGTCTCAATGCATCGCCTATCATGTGGTATTCCGACCAGTTGCTGCGCAGGTTCTCCTGCTCCCCGAAGCGGGCGATGGCTGCCCGGGCATCATGGTGCAGCAGTTCGCCGTCCATCAACGCGGACACCAGCTCATCCGGGCCAGGCACATCCAACTGGCGCTGCACAGGGGAATCTTCACCGGGATTTGTCTTGGCCATTTTCACCACCTCGTATCCTTGTTGGTACCCAGCAGGGGACGCAGCTTTTCAGCGATCGCCTCGCGGGCGCGGAAAATCCGGGAACGCACGGTACCGATTGGACAATTCATGATTTCTGCGATTTCTTCATAACTGAGCCCCTCGATTTCGCGCAACGAAATCGCGGTTTTCAACTCCTCAGGCAAGTTTTCCACCGCCTGGTTCACCGTCATGGCGATCTGCTTGGTCATCAGTTCGCTTTCCGGCGTCCTGATGTCGCGCAGCAACTCGCCTTCCTCATAGCCTTCTGCTTCTTCGCTGTCGATCTCCGTGGAGGTCGGCGCACGCCGTCCCAGCGCAACCAGGTAGTTCTTGGCAGTGTTTATGCCAATGCGGTAGAGCCAGGTATAGAATGCGCTTTCGCCGCGGAAGGAAGGGAGTGCCCGGTATGCCTTGATGAAGGCCTCCTGGGTGACATCCTCGACTTCCGCCGGATCGCGGACAAAACGCGACAACAGCCGCCCCAGCTTGCGCTGGTACTTGACGACCAGCAGCTCGAAAGCATGCTTGTCGCCCTGTTGTGCACGTTCGACCAATTGCTGGTCGATTTCACGATCACCCATCTGGGCAAGGTCCCTGATTCTGTTATTTTGCCTGGTCCGGCATGCAAACCGCCCGCAGCCGGTAGCATCCTGGACCAAGTATAACCGCTCAGCGAGCGTTCGTGAAACGCGCCCTGTTCCGCACATGCAAAGAGACAACGGGGCGGTGGAATTAGTTCACTCCGGCCTGGGGGTATTCGTGCAAACGCCGGGGCAGCGTCATTCAGCCGTTACATTGCGTTGCGCCGGCGAGTTGCAAACAGGCGCTGTTGGATTCATAGTGGAACCTTTGCTGGCGGGATGTCCGATGCTTCGTTTCGACGTGATTATCATAGGCAGCGGGCTTGCCGGATCGACTCTGGCGCTGCAACTGGCGGACCGCAAAAAGGTCGGACTGCTGACCAAGAAATCCCTGCTGGATGGAGCCAGCAACTGGGCTCAGGGCGGGATCGCCGCGGTGCTGGCCGACGACGATTCCATCGCAGCCCATGTCCAGGACACCATGATCGCCGGTGCCGGCCTGTGCGACGAAACGGTGACGCGCTTCGTCGTGGAGCACGGCAAACACGCCATCGACTGGCTGGTCGACCAGGGCGTGCCGTTCACCCGCGACAGCGCCAGTAAAACCGGCTTTCACCTGACGCGCGAGGGCGGGCACAGCCAGCGCCGCATCGTCCACGCGGCAGACGCCACCGGCCATGCAGTGCAGGCCACGCTGTCGGACAAGATCCGCGCCCACCCCAACATCACCGTGCTGGAAAACCACATCGCCATCGACCTCATTACCGGCGCCAAGCTGAAACTGGCGGACAACCGCTGCTACGGCGTCTACGCGCTGGACACCCAGGCCGGGCACGTGAAGACTTTCGCCGCAGCGCACACGGTGCTGGCCAATGGCGGCGCGGGCAAGGTCTACCTCTACACCACCAATCCGGACGTAGCCACCGGCGACGGCATCAGCATGGGCTGGCGCGCCGGCTGCCGCGTCGCCAACATGGAGTTCATCCAGTTCCACCCGACCTGCCTCTATCACCCCCACGCCAAGTCCTTCCTCATTACCGAAGCGGTGCGCGGCGAAGGCGGCATCCTGAAATTGCCCGACGGCACCCGCTTCATGCCGCAGCACGACAGCCGCGCGGAGCTTGCACCGCGCGACATCGTGGCGCGCGCCATCGACTTCGAAATGAAGAAGCGCGGCCTGGATTGCGTGTACCTGGATATCTCACACAAGCCGTCCGATTTCATCAAGGAACACTTCCCGACCATCCATGCGCGCTGCCTTGAACTGGGCATCGACATCACACGAGAAGCCATCCCCGTGGTGCCGGCGGCCCACTACACCTGCGGCGGCGTGATGACGGACCTCAAGGGTCGCACCGATATCGACAATCTGTACGCCGTCGGCGAAGTGGCGTTCACCGGGCTGCACGGCGCCAACCGGCTTGCCAGCAACTCGCTGCTGGAATGCCTGGTGTTCGGCCAGGCTGCTGCCACCGACATTCTCCAGCAACCGGCCACCTCCGAAATCACCTTGCCGGAATGGGACGAAAGCCGCGTGACCGACGCCGACGAGGAAATCGTCATCTCCCACAACTGGGACGAACTGCGGCGTTTCATGTGGGATTACGTGGGGATCGTGCGCACCAACAAGCGCCTGCGCCGGGCGCAAAACCGCATCAACCTGCTGCACGACGAAATCAGCGAGTACTACAGGAATTTCCGCGTCAGCAACGACCTGATCGAACTGCGCAACCTGATGCTGACCGCGGACCTGATCGTGCGCTGCGCCATGCTGCGCCGCGAGAGCCGCGGCTTGCACTACAGCCGTGACTACCCGGAGCAACTGGCGGAGGCCAGGAATACCGTGCTGGAGCCCGGCATCAAACTATAAGCAACGCGTTTCCAATCAATGATGGTGGCCGTGAGCCCCATGCACATGACCATGCGCGACTTCTTCGTCGGTCGCTGGACGCACGCTTTCGATGTGGCACTGAAAACGCAGGGTCTGTCCAGCAAGAGGGTGATTGCCATCCACCACCACCTTGTCTTCGGCGACGTCGGTGACGGTATAAATCAATTCTTCGTCCGAGTCTTCCGCGCCACCCTCGAACTGCATGCCGATCTCGATGTTCTCGGGAAACATATCGCGCGGCTCCACCCGGATGAGTTCGGCGTCGTATTCGCCGAAAGCATCGTCCGGCGCCAGCGTCACCGCCACATCCTCGCCTTCGCTCTTGCCGTGCAAGGCCTCCTCCACCGTCGGGAAGATGCCGTCGTAGCCGCCATGCAGATAGCTGATGGGCGCTTCGCTCTTGTCCAGAATTTTGCCCTGGCTGTCGCTCAACTCATAGGAAAGAGACACTACCGCGTTTTTCAAAATTTGCATAAACCTACCCTATATCCTTGACCAATTTCAGAACCTCGGCGGCATGGCCGCGCGGATTCACCCCATACAGCGCATGCCGCAGCTTGCCCTCTTTGTCGACAAGAAAAGTGGAGCGCACGATACCCATACGCTTCACCCCATCCTTGTCCTTTTCCTGCCACACCCTGTATTTCCCGCAAGCCTCGCCCTCGGTGTCGGCCAGCAGGCGCACTGCCAGCCCGTGCTTGTCGCGGAATGCCGCGTGCTTCAGGCAATCGTCCTTGCTGACGCCCAGCACAACCGCGTCCAACCTGGAAAACTCCTCCTCCATGTCGCTGAAATCGATCGCCTCCATGGTGCAGCCCGGGGTATCGTCCTTCGGATAGAAGTACAGCACGACATGCTTGCTGCCTTTGAAGTCGGACAGGCTGACCATGGCCATGTCGGCATCCGGCAGGCTGAATCCCGGGGCGGTTTGTCCTGCTTGCAGCATAACCACTCCCAAATTCTCGATGACTAAATTCTAACCCATTCCGCAAAAGTATAAAGGCAATTGTTGCCAAGTGCTGGCGGGCTATAATAGCCGCATCATGAAAAAACCCTTCCTCGGCAACCTCTCCCCACGCGAGTTCCTGCGCGAATACTGGCAGAAAAAGCCCTTGCTGGTGCGCAGTGCCTTCCCCGGCTTCAGCGGCCTGCTGAGCCCGCAGGAACTGGCCGGTTTGGCCTGCCTCGAAGAGGCGCAATCCCGTCTGGTGCTGCACAAGGGAGATCGCTGGCTGCTGCGCGACGGCCCATTCGCCGATGACGATTTCGCGCGCCTGCCGAAGACGAAATGGACACTCCTGGTGCAAGGCGTCAATCATTTCCTGCCTGAAGCGGAGCACCTGCTGCGGAAATTCGACTTCGTGCCGCATGCACGACTGGACGACCTGATGGTGAGCTATGCGCCGAAGGGAGGCAGCGTGGGGCCGCATTTCGATTCCTACGACGTATTCCTGCTGCAGGGCTTGGGGCAGCGGCACTGGCAAATCAGCGCGCAACAGGACATGACGCTGGTACCCGACGCTCCGTTGAAAATATTGCAGCATTTCCAGCCGGAACAGGAATGGACCCTGGGGCCGGGGGACATGCTCTACCTGCCGCCGCGCTACGCCCATTTCGGCGTCGCCGAGGGCGATTGCATGACCTATTCGGTCGGCTTCCGCGCCCCTTCCGCACAGGAACTCGCAACACAGTTCCTGGCCTATCTGCAGGATAAGATACAGGTCGATGGCATGTACCAGGACCCCGGCCTCGCGCCGCCAAAACACCCTGCAGAAATCGGCGGGAAGATGCTGACGCAGGTGAGCCGCATGCTTGCGCAGATCCGCTGGGACCGCACGGATGTCGCGGGTTTTCTCGGGCAATACCTGAGCGAACCCAAACCCCACGTTTTCTACGAGCCACCGAAACGTCCGCTGCCACCGAAGGACTTCACGCAGCGCTGCAGAAAACAGGGGCTAAAGCTGGCCTTGACCAGCAGCATGTTGTTCCATGGCGACACGTTTTTCATCAACGGAGAGATCTGCGAAACCGGTGCCGGCGCTCATGAAATCCTCCGTCGCCTGGCCGACCGGCACTGCCTGCCGCCCGACACGCAGATCGGCCCGGAGGCCGAGCAATGCCTTTACCAGTGGTATCTGCTCGGTTATCTCGCGCCGGGAACATGACCATGCCGGACAAGAAGGAACCAGAAGCACCAATGCAGCGCCGCATCGATGGGTCGCAGGAGTATACGGCGGCCATCGACGAGGTGATTGGCCATGCAAAACACCGCTTGCGCTTTTTCGACTACGACCTCTCCGAAGGCGGTTACAATCGCCCACAGCGCTTCGAGTTGCTGCGCGATTTCCTGCTGGCCAGCCGCGCCAACCGGTTGCAGTTCGTGGTCCACGAAACCGGCCATCTGACGCGCCACTGCCCGCGCTTGATGCTGCTGCTCACACAGTTCGGCCACGCCATCCAGATCAACCAGACCACGCAGGATGCCAAGAGCATTTACGACCCGTTCGTGATCGCGGATGCGGAGCACTACGTGCATCGTTTCCATTACCAAAACCCACGCGCACTGCTGGCACTGCGCGACGTCGCCGGCAGCCTTGTGTTGAATCAACGCTTCGATGAACTGTTGGGAGCTTCGGCACCTGCGGTATTCGCCAGCACCCTTGGCCTGTAGAAATTTTCCGGAAATCGGCTATAATTGATTCGCTAAGGTGCCGTTAGCAAAAAAATATTTAACCTTCGGATTATGAAGGGACTAGCAATATTTTTAGAATTTGTTAAAATTCGCGGGTCGGTCGGTATTGGCTCGTAGACCGATCGTGTTTATTGTCATACTTTACGTTAAAGGGAACACAAATGAAAAAGTCCGTCCTGCTCGCTGCTCTGTTGGCCTTGTCCTTGACCGCTTGCGGCAAGAAAGAAGAAGCTGCCGCTCCTGCTCCTGAAGCTGCTGCTCCTGCTCCTATGGCTCCTGCTCCTGCTCCTGAAGCCGCTGCTCCTGCCGCTCCAGCTGCTCCTGCGCCTGAAGCAGCTCCTGCCGCTCCCGCTCCTGAAGCTGCTCCTGCTGCTCCGGCTGCCGCTCCTGCCGCTCCTGCCAAGAAGTAATTTTTCGGCAGCAAAAAAGCCGGCCAACTGGCCGGCTTTTTTTCGCCTTGGCCAAGAGCCTTGCAGTCTGCAGGCGGCTCCCGCAGCCTCAGGCTATCTGCCGCCAGTCAAATCCCGTCTCCTGTTCCGCCACGCCGATCCACGCAGCCTCGCAGCCCATCGCACCGGCAAGCGCTCCTTGTGCCCGCGCCACTGTATTGTTCTGCTGGCTTAAGTGGGCGGCGATGACGTGCTGCAAACGGCTACGATCCAGGCTCGCCAATAGTTCGGCCGACGCGGCATTGTCCAAGTGGCCGAAACGGCTCGCTACGCGCTGCTTCAGGCCCGGCGGATAGGGGCCGTTGCGTAGCATCCCGGCGTCGTGGTTGCATTCCAGCACGAGCGCGTCGCACCCGCTCAAGGTCGCCGCTATATGTGGCGTGGCACTGCCAGTGTCGGTGAGCACGCCGAGACGCCTGACCCCATTTCCGAAAACATACTGCGCCGGCTCGCGCGCATCGTGCGGCACGGGAAAGGGCTCGACCTCGACGTCGCCGACGTGGAAGCGCGTGTGGCTGTCGATGACATGAGTGACGGGAAGGGTGGGGCACTGGGAGCGAATCACGCTGAGCGTGCCGTGCGTCAGCCATATGGGCAGCTGGAACTTGCGGGCGAACTTCACAACCCCGCCGACATGGTCGGAATGCTCGTGGGTAACCACGATGCCCGCCAAGTCCTGCGGGACCAGCCCGATACGGGCCAGTCTCCCTATCGTCTCGCGCAGGCCGAAGCCGCAATCGAGCAGCACGCGCGTCTTGTTTGCCTCAACCACCAGTGCATTGCCGCTGCTGCCGCTGCCCAGCGAGGCAAAGCGCATTACTTCAGTTGCTCGTATAGCAAATTGATGATCTTGTTGCCGGTTTCCGCTTTCGCACTAACGCCGTCCTGGCCGAGCACCCGCACCTGGCTTGCACCGGCGCTTTCCACGACCTCTATGCGGTATTGCGCCGCCTTCTGCTCCCTGGTGGCGTCAGCCCGCCAGAAGGCGAGCTTGGACATCAGACCATCGCCCCCCTTTTTGCCATCTGCGTCGGGATCGGCGTAGCGTACGAAGTACAGACCCTTGGAGCGATCGCGGTCCTCGACGGTGAAGCCGACGCGGTCGAGCGCCAGGCCGACCCTGCGCCAGGCACGGTCGAACGGGTCGGCGAGCGCGAGGATTGCGCTGCCCTCCTTGTTATGGCTGACCTTGGCGCGTTCCTGCGGCGTGTGCGCCGCCATGGCCGACGCGGCGCGCGCCTCGTCCACGCCGAACTTCACCATCAACCGGCGCAGCATCTCCGCCTCCAGTTCCGGGTCGGCTGGCCGCGGCTGCCAAACCGTTTGGCTTGAGCCAATATCCTCCCTGACCACTTCATACATGCCGCGATGGCTGATGTATATCTCGGTGGTGCCCTTGTCCTGACCCGGTTCCAAACGCGTGCGGAACTTGTCGCGCTCGGAGGTCGAGTACAGGCTGTCGACCACCTTGCTCAGCACATTGCGAATCGCATCCTGGGGAATCTTGGCGCGGTTTTCCGCCCAGTCGGTCTCGATGATGCCGGCTTCTGGCAACTCGGTTTTCACGGTGAACCCGATGCCCGCCCAGAACTCCTTGATCACCGGCCACGCCTGTTCCGGCGACGCGTTGACCACCAACCAGCGCTGCGACCCGGCGCGCTCGATGCGCACCTTATCCAGCACCGGCAAGAGTTCCGCGGGACCGGCCTGCGGCTTGCCGCCGACCCGCTCCCTGCTGTATTCCGAGAACGTGGCGCTTGCGGCAGGGCTGATGTCCGGCACGGCAAAGCGTCCATCCGCGCCGGGGGTAGTCAGATCTGGCGGGATCTCCAGGGTCGGCAGCTTACCCGCAGACTTGTAGTCGATTTTCTTGTTTTCCGTGAGCGGCAGGCTGCCGCAACCGCTGAGAGCGGTCAGCGCCGTCAGGGCCAGCACGCTATAAAATCTGTAACTGTTCATATGCATCCTCATAGTCCGGCCTGGCGCATCGCCTGTCTCAATGTCTCGTGGTAGCCCTGCGACAGCCGCGTCAACGGCAGCCGTACGCCGGAATCGATCAGGCCCATTTGCTCCACCACCCATTTCACCGGAATCGGGTTGGCTTCGACAAACAGCTTCTGATGCAGCCCGATGAGCTTGTTGTTTATTTCCCGCGCCGCCGCAAGGTCCCCCTTGAACGCCGCCGCGCACAGTTCATGCATCAAACGCGGCGCGGCATTGGCAGTGACCGAGATGACCCCGTGCCCACCCAGCAGCATCAACGCCAGGGCGCTGGCGTCGTCGCCGCTGTACACGGCGAAATCCCGCGCTACGCGGCTCAGGAGGTCGCTGCCACGTTCCATGTTGCCGGTGGCGTCCTTGATGCCGACGATGCCGGGGATTTGTGCCAGGCGCAGCACGGTGTCGTTGCTCATGTCGCACACCGTGCGCCCGGGCACGTTGTAGAGTATCAGCGGCAGGTCCACCGCCTCGGCGACAGCCCTGAAGTGCTGATACAGCCCTTCCTGGGTCGGCTTGTTGTAATAGGGGACCACGGACAGGCCAAAATCGGCGCCGGCCTGTTTGGCACAGCGCGTGAGCTCGATGGCCTCTCGCGTCGCGTTGGCGCCGGTGCCGGCGATCACCGGAACACGCCCCGCGGCGTGCTCGACGACGGCCCGAATCAGCTGGCAATGCTCGTCGTAATCCAGGGTGGGCGACTCGCCGGTGGTACCGGCTACAACGATGCCGTCGCTGCCCTGCTGCACATGAAAATCGACCAGAGCGCGCAGCCGCGGCAGATCCAGACTGCCGTCCGCATGCATCGGGGTGACGATCGCAACGAGACTGCCTCTAAGCATGGTGATGAAATCCGCAAAAGCCGCTAGTTTACCGGAATATCCGCCTACCGGAAACCGCCCGAGACCGGTCGCACGGCACAGATGCGCTGCACCGCGGCGGATTTTGGCTGGATCACCAGCACATCCTCGTAGCCGACAACGCGAAGCTTGCCGCGCACCGCTTCCAGCAGTTCGCCCGGCAGCAGCAGGAAGTTCGGATTGCCGGGCCTGCCGTAGCGTTCGTTGCCCAAAGCAAAGGTTTCGTAAATCAGCACCCCGCCATGCGCCAGGGAACGCAGCAGATCGGGAAACAGCGGCCGGTGCAGGTAGTTGGTCACCACGATGCCGGCAAACTCCGCGTCTCCATACGGCCACGGACCCTGCTCGACATCCGCGCGGCGCAAGGCAACGCCGGGCAACGCAGCCAGTTCCGCCAGCGGCGCGATGTCGATGTCCAGCGCTTCCACGGGATGCCGCAACCCGGCCAGATAACGGGTATGTCGGCCAGATCCGGCAGCCAGATCCAGCACGCGCCCGCCCGCCGGTATCAGCCCGGCCCATCTTTGCACCCACGCCGAAGGCGAGTTTGAGGAACCACCCGGCATCACGGCAAAACCGGCCGCGCGGCGCGCAGCGTCTGCGTGGTGGCATCCAGACCTTGGTGGAACAGGCGCTCCAGCAGCGGAACAAAAAACGGCATGGACAGGTAGAGCACGAGGAACCCCACCATCAGGGTGATCGGAAATCCCACGGCAAAAATGTTCAGTTGCGGTGCTGCGCGGGTCATGATGCCCAGCGCCAGATTGGTGATGAGCAGTGCGGCGATGACCGGCAGCGAGAGCAGGAGCCCGGCGGAAAATATTTCCGCCCCCCAATCCACCAGATGCTTCCAGGCCACCGGGGAAAGCGGCTGCGCGGCGATAGGCAAGACCTGAAAACTCTCGGCGAGCGTCGCTATGACCATCAGATGCCCGTCGATGGCGAGGAACACCAGTATGGCAAAAAGCCCGAGGAACTGGGCCACCACCGGAACCTGGGCGGAATTTTGCGGATCGAAAAAAGTGGCGAAGCCCAAGCCCATTTGCAGGCCGATCATGTGGCCCGCCATTTCCACGGCGATGAACACCACCCGCATCGCCAGCCCCATGGCGATGCCGATGACGACCTGCTGCATCAGGATAAACAACCCGGCAGCCGAACCGGGTTGCACTGCGGGCATCGGCCCCAGCGTCGGGACAACCAGCAGGGTCAGCAGCAGCGCAATCCCCATCTTGACGCGCACAGGCACGGCACGGTTGCCGAATATGGGGTCAGTCGAGATCAGAGCAAGGATGCGGGAAAGGGGCCAAAGGAACATTGCCAACCAGGTGTCAAGCTGCGCGGACGTAACCGTGATCATTGGCCGTTCGTCAGCCGACCAGGCCGGGGATGCTTTCGAACAGCCGGCGCATGTAGTCCACCATCAACTGGATCATCCACGGCCCGGCCACGATCAACACCACGAACATCACCAGCAGCTTGGGGATGAACGACAAGGTCATCTCGTTGATCTGCGTCGCTGCCTGGAAGATGCTCACCAGCAGGCCGACGGCCAGGGCCGACAGCAGCAGCGGCGCGGCAACCAGGATGGTCACCTGGATCGCCTGCTGGCCGATACTGACAACGGTTTCCGGGGTCATCATGGGGTCTATCCTGTATAGAAACTCTGCACCAGCGATGCGATCAGCAGGTTCCAGCCATCCACCAGCACGAACAGCATGAGCTTGAACGGCAGCGAGATGACCACGGGCGACAGCATCATCATGCCCATGGACATCAGCACGCTGGCCACCACCATGTCTATGATCAGAAACGGAATGAAAATGACGAAGCCGATCTGGAATGCGGTTTTCAGCTCGCTGATGACGTAGGCAGGCACCAGTATCTTCAGCGGCACCGCTTCAGGGCCGTTGAGCGGCGCGCTGTTGGAAAGCTTGACGAACAGGGCCAGGTCCTCCTGGCGGGTCTGCCGCAGCATGAAAGCCTTGAGCGGCGCGGCGCCCTTGTCCAAGGCCTCGGTGAAGGCCATTCTTTCTTCCATGAAAGGCTTGTAGGCCTCGGCATAGATCTTGTCGAACACCGGCGCCATGACGAAAAACGTCAGGAACAGCGAGAGGCCGACCATCACCTGGTTGGGCGGCGACTGCAGCGTGCCCAGCGCCTGCCGCAGCAGGGCCAGCACGATGACGATGCGGGTAAACGCAGTCATCATCAACAGCAGCGCCGGCAAAAAG
>Ga0315281_10012133_pt1 | contig 11759 bp, 16 predicted proteins | sample YL17G07_0_MG_FD_204540 | JGI IMG/M metagenome (GOLD analysis project Ga0315281, IMG submission 204540) | Sediment microbial communities from Yellowstone Lake, YNP, Wyoming, USA - YL17G07_0 | ecosystem: Environmental > Aquatic > Freshwater > Lake > Sediment | place: USA: Wyoming | collected... | reverse complement strand
AGAGCATCTGAATATGCAGAAGTAAAAACTAAAGTTAATTCACAGTATCCAGTTGTAGGAGGTGTAATCTTTGTAATTTTAGTCGTTCCAGTAACACGAGTGAACTTATGAACTAGAGTAACAGTAGCAGCAGAAGCAATTGTGTTAGGAAGAGCATTTTTATCATCCTGAACAGTAGAAAGGTCCTGAAAGAGTAGATCACTCATTGTTCATATCTCCTTTAATTGTAACCAGCAGGAACTGCCAGCGTATCGATGTAGGCAGTAGCAGCAGGATTAGTAACGTAGGTCTGAAATCCAACAACCATATAAAAGATATCCGCCGCAGCAACACCACCGCTAGCTCCACGAATCTCGAAGATCTTTCGACCATCGGATGTGTAGAAACCAATAGGCAGAATTTCTGCGCGACCCCAAATAGAATTTGCAACAAAGTCAATACGAGTCTTATTCCAATTGAAGTGCGGCTTAACTGGAGCACCAGCAAGCTGCATATTATCACCAAAATACATATTCAGGGCTTCATCTTTAGGAGCCTTATGAATAATAGAAACTAACTGACCAATTTCTTCATATGCCTGCATCTGACAGGGATGTGTCCATGCAGTAAGTTCAAAGTTATTGTCAATACCTACTCGATTACCAATCTTATTAACTGCAAGGCGCGGCAAGGGAAGAGTTAATGCAGAATTACCACCATTAACCCTGTTGGACCTGATTTGCGGCGTTGAAGCCCTATCAAATCCAAGCCATGTGCCTGTGCTAGCATTTGAATGATGATATGGAACACCATACAATGCTGGCAATGCAGTAGGATTAGCAATACCATCAACAACTAATACGTCAGTTGCAATCGCCCCAGCAACAGCAGGAGAAACGTCAATCTGACTATTTTCAACATCCCAACGAATAATAATTCCCTTACCACGCAATGTAGCAAGAGTAACATCATACACCTGAATCATCTGATCTTCACGAACAAGTCGTGCACCAAATGATTTATCAAGTGTATATGTATCAACACCACCAGCAGTAGCAACTACAGTAATAATTCCTACCTGACCAGTTCCGGGCTGTTGAAGCTGAGCATCAAGCTGCCGCTTCATTTCAATGATTGCTCCAGCCGTTAAACGCTGGACAGCATTGATTACAGCCTTTCTCCGGTCATCAGTAGAATACTGAGTTAGTTTCGTATATTCAATATTCTCTGACATGAAAACAGGACGCAGAACGGCTTTGTCCCACTTTGGACCGCCACCTCGTCCTAAATCTCCACCATCAGGATTCCAATATTGAAAACGTCCACCGGGAGAAATCTCCATTGGCGCACGCATTTCACGATAACTAACTATTTCAACATCACGCTTCTTAATATTAGCAAAGAAAGTATCGTCGCTCTCGAACACAGTGGTGATTTTAGGAAGGACCCTTTCGAGTTCTGTTCCTGCAACTACTGATTCAACAACTGCTCCCATAATCTATCCTCAATCTCTAGCAAGAAATTCTTGTACTGATTCACCTTTTCTCATTCCGCTTGTTTCTTTCTTTTGAGATGCGGCTCTCCCAGGAACAATTAAACCTTGTCGCTTACGCGGCGTTTCTTCTTCTACTTCTTCTTTTTCTTTTCTCGGAGCACGATCTTTTAGAGCTTCCGCTCTGGCCTTCATAATAACACTACGAAGATTTGGTTTAGCTTTACCAAGATAGAAAGATTTAATTTTAGAAATCGAATCCTTAGAGAACTTAGCATCGAAAGCAGCTCTCCAAAGTTTATCAAGATTATTCCTCATCGAGGAATCAGAACTCAGTGTTCCATGAAGAGAGGTTAATGCGTCTCGAACAGCATTCTTCTTCTCATAAGATGTCATATTTCCTCTAGGATCAATATACTCAGCAATAGTACTCTTTAGAATATTATCTACTTGTCCCTGTAGTTCATCACGAGTAGTTTCAAATCTTTCCTGAACAAATGCTAATCTCTCACTCTCAACTTCATTCTTTTCTTCACTTTCTTTCTCACCTGCACGCAATTTAGAAGGAGTGAATTTAGATGTTCCATAAAGAAATTGATTTACAAGCAGAGCGGCTTGCTGAAGTTCTTCACTATCAGAATCTTTAGCTTCCTGAAACATGCTCATAATGAGAGTTTTATTTACCCTATCAACTACTTCAAAATATGCTTCCTTATCAACCTTATGAAGAGTAGTTAAATATCCATCAACAACCTTATCGAATGCTTTAGGATCAGCTTCTTTAATATTCTTTAAAACATCTTCAGTATTCCCAGAAAGAAGATCACGTTCAAAAGTATTAAAAATTTCAGCTTTTTCTGCTAATTCTTTAGCATCATCAAATGAGCCGAAGAGTTCTGTATAAGCCTTATCCCTATAGAGCATCTTTTCAAGAAATGGAATCTTCTTGAAAAGATCAGGATAAAGCTTTAAAATCTCTGCTTTTCTTGGCGGTGCATTGACTTCAAAATCATCATTTTTAAGATTTAGCTTTTCATCATCTTCTTCATCTTCATCTTCATCAATAAGTTCTAAATCTTCAGGTTCTTCTTCTTCTTCCTCTTCTTTTTCTTCTTTTTCTTTAGGTTCTTTCTTAGGAATTACTTCTTCTTTCTCATCTTTCTCATCAACCTTAAAAAGATCTAAAACATCATCAGCCGTTTTAGCCGCAGAATCTTTAACTGGTAACTGGGGTGCGTTCACTTGATTCTCCGCTCACTTTTTCAGATTGCTTAGGCTTTTCTGGATTACTGGCCTTTGGCCCTTCTGAAGTTTGTTTTGTAGATTTAGCAACTAATTGTTGATCTAGTTCTTGTAATTGCCGCTGTTGCATCTGCTGAGCAGCAATATCATTATGAGCTTTCATATGCAATAATACGTTCTTATAACCAGCAGGATTTTCTTGCTTTGCCAGCCGTCCGGCTGAACCGATTAGCCAAGAACGGCAAATTGATGCTTCAACTTCATGATTATCTACATCAGGATCAATTTCTACTGAAGATTGTTCATTAGGTTGAATTTGCTGTCCTGATTCTTGAGCAGCAATGATATCTTCATTAGAAGGAGGAAGAACAATAGGTTCAGAATTGACAAGAATGTTAATTTCTTCATACTGCTTCTGCCTATCATCTTCACCAGGAAGTCTGAACTGTGGAATCTTAATAACCTTTTTAATATACGGAAGATTTTCAGGGTCCATAAGAGCACCCATAATTTGCTGATTATTAAGCTGAAATAACTGCATAATCATATCAGCCTGCTGTTCATCAGTAATAGGCATCTTCTCATCAGGTTCTAATTCGATGCTACCGATTTTCCCATCAAGTTCAGCTTTTCTAATAAAAGTATTTACATATCCGCCTTGAGCAGATTTCTCAACAACTCTTTCATCTTCTTCAATACATTTGATATAAGCTGGAATAGCCTTACCAAATATCTCTTTCCACCAAATAGTCATCATCTTCCACGGAGTCTGAAGCCGCTGCAATGCCATTCCTTTAGACATTGCATATTCAGAAGCCGTTCTGGATGAACCTGCGTTATTTTGTCCGCCGAATAATGAAGGCAAAGCTCCAGAAACGAATTGTCCTAATTCTTGAACAATTCGATAGAAATTAAATATCTCAGGTGCAAGACTAGCTGTTTTAGTTGTATAGAAAGATTCACCTAAATTCTTACTTCCACTTAATGGTTTAGTAGGAGTGAGTGTTCCTGGCATTGCTTCTATTTGACGCTGAGCATCAAAATTAACAACAGCAGGATCAACCCATGTCTGAGGAATGCCGTGTTCAATAGTCTGTAATGTCAAACTTATTAAGTCATTTACAATATCCTGAACATTCGTTAGCAATTCACCTAAAGGATCATGATTCAAGAAATCTGACATTGGATTCTGAGTCAATGTCCAGCAATCATCTAAGCACTCATTTTCATAATCAGCAACAACTTCATTAACCATTACAACTTTAGCACCATCAGGAAATAATTTCTTCATCCTCTTCATATCCTCTTCAGGAAGGATATTGAATGATGCAGGACGAAGCCAGCAATTCTTAACTGTTACGTTTTCAATTGGAAACTCACCGCGATATTGAGTATTTAAACGTCCATATTGTTCATATGGATCATTTACTCCTATATTACTCCAACCTGAAGGAGCCGGAAGTTTCTTTGCAAGATCAGGATACATTTCAAGAGGATTCACATAATGAGTCTCATAGCTAAAAATCAAATACGGAGTATCACACTGTTTCTTAGCATAATTTGCTATCTTAATGTATAAGCCACCATATGCTTCTAAGCAAATACGTGATTTCGGCTCATCAGTATAACCTACAAGTCGAGGAACAATAAGTTTCTGCTTTGCTAATGCGGGATCTAAAAGAGCTCCACATTCAGGGCAAACTGGGCCTTGTGTTAAAATCTCATGATGAAGAGCAGCGTCATCGTCATCAGGAGAGAATTCATTCATTTCTGAATCACTGAATACTTCATCAGCAATACGCTGCTGGCATTCAGGACAGACATATGATTCTACTTCTTCATCCTTGAATTTAGCTTTCTGATATGTTCCATATTCTTTATCTTCTTTAACGTAACTGTAGCATCCAATCATTCCTTCTGTGCAGTAAATATAAAGAGCATTAAGCCAAAGAAACATTACATTATTATGTTTATAAATCAGCTCAGCAATTTTATCTCCTGCTTTAGCTGTTGATAAATCTAATGGAGAATCTGCGTCATCTGGAACACAGGCAATCGCAGGAATCTGAATGCTCAGGGCGGCAATGATTGTTTCTAAGAATGCTTTGAATACGTTTACAGGTCTATCATAATAACTTTGATCAGAGTCAGTAGCGTTAGTTTCTTGACCAAATATTCTATAATCTTTAGCTGACTCACTCCAATAGACCTGAGAAAAATTGTTCCAGTACAGCTTAAGTCGTCGCCACTTTCTAATCTGTCTCTCTCTAGTCATTCTATCTTCATTGTTAAAATGATTCGCCACTGTAACAAGAAGAGAAGAGACTTCTTCGTCGAGTTCTTTACTCATGCGTTTAGAAGATCCTGGATAGTGAATTGAGTTCCATTCTTAGTTTGAATATGAAAATGTTCATTGGGAGTTCCAGAATTCTCAAGAAAATAATAAAACTGAGCTCTAGGAAGAAGATTATTTAAATTAGCTAGAACTTGTTGCTTTTCTATTAGACCTAAATCATGAGAACGAACATCATACGCATCACCTCTGTAATGAGGATCATCTGAAGAAGAATGAACTCCATCAGCTCCGCTGGTGATTGTTAAGTCATGATTAATCATCTTACTAATAGATTTAAGAGCCTGAATAATTCTAATTCCTCCAGGAGCATAAACGAACTTCACACCATCTTTGATTTTAATCATAATTATTTTTCTTCTTTTTCATAAACATAGACCTCTTAGCAGGTTTAGTCTTTTTAACCATCTCTTCAGCTACTTCTTTAGATGGACCTATTCCTTTAGAATTCTGCATTCCATGAGCAATTCCTGCCATAAATCTATATTGTTTTCCGGATGATGCAGGCATATAATTACATCCTCATCCGAGAGAGAATTCCTCTCTTCATATCTTTCTTATCTGAAGATTTAGAGAATATAGATTTCTTACCCATCATCTGATTCTTACGATTCTTGAAAATCCTAGCCGGTTTGTCATAGCCGCTGTCATTAGAATCAGAACCACCATCAGCATCAAGATAATTATCAAGAGATTTAGAATTTTTTCCTCCCTTAACAGTAACAGTCTTAAGTTTCCTTCTCTTTACTAAATCTTTCACCATTCCTTTAGAGGGACCAATCATGATTCTAACTCATCACAACTGTCGTAGTATTCACGCCAACAGTGTATGTGAGTGTAGCAATATCTGCAAGATCGAAATAGAAACTACCAGTTGCATCAACAACATTCACAGTTCTGCGATTATAGTCAAAATTTAACTGATAAACAGTATTAAACTGCTTTAGGATATCACCACCATTAATGTCTTTAGCTGTAATAGTAACTGCTGTTAGAATTGGTAATGCGCCCATTAGATATTTCTACGTAGAAGCGACAATGACAGTCGCACCAGCAGTAATAGTCCATGTCAATGTAGCAAGAGCAGAATAATCATAATACGTGATAGTCCTACCACTATCATGTGTGACCTTAATCTTATTACCAACAAAATCGACTTCAAAGTTTACAACATTATTAAATACCGTTGCAACGGCAGCAATTCCCGGTCCCGTCGTAGATGTAATCGTGAGTGTAGCAGGCGCTTTGTTAGCCATTGTTCGATTCTACTCCTAATTCTTGTTCTAACTGTTCAACTGACTGAGTAATAGGTTTAAGACTTACAGGATATTTAGCATCTTTATCAGGCTTGCCTAAAAGATTACTATCTCTAGCAACTCTAACTGCTTCTCTATCTCTCTGCTCAGCGGCTTCTCTACGACGTGAAAACAATCCAGCCGTTTTGACTACCGGAATGATTTCAGTCGGAGAAGATTCGTAAACTTTAGGATTGACAAGATTAAGAATCGTATCCGTCAATCTCTTATTCTCTTCCCGAAGATAATTTCTCTCCTGTTTGAGAGTTTCACAGGATTGACACGTTTCATATCCCTGTTTGTTTAGAAGGAAAAGAATAAAACGAATCAATGAACCCTCCGAGCGAAACGACTTCTTCGTGAAACAGGAAGATAATTACTTGAGGCATCTCTCTGATTTCTCTCTAATGTTTCTAATTGCCTATACATCTTCGTCATATCCTGAGCCTCTTGAAACTCATTCAAAACACTCTGCTTCTTAGCAATCAAATCAAGATTACCAATCTCACCTAACATAAACCTCTTAACTGCTTTACAGAAATACCTCAAATCATCAAGGGGGTCATCACCATCAAACTCTGCAATATCCTCAATTTTCTTGTCATCATAAATAGCTACCGGAATAGTTTCAATCAAAACTTTGCAGGTGTTGAAAATCTGCAATAACGGCAGATTCTGTTCTTCAGGTTCATCATAGAATTGCTTTTTATAAGATTCAAGAGCATCAGGTCCAAAGTTGCGATAAATAGACTGAGCTTTATCTAATAGATAAACTTCACCTTTAGCTTTCATATTAGGAACTTTTTCCCATCGTAGCATATCATGAACTAATTGTAATGTAGCAATTCTACTACCTGGTGTATTCTCACTACTTGTAGGAACTAAACCTGAATACTTCTGAAATTCATCAGCGATTGTTTCACTACCACGTTTCTGCCAGCCACTGCCGCATAGAACAGTATGCACTGGAAGTTCTCCAGTGGTGGAATTGATTTCTTTTATCTCTGTAGCCCAGTAAGGAATATCTTTCCCATACCATGCACGTTCACGGTAAACATAAACTCGCTTATTCGGCGCAACGGCTCCCCACATAGCATAGCACATTGCACGTTTTCCCCAATCAATTGATAATATCCTCGGCCACCAATCAGGTATTTGAAATGGTTCAATAACATGCAATGCGTTTTCTGGTTCACCAGGAAATCTTATTGGTCTAAAGGTTGTAAATACAGAACCTCTAAATGCGTGCCAATCACCGAATCTCTTAGCTTTATATTCTGCATCTGGTAGAAGTTTAAGTTTATCAGCATACTTTGGATCATACTGTAAACCATAAGGATTATCTTCTATAAATGCCGGTATGAAAATTCGTAACAGTCCGGTATCAGTATCTCTATAAACTACCATACCGCTTTCATTTCTTTTTACGAATCTATCATATACAAATGTCTGACCAATTCCACCAGGGTTAGTTCCATTTCTTACTATTGCAATATTACAAGATGAATTTCCAGGTCTTACACGTGAGCCGACCATATAAAAATATGGGTCAGCCGGAAAATGTGTTAACTCATCGAATGCGCAGTAATTATATTGTGCCGAATCGTATTGAACAATATCCGAAGCATGTTGAACGTGTCCAAAGTCTATATAAGATGAAAACTCAGGCCACTCCCAAGAATGCTTCATCTCATTATACTTGCCACCAGTTTTAGGATACCACTCTTTAGAAAGTCGAATGACTTCTTTTTCTAAGTCAGGGAATTTTCTACGGAAGATAATACCTTTAAAACCCTGGTACTTATAGAATCCTCGAAATAGAGGTAGCATAGTAAGAATCCAGGTTTTACCACCATATGCTGCTCCACCGTAAAGAGCTTCAAATACATCATCTGGAAGAGCTAATAAAGCTTCTTGAACAGGATGAGGCTTGATATTTTTTTCTCTAAGAAAATCCTCTAAGAAACCATTACCAGGATCTGAAGATTGTATTCCATTAGTAATAGAAATAGACATTATTAATCTAAAACAATCTGATGTTCTTTACAATATTGCTTCCACATTAAATCAATTCTCATTCTGATTACACGCCAATCTCCATACATTCTAACCATAATAACTAACAATGGAATACCAGTAAGAAGATTTCCAACGCTTATTTCCCAGGTGAAATGCATTTTATTAAAATTTTTAATTCATGCGCATGTGTAGCTAAAGCATTACCAAGAAATGTTGGCATTACTGAATCGTTTCCCCCCCTGTAGTTCCAACATCTCCGTTAGCAGATACAGTCCCAATTATTGTTTTACCATTTAATGCAGTTATTTGTGTAAATCCAAATGATTTTAATAATCTAAACATACATATGCCAGAATATCACCAGCCACAAATACTCCAAGTAAATCACTATGTGTTGTATCTATATATGCAGTCCTAGAAAGATTTGCGGTGGTCTCATTAGTAACAGTACATTGTCTCCGTGTAGTTGCAGCACGACTAAATAATATTCTACATTGTGTTCCACTTGTTGCACCAACTGTAACAATTCCTGTATTATTTGTTCCTGCTAATGTAGCAGCCGTTGTTCCACAAGAATTAGCACCAACATTAGCTACAGATGTTGCATTAGTTACTGTAGTAAATTGTGCAGATACAATCCCACCTGCACTTTGTGCACGATTTTTAACTTTTAATAAACCATCTGTTGCAAAATCAAATCCTACACCTGCACTATCTGCATTATTTCTAAAGTTAATAAGCCCATCAGCTGTGGGCATTGTAATAGCTGTGCCAAAGGCACTAGAGCGAAAAACTCCATTGGTACCAATATTAAATCCAGAAGATGATGCTGAAAAATCTAAGTATGTAAGAGTGCCAGAGGAAGCCATTGTAAATGGATAAGTATAAGCACCTCCATTTATTGAACTTCCAATCCTTAATGTTTGTGTAGTTGTTCCAGCAACAGTGACGGGAAGATTTTCAATTATCCAACAATCAACTTGTGAGGCACTACTTGAAGAATTCCAAGCCGTACCACAATGTTTAGTTCTAGGAGAAATCTGGACAGTAGCTCCACCAGTAGCCGCAGTAGAATTTATTAATATATTTCCATCTGTAGAAGTAGTTCCTAATGCAGTTTGTGACTCAGTTATACTAGTAACTGTAGGAGACGAGCTCCAAGCTGGAGGAGTTCCAGATGTTAAAACTTGATTTGCAGCTACATTAGCTATACTTGTAACTACACCAGTAGTTGTAGTAACATTCATTAATCCTGTAGATAATAAACTAAGAGCTTGCTCAGCACTTAGCGCGGCATTAGGAGTCTGCGTAATATATGTAGCATTAGCAGGAGCAAATCCAGCACCGGAACCATCTGTAATAACAAGATTTCCAGACGCATCTGTTTTTAATCTAGTATTAGAAAATACAGTCGGAGAACTTAAAGGCAGGGTCTGAGCAGAGAATGTTGTAACTAAAGCTCCAGTAGCATCTATTAATATTCTTAATGTATCTGGAGTTCCTGTATTTTGTGCAATTAATATTATTGATATAAATATTGATAATATTAATCCGGTAATTATCTTTTTTATCACTGTGTTAGTCTCAGTTTTGTGACTGTGAATCGTATCATGGCGCACCTTCGTATGTGACTTGGATTGTTCCACCACCAATGATAGTAGTAATATTAGCTCTAATAGCTGAAAAATAACCTGTGAATTGATATTCTAATGTTGAACTAGCTGCTGGAACTGTTATTGGTCCTCCACCTATTGGATTCCATGTTCCAGAATAAGAAGGATCTTGTGCAGATTCTGGCTGAACAGCTCCAGATGCTACACCAGCAGAGCAAATAATAGCTATTTTATGTTTAAAGAAACTGGGAGGAACTGCAAAAGCCGTTCCAGGTCCTGTTGCAGAAGTGCCAGCAGGAAATATATCAGCAGGAACACCACGCATTGCTGCGTTATATGTTGTCATTTGTGCTCGATTACTTGAATTGGAAGTCGTATTTCAGAAATTGTTTTAGCAGTATCAAGAAGATTAAATCTTTCATCTTCTGTGAAATCATTTTCAGGAGTCGAGTTAGCAAAATATCTCAACTGATTTTCAATTCTTTTAAGTTCTTCATTATGAATTTGTGATCTCATTGACCAAGAATATTAACTGGCTGTGAAGTGAGAAAACGATTAACAATATTAACAACTCCTATAACAGGAATAGCATATTTTTGCGGTAGAAAATTCCCATAAGTAGCAGCAATTCCTAATACATTTAACCAGAAAGTTTTGCTCGCAAAGATTGATTTCACAGTTGATCCTTTGATGAGTTCTGATTTCCGGTTAAAGCAGAGTAATGACCTATTAATCTTTGTAAGGAGCCAGCTAAATCTAAATATCTCTCTTCAATTTTATCTAATCGTTTACTAAATGCAGATATCTCCGACTTAATTAGATAACCAATAATTGATACAAATGCTCCTAAGACTATTAAAATTATCTGCCCTAAGTCGATATGAAGATTCATTATTTATTAATTATTGTTTTTATTTCTGTAAGAGGGATATTGATCTTTCAATCTTCTTTAATACGAAAGAGCAATCTTATTGTATAATATAGTATTTGTAGATTCTTGAATCTCATGCAGTAACATCAATCACTTCGTAATCAGAAAGCTTCTTCTGAGCCGGTGTATAAAAGTGATAATGTACTTCTCTGTCCTTGCCAGATTTAGCAGCTTCGTTTCTCTCTTTACGAATTGATTCTACAACCTTAGAAGTCGCCGCTATGACGGCGGGAAGTTTATCTGCTTTCACATCGTCTAACTTTGTTCCTAGAAGTGTCACAGAACGCGCAAGAAGATCTAATGCTGAATCATGCGCAAGTCCGAGCTTGATTTGAGAATCGTGATTGTCTATGAGGTCGTTTACGGAAGGAATCTGAGGAATGACTTCAGGAACTGATTGTAAAACCGCGAGTGGCTCTTTTGTTTTATCTTCAATAAAAGGATTAAATGTTTTTACTATTTCTTTAATTGCTACTATTTTCGGCGAAGCCGGAGCAATGAACAAACTCATAGCAGATTTTCTAACATTCTTATCTTTCATACTATTAATGAGATTCATAGGAGAATTTAATCTCTTAATTGCGTCATCATTTGAAATAATCATTTGATTTTATTTTACCTCCTACCCCTGCTTCCTACCCTCACTATACACGACGATTGCTCAAAAGTCAATAGCTCTTTTGCTGAGCTTTCCCTCGAAGAGTTCAGTTTCTGAATTGTTCAGGGAATTTATGTGTTTGTTTTTTTATTTTTTTTATTTGATTAATATGAATTGTATGAAATAGACATTAGCGATAGTGTGATAGTCCGCACTGTGAGGACTACTCGGAGTCAC
>Ga0315281_10012132_pt1 | contig 11759 bp, 11 predicted proteins | sample YL17G07_0_MG_FD_204540 | JGI IMG/M metagenome (GOLD analysis project Ga0315281, IMG submission 204540) | Sediment microbial communities from Yellowstone Lake, YNP, Wyoming, USA - YL17G07_0 | ecosystem: Environmental > Aquatic > Freshwater > Lake > Sediment | place: USA: Wyoming | collected... | reverse complement strand
GCTTCCTTGCGGATCGCGTCCCGCATGCGCAGTGTCTGTCGTTCTACTGTGATCAAAGCGCTCGTGAGCAAGGTCAGGCTGATGAGCAGCGACAACAGCATAGACAAACGTACCGACAGTCGCCGGGAGAAGTGCACAAGCTGTGTCAGTGCCGATCGGATATTCATTGCAATGTGTGTCCAGGCCGCACGGCAAGTTTCTGCAAATCCAGTTTTTCCAGTGGCTGGTAATCTCGCGCGTAGACGGCGCGCACTGGTTGTACCATGTCAATCTGCTCGAGCATGGCACGGCCGTTCTCGTTTTTGCCCATCTCCATGATCGCTTGGGTCACGGCTTCCCGCAGGACGGCCGGGACGCGTGGGTGCACACACAGCGGATGCGACGCTGTTCCCGGCGTTTCATACAGAACACGCAACTCGTTACGGGTTTCAGGACGCTCGCGCGCGAACGTCATATTCACGCCGGCCCCGGCTGCCATGTCCCCAAGAATGACATGCCGGTAGACATTGCCATGGGTGCCGAGGTAGTTCGCCGTGAAGCGGATACCCACCTTTTCCTGTAGTAGCGCGCGCATGTAGAGTGAGGCGGCAAAGGCATTCGGGTCCGGGAAGCCGATGACCTTGCCGTTCAGTTGTTTGACGGACTGCAGCGGGCTGTCGCGGCGCACCAATAGTTGCCCGCTTAACAGGCGCGAACCATCGCGCACCAGCGGCAGATAACCCTGCGCCTTGCGCGCCATGAGAAAATGATAGGGATTCATATAGGCGAAATCGACGCGCCCCTTGAGCAGATCTGATTCGAATTCATCAAAGCTGCGATACACACGCAACTGCAATTGCTGGCCGATGACGTGTTGCAGCTGTTCAGTAAATGGTGCCCAGCGACGGTAGGTTTCAGTTGGTGCCGCCTGGGGCACCACGGCGAGCGTGAAGTTTGCTGCCTGGGTAAAGAACGGGACGGCAAGCAGGGCAAGGCCAGCGAGTAACCGTATGAAACGGTTACGCCTTGGGAACGGGACAGGGCTATGCAGTGGGTGTGGCGTTGCCATAATTCCTAAGCTCGGTCACTGAGTACGTCCGTGGGTTGTTCTTGGACAGTACCTTTAAGGTCTAGCAAAGTTGGCAGGGATAAGCCAGAAACGAGGGGGGGGTTGGGAAGCAATAATGCTGGAAACTGGCGCGCCCTAGAGGATTCGAACCTCTGACCTTTGGTATCGGAAACCAACGCTCTATCCAGCTGAGCTAAGGGCGCGTGCCGGGCAAGGATACTCGCTGCTGGCTGGGGGCGTCCACCGGACAAGTGTTTTTCGGGCTAAATCGGGTATACTGCCGCCCCGTGATTCCCGGCCAGTCGCGCGGCGGCGGCGGAAAGCACCGAATTTCATTCTTCAATCTGGAGACACAGACACATGACCGACCGTGCATTTCTGAAAACTTTTTCCGGCCTGCTGGCCGCTCTGGTGGCGCTGACCGTCATCATCTTTGTGGTGGCACAGATGGTGAGTGGTTCCGGCAAGGTGAAGACCAAGCTCGCGCAGGCCGATAACGAGGTCGTTGCGCGCATCAAGCCGGTGGGCGAGCTGGTTGTCGCCAGTGCCGCCACCGTGGCGAATGGCGTGATTCCGGCTGCCAAGGCGGCCGATGGCAAGGGCACTTATGACAAGGCCTGCTTCGTCTGTCACGCCGCCGGTGTGGCCGGTGCGCCGAAGCTCGGTAACAAGGCCGAATGGGCCCCGCGCATCGCGCAAGGCAACGACACGCTCCATACCCATGCCATCAAGGGCTTTCAGGGCAAGAAGGGCATGATGCCGGCCAAGGGTGGGCAGGCACAGCTGTCGGACGACGACGTGAAGGCAGCGGTGGACTACATGGTTAGCCAGGGCAAGTAAACACAGTCTCGTTTCAGCATAAAAAAGCGGCCTTACGGCCGCTTTTTTTGTTGGTGGTCTTATGCGCTAACGGCTGCGGTCGAGGCAGCGATACTGGATGGCCTCGGACAGGTGGATGCCGCCAATCAGCTCCGCCCCTTCCAGGTCAGCGACCGTGCGTGCCACCTTCAGGATGCGGTGCGCGGCACGCGCACTCAGGGACAGGCGTTGCATGGCCAGTTCCAACAGCTGACGGTTTTCGATATCGAGTGCGCATACCTGTTCGATTTGTTTTGTGCCCAGTCTAAAATTTGCCATGCCGGAACGTTGCAGCTGACGTTCGCGCGCTGCTTGCACACGCTTTCGTACCGTTGCCGAGGGTTCACTTTCTTCCTTGGATGGCCCGAGCAGGTCAGCATTCGGCACGGTCGGCACCTCAACATGCAGATCAATGCGATCGAGCAGAGGGCCAGATACGCGCGCGCGATAGTTCCGAACCTGATCAGCCGTGCAGCGGCAACGTCCGCTGGCGTCGCCGAGATAACCGCACGGACAAGGGTTCATGGCCGCGACAAGTTGGAAACGCGCCGGAAAATCCGCCTGACGCGCGGCACGCGAAATAGTGATCGAGCCGGATTCCAGCGGTTCGCGTAATACCTCCAGCACGCGCCGGTCGAATTCCGGCAACTCATCGAGAAACAGCACTCCGTGGTGGGCGAGCGAAATCTCACCCGGCAGCGGGTTACCGCCGCCGCCCACCAGTGCGACGCCGGACGCGGTGTGATGTGGCGCGCGGAACGGTCGTTGCTTCCAGCGCGCAAGCGAAAACCCCTGATGACTGACAGACTGTACCGCTGCGGCCTCAATGGCTTCAGTGTCGGTCATGCGCGGCAGGATGCCGGGCAGGCGGCTGGCGAGCATGGTCTTGCCGGTACCCGGCGGTCCGATGAGCAGCAGGCTGTGGCCGCCGGCTGCGGCGATTTCAAGGGCACGCTTGGCGCTTTGTTGCCCGCGCACATCACGCAGGTCTGGCCCGATGTCTTCGGCAGGTAGCAGCGCGAGCCGGTGTATCGGCAGCAGCGCCGCGCCGTGCAGGTGGGCGGTGACGTCGAGCAGGTGGGTGGCGGCGTATACACAGGCGCCATCCGCGAGCACCGCTTCATCGGCGTTGACCGTCGGTAACATGAGCGCACGACGTGCCGTGCGTGCGGCGAGCGCCGCAGTGAGCGAGCCGCGCACGCCCCGCAGTTGCCCGGTGAGCGCCAGCTCGCCGATGAATTCGACATCTCTGAGTGCGTTGAGTGGCACCTGGCCAGAGGCAGCGAGAATGCCGATCGCGATAGGCAAATCGAAACGTCCGCCCTCCTTGGGCAAGTCGGCAGGCGCCAGGTTTACGGTGATGCGGCGCATGGGAAATTCGAACTTGGCGGTGAGCAGGGCGCTGCGTACCCGGTCACGGCTTTCCTTCACCTCGGTCTCGGGCAGGCCGACGATGGAAAGTCCCGGCAGGCCGTTGGACAGGTGCACTTCCACCGTGACGGGCGGCGCATCGATACCGGCAAGGGCGCGGCTGTGCACAACAGCGAGTGACATGGAATCCTTTCCTGTGCGGTGATCTTATTAATTACTTCTTGAGCAGCGTCTTCTCCATATCAGCGACCTGCTTCTCGAGTTCTTCCAGGCGTGTGCGGGTGCGCGCCAATACCGCGGCCTGCACTTCCAGTTCCTCGCGCGTGACGAGATTGAGCTTGCCCAGGGCAACACTTAAACCGGCGCGCAGATTTTTTTCCATATCCTGAGCGAAGCCGCCGGGTAGCTTCGCACGCAGATCATTCAGTACCTGCTCAACATTCTTGGGATCGATCATAACGACGAGTGTACCAGATGTTTTTTCTGTCTGGTGCCTCGCACTGTCATGGTGCGCGAGTGTGGGATCAGCCATCCAAAACAGTGCAGAGAAAGCTGCGCGCAGGCGGTAATGTAATAATAACTAATTGTTTATATTGAATTAATTTCTGTGGCACGGAAGCTGCTATTGAACGGTGCGGAACCGTATTTTTTCAGGGATGAATGTTTAATTTTACAACTTACCTAAATGACCCAGCGGTCGTGCCTGGCCGCAACATGAGGAGGACTGATGAAACAGTTTAAGAAGAGTGTGTTGGCCGCGGGCATCGCGGTCTTGTGCAGTGCAACAGCGTTTGCCGAAGACAAAATGCCGGTCAAGCCCGGTGTCCCTACGTTCGGTCAGATCATGGACGCCAGCGGTATCAAATTTTCCGGTTACGTTGATGCCTCTTACACCTATCTAACCGGCGCGGGCACGTTTACCGGCGCCAGCAGTACGGCGAATCGGGTATTCGATACCGAACGCAACAGCTTCAATGTGCATGCCATCGATCTGACCGTTGCGACCTTGCCGGCAAACGGGTTCGGCGGGATGGTGGAACTCACTGGCGGTGCCGACGCCAAGGTGATCACCGCGGCCGGTACGACCAACGATGAGTTCGATGTCACCCAGGCGTTTGTGCATTACGCCAGCGGCCCGTTCATGGTGATCGCGGGCAAGTACGTCACACTCGCCGGTGCAGAGGTGATTCGTAGCCCGGATAACCTCAACTTCACCCGCTCCATCCTGTTCGGCTACGCCATCCCCTACACACATACCGGCGTGCGCGGCACCTACTCGTTGGGCGATACGACCAAGTTCATGCTCGGTGTGAATAACGGTTGGGACGTGGCTAAGGCCTCGGCCAGCGCGCCATCCGATGGCAAGACCATTGAGGCCGGGATATCGCTGGCGCCGATCAAGCCGCTGTCCATCAGCGTCGCCGGCTACTACGGCGATGCGCTGGTCGGCACCTATGGCGCTCCGCGCTATCTCGTGGATGTGGTCGCCACCTACAGCTTCACTGACAACCTGAGTGTCGTGCTGAATGCCGACGTCGGCAAGCAGAAAGATGCCGCAGGCGTGGGCAGTGATGCCAAGTGGAGCGGCATCGCGGCTTATGTGAACTGGAAGTTCGACGACAAGTGGCGTGTCGCTGGGCGTGTCGAGCAGTTCAACGATAAGGATGGCTACCGTACGGGTGTAGCTGGTGGTCAGGTCTGGAGTGAAGGCACCGTGACGCTCGCTTACATGCCGACTGCCAGCACCGAGATCCGTCTCGAAGGCCGCTACGACAAATCGGATGCGAAGACATTCAACATGACGGACGGCACGACCAAGGACAACCAGTCTTCGGTGGGTGTCGAGGCCATGTTCAAGTTCTGAAATCACAACGGCCCCGACATCGGTTGGGGCCGTATTTAACCTGAGGAGGTTACATGAAACTCGTAACAGCCATTATCAAGCCCTTCAAGCTTGATGACGTGCGCGACGCGCTCGCCGAAGTTGGCGTGCAGGGCGTGACCGTCACCGAGGTCAAGGGCTTCGGGCGGCAGAAAGGTCACACCGAGCTGTATCGCGGCGCGGAGTATGTGGTGGACTTTCTGCCCAAGGTGAAGATTGAGGCGGCCATCGATGCCGCGCAACTCGACAAGGTGATCGAAGCGATCACCAAGGCGGCGCGCACCGGCAAGATCGGTGATGGCAAGATCTTCGTTTATGACCTGGAACAGGTCGTGCGCATACGTACCGGCGAAACCGGCAAAGAAGCGCTCTGACAGGGGAAACAGACATGAAATCAATATCGTTGTGGGTAAAAGTTGCGGGCGCGCTGGCGCTGCTGGCGCTGCCGGCACTTGGCTTCGCGGATGCGGTGCCCGCGGTTGCCGCGGTCGTGCCGCCGGTGCCGAACAAGGGTGACGTGAGCTGGATGCTCATGTCGACAGCGCTGGTGCTGATGATGAGTGTGCCGGCGCTGGCGCTCTTCTACGGCGGCATGGTGCGTTCCAAAAACGCGCTGTCGGTACTGATGCAGGTGTTTGTGGTGTTCTCGCTGGCGACGGTGCTGTGGTGCGTATACGGCTACAGCCTGGCGTTCACCGAGGGCAATGGTGCGCTGTCGGCCTACATTGGTGGCTGGGATCGACTGTTCCTGAAAGGAACCTTTGATGCCGTGAAGGGTGAGTTCTCGATGGCCGCGACCTTCAGCAAGGCGACTCCGATTCCGGAACTCGCGTTCATTGCGTTCCAGGCCACTTTTGCCGCCATCACCTGCGCTCTGGTTCTCGGTGCGTTTGTGGAACGCGTGCGCTTCTCGGCGGTGCTGATTTTCACCGTGATCTGGTTCACCTTCTCGTACCTGCCGATCGCGCACATGGTGTGGTTCTGGATGGGACCGGATGCCTATACGGCCGCGAACCTGGTCGACCCCATGAATGCCAAGGCCGGTTTGCTATGGCAATGGGGTGCGCTCGACTTCGCCGGCGGCACGGTGGTGCATATCAACGCTGGTGTCGCAGGTCTGGTTGGCGCTTACATGGTTGGCAAGCGTCTCGGATACGGCAAGGACCACATGGCACCGCACAACGTGACCATGACCATGATCGGCGCTTCGCTGCTGTGGGTCGGCTGGTTCGGCTTTAACGCCGGTTCGGCGCTCGAAGCCAACGGAACTGCGGTGCTGGCCTTCATGAACACCTTCCTCGCAACCGCCTGCGCGGTGCTGTCCTGGACGTTCGCGGAGTGGCTGTTCAAGGGCAAGCCCTCGATGCTGGGTGCCGCTTCTGGCGCGGTGGCCGGTCTCGTGGCCATCACTCCGGCAGCAGGCAATGTCGGCATCCCGGGTGCGTTCGTGATTGGCACGGTCGCGGGCCTGGTGTGCCTGTGGGGCGTGAATCAGTTGAAGCGCTGGCTCAAGGTGGACGACTCGCTCGATGTGTTCGGTGTGCATGCGGTTGGCGGCATTCTGGGTGCGCTGCTGACTGGCGTGTTCAACGACCCGCATCTCGGCGGGCCGGGCTTCTACAACAACTGGTTCGAAATGAAGCCGGGCTTTGAAACCATCAGTGCCCAGTTGCTGGTGCAGGCCAAGGCTGTCGGTGTGACGGTGCTCTGGACGGCGGTGGTGGCATTCATCGCCTTCAAGATTGCCGATCTGACGGTCGGACTGCGCGTGCCGGCGGAAGAGGAACGCGAGGGTCTCGACACCAGTTCGCACGGCGAGTCCGCGTATCACGGTTAAGTTGTACGCTGTTTCAGGCAACAAAAAACGGGCGCCGCAAGGCGCCCGTTTTCATTTCCAGCACGCAGGGCTCAGGGCAATTGCAGGGGCTCGTTATTCACACGTAACTGGCCATCCTTGAGCGCGGCGATAATTTTGTAGTTCGGCCCGTCGGCCACCAGCTTCAGGCGGTTGACCACATTGTCTTTGTACTGTGGCAGATCCTTGAGTGCCTGAGCGGTGATGGCGGCCATGCGCTTCGGCGTTAGCTTGGCAATCTCCTTTTTAGAAAGCTTGCCGCTCGCCTTGAGGGCCTCGACGTCACGTTTTACATCCGGTTCGGCGAGCAGGCGCACGATGGAGTCCGGCAGGCTGACCTCACCCTCGCCGCTCAGCGCCTTGAGCATGAGCATTGGGTTACCGCTCACATCCAGCTGACTGCCGTCGAGCACGAACTTGGCCCTGCCGCTGACGTCGCCGTCGACCGTCTTGAAACTGAGTTTGGTGATTTCGATCTCCGGCGATTTCTTGGCCAACTGGCCGAGCAACTCCATGGTTTTGCCGAGCACCATCATGTTCGCCTGTTCCGGCGGCATCTTCTGTTTGCGCAGTTCACGCACATCTTTCTGAAATTTCACCAGCGTCGCGACATCCAGCTTGCGCAGCTGCAGGTTGATTTGGGCCGCGCCCTGCTTGTTGCCGCCGGCCTCGATGCCGCGGAACTGGAACGTTAAGGTGCTGCTGAGGTTGCCACCCGCTTCCTGGGTGTTGGTGCTGAGACGCAGGCCGTCCAGGCTGATGGTTTCGCCTTTGTTGCGGTCATCCATCACGAGCTTGTCAATGCCCAGCGCCATACTGCCAATGCTGAGACCGGAGGCTCCATCCTGGGTGTCCATGCTCAGGCTGAGCTTGTTTAACGCAAAGCTGCCGTCTTTGAACGAGAACTGCAAAACCGGCGCACTCAGTTCACCCTTCAAACCTTTAAAGTCGTCGGTCAGTGTGAAATCGCCGCTCATGCCTTTCCATTCCAGGTCGAACGTATCGGCTTCCCCTGTCTTAGGCGCGATCTTCTTGGAAGGTTCCATGTCGATGTGCGTACTGCTGTTGCCGGCGAGATACACGCTGGTTTTGCCGATCATGGGTGGCAACTTGATGGACCCGCCCGGCAGTCCGATGGATATCTGGCTCTTGACGCGTGCCAGCAGCGGCTGAAACTGGAAGTCATCATCCAGCGGCAACGGCCCGTGGCTGATGCGATGCAGTATGCTCACGGTTACGGTCGGAAGATTGGCAAGGGTGAATGTCGTGTCGGCCGTGGACTCGAACCAGCCGCGTTGAAAATGGTTGCTGCTGACAGTGACCTCGCCGCCCGTGGTCATTTTCTGCAGCATGGCTTCGTAGGCGGATTCGGCTTGCATGCCGAACCAGTATGGTAATCCCGCCACAGCCGCAATCAGTACTCCAACGATCACAATGACGATAGTTACAATCTTATTCACATCCGCCTCCCGGATTGCTTTTGTCCTATAAGTAACAAGGATATCTCCTGTCGGGCCCGCTTACCATGTCTGCCGGCGGAAAGACTGCTCCCGCGCATGTCCCCGTAGGGGCAGCTCCGCACTTTTGCCCCCTTTGGAGTAATGCTGAGTGAATGAGGCTTCCTTCACTGCAGGAGCCAGAAGTGGTCGCCATCCATGGCGGTCGCATGGTGGTCGGCGAATGCATTACAGCGGCTTGTGGCTGCCGTCGCAAAAAGGTTTGTTCTTGCTGTGCTTGCAGCCGCACAGCGCTACCTGGGTGGTTTGCGTAATGTCGAGCTTCACCGGTGCGAAGCTCGTGCCTTTGTGCGAGCCATCACAGAATGGCTGGTTCTTGGATCGCCCGCAGGCACACCACCAGTAGGTCCCGGGGGCGAGTTCGAGGCTATACGGAGATTTCTGGGCAATTTCGGGCTGATCCATATTATTTTTAGGGCCTCATGTTGTTTGTGTGCGCTGGTGGTTATAAGCCGGAAGTCGGGCACTATTCAACGCGGTATAGAGTGGGGTTATTCGGGGGGTCGGCTGGACAGCAGCTTGGTTCGACGAATTGTGCCCTTCCAAGTATGAACTATAGTTATCTGGACACCACAAGCATGCATGCATGAACACCGCTGATCCAAACGCCAGCCCCCCACTGTCGCGCCTGACACGCTTTACCCCCAGCATTCGCCACAAGATGGTGGTGCTGATGGTTGTAGTGCTGGCCGTGTCGTTCACCATTGCCGGCTGGTGGACACTGCACGACCAGCAACAGGCGGTGATTCATGAAACTCGTACACGTGGTGAGGATCTGGCCACGCTCATCGCCCGCAATATGGCGCCACTGGTGATTGGTTATGATTACCAGGCCATCAAGCTGGCGTTGGCGGAATACGCCAAATTGCCCGATATTGCCTATGCCAAGGTGGTCAGCCTGCGCGGCAACCCGATGGGCGAAATCGGCGGGAAGTTGCCGGACAACACGGAGCTGATATTTGAGAAACCAATTGTGTTCGCCGACAAGCAAATCGGTACGCTGGTCGTGGGCCTCAACAACGAGGCCATCATTGCCAAAATGAAGTCCGAGCGTATGGTGCTGGTGTGGCGGGAAAGTCTGCTTGCCATGCTTATTGCGCTGGCTGAATTCATCGCGCTCTCGTATCTCGTGATCCGTCCGTTGACCACCATTGCTGGCAGTCTGCGGCGCAATCTCGGCGACAAGGGGCTGCTGAATGCCGAAATTCCGATCAGCTCCTCGGATGAGTTTGGGCTCATCGCACGGCTCTTCAATGACCTGCGTGCGCAGCTCAACCAGGCACACGACAAGCTGAATACCAAGATTGAAATGGCTGATGCCAAACTCATCACGGCTAACGAGCGGCTCGAACAGCAGTCCAAGAATCTTCAGCAGCTCAACGAGGACCTGGTCCAGATCGCGATTACCGACCAGTTGACCCGTTTGTATAACCGTCGCCACTTCGACGCGATTCTGGATGAGGAGATGGGCCTGTGTCGCCGTTATGGCGATACCCATGCACTGATTATCGCTGACATTGATCACTTCAAGTTGGTCAATGACCGCTATGGGCACGAGGTCGGCGATCATGTGCTGCGAATTATGGCCGCGCGTCTGCGCGAGCACGTGCGCACGACTGATATCATTTTTCGCATGGGTGGGGAAGAGTTCGCTGTTCTGTGCCGGCGTGCGTCCGGAGACGTCGGTAGCAAGATTGCCGACAAGCTGCGCCAGGCGGTTGCCGTCATGCCATTCGTGGTCAATGACGCACAGATTGATATAACCGCCAGCTTTGGTGTGGCGGAGATGCTCGCGTCCCGGTCCGTCCAGGATGTCTACCGCCGTGCCGACGCAGCGCTGTACCGCAGCAAACACGACGGTCGTAATCGCGTGACTGTTGATACCGCCGATGTAAACCTAGCCTAAGGAGTCAATGCCATGAGTCAGGTACTGAGAATGTTGTCCATTGCACTGCTGGTTTTGGTTGCCACGACGGTAACGGCAGAAGAACAAAAGACTGTTCTGGGCTCCGTGGCGATGGATGTGCCGGCAGTGATGTACCAGCGGCTTAATCCGCTCGTGGAGTATCTGGCGCGCCAGACCGGTCATCCGGCGGAGCTGCGGCTCTCGCCATCGCTCGACGAGGCCGTGAAGTCACTGGCCACTGGGCAGACCGACATTGCCTATCTCACGCCAGTCGCCTTCCTCAAGGCGCGCAAGGAGTCCGGCGCCAAACCGCTGGTCAAATTGCTCACGCTGGGCAAGGGTTCGTTCAACCTGATGATCGTGGTGCGCAAGGATAGTCCGATCAAGTCAGTCAGTCAGCTGGCCGGAAAACGTTTTGCGCTGGGCGACAAGGCGGCGCTGTTGCAGCGCGCGGTGGTGGTCGGTGCCGGTATGCCGATAGAAAAGCTCGGCGAGGTCCAGTTTCTTGGTCACTATGACAACATCGCGCGCGCCGTGAGTGGCGGCGAATTCGACGCCGGTATCCTCAAGGACACCACGGCTCGCGAGTGGGAGAAGAAGGGCCTGCGGGTGATCCACACCTCGGCACCGTTGCCGGCGTATGTCATCGCGGTGCGCGGCAATATGGACGAGCAGTCGGTCGCCAAACTCCGCAAGGCGCTGCTCGCCTTGCGCAAGTCCGACGCCAGCCACCAGGCAATCCTGAAGGCACTCGATCCGGAATATGATGGGTTCGCGCCGACCAGCGATGCCGAGTACGACGTCGTGCGTGATTTGATTGCGCCGTTCCAGAAACCCGCCGCGGAAAAACCGGCAGCGGCGAAGTCCTAGCAGGGCGCGAACTAACCAGCCGAATATCAATTTCCCTCACACCGGTATTTCCCGGTTTGAGGGAAATTTTTTAGCAGTCAGGGCAAATGGCCCCAGCGTGTTCGTTGGCTCAAGCGAGCCGCGCGCGCAGAAATTCTGGCAGCGCGCGCGCCGCGCGGTGGATGGCGGCATTGTAGTAGCGCGTCGCGAAATCTTTCCCGGCCGCGGCCTGCTCGCGGAAGCCGTCGAGTTTGGCATCCTTGCAGGCCATGGTGCAGCTCCACCAGCCGGAGGGGTAGGTCACCTGGTGAAACTGGAGCGTGGCGGTGTCGGCAAAGCCGGCGGTGCGCATCGCCTGGTGCATGGACACGATCAGATCCGGATGGAATAGCGGCGACTCACTTTGCCCGACCACGATGCCGTGCGGACGCAGCGCCTTGTGGCAATTCTTGTAAAAGGTTTCGGAAAACAAG
>Ga0315281_10012130_pt1 | contig 11762 bp, 9 predicted proteins | sample YL17G07_0_MG_FD_204540 | JGI IMG/M metagenome (GOLD analysis project Ga0315281, IMG submission 204540) | Sediment microbial communities from Yellowstone Lake, YNP, Wyoming, USA - YL17G07_0 | ecosystem: Environmental > Aquatic > Freshwater > Lake > Sediment | place: USA: Wyoming | collected... | reverse complement strand
GTAGCCACAACCGCTGATGGTCGTCCCGGCTCCCGCGACAAGGAGATGGTCGCCCACCGCGAAGTCGAGACCTGCGCCCTGCTCGACGACGCCGCTGCCGGGGCTGGTCAGTGTGACGCTCGTGCCGGTTATGCCCTTGTAGGCCGTGTTCACGGCGAACGTGATCTGGTCACCCTCGATCGCGGTGACGGTGCCGTCGAACCCGAAGTCGAAGCCCTTCAGGATCTCGGTGCTGTACTGGATGCACATCGCCATCCCGCCGCCGCCGGGGGTGATCGGTCCGTCACTCGGTGGCGCCTCGGTCGGCGGAACCTCGCTCGGCACCGTCGTGGTGGTTGGAGTCTCACTCGGCGCTGCCGCGCTGGAGCTCGGGAGAACGGCGACTCCGCCGGCACCTCCCGGAGACGATGGAACGCCGCGTGGCATTGCGACGAACGCGATCACGGCGACTGCTGCGACCGCGCCTGCGAACCCGAGGAAGATGCCGCGCCGGCGAACCGGTGAGGTTCGTGCCGGGGTGGGCTCCGTTTCAGACATGAGGATCTCCTGGACCTTGGCCGAGACGCGGGCGAGGCTCGCGGAAGGCATCGTCTGCGGGTCGATCGGGTCAACGGCATGCAGCATCTCGATCGGATCGATCTGCTCGCTCATGGTCCCTCCGTCCCGGCGCCGCGACTGGCGGTGCCCTTCACCTGCTCATGTGTCCGGGACGCGGCCGGATCTTTCACCCCCCGTTCGCGCAGGACATCCGCAAGGGCGAGGGAGAAGCGGCCGCGGGCCCGGTGCAGGCGGATAGCGATGGCGTTGGGCGTGGCCCCGAGGACCTCGGCGATCTGGCTGTTGCCGAGTTCTTCCCAGGCGACGAGGCGCAGCAGCTCCTGGTCGTCGGCCCGCAGGCGGGTCAGAGCGACCATCGCGGGCGCCTCCGTATCTTCGCCGAGGAAGGCTGGTGTCGGGACATCATCGCGGACCCGCCAAGCCAGGCGAAGACGGCGATCCTGCCCGCGGCGCTGGTTGGCGAGGACGCGGCGGGCCACGCCATACAGCCAGGGCAGTGGCTCGATCGGAACGGTGGCGATCCTGCGCCAGACGATGACGAAGGTCTCGGCGGCCGCATCCTCGGCATCGGCGATGCTCGTCGTCCTGCGTCGGGCATAGGCCAGGACGTCCCGCTGGTGCGCCTCGAAGAGCGCGCCGAAGCGCGCGGCATCACGGGACGGAGGACCGGGAGGGGTCATGCATCCGAGGACGGCGACCGCCCTTCCCTGGTTCCGTTGCGCCAGGTGGCGTCGCGCACGGGGGGCGCGACACGTCGATCTCGGCGGACGTTGGTGGAGATGAGGGGACTCGAACCCCTGACCCCCGCGATGCGAACGCGGTGCTCTTCCAACTGAGCTACATCCCCACCGGGGCGTCGCAGCACGCAGGGCGGCCGGACGGGGCGAGAGTGTAGCACGGGGTATTCGGGCTCAGGTCCCGGGGCCGACTCGCGTCGCCCGGCGACGCAACACCCGCCTCGCAGGACACCCTACGATGAGCCGACGAAGCCGGATCGTCCCGGCGTGGAAGGAGTGGGCATGGTGCGGACACGGTTCACCGGGGGGCGGATCCACACGCTGGACGCCCGTTCCCGCGTCGTCGAGGCGCTCGTGGTCGACGGTGAGCGGATCGTCTTCGTCGGCGACGCGGTCGCCGCGGCGGCGCTGGCTCCCGAGGCGCGCGTTGTCGAGCTCGGCGGTCGGACCGTCGTCCCGGGCTTCGTCGATGCCCACAACCACCTCTCGTTCACCGGAGCCGAGCTCGGCCAGCTCGACGTCAGGTCGCCGGGCGTCACCTCGATCGCCGAGTTGGTGCGTCGTATCGCGGAGGCGGCGGAGGGGACCCCGGACGGCGTGACCATCCGCGCCGCCGGGATGAACGATCGCGCCTTTGCCGAGGGACGCCTGCCGACCCGCTGGGACCTGGACGAGGCCACGCGTGTCCACCCGGTCCTCGTCACGCACATCAGCGGCCACCACGCCCTTGCCAACACGATGGCGCTGGAGCGCCGGGGCCTCTCCGACGCCACGCGGGATCCGGCCGGCGGTCACCTGGGGCGGGACGAGCGTGGCCGCCTGACCGGCTACGCCTTCGACGCGGCGCAGCAACTGGTGGTCCCGCCGGGGGTGGACATCGGCCACCACGGCCCGGGCTTCCACGACGACGCCCCGCTCCTGGAGGTCGTGGCCGACGTGGATCGAGCCTGCCGGGCGTATGTCGCCGCCGGGATCACCTCCATCTGCGATGCCCAGGTGACGCGCCGCGAGTTCGACGGCTACCGGGAGGCACGGCGGCGCGGCCTGCTGACCGTGCGCACGACCGCGATGCCGATCTCCTCGCAGCAGGACGCCTACGCGGAGCTCGGGATCGCCGGCCGGATGGGCGACGATCGGCTGGCGCTCGGGCCGATGAAGTTCTACGCGGACGGCGCCCTGACCGGTGGCACGGCCTGTTTCACCGAGCCGTATGGGCCCGCCGGCGAGTTCACCGGCTCGCTCTACTGGGCTTCGGAGGCGGCCTTCATCGATGCGATCGTGGCGGCCCACGTCGCGGGCTGGCAGGTGGGCGTCCACGCCCAGGGCGACCGGGCGATCGATCGGGTCCTCGACGCGTTCGCGGCCGCCGCCGCGGTCGACCCGCGTCCCGACCCGCGCTTCCGGATCGAGCACGGCGGCGGTCCGCGACCCGACCAGGTGGCGCGCATGGCCGAGCTCGGCGTCACCGTCATCGGCCAGCCGCGCTACCTCCGGGATGCCGGCGACGACTGGCGCCGGTCCCTCGGGCCGCGGGCCGAGCGATTGCAGCCATATCGCGAATTCATGGAGGCCGGCGTCCGGTTCGTCATCTCGACCGATGCGCCGGTGGCGAGCTATCGGCCGGTGGACACGATCGCCACGGCGATGCTCCGGCGGACCGTTGACGGTGCGACGGTCGGCGAAGCCCACCGGCTCGATATCGACACGATCGTCCGGGCCTACACGATCGAGGCTGCGCGCTCGTTCTTCGTCGACGACGTCGTGGGTTCCCTCGAGGCCGGCAAGCTGGCCGACTTCGCCGTCCTCGACGGCGACCTCTTCGCGACGCCGGCCGAGCGGATCGCCGATCTCGGCGTCGTCATGACGGTCATCGGCGGGCGGGTCGTCCACGAGGCGCCGGGAGGCTGATCCGGTTGGGCGAGGGGAGCGCTGGCTGGCGCTCGTCTACTTCGATCGCCTGGCACGATCGCCCGCGTTCAGCGCGCGTTCTGCCAGGCGAGGAAGAAGAGCACGGCCACCAGGCCGATGAGGACGGCGGCAAGCAGGCTCGCGCCGATAACGTCCCTGGCCTTTGGTTCCACGCTCGTCCTCCTCTGCTGGCTTCGATCGAAGTCTACGCGGCCTGGGGGGTCGGGCGGGCTGGACGGTCACTGGGGGCCGGATGGCCGGATGGCCGGATGCGAAGCGTTGCGGCGCCCGCGAATTCTTGCACCGGACGTGACAGGACCCCGCCGCCCCCAGTTGCGACGGGGTCCTGCGCATCTGTCGATCGCGCGCTCACCAGGCGATCGACCCGGTCGGTGGCCGGTATGGAACCCGCCGCCGCACGGCCTTTCAGACGCCATGGTCGGGGTCGATGTTTCGCGACCTCCAATTTCTCGTTCCCGGACGGCGCATCCCCCGTCGAGAACCTGGTCGAGGCGGGATGGAACGCCCCAGCGGAACCGCGAGGCACTCCCGCGGCGGCCTCAGTGGCGGGCCGGCGGATCGATCAGCCGCGGGCGCGGACCTCGTCACGGAACTTGATATCGAGAGGTTCGATCGCATCGGCCGGGGTGAACCCGAAGACCTGGCCGTAGAACGAGAGCTCCGCACCGAACGAGCGGATGATCGCCTCGCGACCGCGGAAGCCGTGGTCCTCGCCCGGGAAGAGCAGGTAGGCGTGCGGCACCCGCCGCTCCCAGAGCGCATCGACGATCCGCTCGGCCTCGGCGGGCGGCACGATCCGGTCCTCGGCGCCCTGCTCCACGAGCACCGGCGCCACGATCTGGTCGGCGTGGAGGGCCGGCGACCGGTCCAGGTATCGCTGCTTCTCGGCCGGCCAGGGCCCGATGAGCCCTTCCAGGTATCGGGACTCGAACTTGTGGGTGTCCTTCACGAACGCCCGGAGATCGCCGATCCCGTAGTAGGTGGCCCCGGCCGTGAACGTCCGGCGGAAGGCGAGCGCCGCGAGCGCGGTGAAGCCGCTCGCCGAGCTGCCGCGGATCGCCAGCCGCGCGGGGTCGGCGAGCCCCTGGGCGACGAGCCACTCCGCGCCGGCTACGCAGTCGTCCGCATCGACGATCCCCCACTCGCCGTCGAGCGCCTTCCGGTAATCCCGCCCGTAGCCGGTGGAGCCGCCGTAGTCGACGTCGAGGACCGCGTAGCCGCGGCTCGCGAAGAGTTGGATCCCCGTTGCCCAGCCGCTGAACGCCGCAGCAGTCGGACCGCCGTGCGAGGTCACGACGAGCGGTGGCAATTCGCCGTCGGGTGCCTGAAAGGCGCGGTTGTGCGGGGCGTAGTAGTTGGCATGGGCGGTTCGACCGCCGGTGGTCGGATACTCCACGTGGCGCGGTACCGAGACATCCGCCGGATCGGGCATGAACGGCGTGGCCCGGCGCAGGACCGTCAGATCGCCGCTGCTCAGGTCCATCTCCACGATCGCGGCTGGCTCGGACGGCGAGACACCCCGCATGATCGCGATGTCCCCGTCGATCGAGACCGACAGGATCTCCGTGTACGGCAGGTCGAGGATCGCCCAGGACCCGTCGCGGGCGATCCGATACAGCCGATCCCGGCCGCCGCTCCGGCCGACGGCGAGGATTCCCCCGTCCTGAAGGAAGCCGTATTCCGCATTCCCGAAGACCCAGTCGGGCGACGCGAACTCGGCGGTCATCGGCGCGACCGGCTCCGCCCGGCCATCCACCCAGCGGAAGAGGTTCATCCAGCCGTTCGGCTCGGCGACGAAATGGAGCACCCCGTCGGGCGACCAGCGCGGCTGGCTGATCCAGTCGCCCCGGCTCCCGGCGATCGTCCGGCCCTCGCCGATCGAGCCGTCGGCGCCTACCGGCGCGAGCTTCAGCTCGGTGCCGTCCCAGGGCAGGTTGGGGTGGCGCCACTCGAGCCAGACGAGGGATCGACCGTCCGGTGAGAGGCGCGGCGCGGCATAGAAGTCCGCGCCGGCGGCAACAACCCCGACTGCCCCTGACGCGAGGTCGATCGTCACGAGGTCGTTGACCCACTCCCCGTTCCGTGCGACATCCTCCGGCTCATGGCTCTCCCGGACGGCGAGGAGCCGGCCGTGCGTCGCGTCGTGGGAGAAGTCGGCGAACCGCCACGCCATCTCCGGGGTGATCGGCGTCAACGCGACCGGGGCCGTCACGCGGTGGAGGCGGCCGGTCGCGAAGTCCGAGACGACCACGAGATCGCCCGAGACCAGCGTCGCGGCACCGCCGTACTCGTGGACGCGCGTGCGCGCGTTGAACCCTTCCGGCGTCAGGCGGGTCATCGTTCCGTCCGGGTCACGGCGAACCAGCACCTGGCGCCCGCCCTCATCGGGCCGGCCCTCGAGCCACCAGCGAACGCCACCGGCGCCGGAGATCTCCGTGAGGAAGACGACCCCCTCGGTGAGCCGCTCGATCGGGAAGGGCGAGGTCCACGCCCCGTAGGGCATGACCGTCGGCGCCGTCAAGGCGTCAAGATCCCCTGCCGCAAGCTCAGGTGCCCTGCCGCCACGATGCGACATAGGCGGTCTGCTCGGGGGTCATCGCATCGAGGGTGATGCCCATCGCAGCGAGCTTGAGCCGCGCGACCTCGGCGTCGATTGCCTCGGGAACGACGTAGACCTGGTCCTCGAGCTCCGCGTAATGTTTCGCGGCGTACTCGGCGGCGAGCGCCTGGTTCGCGAAGCTCATGTCCATCACCGCGGCCGGATGGCCCTCGGCGGCCCCGAGATTGACGAGCCGGCCCTCGGCGATGAGATGGAGGCGCTTCCCGCCGACATCGAACTCCTGGACATTCTCGCGGACCTCGCGGACGTGACCCTCGGCCATCTGGCGCAACGCGGCCAGGTCCAGCTCGGCATCGAAGTGACCCGAGTTCGCCATCACGGCGCCGTCCTTCATCACCTCGAAGTGCTCGCGGCGAAAGACGTTGACGTTGCCGGTCGCCGTGACGAACAGGTCGCCCCAGCCAGCCGCCTGGCCGGCGGTCATGACCTGGAAGCCATCCATCAGCGCCTCGAGCGCGCGGACCGGATCCACCTCGATGACCGCGACGTGAGCCCCGTGGCCGTGCATGCGCGAGGCAATCCCGCGCCCGACCCACCCATATCCGGCGATGGCGACGTTGCGCCCCGCGATCAGGAGGTTGGTCGCCCGGACGATCCCGTCCACCGTGGACTGGCCGGTCCCGTAGCGGTTGTCGAAGAGGTGCTTGGTGAGCGCCTCGTTGACAGCGATGACCGGGTAACGGAGCGCGGCATCGGCGGCCATCGCCCGCAGGCGGATGACGCCGGTGGTCGTCTCCTCGGTGCCTGCAAAGACCTCCGGGACCTGCGCAGGCCGCTCCTGGTGCAGGAGCGAGACGAGGTCGCAGCCGTCATCCATCGTCATCTGGGGGTGCGTGTCCGCCACGGCGTTGAGGTGCCTGAAGTAGGTGTCACGATCCTCGCCACGGCGAGCGTAGGTGGAGATGCCGTACTCGGTCACGAGGGCCGCCGCGACATCGTCCTGGGTCGAGAGCGGGTTGGACGCGGCGAGGTGGACCTGCGCCCCGGCGGCCTTGAGCGTCCGCATCAGGTTGGCAGTCTCGGACGTGACGTGGAGGCACGCCGCGATGCGGAGCCCCTCGAGCGGGCGCTCGGCGGCGAACCGCTCGCGGATGAGGCGCAGAACCGGCATCTCCCGCTCGGCCCATTCGATGCGGCGGACGCCCTCCGCCGAGCGACCGAGGTCGGTGACGTCGTGCGCCGGCAGCGCGGAGGGGTGGGACTGGGCGACAGTCATCGGGATCCGTGCTCCTTCTTGCCATCGAGGCGGCGGAGGATCGATCCCATCAACTCGGTCCATGGCGAACCCAGGCGACGGGCGAGCCGTTCCTCGAAGCGGATGTGCTCGGCAAAGCCGAGGTGGCGGTAGGCGCTGATGGCGGGCGGATTGTCCGCCCGGACGTTGAGGACGACATGGTCGCACGACGCAAGGAGTTCTGCGGTGACGGCCGCGGTCACGGTGGTGGCGTAGCCGCGCCCGCGATAGTCGGTGTGGGTGAGGACGTTGCCGACAACGGCGAGGCGTGCTGTCGGGCTGGCGACGTGAGTCCCGGCCGCCGCGACCAGGCGGCCGCGAATCCGGAGGCCGTAGTAGACGCCCTCCACGATCGACTGGGCCGGCAGCCAGGCGCCGAACCCGAGCTGGTAGAGGCGGTTCAGGTCCGTGGCGTCGGCCGGCCCGAGACGCTCCACGGCGGAATGCTCGGCCGGCAGGAACCGCGCCCGGTCGACCCACATCCGGATCATCTGCGGACCGGCGTCGAGTCGGTAATGGGCGCCGATGGCCGGGAGGGCGGACGGCAGCGCGGCAACGTAGGCGAGCCGCGGCTTGATCACGTCCCGCAGGACCGCGGCGATCGCGTCCTCGCGACCCATGGCGAAGAGGGGCTGCGGCGTACCGCCCGCGTACTCCATGACGAGCCCAACGATGCTCCCGCCGGACCACGCCGCGCCCCAGCGCGTGCGTCCGAATTCGCGGTCGTCGAGGTCACAGATGGCGTAGGCCGCGAAGAGCCGGTCGCGTTCGAGAAAGGCACGGAGGAGCGCCCGATCGGTGGTGACGGCCGCCGTCACCGAGGCACCGGAACGCGAGATCGCGACCGAGGTCACGGGGGTGATCCCAGGGCCGCGGTCGGCTCGGCGGTCGCGGTCGGCGCGGTCGTTGGCGCCGCCGCGGCCGCCGCGGCGCGACGGACATCGCGACGGGCCATCGCCTCGCGCAGGGCTGGCTCGTAGGGCGCCCGCAAGACACCTTCGTCGGTCACGATCCCGCTGATCAGATCGGCCGGCGTGATGTCGAAGGCGGGGTTCCAGACCTCGGTGCCTTCAGGGGCGATCCGCTGCCCGCGGACCTCCGTGACCTCGCTGGCCGAGCGCTCTTCGATCGGGATGGCGGCACCGTCTGGCGTCGCGAGGTCGACCGACGAGAGCGGGGCGCAGACATAGAACGGGACGCCGTGGCGGGCCGCCAGGACCGCCAGCGGGTAGGTCCCGACCTTGTTCGCCGTGTCGCCGTTCGCGGCCACCCGATCGGCGCCGACGAGGATCGCGTCCACGCTCCCGCGGGCCATCAGCGAGCCCGCCGCCACGTCCGGGATCAGGGTGTGGGGGACACCGGCCTGGGCGAGCTCCCAGGCGGTGAGGCGAGCTCCCTGCAGGTACGGGCGGGTCTCGTCCACCCAGACGTGGAGCGGCCGCTCGGCAAAATGTGCCGCCTGGACCACCCCGAGCGCCGTCCCGAACTGGCCACAGGCGAGCGGCCCGGTATTGCAGTGGGTCAGGAGCTGGAGGGGCCGTTCGCCCACGTCGGGGAGGGCAGCCATCCCCGCCTCGGCCAGCCGACCGTGGTCGTCGGTGGCCTCGGCCACGATCCGCTCGGCTTCCGCGCGCATCGCCGTCGCGATCTCGGGGCCGCTCAGGCCGACCTCCACCCCTGCCTCATAGGCGGCCATCACCCGGTCGACCGCCCAGCGGAGGTTCACGGCCGTGGGACGGGCATCCCGGAGGACCTTGGCTGCCGCGTGCACGAGCGCTCGAACGGAATGGGGCGGGGCATGCCGGGCGAGCCAGCCGCTCAGCGCGAGGCTGAGCGCGGCCACCTGGCCGATCGCGGGGGCGCCGCGGACCGCCATCTCCCGGATCAGCCGGGCGCCCTCGTAGCCGTTCTTCACCGGCAGCTCGATCAACTTGTCGGGGAGGGCTCGCTGGTCGATCACCAGCAGGACGTCGTCTTCCTCGAACCGGAACGGCGTCCGGAACCCCGTGGGCGGTTCGGGAGCGGCGCTGGCGCCCGGGGCCGAGGCCGTCGCGGTCGGCGCCTCGGCCAGGAGCGATTGCGCCTCGGCGGCGGCCTGCTCGCGAACGGCGTTCATCGCGCCGACAACCTGCGCGGCGCCCTGGGCCACCTCTCCCGCGAACTGGCGGAAGAAGCGGCGCCGGGAGGGATCGGACGGCGTGCCGCTCATGACGTCAGGTCCGCGGCGTCGTCGTCAGTACCGGATGACGCTCGTGACCCGACGCCCCTCGAGCCGGTCGCGCCCGTGCAGGAAGTCGAGCTCCACGAGGAACGCCAGCCCGACGATCTCGCCCTTGAGCCGCTCGACGAGCTCGACCGTGCCGTGAACGGTGCCGCCCGTCGCGAGGAGGTCGTCCACGACGAGGACCTTCTGGCCGGGCTGGATCGCGTCGCGGTGGATCTCGAGGGTGTTCGAGCCGTATTCCAGGGCGTACTCCACGCTGAGCGTCTCGGCCGGCAGCTTGCCGAGCTTCCGGACCGGGACCAGGCCGGCGCCGAGCTCGAAGGCCATCGGGGCGCTGAAGATGAAGCCGCGCGACTCCATGCCAACGACGAGATCGATCGCCTCGCCCCGGTACGGCTCCAGCATCAGCTGGATCGACTCGCGGTACGCGTCCTTGTCCTTCAGGAGCGTCGTGATGTCGTAAAAGAGGATCCCCGGCTTCGGGAAGTCCGGGATCTCGCGGATCTTCGCGCGAAGCGCCTCGGCGGACATCGGTTCGAGGACCTCCAGGTGAATGCTGGGCGACCTGCCCGGGCGGAGCCGTCCGGGCGACCGTGCGAGTCTAGCGCAGGGCGCGGCCCGGGACGCCCCACGCCGAGTCGCCCGCGGGTTGCTCAGGTCGCCGAAAGGCCGTCGCGGGCGGCAGCCGGCGCTCGATGGAGCCGCCCAGCCGCCAGGAATCCCAGGATCGCGACCACGGCGCCCATGGCGATCGCGGCGCCCAGCCCCGGCCCTGCCCCAGTGCCGGCCCGCACGGAGATCGCGATCATGGCGCCGGCAATCCCCGTCCCGAGCGCGGTGCCGAGCGCGTCCGACAGCGAGACGGCGGCCGTCACGGCCCCCTGGCGGTCGGCCGGCGCATCGCGCAGCACGATGATCGCGAACTGCGAGTAGGAGAGGCCCATCCCCAACCCGGCGACGGCCAGCATGGGGATCGCGACCCACGCCGGAATTGCCGGGATCAGCGCCATGCCCACGCCGGCCATCCCGAGCGCGACGATCGGGAAGCCAACCCGAACGAAGACCTCCGGGCCGAGTCGGATGGAGTGACGCGCCTGGTACCACGAGCCAAGGCTCCAGGTGACGGTCGACGCGGAGAGGGCGATGCCGGCGGCAAGCGCCGACCAGCCGCGAACCTCTTGGAGAAGCAGCGTGATGTTGGCATCGACGCAGAAGAAGGCGAAGGTCAGGACACCGCGCAGGAGGACCGCCGAGGGATACCCCGGCGCCAGTCGGAACGTCCCGGCCGGGGTCAGGCGATGGAAGGCGAACCCGCCGATCGCCGCCCCGACCAGGGTCACACCGACCAGCACCGGGAGGTCGCGCTGGAGGAGGCCGGTCGTCAGCAGCCCGGCGCCGACGGCGGTCGCGACCGCCAGGGTGTAGCGGCGCCGGCGCTGGGCGCGGGCCGCCGTCCCGGCGTTCGCGTCCGACGCCCGCGGGATCGCCCGCATCGCCCTGATCGCCAGCGAGCCCGCGACCGCGATCAGCGGCAGGAGCCCGAGGAAGACGAGGCGCCAGTGCCACGTCTGCGCCACGAACCCGGCGATGGCGGGCCCCACCAGGCCGGGCACCACCCAGGCGGCGGAGAGCATCGCGAACATCCTCGGCCGGAGGTGCTCGGGGAGGCTGCGGCCGATCGCGACGTAGGCGACCGGCGGGACGGCCCCGCCGCCGAACCCCTGGATGAATCGCCCGGCGACGATGATCGGCATCGAGGTCGCCAGCCCGCAGATCAGCAGCCCGATGGCGAAGCAGCCGAGTCCGAGCACGAACGGGAAGAGGACGCCGCGCTCGTCGATCAGCCCGCCGACGACCGTGATCCCGATCAGCGCGCCGAGGAAGAACGCGGAGAAGACCCAGCCATAAAGCTCGAGGCCGCCGAGCTCGCGCGCGACGATCGGCATGGCGGTGGAGACCGCGAGTGCCTCACTCGCGATGAGCGTGATCGTGAGGACGAGGCCGAGTGTCAGGGGCCGGCGGGCCGGCGCCCAGAGCGAATCGTCACGCGCGGAGACAGCGCCACGGGTCGTGTTGGTCACCGCCGGAGTATGGCCGGTGTCCCGAAACAACGGCTGATGTGGCTGCGGATGGCGCGGAGGGCCCGGGATCGACCCGATGTCCGCCAGGGGTCATACTCGGGCGAGCACCGGCCGCGATCCCGGCGCCGACGCGATCGTCCCGTTGTCTGCCACACGGCACAACTGCGACGAATCCAGGGGTTCAACTCGTCGGACTGACCCCCGGAAGTCGACGAAGGACGCGGTTTCACGCCCTCGTCGTCGATCCGGTGCGGTGCCCGAGACAGATTCGACGGATTCTGGGTGCATCGGGCGGTCGCCGAGGGCTGGCGCGTCGGGATTGTACGTCTGGCGTGACAACTGACGGATCCGGGGCGCGCGTCCGCCCCGATCCTGCTGC
>Ga0315281_10012128_pt1 | contig 11762 bp, 7 predicted proteins | sample YL17G07_0_MG_FD_204540 | JGI IMG/M metagenome (GOLD analysis project Ga0315281, IMG submission 204540) | Sediment microbial communities from Yellowstone Lake, YNP, Wyoming, USA - YL17G07_0 | ecosystem: Environmental > Aquatic > Freshwater > Lake > Sediment | place: USA: Wyoming | collected... | reverse complement strand
CGCGGGCGATTTCATAACCGCTCGTCCACTCGGGTCCTTTCGGAAACTGTCGGGCGCCCAGAGCCGGCTCGTGGTCGGGAAGATAGGCGAGCGTCCGCCCGTTTTCGCGGATCCGGTATCCCACGGTCGGCCCCGGATGGCAGACCGGTGCCGCTTCGATTCCGAAAGGCCCGATCTCGAACGGCTCGAGCGGAACATCATGCAGCGTCATCTTGCAATCCATGTCGCGGAGCCTTACGGGGAAGAGAGGCGGCGAAAGGTAACGCGTCAACCGGCCGAGGAGGTGGTGCGTCGTCGACGTCGGCCCCCAGATGTGGACGTCGGCGATTTCGTTGAAAAGGTGGCGGAAAAAGCCGAGCCCCTGAAGGTGATCCATGTGGAGGTGCGAAAGCAGGATGTCGATTCTCTGCCCTTTCTCGGGGAGACTCTTCCCGAGGCGGCGAAGGCCGGTTCCGGCGTCGAGGATGAGGATCGCGCCATTTTTCGATTCCACCGCGACGCAGGCCGTGTTCCCTCCGTGTCGGACGGTTTCCGGTCCGGGAGCGGCGATCGAACCGCGAGTTCCCCAGAGGGTCACTCTCACGAGGCTTCGATCTCCCAGAAGATCGTCACTGCGCCAAGCACCCGGGCTCCCTGCCCGACGAGCGGAAACGCGGTCACCTCGAGATTCCGGTGCACTCCGTCGAGGCCGACGATCTGAAGCTTTCTGTGGCAGGGGCGCCGGTCGGCGAGTGCACGAGTGATCGGCAGCTCGTCGATCGGTAAAGGCTGGCCGTCGAGCTGGGCCAGATGAAACGTCGAAACCAGATCTGTGATGGCCATCTCTCCGGCTTCTTCATACGGCCGCCCCAGCAGAACCTGCGCCGCTTCGTTGAAGAAGAGAAGATTTCCTTCAGGACCGACCACGAAAACCGGCGTCTGCAGGTACTCTGCGAGCTGGCGGGTCAGAATGACTTCCACGGGGTTCTGGTTCATGTTCGGTGATCTCGTCTTTGAATTTCTCTGGTCAATTTTGAGGATGGAATCGGAATGCAGCCCCAACTCTTTTCTTACGAGCGGGGATTATATGACCCGGAACGGCGCGATGCCTCGAACGGTTGTGCCGGCTCTTTCGGGAGGTTCTCCTCATGATCGTCAGTCCCCTCGCGGACCGATAGCGGTTCACCGGGGAAAACAACTATCATCCCCGCCCAATGCCGCGCCGAAACGACCTTCGCACGATTCTGGTACTCGGGTCCGGTCCGATCGTGATCGGCCAGGCCTGTGAATTCGATTACTCGGGAACGCAGGCGGTCAAAGCGCTGAAAAAAGAGGGTTACCGGGTCGTTCTGGTGAACTCGAATCCCGCGACGATCATGACCGATCCGGGGCTCGCCGATGCGACCTACATCGAACCGCTGATCCCGGAAGTCGTCGCCGAGATCATCGAGCGGGAACGCCCCGACGCTCTTCTTCCGACCGTCGGAGGGCAGACGGCCCTTTCGCTCGCGGTCGCACTGGCCGAAAACGGAACGCTCGAGAAGTTCTCGGTCGAGCTGATCGGCGCCAACCTGAAATCGATCAAGACGGCCGAGGACCGCCATCTTTTCAAAGCGGCGATGGACGAAATCGGAGTGAAGGTGCCCGCTTCGGGGCACGCGAACAGTCTCGACGAAGCGCTTCGGATCGCCGTGCAGGTGACCGGTTTCCCCGCCATCATCCGGCCCAGTTTCACGCTGGGCGGGTCAGGCGGAGGAATTGCTTTCAACCGGGAGGAATTCGAGGCGATCGCCGGAGAGGGGATCCGGCGCTCTCCGATCGGCGAGATCCTCGTCGAGGAGTCGGTCCTGGGATGGAAAGAATACGAGCTCGAGGTGATTCGCGATGGAGCCGACAACGTCATCATCGTCTGCTCGATCGAGAACATCGATGCCATGGGAGTTCACACGGGCGACTCGATCACGGTTGCACCGCAGCAAACCCTGACGGATGTCGAGTACCAGGCGATGCGCGACGAGGCGATCCGGGTGATCCGCCGCGTCGGAGTGGACACCGGCGGATCGAACATCCAATTCGCGGTCAATCCCGAAGACGGACGGCGGGTGGTCATCGAAATGAACCCGCGCGTTTCCCGAAGCTCGGCGCTGGCCTCGAAGGCCACGGGTTTCCCGATCGCGAAGATCGCGGCACTGCTCGCGGTCGGGTATCGTCTCGACGAGCTTCCCAACGACATCACCGGCGGATTGACCCCCGCGAGCTTCGAGCCGACGATCGATTACGTCGTTGTGAAGATTCCCCGCTGGGCCTTCGAAAAGTTTCCGAAGTCCGATCCGACGTTGACGATTCAGATGAAGTCGGTCGGCGAGGTGATGGCCTTCGGGCGGAATTTCCGCGAGGCGCTCCAAAAGGGGCTCCGCGCCCTCGAAATCGACCGCCACGGACTCGGCGGCGAGCGGCGCGAGGGGGCGGTCGATTTTTCGATCATCCGCGAAAAGCTGCGTGTGCCGAACTGGGAACGGATTTTCTACGTTCGCCGGGCGCTTCAGGCGGGGCTTTCGGTTTCCGAGGTCGCGCGACTGACCCGGATCGACCCGTGGTTTCTCGCGCAGATCGCGATGATCGTCGACCGCGAAGGAAACCTTCGATCGTTCGGCCTCGATTCGGTTCCCGACGAGCTGCTCCTCGCCGCAAAGCGCGATGGTTTTTCCGACCTCCAGCTGGCGGGACTCTGGGGCGTTTCCGAAACTCGGGTGAGGGCCCGCCGGTGGGCCTCGGGAATCCGGCCGGTCTTCAAGCGGGTCGACACCTGCGCGGCGGAGTTTCCGTCGACGACGCCCTATATCTACTCGACGTACGAAACCGAAGACGAGAGCGAGCCGACCAGTCGGAGGAAAGCGATTGTGCTCGGTGGCGGGCCGAACCGGATCGGACAGGGGATCGAATTCGATTCGTGCTGTTGTCAGGCGGTCGATGGACTTTCCCGGACCGGATACGAAACGATCATGGTCAACTGCAATCCGGAAACGGTCTCGACGGATTACGACATATCCGACCGGCTCTATTTCGAGCCGCTGACGCTCGAGGACGTTCTCGAGATCGTCGCCAATGAAAAGCCGGATGGAGTGGTCGTTCAATTCGGCGGACAGACGCCGTTGAAGCTCGCCCGCTCTCTCTCCGAAGCGGGAGTGAAGATTCTGGGAACCACTCCGGATAGCACGGATCTGGCCGAAGACCGCCAGCGATTCGGAGCTCTTTTAAAGGAGCTCGGAATTCGCGCGCCCGAGCACGGCGTGGCCGGTTCGCCCGACGAAGCGGAATGGCTCGCCGAACGAATCGGTTATCCGGTTCTGGTCCGGCCGTCGTACGTTCTGGGCGGGCGCGCGATGACCGTCGTCTACGACGGCTCGGGGCTCGGCGCCACGATCCGCCGCGCGATGGAGGTCTCGCCCGATCACCCGGTTTTCATCGATCGCTTTCTCGAGGACGCGTTCGAGCTCGACGTCGACGCGATCTCCGACGGAAAACGCTGTTGGGTGGCGGGCGTCATGCAGCACATCGAAGAGGCCGGCATTCATTCCGGGGACAGCTCCTGCGTCCTGCCTCCGTATAAAGTTTCCAAAGAGCTTCAGGAGGAGATTCGGGAAACCACACGCCGCCTCGCTTCGGCCCTCGGAGTCGTTGGCCTTCTGAATATTCAGTTTGCGATCAAGGACGGGCTCGTCTACGTCCTTGAGGTTAATCCCCGCGCCTCCCGGACGGTTCCGTTCGTCGCCAAAGCGATCGGAATTCCGCTCGCCCGCCTGGCGGCCGAAGTCATCGGCGGGCGCACGCTCGACGAGCTGGGGCTGCACGACGATCCTGTGCCCGCCGGCGTTTTCGTGAAAATGCCGGTCTTTCCGTTTGCGCGTTTTGCCGGAGAGGACGTCCTGCTGGGCCCGGAAATGAAATCGACGGGAGAAGTGATGGGCGCCGACGACACGTTCGGACCGGCGTTCCTCAAAGCCGCTCTGGGCGCCGGTCTTAAGTTGCCGACGGAGGGAACCGCGTTTCTGTCCGTTCATGACGACGACAAGCCCTCCCTGATCCCGATCGCCCGCGCCCTTCTGGAGCTCGGTTTCCGACTCGTCGCCACTCAGGGAACCTGTTATGCCCTCGCCCAGGAGGACATCCTCGCCACTCCCGTCTTCAAGGCGAACGAAGGGCGCCCGTCGGTCGTCGACCGGATGATCGACGGCGAGATCGACATCGTCGTCAACACGCCCCTCGGACGCGATTCGCACTACGACGAAGTGGCCATCCGGATCGAAGCTCTTCGCCGAGAAATTCCCTGCCTCACGACCCTCTCCGCCGCCGCCGCCGCCGTCGAAGCGATTCGCCACCGCAAGAGCCACGGAAGCCTCCGGCCACGCCCGATTTCGGAGTTTCATCGGGCGAAGGAGAGCGCGAAGGCGTGAGGCGAGGGAGCTTCTCGCGATTCCCGGGCCCCACTCCGCTCCTCTCCCCTTTTTCGGTTACCCTTCTCTCCAGCATGACCCTCCTGAATCCGCCTTACCCGAGTCCGGGAATCGAATCCCCGTGAATTCCGAAGCCGATCGCCCGTCTCGAGGAGTACTCGCCGCACTGGCGGTTCTCACTCTCATCAATCTCTTCAATTACCTCGACCGGTACGTTGTTTCGGCGCTGGCCGAGAGCCTGAAGGGGCCGCCGCTGGGGCTCCGTGACGCCGAGCTCGGCGGGCTGATGACCGGATTCGTGATCGTTTACATGCTGACCTCGCCGCTGTTCGGGTCGATGGGAGATCGAAGCGCGCGGCCGCGGCTGATCGCGATCGGCGTCGCGATCTGGAGTCTGGCGACGGTTCTGGGCGGGCTGGCGCAGAGCTATCCCGCGCTCTTCGCCGCGAGGGCGATGGTGGGTGTGGGAGAAGCGGCGTATGGAACCATCGCGCCGGCGCTTCTCGCCGATTACTTTCCGAAGCGTATGCGCGGGCGGGTCTTCGCCGTTTTCTTCTCGGCCATTCCGATCGGTTCGGCGGCGGGGTACGTGCTCGGAGGGTTCGTCGATCAGCATTACGGATGGCGCGCGGCATTCTTCGTTGCGGGCGCGCCGGGGCTTCTCCTGTCGTTTCTCGCGGCCCGCCTCGTCGATCCACCCCGCGGCGGTCAGGACCAGGGCGAAGACGGGGAAGAGCCCGAAGGGGCGACTCCCGGTCTTCATCCGCCGGTGCGGGGAATCGTTGCGGCTTACCGGGATCTCTTCCGGAACGCCCCGTACCGGCTGACGGTTCTCGGCTATGCCGCCTACACTTTCGCGCTGGGAGCACTCGCGTTCTGGATGCCGTCGTTCCTCGAGCGCGTTCGCGGAGTGCCGAAAGGGGAAGCCACGGTGGTCTTCGGGTCGATCGTGGTCGTCACCGGATTCGTCGGGACTTTTGTCGGAGGATGGCTCGGGGATTTCGGGCTTCGGTGGACGAAGCAGTCCTACCTCTGGGTGTCCGGAGTCGCGACCCTTCTCGCGGTGCCGGCCGCGATCGTGGCGTTCACGGCCGCGAGCCGCCCGGTCTACCTGACCGGGGTGGTGGCCGCAGAGCTTCTTCTCTTCGTCTCGACGGGCCCGGTCAACTCGGCCATCGTGAGCGTCGTGGCTCCCGAAGAACGCGCGACGGCCGTCGCTCTGAGCATCCTCACGATTCACCTCCTCGGTGACGTCCCTTCTCCTCCGCTGATCGGCGCCATTTCGGATCGGACGTCGCTCGGCTCGGCATTTCGAATTCTTCCGCTGGCGATCGGAATCGCCGGATCGATCTGGATCTGGGCCGCGTGGAAAGGGGGGCGAGCCATTCGGCGCGTCCCCGCAGCCGCGGGATAGGCGGATGCGGACCGTTCTGAAACGGCTCTTCGAGCTGACGCTGCGGATTTTTTTCCGGAGGATCGAAGTGGAAGGGCTCGCCAACATTCCGCAGGCCGCTCCGGTCATCTTCGTTCTCAATCATCCCAGCGGGCTGGTGGATCCGCTCTTCATCCTCTGTCTGGCGCCCAGGCCGGTTTCGTTTCTCGCGAAGTCGACGCTGTTCGAGATGCCGGTGATTTCCTGGTTCGTTCGGGGGTTCGGCTCCATTCCGGTTTACCGCCGGCGCGACGAAGGAGTCGACCCCGCCCAGAACCGAAAAACCTTTTCGGCAGCCGGGGCTCTTCTGGGACGCGGGGGGACGCTCGCGATTTTTCCCGAAGGAACCTCCCATAGCGATCCGAGGCTTCGTCCGTTCAAGACGGGCGCCGCGAGAATCGCGCTGGGTGCGGCGACGACGCGGGACGATTCCGAACCGCTTTGCATCGTTCCTGCTTCCCTTCACTACACGGCCAAAGCCATTTTTCGGTCGGCCGCGCTGCTCACTTTCGGCTCGCCCATCGAAGTGAAGAAAGTTCCGCTGGCGGAGGACGGCGATCCCCCGCACTCGCCCGTTCGAGAGCTCACGAGCCAGATCGAAAAAGCCCTGTCGGAACTGACCCTTCAGGCGGATAGCCGTGAGGCGCTCGATCTGGTCGAACGGGCCGAGAGAATTTTTCGCCCGGGAGACTCCGGTGATGAGGGCGCGCTCGGGGAGCATCTTCGAATGCGCCAGCGGTTTCTCGAAGGATACGAGCTGCTCAGAAAATCAGCCCCGGTTCGTCTCGAGATCGTGGAGTGGCGGATCGCGCGCTTCGAGGCGGAGCTCGCGGAGGCGGGGGTCGATCTGGCATCGGTGGAAGTGAAACCGGCGATTTCGGCGAAACTCGCCGGTCGTGCACTTGGGAGTTTCGTGATGGCGGCACTGCTTTTTCCGGCCGCGTTCGCCGGAACGCTCATCCACTACCCGGTCTATCGACTCGTCGGTTTCCTCTCGGCGAGATTGTCGAGGGGGGAGAACGATGTCGTCGCGACGATCAAGCTTCTGGGGGCGCTCTTCATCTTTCCGCTCACGTGGATCTTCGCTGCGGCCGCTGTCGATTGGCGATGGGGGATTCGCGCCGCGATCGTTGCTGGAGCCGCCGCGCCGCTGACGGGATGGGCCGCTCTCGTTTTTTGGGAGCGCTCGGCGTCCTGGGGCACGGCGCTTCGCGGCGCCGGCCATGCCGTTTTCGGAACGTTTGCGCGAAAACGGCTGCTGATTGCGCGGCGCCGAATCCGCTCGGAAATCCAGGAGCTCGGAGAGCTTTCGGAAAAACTCGTGCGGCCGGTGGCCGAATCGGAGGGCTCATGAACCGCAATTCCTCGTCCACGTCCCTGGCGGGGTTCGGCTGTCTCGTTCTGTTCGGACTTCCGTTCCTGCTGGTCGGGCTCGCCGTTCTCGCCGGTGGTGTTCGTCATCTTCTGGTTTCCTCGCCAGGGAAGCCGGAAGACTTCCTTCTGATCGTCTTCGGACTCGTTTTTGCCGGAGCGGGTACCGGAGTCATGGCGCTGGCCGTTTCGGAAAAAAGAAAGGCGGACGAGAAGTCACGGCTCGTCGCTCTTTATCCGAACGAGCCCTGGCGGTGGCGAAAGGACTGGGCCGTGGGGCGAAGCGATGCTCCGGCGGGCGCGAGCTCGCTGGGGGTCTGGATCTTCGCCATCGTCTGGAACGGAGTTTCGGCTCCGCTCCTGTTCATCATTCCAAAGGAGATCATCGAAAAGAGAAATTTCCCCGCGATCATCGGTTTCCTGTTTCCGCTCGTGGGAGCTTTGCTTCTCGTCTGGGCGATCCGGACGACGATCCGATGGAGGAAGTTCGGCAGGTCGTATCTCGAGCTCTGGACTCTCCCGGGCGTCGTGGGCGGGAAGCTCGAGGGGCGTCTTCACGTGGAGAGGCTCGAAGGGGCCGCGGGAGAATCTTTCGACCTCAAGCTCACATGCTTCGAGAGCGTCACCACCGGCTCCGGAAAGAATCGATCGACGACGGAAAGAATCCTCTGGCGCGACGAACGGAGTTTCGACGGGCGCGAGATCGTTCCTGACCTCGGGGGTGCGGCGGTGCCGGTCTCGTTCCGGATTCCGTTTTCCTGCCGCCCGTCCGATGACTCCGATCCCGGTCGAATCGTCCACTGGGTCGTCGAGCTCGACGGCGTCGTCCCGGGAGTCGACTATCTCGGTCTCTTCGACGTTCCGGTGTTCAAGACCGGCGCGAGCCGGTCCGAGGTCGACGACGGTGAACAGGAAGTTTCGTCCGACGGGTACGTCGCAAGATCGGCGGCCCGCGAGATGTCCCCCGCTCTTCTGGAGAGCACCGGAATCGTGGTCGGGCCGTCGCGCGGAGGCGGGACCGAATTTTATTTTCGTCCAGCGAGAAATCCGGGCGCCGCGGTGGGTCTGACGATTTTCGCGATGATCTGGAGCGGCGCCGTCGCGCTGATCGTCCATCTCGATGCGCCCTTCTTCTTTGCGATGATTTTTGGTGGAGTCGATGTTCTCTTGATCTTCGGGGTCATCGTCTCCTGGCTCGGAACAACGCGCGTAACGTTCGAGGACCAACGAATCCGGGTCGTCAGCGGAGTTCTCGGCATCGGACGGTCCGGCGATTATCGGCGGGACGAGATCGAGGAAGTTCGAACCCGGATCGGCACGCAGCAAACTTCGGGAAACACCGGGACGGTTTTTTACGACGTCTTCCTCGCTCTTCGGAGCGGAGGTCAGGTTCCGGCGGGCGGTTCGATCGGGAACAAGCGGGTTGCGGAGTGGATTGCGGCCAAAATGAACGAGCTCCGGTGAGGCGGGCGATCCGGCGGAAGCGAGAGCCTGCTACCGCAGCCCTCGCCCGCCGTCGATTCGAATCACTTCTCCCGTCACCCGCTCTGCCGTCAAGAGGTAGATCACCGCTCGTACGACTTCATCCGGACCACCGGCGTCGATCATCGGAATTCGTTCGAACGCCCGGGTTCGCTCCTCGTCCGAAAACGTTTCGGGCGGGAGCACGGGCCCGGGAGCAACGGCGTTCACCCGGATGCGGGGTGCGAGCGATCGAGCCAGTGCGCGTGTGAGGGAAACGATCGACCCTTTCGCGACCGTGTGAGCGAAGTGATCCGGAAAGGGAAGGAAGGCCGAAAGCTCGGAGAAGAGGACGATCGAGCCGCCTCCGGGCGCGTTCGAATTCGATAACGCCGGCTGGAAGGCGCGGGCGATTCGAAAGGGCGCCGTGAGGTTGAGCTCCAGAACCCGGTCCCAGATCGATTCGCTGGTTTGCGAGAAATCGGCTTTCTCGAAGGAAGCCGCCGCGTGGACGACGGCGTCGAAGCCGCCCATTTCCTGTGCAGCGATCAGCACCCTTTCGAAAGCCGCGTCCGAGTCTTTGCGATCGGAGAGATCCGCGGCAATGACGGCGGCGAGGCGTCCTGCGCTGGTGGCTCGTTTGGCGACGAGCTCGGCTCCTTCCAGCGATTCGTGCGCCATCAGGATGACGTCCGCTCCGGCGTCGACGATTCCTTCGGCGACCGCACGTCCAAGGCGTTGTCCCGAGCCGGTGACCAGAACACGGCGTCCGGCCAGTGAAAGCGCTGCTGACGCAGTCATGGGAAAAATATAGCACTTCGCGGGCGCGGTCCGTTCCTGGCGTATCGGAGCCGGCGGTGGATCACTCCCGCCGCAGCTCCTGGTAGATTTCGAGAAACTTCGCCGAGGTGATCGTCCGGTCGAATCCCGCCGCAAAGAGTCTCGCCTTTTCGCCGAGGGCGGCCCGGGCGGCGGGGTCGTCCAGCAGGCGGACGATTTCGTCCGCGATGTGATCCGGGTCGGCGGGACGAACGATCCGAGCGGCGCCCGCGCGCTCCATCTCCTGAGCAATTCCCACGGCGGTCGATACGATCGGGAGACCGGAAGCGGCCGCTTCGAGAAGAACGACTCCCTGGGATTCGAAGCGGGACGTATGAACGAAGAGGTCCGCTTCGGCATAAAGCGCCGGCATCTCGCGAGGTAAAGCGAATCCGAACCAGACGAGTTCGCTTGTCAGGCCGGCCTCGCGGGTTTTCAGCTCGAGCTCGCCCTGAAGCGTGTCCTCGCCTGCGACGAGAAGCCGCGCCGGCCGCTTCCGCCGGACTCGGCGAAACGCCTCGAAGAGAGATTCGTGATCTTTCACGCGGTTGATCGAACCGGCCGCGAGGAGAAGGGGAGTGTGGCGCTCGGGGTGAGGGTGCGGAAGGAAAAGGGAAGTGTCGATTCCGAGGGGAGCGCGAACGATTCTCCCGCGAGGATCGCCCTGCAGCCGGGCGCGAAGAGTCTCTTCGATCGGCTCGGACCCGGCCGTGACCCTGGCCGCGAGATCGAGGCAGAGGCGGTTCATTCTTCGCCCGAAGGCGGAGCTCTCGCCTCCGAATCCAATTTCCGGCATGGCCTCGAGCTCTCCTCCCATCACGCTGGCAACCGCGTTCCTGCCGGTGAGACGGGCGGCGATCGCAGCCGCAGCGCCGCTTTCCTGTGTCCAGAGACCGTGAAACAGGTCGAAGGGTTTTCGCTTGTGGACGCGGCGAAGGGCGTGGAGGAGGCGAAGGGTTCCCCGGACTCTGACGGCTCGCCCCGGCGCAGGCTCTCCGACCGCGTGAATTTTCGCACCGAAAGCGTCGTAGGAAACGGCTTCCCGTTCCTGCCGGAGAAGAAACACTTCGACGTCGGCGTCGCGGGCCAGATCGATGACGAGATCGCGAAGCGCGGGAATGGTTCGATGCTGCCCGTCGGGGCCCAGGCCGCCGGGTGCGACGAGGGCGACGTGAAGCCGGCCGCTCAAGGGAATTCCTTCGGCGGAAAGTTTCTCCTCCAGAGAGAGACGGCCTTTTTTCGGTAGCAAAGTCCGAGTGCGCGGGCGTAGGAGGCCGGCGACTCACACGACTCCCCCAGCGCGCGTTCGAGCTGGTCGCGTCTCGGAAAGAGAATGGATCCGAGGATCCTGGCCCGGTCACCCGCCCCCGACGCGAGCCTCAAGGCGTCCCAGCCCTGGAGCTCGAGCGGTCGTGTCAGACGGAGAAGCGGGCGGGACCGAAAATGTTCGAAGGGCTTTCCGGGAGATCGGGGAAATGCCGAGACGAGGTCGGCGGGTATTCGCGAAGGGAGGAGTTCGGCGCAAAGCGCGGGAAAAAGTCCTGCGAGCGGCCCTGCCTGCTCGATCACCGCATCGACCGCAGCCGCGCGCCCGGAGGCCGTTTCGATCCGATTCCAGAGGCTGGCCAGATCGAGCGCCTGGCCGAGGCGCAGCCCCAGGTTCAGGAAATCGGCGGAGTGGTGAAGAAAGAGATGAGCAAAACCCTCCGCCTCGGAAGGAAGGGTTGCGGGGATGCCCAGGAGCTCTCCCGGTCGAGCGGTCGATGCGATTCGTGACGAAGGATCGATGGGGCGGCCAAGAAGGTTCATGCCCAGAGAACTGTGAATTTCGATTCGGATCGGATTGTCGGGGCTTTCCCCGCGCAACGAATCGCGAACCCGGGCGTCCTTCGGCGCCCACTCGGTCTGCGATGGCGTCGTGCGCCTCGAAACGAATCCGCGAGCTTCGAGAAGATCCGCGGCTCGCTCGAGGTCGCCGGGCGCGGTGATCAGGAAATCGATGTCCGCCATGACCCGAAAGGGAGCGCCCGGCAGAGGGTGGAATGCAAACCAGGCTCCCTTGAGAGGTATCGCGGGAATGTTCTCGTGGTGGAAGTCTTCGAGCAGGCTGGCGAGCTGGCGGCGCATGGCTCGGTTTCGAAGATCGTTCTGCCGGCGGCGTTCCCGGATTGACGACCGGATCGCGCGCGCAAGTCCGATTCGCTGATCCGTATCACCCTCGAGGACCGAATCGAGAAACGGTGCGA
>Ga0315281_10012125_pt1 | contig 11763 bp, 10 predicted proteins | sample YL17G07_0_MG_FD_204540 | JGI IMG/M metagenome (GOLD analysis project Ga0315281, IMG submission 204540) | Sediment microbial communities from Yellowstone Lake, YNP, Wyoming, USA - YL17G07_0 | ecosystem: Environmental > Aquatic > Freshwater > Lake > Sediment | place: USA: Wyoming | collected... | reverse complement strand
CGGGCCTGAGGGTCCAGACCGGTGGTCGGTTCGTCCAGGAAGACGACGTCGGGGTCGTTCACGAGCGACGCCACGATGGAGAAGCGTTGAGCCTGGCCTCCCGAGAGCTCCCTCACGAGGGCTCGGCGCTTGTCGGCCAGCCCGACCATCTCCAGAAGCTCCTGGGGTGGAAGGCGTTTCGGGTAGAACGAGCCGAATAGGTCGAGGATCTCTTCGAGCCGCAGCTCCGCGAAGTACGCGCCGGATTGCAGCTGCACGCCGATCCGGGCTTTCATCTCCGCTGCGTGCTTCTGCGAGTCCATCCCGAGAACGGTCGTTGACCCGGAGGTCGGCGCTCGCAGTCCCTCGATGATCTCCAGGGTCGTGGTCTTGCCGGCTCCGTTGGGGCCCAGGAAGCCGAAAACCTCTCCCTGGTAGACGTCGAACGAGATCCCGTCGACCGCCACGAGCTTGCCGCCGTCGGAGGACTTGAACTCCTTGACGAGATCGCGCACCTCTACGGCGGCCCGGCCGCTGTCATCCGCGCTGATCGGACACCTCCCCCGGCTTTGCCGACCAGAACTACTCCCGTGGGACGGCGCGTGTCAAGTCGAACGGTGTCGTCAGGACATGGAGAAAGGCGGGGCCTGCGGCCCCGCCTTTCGATCGAACTGGTCTGTGGAACTAGGCGGCCTTGGTCGCCCAGAAGACCTCGGCGATCTGGTCGATCAGGTCCAGGAGCTTCTGGCCCTGCGCCGGGTCCGAGGACTTCTTGGCAGCGCCGGCTTCCTTCGTGGCGTTCCAGAACAGCTCGTGCAACTGGGGGTGCTTCTCCAGGTGCTCGGGCTTGAAGTAGTCGGTCCACAGCACCCACAGGTGGTGCTTGACCATGTCCGAGCGTTCTTCCTTGATGGCGATTGCGCGCTCCTTGAACACCGGGTCGTCGCTGCCCGCATACTTCTCCTGGCAGGCCTTGACCGATTCGGCCTCGATGCGGGCCTGCGCGGGGTCGTAGACGCCGCACGGCAGGTCGCAGTGCGCCTGAACCTTGCGGATGGATACTGAAAGCATGTGTCCTCCTTCTGACGAGTCTCTTCGCAAACCCTACCACTATGGTCGGATTTGGAGAAGAGCGCTCATCCTCGCCGGCCTGGGGGCTGCTTGGCTTCGGTACCGCCCATCGATAGTCTCCGTCGAGGGGGAGAGCATGACACCGACCCTGGAGCCGGGACGGTTGCTCCTGGTGGTTCGAGGGCTCTGTCCGCGGGCCGGAGACATCGTCGTGGTCCGCGGCCCGAGCGGCGTTGAGTTGGTCAAGCGTGTCTCGGCCGGCCCCGGAGACGAAGCCATGCCGGGCTGGGTCCTCGGCCCGGACGAGTGGCTGGTCCTGGGGGACAACCGGGAGGCCTCGACCGATAGCCGCGAGTTCGGCGTGCTCTCGAGTGAGTCGATCGTCGGGCGAGTCGTCTGGCCGGGCGGCTAGGACGCTCGCCTGGCGGAGATGTTCAGACGGACATAGTCGATGACGGGCTCGCTTAGCTCACGCCCGACCGCTCTTAGGAACGGGTCCCGCTCCGGCTCGGACATGCGATCGACGATCGTGCGCAGGATGATGGTTCGCATGTAGGTGTCGAGCTGTTCCCCCGGTTCCAGTCGGGTGGGCGCCTCCTGCAGCCAACACCGGACGTCGACGAAGCCGTTTCTCGCCAGGCGCCGCTGTGTCTCTGATGGCGTCGCGAAGTAGTGGTCTTCCGGCCAGACGGCACCGGCGGCCATCGCAGCCGCTTTCACCCGTTCGATGTTTCCGACCCCTCCGCACTGCGCCTGCAACCGCGCGTTCGGTCGCATGACCGACGAGAGGTTCGCGAACAACGCATCGTGGTCCGTGACCCAATGGAAGGTCGCCGTCGACAGGACCGCGTCTACGGGTTGGTCGAGAGGCAACGGCCGTCCGAGATTGGCGACCACGTAGGAGATGCGTTCCCGGAAGCGGGCGAGCCGGGTGCGAGACTCATCGATCATGGCAGGTGAAGCATCCAGGGCGATCACTCGACCGTCCGGCACGCGCTGCGCTAGAAGTTCCGTCACTCGACCGCTTCCGCAGCCCGCGTCGAGCACCGTCTCGCGCCCTTCGAGCGATAGTCGACCCAGAACCTCGCTGCCCCACCGGAACATCGGGTCCGCTATGCGGTCGTAGGTGGATGCGTCCCAATCCATCGGGGAGATGTTCTCAGGCGCGGGCCGGACCCAGCCACGCGCGCATGACGGGGATCCACAGCAGGAAGCCGGCCCCGGTCAGCAGCAGGGTTCCTTCGACGCCGACAGTCGGGATGAGCCAAACTGCCAGCACGCTGGCGCTCACACGAGCGATGTTGAAAGCCACGTCGTAAACGGCGAACGCGCGGCCGCGGTAGTCGTCCGGCATCGCCTCCTGGACCATCGTGTCCACCGGCACCTTCTTCCATGCGTAGGCCAGTCCCACGAGGAAGGCCTGCACCAGAACCGTGATCCGCGTGATGGAGAACGCTGCCGACAACAGACCGATGCCGGATACGGCGAAGGCCATCTGGAGGATCCTGGGCTTGGTCATACGGTCCTCGAGCTTGCCTATGACGCCGGCGCCGATCACCAGCCCGACCGCTCCGCACGCGAGCATCCACGAATACGACCCGACGCCCTCGGAGAAGCGCTCTCTGAAGACCACGAGTGAGAGGACGAAAGCGATGCCCTGAAGGAACTGATCCCAGGCGATGGTGGCTATGGGCGCCAACGCTGCGGGCGAATGGGCAAGGCGTCGGATGCCATCGAAGAACTCGCCGACCACCCTCGCGAGGTCGTGGCGCAGGCGCATCTCGGGGGCGTTCGGGGCGGAGAGGTCGCTCGATATGCGGCGTGCGACCAGTGTTGTGGCTGCCCAGGCGAGCGCGATCAGCCCCAACACCGGAGTGTTCCCGGCAGCGTCGGACAGCAGGCCCCCGGTGAAGGCGAACACGGACATAGCGATCGTTCCCCCGATGCCCGCCATCGAGTTCGCCATCATCAGGTCCTCGTCGGGCACTACCCTCGGGATCACGGTGGTGACGGTCGAGGAGAAGAAGCGGTTCACGCTCGCGGCCACCAACGCGCCGATGAGGAACCACGGCGAGTCGGGGTTGCCGCCCACCAGGAGCACCAACATCACCGCGCGGATCAGCGGCGTCCACACCAGGATCTTGCGTCTGGACCAGCGGTCGATGAACACGCCGGTGAAGGGTCCGATGAGCGAGTAGGGCAGGACGAGTATGGCCAGCGCTTTCACGAATCCTGCCGCTGTGTTCTGGTCCGGGTTGAAGGCGGTGGTCGCCACCACGACTGCGTTGAAGAGTCCGTCGGCGGCAGTACTCAGTAGCTTCGAGCCCAGCAGAAACCTGAAGTCGTTCCCGCGCAGGGCTCCCCGTGCGCGGCTGAGCGTGCCCTTCACAGGGCCCCCCGACTAGCGCTTGGTCTCGTGCGGGTCGAAGAAGGCCGTCCAGTCCTGGTTCTTCGGGGCACCGTTGCCAAGGATGAACTCCTCGACCATCTCATGGGCGGCGTCGTCGGAGAACTGAACCGGAGGCGACTTCATGAAGTAGGCACTGGGCCCGATCAACGGTCCGCCGATACCGCGGTTCTTGGCGACCTTGGCGCACCGGACGGCATCGATCACGACTCCGGCGGAGTTCGGGGAGTCCCAAACCTCGAGCTTCATCTCGATGTTCAAGGGCACGTCACCGAAGTTGCGGCCTTCGAGTCGGATCATCGCCCACTTGCGATCCTCGAGCCACGGCACGTGGTCCGAAGGTCCGATGTGGATGTTCTCCTTGTCGAGCGGCTGCTCCAATTGCGACTGCACCGACTGAGTCTTCGAGATCTTCTTGGAAGAAAGACGCTCGCGCTCGAGCATGTTCATGAAGTCCATGTTCCCGCCGAAGTTGAGCTGATACGTCCGGTCCAGCTCTACGCCGCGATCCTCGAAGAGCTTGGCGAGAACACGGTGCGTGATGGTGGCGCCGACCTGGCTCTTGATGTCGTCCCCGACGATGGGAACGCCGGCGTCGGCGAAGCGCTTGGCCCATCCACGGTCACTTGCGATGAATACGGGGAGGCAGTTGACCAAGCCCACGCCGGCGTTGATCGCGCACTGCGCATAGAACTTGGCCGCCTCTTCCGAACCGACTGGAAGGTAGGAAACCAGGACGTCGACCTCCGCCTCGCGCAGCACGGATACGACGTCGACCTCTGGTTCGGTGGACTCCTCGCAGACCTCTCGGTAGAAGGTGCCGAAGCCGTCGAGCGTGCGGCCGCGCTGCACCGTGATCCCCAGAGCCGGGACATCGGAGAACTTGATCGTGTTGTTGGGCTTGGTGAAGATCGCTTCGGACACGTCCGTGCCGACCTTGTTCGCGTCCACGTCGAAGGCAGCTGCGACTTCAACGTCGCTTACGTGGTAGCCAGCGAGGTTCACGTGCATCAGTCCGGGGACGCTGTCGTCCGGTGAGGCGCCCTTGTAGTACTCGAGTCCCTGCACCAGCGAGGACGCACAGTTGCCAACGCCAACTATGGCGAGGCGGATCTTGTCGTTAGTCATACGGTCGGCTCCTTCCGGATTGCGGCCGTTCTCTTACGGCTCTTGGGGCGGGACCCGTTCGTGGCGGGGCCCTTGGCAGCACTCGCTCGAGTTCGGGTTCGCGTTGGGGCTACTTGAAGACGTCGTTCGGCCGCGATCAAGTCGTCCAGCCAGGCGATGTCGCTCTGGGTGGCGTCCTGGCCGTGGGTCATCATCGACAGCGTGTACGCGTCGTTGCGCTCCTTCTTCTGCTTCGCGAGTGAGAACTCGATGGTGGCCAGCCTCTCCTGCAGATAGGCGCGACGACGTTCGAGAAGCTTTATCCGCATCTCGGGACCGAGGTACTTGAAGAAGGCCATGCGTAGCCGGAACTTGTTGTCTTCCGGTGACTCGTGGCCGTCCTGCAACAACTCCTGGAACATCTCCTCGCCCTTCGGCGTGATCCGGTAGACGTTCTTGCGGCGGCCGACCTCGTCGTCGGAGAAGACCCGCGCTACGGCGGCTTCCTTCTCGAGGCGGCGAAGGCTGGGGTAGAGAGACCCGTAGGACACCCTCCAGAACCCGCCGAGAGTGTCGGTGAGCTGCTTGGAGAGCTGGTAGCCGTGCATCGACCGCTCCTTCAGCAGGCCGAGTATCGCGAGTTCCAGCATGGGTTTCCTTCCCCGGACGTAGCGGCGCGATATATCGCGCACATATATCGATGCGATATATAGCGCTCCGAGAGCGGTTATGTCAACCGGTCGACCCCACGCCAGCCTGCCGGAGGGTGGGCCAGGACTGGGCCGGCTCCCAACTCTGAGCGCCGTCGTGCGTGACCATCAGCCAGTCGCCCGTGCTATGGCTCGAGAACACTGCGTACCCGATGTTCTGGGAGGTCAGGGATGCTGCCACTATCTGCCGACCCGATGGATCCGATGGATCCGAGGATCTCCAGAGGGCCTTCCAGTGGTTCCCGGAATCGGTCGACCCCGAAAGACTCGAGTTGGGCCCCAAGGTCCACAGCCATCCCGTTCCGCTCTTCATGAAGGAGATCCCCCCGGCGAACCCGTCTATCGGCATGTCTCCCAGGTTCGTGGTGGCGCCACCTGTCACTGGGTGGAAGTGGGCGCGCTGAGCCCAATGGCGGCCGGCGTCCGTCGTTTCGAAGAGGCCCTTGAATTGGTATGTGCTGGAGATCGGGTCCATGGCGCAGAGCATCCAGGCTCGGGACCGGGTCGCGAAGGAGGAGGAGACGGGGTACGGGTGGTCTTGGTTGCAGGAACTCCGCGCCCCGGGCGGGGAAACCACGTAGGGGTTCTTCGGGCGGTCGGGATTCCATGTCTGGCCCAGGTCGGACGAGTGCAGGCGGAAGAGCTGGCAGTCGATGAACGACTCGTTGTCGCAGGACGTGGCCGTGGCCCAGACGTTGTTGGTCATGCCTGTCCGAGTCAGGCCGAGGATCGGGCGCCCGCCGCGGAACCGAACGCTCCAGGTCCTCCCGCCGTCCGAGGTGGAGGCGATCACCCCTCCGCGCTGACCGGCGCACGGCGCGCACGGAGCCGTTCCTGAGATCAACCCGTGCATCTCATCGAAGAAGGCGACAGACAGGGGATGGAAGCCATCTGCGACGGCCGCTGGGACGGGGGCAGGCGAGAGACCTGGGACGGTGTCCCCCTGTGCTGTCAAGAACAACGCGACCGCGTAGACGACACCGAAGATGAGGACGACGGTCAAAGCGGCGGTCCAGCGGCCGAGAACCGGTTCTTGGGTTGCCTCTTCGGCTCCCGGGGTCTCGGGCCCCTCGTCTTCCTCGGGCCTCTCGGCTTCCTCGAGTGTCTCCTCGAGTGTCTCCTCGTCCTCGCTCATGGAGGCGATTCTCGCACTTCGGTGCTTGGGGTTCACGATCGCGGGAAGGGCGAGGGTCAGGCCTCCTCGCCGCGTCCGGAAGTCCGTTCGCTACACTGGGCGGGCCCCCGACTCGAACGAGGCCTTGACCATGTCCAGAGTTCTTCTTATCGGCTGGGACGGCGCTGACTGGCGCATCCTGGATCCCCTGATCGAGCAGGGCGCTCTTCCGAACCTGGAGGCGCTCATCAACCGAGGCCAGAAGAGCGTTCTCCGCTCGACGGTGCCGACCCACTCTTGGGCGGCTTGGCCGTCATTCATGACCGGGGTGGACCCGGTTGACCACGGCGTCTACGACATACTGGAGACCAAGCCGGGGACCCATAAGGCCTATCCGGTGACATACAAATCGATCAAGGAACGGACGTTCCTCGCCGACCTGGACGCAGCTGGCAAGGAGGCCGTTTACATCGACCTGCCGCTTACGTTTCCACCGCCGCAGATCAAGGGCAAGTTGATAGCGGGCGGAGTGCTTCCCAAGGGGCCGGCCGTCAGCTACCCGAACGATCTACTCGAGAGGCTCGAGCAAGCGGGCACCCCGTGGGAGATCAACGGGATGTCGTGGACGACCTATCACAACAAGCCGGACGCCTATCTGGCCGAAGCCCTTGATGTCACGGGCAAGAGGATCAAGGCGGCAGAATGGTTGATGGACAACTCGGACTGGGACTTCCTTATGTCGGTGTGGGTCAGCGTCGATCGCACGCAGCATTGTCTGTCGAACTACGTTGGCCCGGATCATCCGGAATACTCAGAGAACAGAAAGACACAGCGCTACAGCAAGGTCGTGGATGTCTATCGGCAACTCGATGACGCGCTCGGCTCGTTCGTTTCGCGAACCAACGAGGACGACACCATCATGTTCGTGTCGGATCACGGGTTCCAGTCGTGCTCCCGCGCGGTTCACATGGACAGGCTGCTTAAGAAGCTCGGGTTCCTGGAGTTCTCGGCGTCGAACATGATCTACGGACCGATGCAGTGGGGTGCCGTGAGAGCGGTGGCCCGCAAGGCCTACGACCTGTTGGGTCTCCACGGCAAGGTGAGTCTCACGCAGCCGGTCAACTGGGCGAAGACCAAGGCTTACACATCGATCCGCTCGACGGGCGAGGGCGTGTCCATCAACCTGGCAGGCCGCGAGCCCGATGGCGTCGTGGACCCGAACGATTTCGAGAAGGTGCGCGAGAACGTCATGGACGCGCTGGCGTCCTTCGTTGACCCGGAAACGGGGAAGAAGCCCGTCAAGCAGATCTTCAAGCGCGAGGAGATCTTCAAGGGCCGTTGCGCCGATACCGCGCCGGACATCCTGATGGTGCCGGCCGAGCAGTACTCGTTGACGCACGCCAAGACCGCCATCGAGAAGGCCGACTGGCTCGCCGGGGACCACCGGCCGGAAGGCGTCATGGTCGCTGTCGGGCCGAAGGTCAGAGCGTTCGAGTCGGAACCACAACTCATCGACATCGCGCCCACGATCCTGGCCTCACTCGACGCTCCGGCGGGGATCAAGCACACCGGCCGCGTTCTGCATGAGGTCGTCGGAGCCGGCGCCTCGGTGACCGTGGACGAAAGCGCAGCTGCCGCGGTTGCCGCTGCGGAAGCGGGCGCGGCCTCCGCGGTCAGCGATACCGAAGCCGACGAGATGGAAGAGCACCTCAGGGGTCTCGGCTACCTTGAGTGATGAGGTTGAGCCGACCGAGGTAGAGCACGAGGCAGAGGTCCAGGAAGCGGTACTAGAGGTGCCGGCGCAGCCATCTCCTGGGATCTCTGCCGACCATCGCGTCATCCTCGGGAACACGGGCCAGAACGTCCTCGGCTTGGGGGTTTTCGCTCTGGCCACTGTGGTGGCCCAGGTTCTGATGACCCGTGCGCTCGGCACGGCGAAGTACGGAGTCGTAACGCAGGCAACTCGGTTCGCCTTCATCGCTGCCGCTGCGACGCGTTTCGGTATGGATGTCGCGGACGTCCGCCTCGTCGCTATCCTCGTGGGACGCAACGAACAGGGCCGGGTGCGAGGACTGGTCAAACGTTCGGTGGGCATTGCGGCGGTGGTGAGCCTCGGGTTCGCCGCGGTGGCGTTCGTCGGGGCCGGATGGATCGCGGACGCGTTCTCGCCTCTGCCTGACGCTGCGGAGCCGGCATTCCGCGCCGCGGCCGTAGGTATACCTCTGGGTGCGCTTGCCTTCACATACATGGGCGCCACCCGTGGGCTGAAGATCATGCGCTACACCCTCTACGGTCAGTGGATAGGCCAGCCGATCGGTTGGATCCTGCTGTCCCTGGGTGGCTGGGCTTTCGCGGTGACGGCCGGCGTGACCACGCTGGCCTTCAGCCTCTCCTGGGCCCTGGCCCTTGGGATCGCCTGGTTCGGCTGGAGGAAGCAGTCCCGCGGCTTCTCGGGGCAGACGGAGGGCGGAGGCATCCCCGAGGAAGGCGTGGGGGCCCTCCTACGATTCGGGGCCTTCCGCGCGCCGGCAACGCTCTTCTCCCAGATGATCTTCTTCACCGATCTCTTCGTTCTCGGGTGGTTGTGGAACGCGAGAGGCACCTTGGGCGCGAACGTCGTGGGCGTCTACGGTGCCACGTTGCTGGTGGCGCAATCGCTGTTCCTCTTCTTGACGTCTGTGTCGTTGACCTTCAGTCCGTTCGTCGCTGACCTGCACCATCGGGGCGAGCGCGAGCGACTCGACGGTCTCTACAAGACGGTCACCCGCTGGACCCTTGCGGCGACGATCCCTCTCTTGCTGATGCTCGCGGTCCTTCCCGAGGAGGTTCTGCGGGTCTTCGGGAAGGACTTCGTTGCGGGCGCTCCTGCCCTGCGCATCCTGATCCTCGGGATGATCGTCCCCGTCATGGTGGGAACGGTCGGCTTCATCCTCATCATGGTCGGCCGCACCGGATGGGATCTGCTTATCTACGCGTGCGCGTTCGTCATCGATATCGGGGTGGCACTCGCCCTCGCCCGCCCCGGGGGGCTGGGGATGCGCGGCGCCGCGATCGCGCAGGCCCTGACACTGTTCTTCTCCGCGATAGCCCGGCTGTTGCTCACGCGCCGATTCGTACGGATCTGGCCGTTCAACCGGCAGTATCTGAGACTCGTGGTACCGACCATCGTGGGCGCGGCGGTGATGATGGTCGCGCATGCGGCGTTGCCGGCCGAGAAGTGGTTGGTGAATCTGGCGGGGGCGACCCTAGCAGGCACGGTGGCCTATGGCGTGCTCATGCTGATAATCGGCTTCACCGCGGCCGAGAGGGCGATGCTGGGCAAGACCGTCGCGCGCTTCACGCGGCGCGGAGGGCCGGAAGCTAGCTAGCTCCGGCTACCAGTCGCCGTTCTCGCGGGCCAACGGCGTGACCACTACCGGTTCGTTGCGGAACAGTTCAGTGGACCTCGCCTTCAGCGACTCGCTCTCGCTTCCGGCCGCGAAGATCACGGTCTCGTGGGCGAATACCTCGGGATCTACGTAGGTCGGGATCCCGTAGGCGGAACCCAGGGGGGGGAAGGCGCCGAGTTCCACGTCGGGGAAGTCGCGGCGCAGTTCCTCTTCCGTTGCGAGATGCGTCTTCCTGTCACCGACGGCCTTCTCGACCAGAGCCATATCGAGCCTGCGGTCGCCGGGAACGACGACCACCGCGTGGCCATCGCTGACATCGAGGACCACCGTCTTGAGAACGTCGTCGGCTCGGACCCCCAACGCCTCAGCTTCCTCGAGTGAGGTGAAGGTCTTGGCGTGAGGCATCCTCTCGAACCGGATGCCTCGGTTCCGGAGCTGATCTAGGACTATGGACATGTCGCCTCCTCTCCGACTCGAGCGTATGACACGGGGAAGAGATGCGCGACGCTACCCCCACACCTTGCCCAGGACGGCGGCGATGAGCGAAACCGCGCCGGCCTTGTCGAGCGGCTCGTTCCCGTTCCCGCACTTGGGCGATTGAACGCAGGAGGGGCAGCCGAGCGAGCAGCCGCACTGCTTCACGGTCTCGAGGGTTGCCTGCAGGAGGCGCTCGACGAACCGGTAGCCGCGCTCTGCGATGCCCGCGCCACCCTGGTGGCCGTCGTAGATGAAGATCGCGCAGGAGTTGGTGTCCTGATGGAAGGCGGTGGAAACACCCCCGATATCCCACCGGTCGCAAGTGGCGATGAGCGGGAGCAGGCCGATGGCAGCATGCTCGGCCGCGTGGGCGGCCCCGGGTATCTGCGGTGGAGTCAGGGCCGCACGTCCGATGACCGCCAGGGGTATCGAGAACCACAGAGCCTTGGTTTCGAGCGTCTGCGCGGGCAGCTCCAAGGCAACGGTGTCGATGGTCTCCTGTGCGCTGTGTGTCTTGCGAACGAAGGCGACGACTTGCCGGGTCACGTGCACCTCGCCGTACGACACTGGCGTGTCGCCGATGCGCTTGTCCTCAAGCACCTGGGTAACCCTTATGTCGGTAAGGTCGCGCGACTGGGTGTAGAAGTCGGCCTCGCTGCGCGAAACGAGCGCCACTTTGGTCTCCTGATCGAGGTCCTGGACCTCGTACTGCTCCCCTTGGTGAAGGTAGATGGCGCCGGGATGCACGTGGACGAACGCCCGTGCCTCGTCCACGGTACCGAGCAACTCGCCCGTGTCGTCTATGACGATGGCGTAGACGGCCCCTGAGGCCGACCGGATATCGACGCCGCGGTGTGGAGACTCCTTGCCGTGGTGATGCAGCATCTCCTTGCGCTGCACAAGTGTTCCGCTCTCCAGAAGATCGTCGATCACAGGCTTGACCACCGATGCGGGACCGAAGAAGGACAGCTCGTCGTGGGTCAGCGGGCGCTCCTGGGCCGCGCACGCCAGATGTGGCCTCAGGACGAACGGGTTGGCTGGATCTATCACCGCCGCCTCGGGAGGTTTGTCGAAGAGATCCTCGGGATGCGACACGAGGTACTGGTCGAGCGGGTCGTGCTGGGCGACGAGGATGGCGAGCGAGCCCTCTTCAGATCGTCCCGCCCGACCGGCTTGCTGCCACATCGATGCGCGGGTACCCGGGTAGCCGACCAGAACCGCTGCATCCAGCGAACCGATATCGATGCCGAGCTCCAGCGCGGAGGTGGAAGCTATCGCTGACAGCTCTCCGTCGGTGAGCATGCGCTCTATCTCCCGGCGCTGCTCGGGCAGGTAGCCGGCGCGATAGGACTTCACCCGGCCCTTGAGTTCACCGGGAAGCCCTCGTCTGGCGAACTCGGCCAGCAGTTCCGCTGCCCGCCGAGAGCGAGCGAAGGCGATGGTCTTGACTCCGGCTTCGACCAGTTCCCGAACCAGCCATGAGCCTTCCGTGAGAGGCGACCTCCTTGC
>Ga0315281_10012124_pt1 | contig 11764 bp, 6 predicted proteins | sample YL17G07_0_MG_FD_204540 | JGI IMG/M metagenome (GOLD analysis project Ga0315281, IMG submission 204540) | Sediment microbial communities from Yellowstone Lake, YNP, Wyoming, USA - YL17G07_0 | ecosystem: Environmental > Aquatic > Freshwater > Lake > Sediment | place: USA: Wyoming | collected... | reverse complement strand
CCGCACCATCATGATCCCCTCGCGGACCTGCGCCCCGTGATACTCCGACACATTGCGATACGACACCAGGGCGACCGGCGTGCCGTCGGCCTCGGCCAGCGCGAGGTCCATCGGCGCCTCCAGCAGGCTCACGGCGCCCAGGAGCCGGCCGTCGGGCGAGAACTTCTTGAGCGCCCCCTTGGCGCCGATGACGCTTTCCTCGAAAGGCGCCCCGTCGGCGCCGCGCTTGAAGACGCTCGTCGCGCCCCAGGCGTTGGTCGTCACCCAGACGTCGCCGGCCTTGTCCACCGCGACGGCGCGGGCCCCGGCGCCGAGCGTGTTGTCGCTCTCGCCGGGCTTCTCCGAGAACCGCCCGAACCGCCGCGCGATGCCGCCCTCCGCCAGCCGCACGATCTCCGTGCGGTTCTTCTTCGCGTCGACGAGCAGGGCCACCAACTCCTTCCCCGCCGCGTCGGGCGCCACGTCGCGCACGCAGGCCCGGTCCGCCTTCAAGAGCGCGAGCAGCTTCTCCGGATCGTCGGGCCACGCCCCCGGCGGCACGGGCGCGAGCGCCTTGAGGCGCGGCGGCTCCTTCGGCTTCCACAGGCCGAGGACGGGCACGCTCGCGGGCCTGTAGCCGACCACGGCGCCGCCGGGCGGCGGCCCGTCGGGCCAGACGCTCGGGTCGCCCAGGCGCAGCGCCAGGTTCGCTTCGTCCTTCCACAGCTCGTTCAGCTTGCGCGACTCCTGCTCCTTCTCATTGAGCTTCTTCGATAGCTCATCGAGCTTGGCCCGGACCTCGGCGGTGGCCCTGGCCATCTGCCGCTTCGTGGCTTCGTCGGGCGAGACGACCTCGAACCTGCCAGCGGCGAGCTCCTTGCCGTCGCTCCCCATCATCCGCCACGTGTAGAATCCCATGGCGGCGGTCTCGGGCAGCCTGACCTCGGCCGCCAGGTCGGTGAAGGCGAACGGCTGCACCTGGCCGTCGACCGTCTTCGCCAGGAGCGCCTGGCCCTTCGGGTCCCTGACCTCGAAAGCCGCCTGGACCGGCGCGGTCTTGTTCTCGACCGTCGTGGCCCGCGCCTTCACGGTGAGCGTGCCGCCGGGCATGACCGTCTCCGGCACGGTGGGCCGCTCGAAGGAAAGGGTCGGGGTGTTGAAGGGCACGTCCTTCGAGTCGTAGGCGAGCGTGAACGCGCACGCCATCGACTCGCCGGGCTTCAGGTCGACCGGCCGCGTGTGCGGCTCGAAGGTCAGGTGCCACTCGGCGTCGCCGCCGAACCAGTACTGCATGAAGTCGAACTGCTTGGGGTCGTAGAAGATGAACGTCGGGCCGGCCGAGGTCAGGGCCGCGCCCCACCCCGCCGCCTCGTAGCGCGGCTTGTCGGCCGGGCGGCCGGGCGTGAAGCGGCTGAACGGGTGGCCGACCGGCGCGCCGCCCGCGCCGGCGCTCGCCCCCATCTCGGCGTGGCCGCGGCGAGGATCGAAGAACTCGACCCCGCCCGCCGTCGGCAGGAACCAGAACGCCTGCCCGCCGGGCATCGCGGGCACCTGCCCGTACACGGCGTGCACCATGTAGCGGAAGGTCGGCGCGACGCCGTCGCCCGTGTTCGTGATCTTGACGTCGATGCGCAGGCGCGTGGACTCGGCGTCGATCGACATTGTGCGCTCGACCGCCAGGTCCAGCGGGCTCGCCAGGTCCGCCCCGAGCAGGCTCCGGAGGAGCGCCACGGAGATCTTGCCCCCGCCGAGGACCGTCACGGCCGCGCGGTCCGGCCCCTGCGCGTCGACGCGGTGCGTGAACGGCTTCCCCTCCCACCGCCCGCCATAATGGTATGGACAATCGTCGAGCCACTCAAAGCCCGACGCGGGCTTGCTCTTGTCGGCGTACCGGCTGATGCGGCCCTCGAGCTCGGGGACGACCTCGACGAGGACCCGCTCGTTCTCCATCGTGATGACGCTGCGGTCGGCCCCCTCGAACTTGCGCGTGGCCACGGTCAGTTTGCACGCCGCCGCCGCCGAACCGGCCGCGACGCCCACGGCCAGGACGACGGCGACGGCCCGGGCGATGTGTTTCGCGAAGGAGCTCATTTCCGCCCCCCTTCCGAAGCCGGCGCCGCGGTCACACGGGGCGAAAGGAGGAGCAGGCAATTCAGGCCCCCGTGCGTCACGTACTCGGCGCGGATGACCACGCGCTCCCGCACCGGCGGCGCCTGGGCGGGCGGCAGCAGGATCGTCGCCGCGTCGCCGGGGGCAAGGTCGCGCGGCCGCACCTGGCCGAAGTTCCGGACCGCGAGCATGATGCCCCGCAGCGCGTAAGGCATGCGGTTGCCGAGGGTCACGAGCACGCTGCCGTCGGCCTGCTTCGCGGCCGTGGCGGCCATGTCCTGGTAGAGCGCCCGCATCGACTCCTTCAGCAGGTGGCCCGGGCCGCTGCGCTCGGCGTCCTCGGGCGGGACCGCGGGCACGGGCTGGTCGAGGGCCCAGCCGCTGTAATCGAACAGCAGCGACCCGCACAGGCCCTTGTCGAGCCAGACCTCGTACATCCGCTTCTCGTTGTAGAGCGTGGCGTCGTTCCAGTTGACCTCGGTGCTCATGAGCGGCTGCTCGGTGATGGCGGCGGTGACGGAGTCGACCGCCTCCTTGCTCAGAAGATATTGGCATCCGATGATATCTACGCCGGCGACGCGGCCCTCGCGGGCCTCGGCCTCCCACTCGCCGCTGCTCTTGGTGGCCATGACGGGCCGGTGGTACGGATCGAACTTGTGGAACGCCTCGAGGATCGCCACGCGGGCCTCCTCGGTCTCGCCGTGAAGCTCGTTCGTGGCCTCCCACTCGACGATCCCCGGGCACGGGGCGAGCCGCCGCAGGATCGACCGGACGGCCTTCGTGATGTTCGAGGTGTCCTTCGGGTTCCAGAAGACGCACTTCTCGCACGAGGCCAGGAGGGCCGAGCCGGCGCTCGTCAGCAAGCCGTCCTTGTAGCGGTCGTCGATGTTGGCCGCCTCGCTCGAGAAACCGGGCACCCGCCACGACGCCGCCGACCGGTGCCCGCGGAACCCGTTGCCGCCCTTGGCCCGAAGCTGGAGGCGCGACGAGGCGTCCTCGGCCCAGCTTCCGTGCGCCTTGAAGATAAACCGCTCGTTGTTGAGATAGAGGTCGCGGCGGTCGCGGATCTCGACCGCCACCGTGTGGTAGTCCTGCTCGGCCGCGTCGAGCACCTTGTCGCCTTTCATGAGGAGGAACGTGGCGCGGCAGGTGTCGAACCGCGGCGTCTCGTCGCGGACCACCCGGATCGCGGACTCCCCCGGCGGGAGCGCGACCGGCTGATCGCTCGAGTCCGTCGCGGGGCACGGGCCCGTGTACGGCAGACGGCCCCTGTACGCGCCGTAGACCGAGCGGATCGCCCCCTTGAACTCCTTGCCGGTCTCGTTCGCCATGACGAGCGAGAAGTTGAACCGCCGCTTCTCGCCGGGTTTCTCGGTGTCGAACGCGACGGACTTGATCCACACCCCAGGCATGGCTTCCAGATATATCGCGTTGAGAATTCCATACGGCGGCTTCGGCTGGCCGAGCATGCCGCCGCTGGTGGCGCGGATCGCCATCTCGATCTCGGCCTTCCCCTCCGGGGGCAGGGCCTTCGCCAGCGGCAGGCGCACGGGAAACTCGGTGCCCCCTGCGATCAGGAGCATCCGCTTCTGCTCGTTCTCCGGCCCCTTGAACGGGCAGTGGAACTCGACCCAGTGGGTGAGCACCGCCACGTCTTCGACCGGCGCCGTCTCGCCGGCGTCGGCGCCCGCGACGCGCACCCGCGCACTATCCGATGCCCCGTACACGCAGACCGCGCGAGGCTGGAGGTCGCCGTCGCGCTTCCAAGAGACTTCGCGCTTGAGCGTCACCCACCCGCGGAAGCCGTCGTCGAAGGGGAACCGGCCGGGCACCGCGACCGCCGCGGGTCGAAGACTCGCCGTGGCGAGCGGCGCCGGCGGCTTCCAGTCCTTCGGCCGCTGCGGCACGTCGCCCTCCAGCACCTTCATCGACGCCACGGTCCAGTCGCCTGCGAGGTCCACGCGCTTCCGCACGCCGACCTGCACCGGGGCGCTCCACGCCGCGGACACGGGCGCGGCATCCTTGCCGACGAGCACCTCGGCCTGGACCTGCATCGTGCCGGTCAGCATGTCGCCGGCGGGAAGGTCGAAGCGGATCTCGCTTGTGGCCGCGGTGACGGCGCGGTTGACGATCTCTTCCGTGCGTCGCCCTGCCGCCGCACGCCTGCCGTCGGGCACGTCCACGTCGCGCACAGCCACGACGCGCAGGCGGGCCCCGGACGGCGGGCTCGGCAGCAGGTCGAGCCGAACCACGCCGTGGGCCGCGCCGCCCGCGGGCACGTAGGCCGCGTCGATCTCGATCTTCCGGATGGCGGGTCGAAGACTCGCCGTGGCGAGCCAGGCGGGCGTCGGCGAGGAGCCGCCCTCAGGCCCCTTCTCTCCCGCCAGGATCGCCGATACCGCCAGCAGCGCACCGGCCGCCGGCATGAGCACAGGTCCGCGCCATCTTCCGCGCATCGCGACTCTCCTTCCATCGGCGAGGTGTATCCTAGTCGAAGCGGGGGAGGAAGTGCAAGCGGAACGGGCGCTACCTCTCACATCGTGCGCGGTGGGTCGCTGACCCAGTACGTGTTTAGCGTGTTCCCTTCATGCTGTCACCCCGAGCGAGCGCAGCGAGTCGAGGGGTCTCGCCGTGCGAATGTGCGAACGGCAACGACCCCAGCGAGATTCCTCGACTCGCTGCGCTCGCTCGGAATGACAACGCTAAACGCATACCTGACTCACCGCGTTGCAGGGCTTCGCCCGCCAGGGGGCACGGTCGCGCGGCGGGTCAGGAGACCCGCCGCGCAAACCCATATCTAGCCTTGTCGTGCTAATCACGTGCCCTGCCCGCCGCGCACACTCTGGGGCAGCGCCGCCATGCTAATGGGCAGTGGCCCGCATCTCCATCGCCGTCTCGAACATCGCCCGCACGTTTGCCCACGGAAAGCCGGGGTCCACCTCGAAGTATAGCCACGAGCCGCCCGAAAGACAGTCGAACTCCTCGATGAGCCGGCGGATATGCTCGCGCACCTCGCGCGGCCTGGCGCGCTGCATCAGTTCGCCCCGGTCAGGATGCAGTTGCACCGCCAGGCCCAACTCCCGGCAGCGGCGGGCCAGGCGGCGGTGGTCGAAGAGCGGGAGCTGTGGCCAGATGGCGCTCGCGCCCACGTCGCGCAGGTCCTCCAGAAACGGCTCGATCTGCCCGCACGAGTGGAAGAGAACTCTTTTTCCGGCGCGGAGGATCGGCTCGAAGAGCGCCCGGTAGCGCCGCTTGAAGAACCGCCGCCACACCGGCGGCGCCAGGAGCGGCCCCTGCTGTGTGCCGAAGTCGTCGCCCGCCATGACCGCGTCGACGCCCGTGGCCAAAGCGTTGACGGCTGCGGCGGCCTCGTGTTCCACCAGCCGGTCGGCCAGGCGGTTGATCTCGGGCGTATCGAGGGTGATGTCGACCAGCACGTCCTCGAACGGCCGCAGCGACTGCATCCTCTCGAAGAGGCTCAGCCACCCGCCCACGTGGTAGTAGCGTCGGCGGTGCGCCTCGCCCGCGGCCACCGCCTTGGCCAGCTCCTCGCCCGCGAGCGGCGCGACCGGCGGCATCCGGTAGCCGTCCAGCTTCGCCATGTCGGCGAGCGGGTAGCCGAGGCGGTGCCCCCACACGCCGTAGAGGCGGAACTCCCAGGCCGTGCCCCACTCGTCGGTCTGGAACTTGTGGTACCGGCCGTCGGCATCGAAGTCCTCCTTCGGCACGACCGGCACGCCCAGGTGGCCCAGGTCGTCGAAGTCGTGCCCGCACCGGCGCATGAGGTCGATGAGCTTGGGGCCGTGCTCGAAGATGCCCGCCGGCGAGGGGTGAATCTGGAGGGGGACCACGTCGACCGGCCGGAAGTCCAGCGCCGCTTGCACACGCTCTCGAGGAAGCATCGGCCGGGCCCTCAAGGGCCTCCCTCCTGGGCGGCGTCGCGTCGCCGCGACGTCAGCCAGTAGATGGGCAGGCCGAGCAGGAGAATGGCGCCCGCGCCGGCGGCAACCCACGGCTTGTAGTCCACGGCGCTGTAGATGAGGAATGCGCAGACGGCCGAAAAGACGATGATCGGCAGCGGGTAGGCCGTCACGCGGTAAGGCCGCTCGACGCCGGGTTCCTTACGCCGCAGGACGACGACCGCCAGGCTGGTCGCCAGGTAGAAAAGGTACACGGGCGCCGCCGTGTACAGGATCGCCCCGATGAAGGACCCGAGCACCACAATCAGGGTCACCGCGATTCCGCCCTGGAGGAGGAGCGCCCGCACAGGCGTGCCGGTGCGCGGATGCCACCGGCCCACCACGCGGAAGGCGCGGTGCTCCGCGCCCACCGCGTAGGAGATGCGGGCCCCGGTGAACACAAGCCCGTTGACCGCGCCCAGGGCCGACACGCACACCAGCGCGCTGATGAGCCGCCCGCCGACCTCCGGAAACACCGTGGCGATGCTGTCGGCGGCGACCGCCTTCGAGGCGGCCAGTCCCCCGTAGCCCAGGGTGTAGAGGAACGCCCCGTTCACCAGGAGGTACAGCGCCGTGACGGCCGCCGTCCCGAGCACCAAGGCGCGGACGATGTTGCGGCTGGGGTTGCGGACCTCGGCCGCCACGTAGGCCATCTCGTTCCACCCGCCGAACGTGAAGAGCACGAAGATGAGCGCGAGGCTCCAGGGCAACGGCCCAAACGCCTCGGCCACCGGGTCGCCGCGGCGACCGCCCAGCACGGCCACCCCCACGATGGCCAGCAGGCCGAGCGCCTTGACGATCGCGAGGACGTTCTGCGCCCACTTGCCCGCCTTGACGCCGAGGATGTTGATCGCCGTCAGCGCGGCGACCGCGGCGCAGGCGTACAGCCGCAGGGTGACGGAACGCTCGGCCGCCGGCAGCGGGTCGTACAGGGCGGCGCCGTAAGTTGCGAACGCAAACGCCATGACGGCGATGTCGCCCGGACGCACAATAAACAGTTGGATCCAGCCGAAGAGGAAGCCGGCCCACCGCCCGTACGCGCGGGTGAGGTAGACGTAGTCGCCTCCCTCGCGGGGCCAGGCCGAGGCCAGTTCGGCGTAGCCGAGCGCCCCGCAGAGCGAAAGCACGCCGCCGGCGAGCCAGAGGCCCAGCACGCCCCACGCGCTGGCCGTCCCTTTCGCGATGTCCGGCGCCATCTGGTAGATGCCGACGCCGACGATGATGCCCACGATGAGGCACGTGGAGTCGAGGAGCGACAGTTCCTTCTTCGGCGTTGGCTGCACGCGGGGCCTCCCGGGAACACGCCGCCGCGGTTCAGCGCTTCTTCAGGGTGAGGCTGATGCCGGCCGCGTGCGGGTTCGCGAAGACGGTCTCCAGCTCGGGGTTGGCGGTGATGGCCTTGAAGTAGTCGGCCAGCGCCTGCGCGTGCGAGGTGACGTTGTGCGCCAGGATCAGGCCGCCCGGCCGCAACTTCGGGAGGAGCTGCTTGAGGTAGTCGGTGTAGCCTTCCTTGTCGGCGTCGATGAAGACCATGTCGACGGGGCCCTCGAGTTTCGCGAGTTCCTTGTGCGCGTCGCCTTCGACGAGCGTCGCGATCTTCTCGACGCCGGCGCGCTTGAAGTTCTCGCGCGCCAGGGCGGCCCGCGGCCCGTCGATCTCGTGGGTGCTCAGTTTGCCGCCCGTGGCCGCCAGGCCCAGGCACGTCCAGAGGCCCGAGTAGCCGTTGGAGGTGCCGATCTCAACGGTGTGCTTGGCGCCGCCGAACTCCGCCAGGAGCCGCAGCAGGCGGCCATCGTCGGGCGGGACGTTCATCATGCCGCGCCGCTGGTTCTGGAACATGTCGTCGAGCACGGCGAGGATCTTCTTCTCGGCGTCGTTCTTCGGCAAGGGCTTGTTCTCAACCGGGGGACCGCCCGCCCCTCCCCGCCCTTGCCCGCCGGGTGCGTCCTGGGCGGCCATGAGCCTCGCCGCCCCCGCCGTCACCGCCGCCACCGCCACCCCCAACGCCGTCCTTCGCCGCATGTCCGACTCCTTTCCCTGTGGAGGGCGCCTCGGCACGTGGTCCGAGATTCCCGGTCCGACCTTTGACCCGCGGCCGTCGTGATACCGCGGGCCAGCCGCAAATGCAATTGTTATGTCGGCGCCGCGCCGGGTACAATCTGGCCCGACACGTGCCCGGCGACGGAACGCTGGGACACCATGGAGGAACTCGCCAAGGCCGCCCGGGCCGTCGCCGCCGAGAAGAAGACCGGCCTGGCCGACGTGGCCGCCGCCTTCCACGAGCGCGGCAGGGAAGCCGGCGCCCGTCCCACGCTCTATTGCGACGACAAGACGCACCTGGGCGGGCCGGGACACCTGCTGGCGTGTCAGACGGTTCTGAAGGCGATCGCCGGCGGGCCCGAGGGGAAGTGATGGCGCGCTTGCGGACCGCGCGGCGGGTCTCCGTACGTGTCTAGCGTGAGTGGCACGGCCACGCGCCGTTGCGTGACCGTGCTAGCTCGCCCACATGACCATGCACGGCCACGCAACAGCGCGTGACCGTGCCACCCGGAGATCGGGTATGACGCCAAAACACGTACGGGTCTCCTGACCCGCCGCGCCACCATGGCCTACGTTTCGTCGTCCGGAGGGGTATCACTAACCACGATCTTATAGTATTTGCCCGTATGCAGCTCGCGGCCCTGCCTGGCCGCCTCGGCGGCGCGCCGCAGCCACTCCTCGCGGCCGAGCTTCCGGTACTCCTCGCCCCGCCGCATCATGCCGGCGTCGGCCTTGACCCGCTCGCACGGGAACTCGCGGCAGTCGAAGCAGACGTCGACCTGGTGCTCGCGGCAGCACTCGCGGACGCAGCTCGGCGGCCCGCCGCTCCCGCCCTTGCAGCAGGTCTGGCAGACCACCCAGGCATCGTCGCGGCGGAAGAACTCCAGGCCCTTGCGGAATTCCGCGTAGTCGAACTCCCTCGCCGCCTCGACCATCCAGTACTGGAAGCCGTGGGCGTCGGCGATGTCGGCCATCAGGGCGGCCGCCTCGCGGAAGACCGTGTAGCCCCGGTACCGCGCGCAGCATCCGCCGTAGAGTCCGCAATAGGTGATCAGGTCTTCCGGTTTCATCGGTCCTTCCCCTCGGCCCTCCCAAGACCAAGTATAGGCCGGACGAGACGCAATTGGAGGGACCGGGCGGCCGCAGCGCCCATTTCGGATTTCGGAATTCGGATTTCGGATTGAACGGCGACGGCAGCGTGTTTACGGTCACCTGCCAATCCGAAATGCGAAATCCGAAATCCGAAATTCCTTTTCGCGTGGCCGTGACACCCGCCAATTATTCCTTTACGCCCACCACTGAAGATTTTCCCTCACGGCTTCGGCAGGAGGATGATGTCGGTCCACTGGAGCGGCAACTCGAGCGCCGCGCCGCCGTCGGTCGGGCGAAGCGTGACGCTCGCGCCCTCGGTGCTCACGGCCTTGGCGACGGGGTGAGGCAGCCGCACGTCGACCTTGAGCCGCGCGATCGGCTCGTACGTGTAGTTCACGAGCACCAGGGCCGAGCCGCGCGGCCCGGTCAGCAGGCTCGTCTCGACCACCGGCACGTCGGCCCGCGCGACGGGCGCGATCTTCGCGGCCTCCAGCGCCAGGGCCACGAGTTTCCGCGGCTCCGGCGGCCACTTCTCGTCGAGCGTCACCTGCCCCTGCTTGAAAGGCGAGTAGGCGAGCATCGGGAAGAAGCCGACGCCGATCGCGCGGCCGGCGCCGTGGGCGAGCGCCGCCCCGGCCGCCGCGCCGTCCTCGAAGCGGGCGATGCGGTCGGCCTGCGCGATCTCCTTCCGCAAGTCGAGCCGCCCGCCGAGCACCGGCAGCCGCGCGCCGGTCGCCGCGGCGACCGCCAGCGCCGCGTGCGTCATCGGCTTGATCGTGGGCAGGTCCCCGCGCTCGTTGTACGTGTGGTGCTCCCTGACGAACCCCGCCGCCGCATCGGCCGGCCACAGCCCGGCGGCAAACGGCGGCACGTACGGCTCGTAGAACTCGTCGCGCGTGGCGGCGCCCGCCGAGAGGTACACCACGCCGCCGGCCCTCACCCACGCGTCAATCGCCTCAGAAGCGCGTCGCGTCAGGCACTGGCCGGTCACATAGAGCACCTTGTAGTCCTTCAACCGCCCGGCCTCGGCGTCCTCCTCCGACAGGAAATCGGGCTGGACGCCCAGGTGTCGCAGGGCGTGCCACGTCAGGCGGTTCTCGACAAAGCTCGCCGGGTCGTCGGTGTGCCAGAGGTCGTGGCTGACCGAGTAGAGGACCGCCACGGGGTCGCGGACGGTGGCGGCGTCGAAGAGCACGTCCTCGGAGGCGGCCAGGGCCCGCGTGAACCGCGCGACGCCGTCGTATTCGCTCCTGAGGTCCGACCAGTAGTTCTCGGTGCCGATGTACGTCGGCCCGAACGTCCAGAAGAAGAACGTCTTGGCCCCCTGCCCCAGCACGGAGTACGCCTTGAGGCGCAGGTACCCGTCGTCGCTCGGCGTGATGAGGCCCATGAGCGTCATGCGCCGGCCGGCGATGCTCGAGCGGAGGATCGCACCAAGATATTCAAACGTCTGCCCGCCCGTCCACGTGCTGCCGGGGCCGTACATGTGGTTCAGGCCCATCCAGTCCTCGGCGTCGAGGTAGTCGACCGTTTCCTGCCGCCCGAGCTCGAAGAGGTCGAGCAGGCGGTAGCTCATCCCCACGGTGGGCGGACCCCAGGCGTTGAAGAAGCCGTGGTCGGTGGGGAGCGTCTCGGTCTTCATGCCCGGCAGCGACCCGTGGATGAGGTCGGTCGAGTGCCTGAGCTGCCGCGCCGACCACCACTGGCCGAACCTGGCGGCGTGGTACTGGAGGCGCCGCGCCGTGAGGTCGGCGAGCGGCGGCTGCGGCCGCCGGGTCCACGGCGGCGGGCCCTCCGGCTTCTTCCCCGCGGCGAAGGCGGTCTCCTCCGACGCAAACCGGGCGAGCGTCCACCGCGTCATCGCCTCGGTCGGGTAAACCACCTGGTCGATCGGGCGGCCGAGGTCGGCCTCGGTCACGCGCCGGTCGCGCAGGTAATCGCGGAACCAGCCGTTCAGCCGCGCGGGGTCCACGCCCTTGAACGGGAGGACGCTGATCTCGTCGGAGATGACCAGGTGATGCATGTTCGCATATTCCCACTTGCCTTCCTCGGTGGCCAGCGTCTTGGCGAGGCCCCCCTCAGCGTGTTTCCGCCAGTCGGCCGCCGCCTTCTCCGGATCCACCTCGTACAGCCCCGTGGCGCTGTAGGTTTTCAGGCCCAGGTCGCGAAGCACCGGCACCGGCACGCCGCCGACCACGTTGAAGCCGAGCATCTTGAGGGTCTCGGCCGCCTGCCGCGCGAGGGCCGGGTCGTAGGGACCCCACACCGACGTGCAGACGCCGAACTTGGAGAGCGCGATGGGCCGCCCGCCCGTGGCCTCCGCTGCCCACGCCCGGTGCCGCGCGGTCATCTGCGACCCGGTCTCGAACTCGCCCTTCTTCTCGCGCAAGGGGTGGGGCAAGAGGAAGCCGATGGCGTGCGAAGCGCTCTTCTCGGTGAACGTGATGACGACGGCGCCGGGGTCAGGCTTGTCGGCGAGCTGCACCTCCAGCGTGCAGCCGGCCACGGGATTCCTAGCCTTCGCATCGAGCGCCGCCACGTCGAGTTTCATCGACGGCCACTCGGCGACGCCTCCCTCGCGATTG